>ERZ1292623.2652-Hain-H51-01um-R1-2652-length-15783-cov-32_pt1 | contig 15783 bp, 21 predicted proteins | sample MGYA00564398_ERZ1292623 | MGnify/ENA primary metagenome ERZ1292623 (study PRJEB36523, sample SAMEA6512633) | groundwater metagenome | collected 2019-01-07 | study: AquaDiva: Metagenomics assemblies of 32 groundwater samples | reverse complement strand
CCTCCTCGTTGTGGCGTGTCACAATGACACGTCGGTTGGCGTGCTCTATCATTCGTTGCGCTACACTGGGCTGGCTGACTCTGCCAATCCGGTCCCAGCGTCCAGCTGTATGAGCTTGGACGACACGGACTTCCACTAGCGATCCCGCTGTATCGTAGATATAGACAGTCGATGTCGGCACGGTTCAGTCCTCCCTCACAATATATATGAAGCAACCCCTATGCCGATTGCCAGCTCGGGTAAGTCATTGATTTCATTAGCTGTCAAGCCACCGACACTGTATCCTGAGGGTACACCTGTACCCTTTGGACACACTTCCCTCTCGCCAGATTCCTGAGTGAAAACAACATGTTACCCGCTCGTGACACACTCACGACACAATTATGTTCCTTTTGGGTACACCCCAACAGGTTGTGTGTCAAGCTATTGACGCACATGGTAAGTGTCAGTTCCAAAGTAATCGGAAAATTCGTCATTAGTGTCAGGGGAACCTCCTGTCTCACTCGCGTTAAAAATTTCGGAAATATTAAAATAATTTCTTCCATAACTGTTTCACTTAACAGAACTTGTGCTAGATTTAACATCATCGAGCAGGTTTGAGGCATTTGGAGGCAAAATATGGCAAGAATCAGTAGAAAGGTAGGCTTGGCGTTGAAGTTGATCATAAGTGGCCGTACACAGGTTGACGCGGCCCGTGATGTGGGACTTTCACCTCCGCATCTCAGCCGGGCATTGAAACAAGCTCATGTTCAGCAAGAAATGCAATCCATGCAATCTGTGCTGGATAAGGAGTATGCTTCGTTGTTTGGTAGAGTTGTTGAAGTCTTGCGGGAAGGTTTGAACTCGCTCGATCCAACGATCCAACAGAACGCCGTTCGCTTGTGGTTCCAGGGAAGCGGCAAGCAGAAGGCGAGCGTCAGTGTCACCCTCTCGGCTGAAGATGTCATCCAAAAGATGATTGCCAGCCCTCAAGTAATCGAGCATGTTCCAGATGAGTGAGCCGCTGCTCCCCGCTATAGATCACATTATCGAACGAATGTTTATGATTCATAACAAGCGTGGTGAGCTTGTGCCATTTGTGCTCAACAATGTGCAGAAGGATCTGCATGATAACCGTGCTCTTCGGAATGACATTCTGAAGTTTCGCCAGGGTGGGATTACAACATTCATAATGGCATGGTTTTTGATTGAGTGTATGTCTCGCTTCGCTCGTGTTGTTATGATTGCTCACGATAAGCCACACACCGAACGCCTGCTTGCTCGCGCAAGATTGATGCTACAGCTTATACGAGGACCGAAGCCCGTTACCTCACGGCTGAACGAGGAAGAGATTGTCTTTCCCAAGACGCACGCCAGCTTTTTTATCGGGACTGCAGGTAGCAAGACATTCGGACGTTCGGACACAATAACCCACCTCCACTGCTCGGAGTTTGCGTTTTGGCAGGATCCGCAACTGTTGCTGACAGGTCTCTTCCAAGCTGTTCCGCACGAGACCGGAATCGTGGTCAAGGAAACAACCGCAAATGGTTTCGGAACCTACCATCACTCACAATATCTTGCCGCACAAAACGGCCTTAGTCGCTTCAAGGCGTTCTTCTATCCGTGGAACATGTTCGACGAATACCGTTCGAGAACACCGCTCAGTGCAGCTATAACTCCCGAAGAAAAGGAACTCATCGAACGCTTCAATCTCGATGACTCACAGATTCAATGGCGACGTGAGAAGCTGGCCGAAGAGTTTGACGGTAACCTGGATTTGTTCCAACAAGAATACCCGCTAACTGTAGAAGAATCGTTCCGTACTAGCGGAGGAAGTCTCTTCTCTTCAGCACAACTAACAAAGTCCACGGGCTGGCTTCGTCAATCTCCGGCACCGTTAAACTCAGGTGTTTTCTTTGTGCTGAACCCCCATCCACGAAAAGATTACACCTACGTCATAGGTGCCGACGTCTCAGGAGGAACAGGCAATGACTACTCTGTTGCACAGATCGTATGCGTTGAAACATCTGAACAAGTGGGCATGTACCGAACAAACACACTCGCACCGCCGAACTTCGCCACAATCCTGGCGCAGATTGGTAAGACTTTTAACGACGCATTCCTGGTGCCAGAGTCGAACCAACATGGTTTGTCGGTGATTGCTTGCCTACGTGACACACCTCCTTACTCCGATTTGCCACACAAAATCTACCGTCAACGTGCTCGCACATCGTCACAGAATCGCTTGGTAGCTATCCAGAATTGGGGCTTTACACAGACAGCTAAGACTAAATATCAACTGATTGGCTTGCTTCAACAAACGTTGTCAACTCTTAAACTCTACTGCCCAATCACTGTTACCGAACTCCAAGGCTTCGGTGAACTTGATAGCGGAAAGCTGGGGGCGCTTTCTGAATCCTCGCACGATGATACAGTAATTGCATTGGCACTTGCGTGTGAAGGTATGATCCGTGAAGGACTTATCTACCAACCTCGCACGTCGCCACTCAAAACAAAAGGAGCCACTATTGTCGATCTCGACGACATCAAACAACGACTTACTAGAAAAACAGCGGACAAAATTTTCCGCTCGCAACTCATCGCCCGTTAAACATCCTCATGCGAGGATAGCGTTTCTCGACATCGAGACAACGAACCTGAATGCTGACTTCGGGTTTTGTTTGTGTGTATCTATCAAATGGAATGATGGTAATAAGCCTGAAACCTTTTCAATAAATATGTCACCTTCGTTCAAACACAATTGCACAAACGACCATTACGTTGTGGAATGGGCGAGCAAGCAAGCGGCCAAAGCAGATTATATCGTTACCCACTATGGAGATCGTTTCGATATTAAGTTTCTTCAATCTCGGCTACTTTATCACGGTCTTGATCCGCTACCTTTACCGAAGTGTCTCGACACTTGGAAGATGTCTCGCTCAACATTGAAGTTGCACAGCAACCGACTTGCTAGCATTGCCGCCTTTATCGGAGCAGGAAACAAAACTCCTCTCTCTGGACCCATTTGGATTAGGGCAATGTCCGGCCACGTTCCTTCGATCAACTACGTAGTTAAACATTGCGAACAGGATGTTCTTGTGCTAGAAGCTGTCTACAACAAACTTCGCCGCTTGGATGGTTGCCACCCTAATGTTCAGGTCTTCTATGGCAAGCCCGATGGCTGTCCTCGTTGTGGCAGTGAACATTTGGAAAGCAAAGGTTATCGTGCAACTCAACTGTACGTCTACCAAAAGTTCTTCTGCAAGGCTTGTAAGTCTTACGTTCGCTCAACAAAACCGACATTGATGGGACCAAGAGTAACAAAACGCTAAACGCGAAGGAGATCGAAAATGGCAAACGTGCTCGTAGTTTCTGGCAAAGGTGGTGGCGGGCTTGAACTCGCAAAGCGGTTCACCGACGAAGGCAACGATGTTACCTTCTTTACCGAAATGGCAATCGTTCCTTCTTCGGTGGCCTCCTGCCTACGAGTTACCTCTTCTCGACGACATTTTACCGGAGACTTCGATCTCGTCGCAGCTACTGGAAGTGGTTATGGACGAGTACTTGATTCCATTCGACAACGAGGAGCAATAGTCGTAGCAGGTGGCACACAAGCCGAGAAGATTGAGTTGTATGGTTCGAAGATGATCAAACTCTTGTTTCCAGATCAACAGTTTGCTTCCGACAAAATGACAATTGTTCATCAAGTTCTGCTGTTTATGTTGAGTGACAAAAATCGTTTTGTAAACGATTACTTTGTTACACACCCTACTTACCGTCTATGCGACGGTGATAGAGGACCAGCCTTCATCGGCCCGACAGGTCTCGTAACCACTCCATGTCGACTCTCCACCGGAGCTTCCAACAACGAGCCACCGCCCTTTGGTCCAATCATTGAGAAATTTGTCAAACCACTTGTTGATCTAAAGTACACAGGACCAATCTGTCTGTCAATATTTGAGACTAAGGATCACAGCAGTTTCTTCATAAATAGCTTGACTTGCCACTTGACGTTCCCTTATTATATCGGCATGTTTGAGTTGGTTCGTCCGAAGAAGCTGTATCAAACTCTCTTCGGCATCAGTGCTCGCAACACACACGACCTTCGGCTTCGTTCGGGAGTTTGTGTGGGAATTGCACTTACTGCACTCACGTCAGAGATAGAATCACCGATCTTTGATGAAGCTGGTTTGAAGCATGTTCATCCAACTGGCGATTGTTACCTCCCATACATTGTTACAGGCTTAGGTGAGGATGTCTTTGAAGCCCGACGTAGAGCACGACGTCCGATTGATCTAGGAAACATTCCACAAGAAATTATGTTCCGGAGTGATATTAACCTTCCTAAGTTCGAGGAGTCGTCCAGTGAAGCCAAACCAATTGAGTGAGCATTTTACACTCACAGAAATGACTCAGACTTCAACAGGTATAGATAACAGTGCTCCTTGGGAGATTGTTCCAAACGGACGTTCGCTCTGTGGGGAACTACTCGAACCTTTGCGTGCTCTTCTTGAAAGTCCTTTGCAGATACTTAGCGGCTTCAGAACACCTGAAGTTAATTCGGCTGTCGGTGGAAGTCACAGCAGTGACCATCTTTCTTTTCTTGCGGCTGACTTCCGTCCAACAAAGCAGACAATTCAATCTGCCTGGTACAAAATTGTTGATCACCGTCTCACACTTTCTTTCAAACAAGCAATCATCTACCCAACGAGAGACTTCATCCATATTTCGCTTGACTTACGTTCCTCACCGAAACGTGAACTTTTGGTCTCGTGGACAAGTGGTAGCTACGAACCCTTTAGACCTTTCACTCCCATTGGTGGAAGTCACGTTGGAATTAGCTGATGCCTAAGATCCCAGTTCTAGCGACAAACGAGATCCGCAAACGAATCTTAAACGAACTCATGGACTCCTTTGAGGAGAGTGCTTTCAAGGAAGCGACAGCTCTAGCTCCCACGACCAAAACTACGCTTCAATCTAAAACCGTTCCGGGCTTGGTTGCCGAAAGGTATCTCGAATGGAAGACCGAACTCGACAACATGAGTGATGACGCCATTACCCGGCTCTTCCGAACGAAGTTTCAAACAAAAGCTCTTCGTCAAGGTGTTGCTGGGATGCAAGAGAAGTATGGAGAACAGGCTCCTCCCTATCGAGACCCTTTTACAAAGGGGGGCCAGGTTAAGCGGGTAAGTCCCCCAACTATCACACTTTCTCCCCTTCAATCTATGGGAGGAACTCTCTCCCACGAGATAGGCCACTCTAAAAGTGACCTAATGGCAAAAGTACGAAGCTACGTGTTGGAAGTAACTCCTGAGCTTTCCTCGGCAGTTGCCAGGAGTTGGAAAAGCGTCAATCCTATCAATAAACAAGCTAGCATGAAAATTGTAGACTCTGCTCTCTACGGTGCACACCCCAAAGACCCCAATTTAGCTAAAATCGTATCCGAAGCAGTTGCCACCGGTTACGGTTGGGTTGGTGCCAAGCGAGCTGGAAGAAAGCCTACTTCGGTTGAAGAAGAAATTTGGCCGCTCCTTCCCAACGAGTTAAAACGTCGAATCATCGAGACTGCTTCCGTTGTCGGAACAACAGGGGCGGCTATTGGCGCAACTCAACTCGGAGGTGAAGGTTCGGCTGAAGCCATGCCGCTCGGCCCAATTAAGGCTGGTGCATCGAAAGCCTTGCCTGAATTAACAAAAGGCATTTTGTCCGAAGTTTCTGAACGCTACGCTGGAGCAAACATCCTTGGTAAACAGGTAAAAGCGGTCCACAAAGGAGTTAAGCCTGACATACGATACATAGAGTTTACCGATGATTCATTCGTTCCAATCAGCCAATCTGAAGCTAGGTCTATGGCAATCAACCTCGGTTACAAACGTGAGACGGAAAGGTTCGCTTCTGAAGTGGAACCCGGACAAATGGAACAAGCATATCGTAGCTTGGCTTCTCGGATTAAAGCTCGTGAGTGGGTCGGTGAAGGTGCAGTTGAGAAAGTTAAAACTCGTATGAGTCAGATTGTCGGTGAAGGTAAAGGCCTAGAGATTCCTACTTCTGATGATATATTTCTCTACGATCCTAAACGTAAACAAGCTATTCCTCTTCCTCGTCCATACTACGATCTCCTTGTAGCTAAGGGAGCAAACCTTCGAGGCTTTCAAGCTGTTGATGCTTCAGGTGCTCCGATTAGAGGAGCAGTTTCTCCCGTTGAAGGCACGCCAAAGACTTCAGCCGATCTCCAAAGTTTTCTCGAAGAAGAGTTTAGCAAACGTGGTATAAAGGGGAAACCTGGCGAGGTATCAGCAATGAAACCTACTTGGCAGCCTTCAGCCGATTCCACAAGTTCTCTCAAGGAGGTACCAGTAATGGGGCCTGCTCGACAGACTTCATTTCTTCCCAGCAGTGCTCAACCTCTACCTTTCCAAAAGCAAGTTAGCCAACTGGAACTTCCTCTCCCTCGAATACCAAGACTTCCTTCGAGACAACTCGACTTATCTCTTCCATTTGACAAGACCACTCCTCGACGAAGCGGACCTAGCATCGCCGAACAACTTGGACTCGACCTTCAGTTTGTTTCTGAATCCCGCAAGCAAGCCTTCCCGCACCGCCCAACGGAGGAACAAGTCCTGGGCTATGGTAGCGGACGCGGCCTCCTCGAAGAATACTTTGGAGAAAACCAATGACTGGACCCGACAAATTTGTAAGTGACTGGGAACGAGAACTTCAACTTAGCATGGAGTACAAAGAAAAGTTTAGCTCCTCGAAAGACTGGCTAACATATTTCGATTACTATCGCGGCAAGTACGCTTCAGACCTTGTATACGTAAACAAGATTTTTGCTTACGTTCGCTCGTTGCAACCACGAATTTACTTCCGAAAACCTATGGTAACAATTACTCCGAAGCGACCCGACATGGCTCAGGCTGCGAAGGTTCTCGAAGCCGTAGACAACTATCTCATCAACGAAGTCATGCTCAAAAACCCTCTCAAGGATACCAGCTTGTTTTCTATTCTCTGTGGTACAGGCGTGCTAAAGCTAGGCTTCGATTCCGAGTTTGGCTATGCTTCAACTCAAGTCTTAGGTGCCGATGGCGAAACCTTAACTCAAGTTAGCAAAGATGGCAACAAGATCGAATACAATACTAACATCAAGCCCGGCATGCCTTGGGCTGATAGTGTTAGCCCCCTTGACATATTCACCCCCTGGGGAATCCGAGATGTTGCTTCACTTCCCTGGGTTGCTCACGCTATCCTTCGACCTATCGAAGACATTAAAGCCGATTCCAAGTATCGCAACACTAAAGACCTCAGGGGTGGCTTCGAGCGGCATGGAATAACTTCATCCTACCGCGAAATGATCCGTCGTACTGGGCAAAATGTCTCGAACGAACTCAACTTGGGATTGCTTTGGGAAATCCGTGATTGGAAACGCCGGGAAATCGTTGTCATCAGCGAAGGCAAAGTTCTGCTCCGAGAACCCGATGAACTCCAAATTGAAGGGCTTCCCTACGAATTTCTTATCTTCAATCGTGATCCAGAACATTTCTGGGGAATTGCCGACGTTGAACAGGTTGTGCGTCAGCAACTCGAATACAACTCCGTCCGAACGACAATCAACAAACACGTTCGTTTGAGTGTGCTTAAGTTCCTCGTTGGACGCGGGCTTATGAAAAAAGAGGAGTTGGACAAGTTCCTCAGTGAAGATGTTGGTCCGGCAGTTGAAGTCAATTCCGACTCGCCTGGATCGGCGGTTGTCCAACTTACTCCACACGTTCCACCTGATTTATACAACCACCTTCGTCAGATCAACCAAGACTTCAGCGACACGCTCGGCTTTAACGAGAATACAAGCGGTTCATTCGCTCCCGGTACTCCTCCAACTGCTCTCGAAGTTAGCACAGCTAACATGGGTGCAACTCTACGTTCAGACGAGCGCCGTGACATGATGGCTGACATGCTTGTGAACGTGCTTCGCAAATGGAACCAATATATCTTCAAATTCTGGAAAGGTGAAAAAGTTATCAAGATTGCTGGACCTATGGGTGGAGCACAATGGGTGACATTCACAGGTTCCGACATCGCGGGAGAATATGACATCAGCATTGAAGCTGAATCCGGTATGCCGCTAACTCGTGACGTTCGAGCAAAACAAGCCTCCACATTGTGGTCAATGCTCCGAAACGATCCAATGGTCGATCAAATGCAACTCCGGCGAATCGTCATGTCACAATTTGAGTGGGTCGACCCATCGTGGGGGATGATTCTTCCACCCGATCAAGCCTTGCTTCAAGCGACACAAATGCAACCGCTTGGCTTGCAACCTTCAACTGGAAGCGCCTATACACCCTCAGGTCCACCGAGTCAACCTGCACTTCGGATGCCGGGGAGTTCTTCCGACAACCCAGCTTCAATAGAAGAGATGGCTAACATGATGCCTCCAGGAGTGTAGCATGCCAATCTACGTTTACGAGTGTGAAACCTGCCATACAACAGACCACGAGATTTTCAAACCTTTAGCTGAGTTTGACTCACTAGAACTTTGTCCTAGATGCCATACTCAGATGAACCGAATTATCCCACGTTCTCAAGCAACTCACGTATTTGAAGCAGGTTATTGGGACAATTTGGATATTAAACCTATCTGGATTGACAGTAAGTGTAAACTCAAGGAAGAATGCAACAAGCGAGACCTAATTGCTACGGGTTACATGTAGCCCCAAACGCGGAGGAGCGATGAATAAAAAATTTGTTAACGTAACTTCACAAACAACTGCAACTAACTCTATACTTGACTCTGAGCCAGAGAAGCGCATCACAATAGATGTGTCACCTGACTTCACCCAACCTCCTCATATTGAATTCTTGGGGATGTGGACAGGACGCGACATGCAGATACTTCCGAGACTAATCTTTCGGGCATACAAACAGTATAACCTAAACAAGCGAAAGGAGTTCACCCATGCTACCCACGCCTGAAGAAACGGATTCTACTGTAACGACTCAAACAACCGATCAGCCCGACCCACAAGCTAAACTTGCTGAAGCAATTTCGGGGCTGACGCAACGGCTAGACAACATCGAGAATAAGTCGACGGCTCCATCAGATGCCGGACCGAACTCTCTCGATGAATTGCTTGCAGAACTTGGCCGTGAGAGTGATGAGGAGAAACCGAAGTCTGCAACTCAAGCACCTGCAACGGATGCTCCTCAGCAAGCGCCCGATCTCGAAAAGATGTCTTCGACACAGCTTGCTAACTTTCTAGTCGTCTATATGCACTCACATTACTTCCAGCCGTTGCTTGAGCAAATTGAACTGTTCCGTGTGCGTGACGAGATAAAGGACGCCGCTCGTGAAGCGAAAGCCGCTGGCGAAGACCTTTTTGCAGTTAAAAAGGAAGTCTTTCAAGTTTTGGAAAAGCGGCCTAACCTGTCGGTAAAAGAAGCTTACCGACTTGTGAAAGCCGCTAAAGGACCAAGCGAAAAGAAGCAAGATCACGATGACGCGACTCCATCAACAGAAAAAGTCACTAGGATAGCAGACTTCGGCACTCGTCCAGGAGTAGCGCGTACTTCCGCCACAAAAGCCGCACCGAACACTATAAAGGAAGCGGCTGAACTTGCCTGGGATGAAGTGATGAAGACTGCTTCCAAATAACATTTGGAGGAAGTTAAATGGCCGCTCCTACATGGTCACAAACAGTTGATAGTCTATTTACTAGCACTTGGTCTCACCGCAAAGACAAGGCTGTTGAGCAGGCGTTCAAGAAGACTCCGCTTGCTTTCTGGCTGAAGGAAAAGGGTCACGTCGATTCTATCAGCGGATCAACTCGTATCGAGATTCCTCTCGACTACGGAACAAATGAGACGGTGCGTTGGATTGGCAAAGGGTCTAGCGTGCCTATCGCAGATACCGAGCATCTTACGATGGCTTACGAAGACTGGAAGTACGTAAGCGTCAGTGTTCCCCGTTATGGAACGGACGACCAGAAAAACCGTGGTAAGTCTCAGCTAATCCGGCTTGTTGATACGAAGCTGAACGGAGCTGAACGCTCTCTTTGGGAAGAGTTTGAGCGGGCCTTTTTTGCTGATGGCACCGGCCCGGATGAGCCGAATGGGTTGCAGAACATCATCAGCACGTCACCTACTACTGGCACGGTACACGGGCTGAACCGTGCAACCTACTCTTGGTGGAGGAATCAGCAAAAGACCGCTACCGGGGCTGCAAGTGCCTGGCTCGTCTCCGATATGCGGACGCAACTCAACAACATCATCCAGTACAGCCGTTCGGAAATTGACGACATCATCATTGTAACAAATCAGACTGTCTACGAACTCTACGAGGATGAAGCGCTCGAACAGAAGCAGGTTGTAAACAAAACGCTTGGCGATGCTGGCTTTCAGCACGTCACCTACAAGGGCCGTCCGCTGATTTGGTCTCCGTCGGCTCCTAGCGGCAACATGTACTTCATCAATGCCAAGTACCTCAAGCTCATGATTGATAACGAGTGGTTCATGGACATGACAGAATGGAAGGTCATTCCCGATCAGCCGCATGACAGGGTTGCTCAGATTACGTGTGCAATGAACCTTGTCTCGTCTCGTCCCATCGTGTTGGGAGTTCTTTCGGGCATCGCGGCGTAAGTAACATAACTAACAGCCCTACTCCTTGACCGGAGTAGGGTTTCACTTCAGGAGGGCAAGCCAATGCCTTATGTCGAACAGGAAAAGAAGATTTTTGCTCAGGGATTGTTTGATGTTTCCACGACTGCTCTTGAAAGAGTTGGAACGATTCGAACGCTCGATGACGGAAGAAAGTTTGCTTATGCCAAGAATGGTGCAGTTGCTCTCGTGGCTGGCAAACTCTGCCAGTCTGCCGCTCCAGTAGCTAACCATCTCAACATTGCTGTTGCCGCCGCCGCCGCAGTAGATGACAGCACAATCACGGTGACACTTGGCGCTACAGCGGCAAGCGTAAACGACTACCAGAACGGATTCCTCCACACTAACGATGCCGCAGGAGAGGGCTTCATCTACAAGGTGAAGTCTCATCCCGCTGCGAATGCCAGCGCCAGCTTGGTTTTGACGCTCTACGATAAGGTTCGCTTCGCTTTGACGACTGCCAGCGAAGCGACGTTGACGAAGCATCCCGAAAAGGATGTTATTCTTTGCCCGACAACGCTAACCAGCCAGCCGATCGGCGTTCCGGTAGTAGACGTTGCAATTGACAACTTTTTCTGGATTCAGGGTGCTGGACCCTGTGCGGTACTGACGGATGGAGTAGTTGTTGTCGGCGAGACGGTTGTTGCCTCGAATGGAGTCGCGGGTGCCGTCGAAGACTTTGTTCCGGGTACGTCTCTCTCGGCAATTGTCGGTAGTGTTCTTCGAGTGAATGCCGACACAGAATATTCCTTGATTAACTTGGCTATTCACGGATTCTAACCTTCGAGGGGGGAGGCAAACGGTGAAATTCCGACACTCTCCCCCCTCCCTTTATTGAGGGAGGCTTAAGATGGCTCTTACGATTGCAACCGATTTTCGCACCGTTGAACGGATTTCCCGCTCAGCTGGAATGATCTCCGGAACAATTGACTTTGATGCTTCGTATCCTACCGGGGGCGAATCTGCAACTGGAATTACTAGATACTTCAGAACGTGCCTTCGAGTTATATGTGATGGCAAAAGCGGCTATACGTTCGAGTGGGACAAGACTAACAGTAAGATAAAGGTTATGTATGTCGACAAGGTGACTGTTACTACGGGCGCTACTGCGGCCGCTGATTCTACGTCAGGCGCTCTTATTACCAACAACGCCGCCGCTGAGACAGCGTTTCGAGCTATGGGAACGGCAGTCTCAACGGATTACATTCTCGGCACCAAAGACGCCCTCGGAGAAGTTGCCAACACAACGGACCTCTCTACGCTGACTGGTGTTAGCTTCATTGCAGTTGGACTGATCTGATGTCACTTCTCAAGAAGCGAACTGAAGGCGCTTTCAAATCCAATGTCGGTGAGCTTGTCTCCTCTTGGAAACGAAAGGGAAGCATTGGTCAACAGGCAATCAGTTCGCTAGGTAATGCTCGCAGAAAAGCCTTGGCAATCGCCTTTAGAATAAAGAGAGGAGAATAACGTGCCCACAAAGAAACTAAAGGAAGCAATCCTCCTCAATGGAGTCGTAGCTACAGCGACAGGAACGTGGATTGACGTGACTGCTTGGAACCGAATCACAGTTGACATCCTCGGAATTACAACGGCGACATGCCAAATCTTCAGTTCGTGTCAACCAACAAAGCCAGCTGATGCCACCGATGGTAGGCAGATCGGATCGAATATCACAGCCGATGCTTCATCCGAAATCACTCGGAAGCTCAAATGGCTCAAGGTGAAGGTCAGCGCCTGGACTGCTGGCACGATCTATGCATACGCTGTTGGCGACGAAACCGCCTACGGGATGTAGCTATGCATCACGATTATATAATCGTGACAGGATTCAGCCTCACAGAATTGCAGGAGAAGGTAAATCTCCGGGAGGAAGCTGGCTATGTTCATCTTGGTGGAGTGTCCGAAGTTCAGTGTAGGATTACCGGACGAGCAACGTTTCTCCAGGCTATGATTTCACAAGCACCTACTTAAAAGGAGTTCAACATGCCTCTTCCCACGCCTTATTCTCAGCCTCCACCTCAGGCTCTACCCTCACCTCAACAGACTCCTTACATCGGGGACCAAGAGTCATTCCGGCAAAGACTTTATCGTTATCTTTTCGGCATGTCCCGTGCCGGAACGAACGATGCTCGTCTTCGATCTCTCCTCGGAGAAGACTACGGAGTGGGGCTAACGCCAGCTAACAGGGCGGCTGGCTCTCCTTTGCCCCCTCCTTCACCGGAGCAGTTTATGCAATGACAAACCTCATAGAGAGCACAGTCAACCTAGCTCGCGTCGATCCACACATTGGAGCCCGTGTAGTGGCTTGGTTTACACTGCTCCCGAAGTGGGAACGCGACGATCTGACTGACCTTTATGAGCAGGATCACTTGACAGCGTTCCTGGATCAGTTTAGATTTTCTCTATGGATTAACCAATTTCCCGAGGGAGGAACCCCTAATGTCACGTCGATACAGTATTGATGGCAGAGACACTAACACTTCGGCTACAACGATTCTCGGACTTACTTCGGCGGCAACGGTTCGTCCAAAGATTTTCGACATCCAAATTTATTCGGCGGCTACGCCAGCCGATAACGCGGGAGAGTATTACTTTCAGCGTTACACGGCCGCAGGCACCGCAACTGCTGTAACTCCGCAAACAATTGACACTGCCGATCCGGTGGCGCTCGCTTCCGCTGGCGAAGCTCACACTGTCGAGCCGACCTACACGGCGAACGCTATTCTGCTCTCCTTGGGAGGAAACCAGCGTGCAACGCTTCGTTGGCTGGCCGTTCCAGGCGCGGAACTCGTTCTTCCGGCAGTGGCGGCAAATGGAGTCGGTTGTCTAGTTGCGCAAATTGCTGGGTCGGCTGTGCAGATGAGCATTTGTATACACTTTATTGAGTAGCCAATTGTGTACACCAATGCGAAGTTTGAACGGAAGCAACATGGCGCACTGCTGATCAACGGGATAGAAGTCGCATCGACACTTCAATGCCCGCACTGCGGCTGTCACTTTGTCTCTAGAAAAGGAAGCGGTCATATGCGGGCATTTTGTTTTGCTTGCAAAGAGGTAACGTGCGGACAAGAGAAATGTGATATCTGTGTTCCGCTAGAGAAGCAACTTGCATTGATGGAGAAGTTGGCATGAGCGTTCAAACTGGTCCCCAGTTGATTCAGGCAAATATAAGCCAAGATAATTGGTATACGACTAACTTTTATCCCAGCCAGGCACTCAGTGATGCCGACGATAAAACCGGTTTCGTAATCTCTGTACCTCGATCCGGCACCCTTAATAAAATATGGTTCCGAACCGTGGATGTCATAACAGGAGACACAATTCGAGTTTCCTTCCAAGACTTGAATGCTGCTGGCTATCCTGACGGAACCGTTGACGAATATCGTTTAGTGACAATAGCTTCCGTTGACGACAGTACGTGGTTCACTACGGGAAGCATTACTTCGGATGGATCGGACTCTGGAACGAAACGAACTGTAACTGCCGGGCAGACGCTCGGAATTGTGTTTGACTACGCAACATATACAGCAGGTAATATGACTATCGCGCTAGGCCGGAATCATACAAATTCTTACTCTTTTATTGGTACTAATGGTGCAATTAACTACGAAACAAGTTGGGCCGCTTCTACAATATCATCCATGTGTATAGCCCTCGAATACACCGACGGAGTGTTCTATACACCCGGTTGTATGCCAGCCGTTGGAACTTCTTTTGGTGTCTCATCATCAACTTCTCCAGACGAATATGCCAACATTTTCAGTGTTCCCTACCCGACAACTATTTGGGGGCTTGGAATCACTTGCAATGTTCTATCTTTGCGGCCCTTCGATGTAGTCCTTTATTCTAGCGATGGATCGACCGTTCTGGCGACAGGCTCTTTTGGGTCTATGGCGAACAACGCGGGGCCGGTAGTAGCCCCCATCCCTTTTACGACTCCATACACCCTCAGTGCTGGGACTTCATACTACGCTTCCTTTCGTCCCTCCGGCACAACTAGCATTAATATCTACAAAAACACCTTCCCATCAACCGTCGTTATGGGCGCAACTCCATTCGGCTCAAGTTGTTACGGAGCATCTCGAACGGACGCAGGAGCCTGGACAACAACCCCACTTGTTCAATATAGCATATTTCCTATCTTCACCGGTTTCGAGGATTCAGCAGGTGGATCAGTCACCGCGTATCCCATCGAAGTTAGCCAAGCGTTGATCGTACCGCCTTACCGTCCGGTAGGATACTAGCATGATAGAGTTTACCTTTCCTTACAGGTCCAAGGTCGAACCAATCAAGGTTGAACCGTTGCCTCCGCCTGTAGACTCTTGGTGCCAGAACATCATCCATCAAGTTCCCGAAATCGACCGTTCAGCTCATTGGCTCGCGCCCCGGTTCTTCTGGCCTACCCCAAAAGAAGCTGGCTTACCCCCTGTACTACCGCCAATTGATCCCGTCGATACCTGGTGCCAAAACATCCTCCAATATACTCCTGTTGCAACCTACATTGCTTGGATGGTAAACTCAGGGACATGGAATCCCTTCGTTCCAGGCGGGGTCACTTGGACGAACGTTGGACTTGAAACACTCTTCACTGAAGGCAATTGGAGTGACCAAAACACTTATTTTGAATCTTACATTAAAGCCACAAGTGGCACATTTTATGCTAGACTCTTTGACATAACCAACTCGACGGAGGTTGCTGGAAGTGTTCTCACATCGACAACGGCTACATTTGACCGGCTCCGTGCAGGTCCGTTTGACTTGACTGACAGCCATGAGTACAGAGTGCAAACCGGTTCTATAGGTGGTTCAACAGGCGAACTGATCGGAGCACGTCTCATAAGGATACGCGCATAATGGGAAATACCGGTTATCCGTCGGAAGGCCCGACTCTACGTACAACTACTAACGGAGCCGATCTTGTGTCGCTTATGACGGCGACACAACGAGCTTTCTTGGCGTCGGGTCGAACGCTTGAATGGGTCAAGTCTGGACTTCTTGCGGCGAGACCTAGCGCCCAATTTTCGGATCGAATTTTCGTCGCTACCGATAAGGTACCGCACGACATTTATTTCGACAATGGAACTAGCTGGATTCCGGTGACGCAAAATGGCGAATTTCACATTACACACTTAGCGTTGGATCAAGTTGAAT
>ERZ1292623.2650-Hain-H51-01um-R1-2650-length-15792-cov-6_pt1 | contig 15792 bp, 12 predicted proteins | sample MGYA00564398_ERZ1292623 | MGnify/ENA primary metagenome ERZ1292623 (study PRJEB36523, sample SAMEA6512633) | groundwater metagenome | collected 2019-01-07 | study: AquaDiva: Metagenomics assemblies of 32 groundwater samples | reverse complement strand
TGATACTTCTGGCTTCGGCTGGGGGGAAAGTAGAATACGCCGACTCAGAAGCACCGTAAGGGTTCGAGCCGCCTCACCTCAGGGGCGGTTTTTGATTTTCGCGCTTGCGCGAAAATCACCCTGAGCTACGTCGAAGGGTGCGTTGTCCTGTCCGCGGGTCCGAAAACTTTTTACGCAACAAGCTTCCGCCAGGGAGCCGGCATCTCGATGTGCAATTCCACGCGCTCTTCCTCTGTCGCTTTTTGAAACTCGAGCTCCGTGGCGGCGAGGGCGATGGTTTTGTCGGGCATCGCCTCCGGGGCGCCGTATTTTACATCACCCGCAACGGGGTGGCCGATATGGGCGAGCTGGGCGCGGATCTGATGGAAGCGACCGGTTTTGAGCTTAATTTTGAGGAGCGAATAATTATCATTTGAGTGGACGGTCTCATACATTAATTCCGCCTTGTCGCGCCCGGGAGCGGAAGTTTCAAAAACAATGGCCACCTTGGCGCGCTCGTCTTTCGTCAAAAAATGAATAAGCATGGCCTTCGCGGGGGAAGGCGTGCCGAGCACGACAGCGTGATATATTTTCCGGATGGTGTGCTCGCGGAACTGCTCCGAAAGGCGCGCCGCGCCCTTCGAGGTCTTCCCGAAAAGCACGATGCCTTCGACGGGCCGGTCGAGACGATGCACGATACCGAGGAACACGTTTCCCGGTTTTTTGTACTTTTCTTTGAGATATTTCTTGACGCCCTCGAAGAGCGACTGGTCGCCCCTTCGATGCGACTCAGGGCCATGGCCGCTCGCGTCGGCCCCGCCCGAACGACCCGTTTTGACGGGTTGGGCGGGTTCGACCAGCATCCCCGCCGGTTTGTGGACGGCGATAATGTGATTATCCTCGTAGAGGACTCTTAGACGAGGCATGGGAAATGCTGGAAAATAGTGCGAGAAGGTTTTACTTGCTTATGTTCCGATCGGAACATAAGCAAGTAAGCGCTTAATGCGGATCCAGGTTTTATCGTGATTGCCATCTGGCGAAAATGCCGCACGGCAGGAGGCGGCCGTCAGTACCGGATTCCCGAATAGTCAGCTCGCCGATTTCAATATTCCCGCCGAAGTCTTTAGTTATTTGTCGCAAGTTATTTTCGTACGCTATCGCCGAGTAGCCCGAGGCATAGCCGTTCACGAGGAAAAAAAGGGGGCGCTCGGAAAGAACCGCCCGGCATGCGGCGAAAAGACCGAGAAGATGCTCTTCTATTTTCCACAGTTCGCCATCAGGCCCATGGCCGAAGGCAGGCGGGTCCATAATTATTCCGTCGTACTTATTTCCGCGCTTCGCCTCGCGGCGGAGGAAGGCGCGGGCATCATCCAATATCCAGCGGATGGGACGCTCGGCAAGCCCCGAGGCCTCGGCGTTTCGCTTCGCCCAGGTGATAGCTACTTTCGAGGCGTCGAGATGCACCACTTCCGCGCCGGCATGGGCCGCCGCGAGCGTCGCGCCGCCGGTGTAGCCGAAGAGGTTGAGGACGCGTACCGGCTTCGACGATTTGGCGACGCGCTCCTCGAGCCAGGCCCAGTTCGGAGATTGTTCGGGGAAGACGCCGGTGTGCTTGAAGGCCGTCGGCTTCACAACGAAAGTGAGGTCAGCGAGCGTGATGGTCCACTCGTCGGGTGTGCCGGGTTTCACAACCCATTTGGCGTTCCGCTCGGCCCGCGTGAAGCGGCCGTCGGCTTTCTTCCAGACGGCCTCGGAAAGCCGCTTCGGCCAGAGCGCCTGGGGGTCTGGGCGGGAAAGCGTCACACCCCCATAGCGTTCGAGCTTCTCGCCGTCGCCGGAATCGAGGAGTTCGTAGTCCCTAGACGGGGCGGTTTCGAGGATGAGGAAGGGCTTCATATGGATTGATGTTAGCGCAGAAGCCAATCGTCTAGCAATCTAGGTGACTAACGCGCTCGCTATCGGGTATAATAAAACCCAATGGACCGCTTCACGAAACAGCTTGTCTACGGCACCGCCTATCTCGCCATCCTCGCGCTCCTTGCGACGGGCGCGTATTTTGCTTTTTTCCGCTCGTCGGCGGGGTGCGATAACGGCCGCCGCGACGCGAACGAGGAAGGCGTGGACTGCGGCGGTGCTTGCTCTTTGGTCTGCTTGCCGTCCGACCTCCGGCCGATCGTCGTCGAGAGCGCCTCGGTTTTTACTCCGCTCTCGAATCGGGTGAGCGCACTCATTAAAATAAAAAATCCGAACGCGAATCTAGCCGCGCGTAATTTGCCCTACACATTGAACCTAATGGACGCCGGTCGGAAGGTAGTGCGGACAATTTCGGGAACGACGTTCATCTACGGGGGCGAGATAAAATACCTCGCCGCTTATATTGATACTGCCGGTCTTGCGAAAATAGCGGCGGTCGAGGCGAAGCTTGGGAATCCCGAATGGGCGAAGCTCGATAATTTCCGCCGACCGGAAATAATTCTCCAGAGTCGGACGACCTCGGCCGATGCCGTTGAAACGCGCGTCGCCGGCCGGATTGCGAATCGCGACACGGTGGCCTTTAGGGAGGCGAAGGTGATGGCTATTTTCTATGGCTCCACTGCGGGCAAGTCCATTGGCGTTTCCGAAACAACGCTAGACAATCTCGGTGCGGGCGAAGCGCGCGACTTCGCCGTCATCCATCCGCCCATCGCCGGAATCGATTCTACGAAGACCGAGGTCGTAATCGCGGCGCGGCGGCCCTAGAAATTAATTCTAGATCATGAGCGGTATAATCTTGCCTGCCTCTCTCGTTCTTGCGGCCGGACTCCTCACGCTTTCGTCGGTATCGCCGCATCTTTTTCTCCTCCAACTCGGTTGGGTTGCCCTGGGACTCGGCGTTCTAGTTCTCATCCAGCGGCTCGACTGGCGCACGCTCGTGAGTTATCGCTGGCTCATCAGCGGGCTCTATGGCCTCGCTTCGCTTCTTCTCGCGGTCGCGTATTTCACCGCGCCGATAATCAGGAATACGCGAAGCTGGCTCGTTTTGGGCCCGGCGTCATTCCAGCCGGTCGAACTGGCGAAGATCGCCCTCATCTTGATCTACGCGCAATACTTCAGCCGGCGCCATCTGACCGTCGCGCGCTCCAAGAATATCTTTTTCTCGTTCGTTCTTTTCGCCATTCCGGCGGGGCTCGTAATGCTTCAGCCCGATCTCGGTTCGGCCTCGGTGCTCTTTGGCATCTGGTTCGGATTTCTTCTCGTTTCGGGACTCCCGCGGCGCTATGTTCTCCTCGCCTTCGGGCTCTTCGCAATCATCGGCCTCGTCGGTTGGAACTTCGCCTTGAAGGACTACCACCGCGATCGGATTGCCGGCGTGTTCTATCCGGAGCGAAACGTCCTGACGGTAAACTACAGCACCATTCAGGCGAAGATCGCCATCGGTTCGGCCGGACTTTTCGGCAAGGGCTATGGCCAAGGATCGCAGACCCAGCTTGGCTTCTTGACGGAGCCAGCCAACGACTTTATCCTCGCCGCTTTCATCGAAGAGTGGGGAATTGTACCCGGCTTACTGCTCATCAGCATTTTCATCCTACTCATCATCCGCATCCTCGCGATTGGCCTCCGGGCGCCGCACAATTTTGAAAAATTCATTTGCCTTGGCGCGGCGATGGTTTTCGGTATTCATTTTCTCATCAACGCCGGTTCCACCGTCGGCATTTTTCCGGTTGTCGGCGTGCCTCTTCCTCTTTTCTCGCAGGGTGGTTCGAACCTTTTGGCCTCGATGACCCTCCTTGGTCTTGTCCATGCTATTGGCGCTAAGACGTAGAATCGTCCCGGTTCTCGTAGGTGTCGCCGCGTTCCTCGCCGGCGTCGGTTTTTTCTACGCGCTTACTCCGCTCGATCTGCCTTATGCGGCGCGCGCGATCGATTTTGAGGTCAAGGCTGGCGACGGCTTTGGCGACACCGTAAGGCGCCTCGAAGAGGGCGGCCTCATCCGGAGCGGTACGGCCGCAACTATTTATGCCCTGGCGACCGGGGCGGCGAGGAACTTCAAGCCGGGCGTCTATCAGCTCTCGTCGGCCTCGTCGACCCGGGCGCTCATCAACACTCTCGTTGCCGGCGCGATACGCGAGGTTGAGGTGAGGATTCCCGAGGGCGCGAACATTTACGATGTCGACGAAATACTTTCTCGCGCGGGCATCTTGCCTCGCGGAGCGCTCTTTCTTTATCCGTTCGGGGACGACCGCCGCGTTGGACAAGAGACGCTCGAGGGCCGGCTCTTTCCCGATACCTACCGCTTTCACGCGAATTCGGCCGTGGTGCCGATCGTCGAAAAGTTTCTGTCCGTCTTCGAGGCCAAGGTGGCGCCACTTCTTCCGGAAGATCCGGCCGCGGGGACGCGGACGCTCATCATCGCTTCGCTTCTTGAGAGGGAAGTGCCCGAATTCCGCGACCGGCAGATCATCGCCGGTATTCTTGAAAAGCGGCTCCGGGCCGGCATGCCGCTCCAGGTGGACGCCTCCGTGTGCTACGCCAAAACCGCTGCCCTTCGCGCCCCGGCCGACTGCCTGCCCCTTACAATGGCGGACCTAAAGATGGATTCCCCCTATAACACCTATGTGAATAAAGGCCTCCCGCCGGCCCCAATCGGCAATCCCGGTATTGAGGCCGTGAAAGCGGCTCTCTCGCCCCTTCCTTCGGAGTACTGGTTTTACTTGAGTGACCAGAAGACCGGAAAAACGATCTTCGCCCGGAACCTTGAGGAGCATGCCCGAAATAGGGCTAAATACCTACGATAAAGCGCAAAACCGAAGCCCCCTTGACGAGAAACCCAGCCATCGTTTACAATACCCCGGTAACAAGGACCAGCAAAACGACCCAACAATGATTGGATTGGGTTTTGTTAGTTATTTTTCGGCGTCTTCGCCCTTGACAGGCGAATGGTTCCGTGAATCCCGTTGAAAAATAATAATTTTGGAACTGGTTTCCGAAAGTAGCACTCCCCGATTGTAGGCAGGGAACGGGCCGATGGGGTTAGAACGAAATGGGCGCCGCAGGAATTAGTAATTTATTTTATTAATCAAGACGTCGACCGAGGTCGCTGTTCGCCTTAGAAACAGTCATTCGCCGCGCCCGGGTGCGGTCGCCCCTTGCGCTCCGGAAGAAATATTACTCATCAACAACTCCGTCCCCAGAGGTTATGCCGTCGAAACATATTTTACCGACTAAAAGCTTCGCGAAATTCAACACCCTGATCAGTCAGCCGGACCTCAATGAAGTTCAGCTTAAGTCCTACGACTGGTTTCTCACGAACGGCTTAAAAGAACTTCTCGCCGAAGTTTCTCCGATCTACGATCACACCGGCAAAGAGCTCGAACTTTATTTTGATGATTACTTCTTCGGCGAGCCGAAGTACGACGAGCCGACAACCCGTTATAAGAACGCGACCTACGAAGCGCCATTGCACCTTTCGGTGCGCCTGGTAAATAAAAAAACGAATCGCGCCGACACCCAAGAAGTTTACTTCGGCGACTTCCCGAAGATGACAGACCGCGGCACCTTCATCGTGAACGGGGTGGAACGCGTCGTCGTCTCCCAGCTCATTCGCTCGGCCGGCGTTTACTTCACCGCCGTGCCCTGGCGCGACCGACAGCTTTTTGGCGCGAAGGTCATCCCGAATCGGGGCGCCTGGCTCGAGTTCGAAACCGATATTGACGGCTCGATCGGCGTGAAGATCGATCGCCACCGCAAACTGGCCGTGACCGATCTTCTGCGCGTTTTCGGCGCGACCGACGAAGAGATCCGCGCCCAGTTTACCGACATCGATACCGGCCCGGTTCGCTACATCGAAGCGACCTTCAAAAAGGACATCGCCAAGGACGTGAGCGAATCCTATCTCGAAATTTATCGCCGTCTCCGCCCGGGCGATCCGGCCACGGCCGTAACGGCCAAGAACCTGGTCGACTCCGTTTTCCAGCGCGCCGACCGATACGATCTTTCGGCCGTCGGCCGCTTCAAGATGAATCAGCGGCTCTCTTTCGACCGCCAGAAGGACAATTTGCTTCTCGATCTCCAGGATCTCTACGCGATGATCCGCGAGATCATCCGCTTGAACAACACGCCTGCGGCCGAGGCCGACGATATCGATCACCTTGGGAACCGGCGCTTGAAGGCCGTGGGCGAACTGCTCCAGGGCCGGCTGCGCATATCCTTGGCGCGGCTCCGCCGCATTATCCAGGATCGCATGTCGACCTTGGATCGCGAGAATCTCCTGCCCGCCCAACTCATCAACTTCCGGCCGATTACGGCCGTCATTAAAGAGTTTTTCGCCTCTTCGCAACTATCGCAGTTCATGGATCAGATAAACCCGCTGGCCGAACTTGAACACAAGCGGCGTCTTTCGGCGCTCGGTCCGGGGGGCCTGACCCGCGAGCGGGCGAGCTTTGAAGTGCGCGACGTGCATCGCTCCCACTACGGCCGCATCTGCCCTATTGAAACTCCGGAAGGTTCGAACATCGGTCTTATCAACTATCTCGCGAGCTACGCAAAGATAAACGACTTCGGCTTTTTGGAAACGCCGTACGCGAAAGTGAAGAACGGCGTCGTGACCAAAGAAGTCGTTTGGCTCGATGCCTTAGACGAAGAGAAATACCGCATCGCTCACGCCGGTACGCCGCGCGACGCCAAGGGCAAACTTGGTGGTCCGGTGGTGGATGTCCGCGCCGGTGGCACGCCAACGACCTGCTCTCCAGGAGAGGTGGACCTCATCGATGTCGTGCCGCACCAATTCGTTTCGGTGGCCACCTCCCTGATTCCTTTCCTTCAGCACGACGATGCCAACCGCGCCTTGATGGGTTCGAACATGCAGCGTCAGGCCGTGGCTCTCGTCGCGCCGCAGGCGCCTTACGTTGGCACCGGCGAAGAGGCGAAGGCCGCCGCCGATTCGGGTTATCTTCTTACCGCCGATGAGGACGGCACCATCATGGAAGCCGATGCGAGCCACATCAAAATAAAATATGGCACGTCCGCCGGAGGCGGATCCTCCTCCGGAGGAAAAATAAAAGAATATGCGCTTGAAAAATTCAAGCGCTCGAACCAGTTCACCTGTATTTCCCAGCGTCCGCTTGTCGTCTCCGGCGATATGGTGAAGAAGGGTGACATTTTGGCCGACGGCCCGTCCATCGATAACGGCGTGCTTGCCTTGGGCCAAAACTTGCTTGTGGCCTTTATGTCGTGGGAGGGCGCCAATTTTGAGGATGCCATCGTTCTTTCGAATCGCGTGGTAAAGGAGGATCGCTTCACCTCGATCCACGTCGAAGAGTTCTATTGCGACGTCCGCGACACGAAGCTTGGTCCCGAGATCACGACGCCGGATATTCCGAACGTTTCGGAGGAGAAGCTCAAAAATTTGAATGAAGAAGGCATTATCCGTATCGGTGCGGAAGTGAAGGCCGGCGACATTTTGGTCGGCAAGATCTCGCCGAAGGGTGAGGCCGAACTTACCGCTGAAGAGCGATTACTTCGCGCTATCTTCGGCGAGAAAGCTCGCGACGTGAAGGACACCTCGCTCACCTTGCCGCACGGCAAGCGCGGCCGAATCGTGGGCGTGAAGATTTTCTCGCGCGAGGAGGGCGACAAGCTCGAAGCCGGCATCATCAAGCGCATTCAGGTTGAGGTCGCCGACCTTCGGAAGGTACAGGCGGGCGATAAGCTCGCCGGCCGCCACGGCAACAAGGGTGTTATTTCCCAGGTTCGGCCCATGGAGGACATGCCATACTTGGCCGATGGCACGCCCGTCGATATCGTTTTGAACCCGCTGGGCGTTGCCTCGCGCATGAATCTTGGCCAGATCCTCGAAACGCACCTCGGCTGGGCCGCGGCAACCTTGGGCTACCGCGCGGTAACTCCGGGGCTCGACTCGGCGACGGAGGCGGATATTCGCGGCGAACTCAAGAAGGCGGGCCTTCCCGAAGACGGCAAGGTGAAGCTCTTTGACGGCCGCACCGGCCAGTCGTTCGATCGCGCCGTAACCGTCGGCCAGATATATATGTTGAAGCTGAACCACCTTGTCGAGGACAAGGTGCACATGCGCTCCATTGGACCGTACTCCCTTATCACTCAACAGCCGTTGGGCGGCAAGGCGCAGTTCGGCGGCCAGCGCTTCGGCGAAATGGAGGTCTGGGCACTCGAGGGCTATGGGGCCGCGCATGTGCTCCAGGAAATGCTCACCATCAAATCCGACGATGTTCTGGGCCGCTCTTCGGCTTATGAATCCATCATCCGGGGCGAGCCCATCAAGGGCCCGAACGTGCCGGCTTCGTTCAACGTGCTTGTGAACGAACTCAAAGCCCTCGGCTTGAACATTGATCCCGTCTACGAGACGCCCGATGCCCGGAAGGACGACTTCACCGCCCTTCGGATCGCGGTCGCCTCGCCCGAGGATATTCTGAAGTGGTCGCACGGCGAAGTGCTGAAGCCGGAGACAATTAATTATCGCACCCAGCGGCCGGAAAAAGACGGACTCTTTTCGGCGCGCATCTTCGGCCCCGTTCGCGACTACGAATGTGATTGCGGCAAGTACCGCCGGATCCGCTATAAGGGGGTCATCTGCGACAAGTGCGGCGTCGAGGTGACGCGCGCCGTTGTTCGCCGCGAGCGGATGGGCCACATTGAGCTTGCCGCGCCCGTGGCGCACATCTGGTTCTTCAAGAGCGTCCCCTCGCGTCTCTCGCTCCTCCTCGGCGTTTCTTCGCAGAAACTTGAGCGGGTCATCTACTATGTCGACTACATCGTCACCGAAGTGAACGAAAGCGGCCGGACAGGGGCCCTAAACGAACTCGAGAAAGAGCTGAAATCGAAATTGAAGATCGTCGGCGACAAGGACAAGAAGGTCAAGAAAGAACTCACGACCGAAGCCGGCCAGGTCAAGGACTTTTTGGACGAACTTCGTCCGGGCCAGATCCTTTCCGAGTCGGAGTACTTCAACCTCTCGCGCCGTTTCGGTTCGGTCTTCAAGGCGTCAACTGGCGCCGAAGCCATCCGCGAGATACTGGAGCGCATGGACCTCGCGAAGGAACTAAAAATAGTTGAAAAGGAAGTCGAGAGCGTTAAGGATCCGCTTACCGAGTCCAAGCTCTTGCGCCGCTTGAAGATGCTCCGCTCGATGATCCAGAACGGCGCTCGGCCCGAGTGGCTCGTGACGACTATCCTCCCCGTGCTCCCGCCGGACCTCCGGCCGATGGTGGCCCTCGACGGCGGCCGCTACGCGACCTCGGACCTCAACGATCTCTACCGCCGCGTCATTAACCGCAACAACCGCCTCAAAAAGCTTCTCGAGATCCGCGCCCCCGAGGTCATCGTGAAGAACGAGAAGCGCATGCTCCAGGAGGCCGTCGACGCCCTGATCGATAACTCGGCGCGCTTCGGCACCCAGCAGATGAGCGCCCAGAGACGCCCCCTGCGTTCTTTGGCTGATATGCTGAAGGGCAAGCAAGGCCGCTTCCGTCAGAACCTTCTTGGTAAGCGCGTCGACTACTCCGGTCGCTCCGTCATTGTTGTCGGTCCGAGGCTCAAGATTGACGAGTGCGGTCTGCCGAAGAAGATGGCCATGGAGCTCTTCCGGCCTTTCGTGATCGGCGAGATAATCCGCCGCGAGCTCGCGCACAATATCAAGGTGGCGAACCGCCTGATCGAGCAGGGCGCCGACGAGATCTGGGCGATCCTCGAAGAGGTCATCAAGGGCCGCCGCGTGCTCTTGAACCGCGCGCCGACGCTCCACCGTCTTTCCATCCAGTCGTTCCGGCCGGTCCTCATTGAAGGGCTCGCCATCCAACTTCCGCCTTTGGTCTGCGCGGCCTTTAACGCCGACTTCGACGGCGACCAAATGGCCGTCCATCTGCCGCTTTCGGAAGAGGCGCAGAAAGAGGCGCGCGAGATCATGTCGGCGGGCAAGAACCTCTTGAAACCCGCGACGGGCGACCTCGTGACCGCTCCGAGCCAGGATTTCGTGCTCGGTATTTACTACCTCACCCAAACGAACGAAGAGGGCATTGGCAAGGGCAAGGCCTTCGTGAACGCCGAGGAGGCCCAGCTTGCCTACGACAACGGCATCATCACCTTCCAATCGCCCGTTCGCATCGGCGCGCTCGAAACCACGCTGGGCCGCTTCATCTTCAACGAAGAAATCGGGGGCGCGATCGAGTACGTGAACGAACCGATGAATAAGAAGAAGCTCTCGAAACTTATCGAGAGAGTGATTGAGGCCATTGGGTTCGAAGGCGCTGCCGAGATCATCGATCGATTGAAGATCCTCGGGTTCACCATGGCGACGCAGTCGGGCATCACCTGGTCTATCGCCGACCTTGTTATTCCGGCCGAGAAGCCGAAAATCGTGAAAATAGCCGAGGGCGAGGTGGCGACGATCCGCGAGCAGTTCAACCAGGGATTTTTGACTGATGACGAACGGCGCGTGCGCACGATCGCCATTTGGGAAAAAGTGAAGACCGATATCGCCAAGCTCGTGACGGGATCCTTGCCCGCTGACAATTCGATCTATCAGATCATCGACTCCGGCTCCCGTGGTTCGTGGTCCCAGCCGATCCAGATGATGGGCATGAAGGGGCTCGTTTCGAACCCGAAGGGTGAGACGATCGAACTCCCGATCAAGTCGTCATTTAAAGAAGGCCTTTCGGTTTTGGAGTACTTCATCTCCACCCACGGCGCTCGCAAGGGCACGACCGACACGGCCCTTAAGACCGCCCAGGCGGGATATCTCACCCGGCGTCTTGTCGACGTCGCCCAAGACCTCTCCATCAAAGAAGAGGACTGCCGCGCGAAGACAGGCATCGAGATCCGCCGCGCGGACGGCAAAGAATTCGGCCAGAGCTTCGCTTCGCGCGTTTTCTCGCGCACCGCCCTCCTCGACATCCGCATCGACCGCAAGCTCGTGGTTGCCGCCGGCGAGGTCATCGACAAGAAGGCCGCCGACGTAATCGAGGCCTCGAAGATCGAGACGCTCGCCGTTCGTTCGCCTTTGGCCTGTAAGACGCTCTACGGTCTCTGCCAGAGATGCTACGGGTTTGATCTCGGCATCAATAAGCCCGTGGACCTCGGCACCGCTGTCGGGGTTTTGGCCGCTCAATCGATCGGCGAGCCGGGCACCCAGCTCACCATGCGCACCTTCCACACCGGCGGCGTGGCCGGTCTCGACATTACGCACGGTCTGCCGCGCGTCGAAGAACTTTTCGAGATCCGCCCGCCCAAGGGCAAGGCTATCATGGCTGTCGCCGATGGCGACGTTATGAACGTCGAAGAGCGGGGGAATGCGAAAGTGCTCACCCTCCGCATTGCCGCCTCTCTCGCGACCAAGAACGGCAAGAAAGCGAAGAAGGCCAAAGACATCGAATACCTCGTGCCGCGTTCAGCGCTTATCTACGCGCACATCGGCGACAAGGTGAAGATGGGCGATCAGCTTTCCGAGGGCCACGTTGACCTCAAGGAATTCTTCCAGTACCGCGGCGCGGCTGAACTTGCCCGCCACGTCATCAACGAGGTCCAGAAGATCTACATGGCCGAAGGCGCTTCGATCAACAACAAGCACATCGAGGTTATCGTTCGGCAGATGTTCTCGCGCGTGCGCATCAAGGACGCCGGCGACGCGCCGGATTTCGTCATGGGCGAGATAATCGAGAAGTCGAAGTTCCTCGAAGTGAATCGCGACTTGCGGAAGAACGGCAAGGCGCTTGCCAAGGCCCAACAGCTTCTCCTCGGCGTCACCCGCGTGGCGCTCTCGACCGAGAGCTTCCTCTCGGCGGCTTCCTTCCAGGATACGGCGCGCGTCTTGGTGAAGGCCGCCATCGAAGGCCGCGTGGATCAGCTTCGGGGCCTTAAGGAGAACGTCATCATCGGGCGTCTCATCAACCGCAGCGCCTTTGCCGTGCCGCTTACCGACGAATTAGACGAGGAACCAGAGGTCGTGGGTGCCGGTGCCCCAGAAACCGAAGCGTCGGAAGTTCTGGAAGCTTCGGAAGCGCCGGAGGAGGCCTCGAAAACACCGGAGAGCGAAGAGTAAATGGCCGATCTCCCGGATACCCTGCGTCGAGGTTACATGGCTTGCGCCTAGCGCGCCCCACTGCGTTCGACACTCGAAGTATCAAGTGTCATGTATCAAGTATCAGGAGAAGCGGGAAATCGTTCTCGAAGAATTCTTGACACATGACACATGATACGTGATACCTGACACCGGAGCGGTGAGCGGAGCGAGGGGTTGACCCCGTTAGAAATTCCCCCCTGCTCGTCCTCTGATGCTTTGGTGAAGCAGGCCGCGTGGGTGTGGCGGCAATCGTCTCGGGACAGCTTATTTCTAACGGGGTTGACGAGGCGTACAAAATTGAGTAGTTTGTAGAAACCAATGGATAAGAACGATAAAGAACCGAAAGATTACGAACTGGCGTTTTTGGCGCGGGAAGAGAAAATTCCGGCCGGGGTGCTCCAGCTCGTGCGCTCCCAGGGAGGCGAACTGCTCCTCGAGGGACCGATCGAAAAGATCGAGCTTGCCTATAAGATCGGCAAGGATACCTCCGCGCTTTTTGGCTACTGCCACTTCCGCGCCCTACCCGAAGCGGTCGCGGCGATCGAGAAAGAGTTGAAGGTTGCTCCAGGCGTGATTCGCACGCTTCTTGTCACGCCGCCGTTCGTGAAACAGCAGTCGCGTTGGGAGGGTCGGACGAAGGCCCGCGGCGCTTCTCTTCCGACTGCGCCAGCCGAGGGTTATAATCCCGGGTCATTGCCGCTCTCGAATGAGGCGCTTGAAAAGAAGATAGAAGAAATCCTCAAGTAGTTGACTAGTCACTAGTCGCTAGTTTGCTAGTATACTAACGAATATGAATATCAATAAAGTTCTCATTGTCGGGCGGGTAACCGCCGATCCCCAACTCCGGACGACTCCGAGCGGCGCGGCCGTTACGAGTTTTGGCGTGGCCACGAATCGCACCTGGAAAGACAAGGCCGGCGCCAAGCAGGAGGAAGTGGAGTTTCACAATGTCGTCCTCTGGGGCCGCCAGGCGGAAATCGCGACGCAGTTTTTGAAGAAGGGCGCCATGGTATTCATCGAGGGTCGTCTCCGCACGCGGAGCTGGCAAGACAAGCAGGGCCAGAATCACAAAGCCACCGAGATCATCTGCGAGAACTTCCAACTCGGTCCGCGCGCCGCCAACGCCGGTTTCGGGGGTCGCGATGGCGGCCCTGCCGAGGCGCCCTCCGCCGGAGGCGGATCCTCCTCCGGAGGAAAGGATGCGCCAGCCCAAGAAGAGATTCCGACGGTCGATATCGAAGACACCAACCAGATGAACGACCTACCATTCTAATGCCGATGCCCGTACAGTGCTTTTTTTGTTCCCAGAACCTGAACCTCGTCGATTATAAAGAGATCGGCCTTATCCGCCGCTTCGTTTCCGGCCAGGCAAAGATCATCGATCCGAAACACACCGGGGTCTGTGCTTCGCACCAGCGTAAACTCGCGCAGGCCATAAAACGCGCCCGACATCTCGCGCTTCTGCCGTTCGTCCGCCGATAAGCCACTATTGATGATGCCCTTCGACGAGGGAGTTGTTCGTTTCCTCTTCGGACTTACCGAGCGGAATTTTCTTTTTCGCGAACTCGTCGTTTTTTGCGCCCGCCTTCTGCCATATTTTATCGGGGCGGGTTTTTTGATCCTTCTTCGCCAAGTGGCGGCGCGCCGCCGCGCCATATTTATTTTTTTCATCGCTCTTCTTTCGATCGTGGTGAGCCGCGGCCTCATTACGGAGATCATCCACTACTTTTTCGATCACGCTCGGCCATTCGTGACCCTTGGACTCACGCCGCTTGTTGTCGCCTCCGGGCCGTCCTTCCCGTCCGGCCACGCCGCCGCCTTCTTTGCGCTCGCGACGATTGCCTTCATGTTCGGTAAGCGGTGGGGGATAGTTTTCCTCTCCCTCGCCGCCCTAAATGCCCTCGCCCGCGTGGCGGCGGGCGCGCACTGGCCTTCGGACATTATTGCGGGGATAGTCGTAGGCGTGTCCTCGGGGCTATTCGTGCGCTGGCTCCTGCGGCGCGAGGAACGGGCGCTTGCGGAGACAAATTCTGGAGTAGCTGTGATATAATTTGAGAATATGGGATTTAACACGCCACCTGCTTTTGAACCAGAGAGCCATCGTCGGGGAACTCCGCCGAAAGAGGGCTTGCCGAAGCCGCCCGTCAATCCGAATAAAATGACTGTCGAAGAAGAGATGGCCGCTTTTGAGGCCGCAAAGAATCGCCCCAAGGGAGATGCTTTAGAAACGCGCTCGGGCGCGGGCGCGAAGCAAGAGTTACGGGAGCAGAAGGAACATCTTTGCGCTTATGGTCACGGCGAGATGATGGAGATTACGAACGAGGGGCAGACCTGGTTTGTTTGCGGAGCGTGCCCGTATTCGGAAGATGAAGTCGGCAAGCCGAGATTGCCCGCATAGTTTAGGTTGGCATGTTTGACCCCCAACTTTCGAGGGAAAATCTGGCGGAAGTTTTCGGCGATGCCGAGACGGCCAAAGTTTTTCCCTATCCAGGGACGGCCGAGTACGCGAATCTTTCTCTCGGGGAGCAAATCGAGGCGGAGTTGTATTGGCAAGACAAGTCCGCCAGCTAGCGGAGGGCGTATGGTCTTCAGGGCAGAATGCCCTTGGCGCCGGGATATTACGCAGTAGGTCTGTGGTATAATTTAACGAGGATGCAGACGTCTGCCTCGAAAACAAGCGTCCGAACCCTTCCGGTTTTACTGGTGTTGGCGTCCTTTGCCTTCTTCGGAAATGCCGTTCCAACCCTGGCCGTCACGGGAGTCCCGAAAATCCTGAATCATCAGGGCCGGCTCCTCAACTCCTCCGGCGAGCTTTTAGGCGGCTCCTCCGGCACGGATTTCTGCTTTAAGTTTTCTTTCTACGACGACGCGACGGTTGGCTCGCCCGATACGAAGCTCTGGCCCTCGGCGAGCCCCTCGACGATGACCGCGAGCGTGAAGAACGGGGTTTTCAATGTCGGCATCGGCGATACGAGCGCCGGAGGGGATACGCTCGACTTCAATTTTCAAGACAATAACGCGGCCTACCTGAACGTTGAGGTTGCTACCAAAGTGGGCGCGACCTGCGCGGCTGGCGACGGCGCCGAGAGTTTTGAGAACCTCGCTCCGCGCCAGCGGATTGTTTCCTCCGGATACGCGATTAATGCCGGCACGGTTGGCGGATTTACTCCCTCGCAATCGCCGACCGGCAGTAACATCCCGGTTCTCACTTCCGGCAATCTCATCTTCGGCGGGGCGGTCACGATTGATTCAACCGGCACCGCCGTCCTCAATCTCGGCACGAACGCGAATGCCAAGACGATCACGATCGGCAACTCAACCGGCGCTACCACGCTCGTTCTCACGAAGGGTTCGTCCGGCAACATTACGCTCACCGGTTTCAATTGTTCGACGTTCACGAACGGCGGCACGTTAACTACGGATGCATCCGGGAACGTTGTCTGTGCCGCCGATGACGGCGGAACAGGCGGCGGCATCACGACGATCGAGGAGAACAACATGACCGTCGTGACGTCAACGACTAACATCGACTTCCTCGGAAGCGACTTTACCGTCACGGTGGACGGCGCGGGCGAGGGCGACGTTGCGATTGACTACGCGAATTCCGGCATCACCCGGAAGACGCAGGCCGAGACCATAACCGGCGGCTGGACTTTCGGGAGCGCGACAACCACGTTCAACTCCTCGACCGTTCTCTCGGCCGTCGTCATCGCCGGCGACACGATCACCGACTTCACCGGCACCGG
>ERZ1292623.2649-Hain-H51-01um-R1-2649-length-15793-cov-5_pt1 | contig 15793 bp, 16 predicted proteins | sample MGYA00564398_ERZ1292623 | MGnify/ENA primary metagenome ERZ1292623 (study PRJEB36523, sample SAMEA6512633) | groundwater metagenome | collected 2019-01-07 | study: AquaDiva: Metagenomics assemblies of 32 groundwater samples | reverse complement strand
GCTACCACTGCGCAAAATATATGTTGTGCGACGTCTAATATCTTTGGGCCATAGCCGAGCTTGACACTCCCCCACATGTCTGGGCCACAGACCATTGACAAATTTACCAACTTCTTATAACCTAACTGGCCTTAAAAAATTTAGAAGGATGAAATTATTTACACGCTGCCGCTAATTGATATCCGGCCTTCTGGGCTTCTGCTGCGGTTCTAAAAATGATAATATTTTCCGGCTTGATTGTCGCGCCGTAGCACTGTGGTAAATAATATTTAGTACCCTTTTTGGAAGCGATAATCCCCTGTTGGGTGATTGGGAGTTCGCTTCCAGATTGAGTAATCAGTGGGGCATTTTCAATGGTGATTGGTTCTCGCAATTCTTTAATCTTAGATAGCCGACCCAAGCCGTAAGAGAAGGTAGAGGTTAGAATGATAATTAAAACAATGGAGAGCTCTAGCTCATTGCTTTTAAGCCAGAAGAGCCAAATCTTGATTTTTTCCCGCCAATACGATATAATAAAACCCATTAATATATTTTAGCAGATATTAGTAATAAAAGATTATGGCACATAGAAAAGCCGGTGGTACAGCCAAAAACTTAAACGATTCCAAACCAAAATATCTGGGCACCAAGCTTTATGATGGAGAGAAGGCTGGTCCGGGATCAATCATTGTGCGCCAGCGCGGAACTAGGATTCTCGCTGGAACGGGAGTAAAAATGGGTAAAGATCATACTATCTATTCGATCAAAGTTGGAACGGTAAAATTTACCGATAAAAGAAAAACAAATTTTAACGGCAAGACAAAAAAATTGAAGGTGGCGAGCGTTCACCCTATGGAGTAAAAAATCGTTAGATTTTTAAAATTACACAGTAATTTTTACTCCATAGGGTAAATCTAAAACAATTAAAAAATCCCACGTGTTCCAGCCTGCTGGCTGGCCACGCGGGCCCGCCTCCGGCACCTATGTGTCGTCCGGCCTTGCGAAGCTCCAAGTATTCGCTTCTCACCTCTCGGGGATTTTTTTACGAAACTCGTTGAAGGCACACTTTTGGCGGAGACTCTCGCCTGCCTGCCGCAGGCAGGGAGGCGCGCAGGCATCGAGAGTGAGCAATTTTCTAGCAAGAAAATATGCGTGCTCTGCCAAAAGTTGTGCCGAGTAAGAGTTTCGCGGTTTATTCTGTCGAACTAATTACCACCTTAATCGTGGCTTTATTATCCCCCACTTTCATTTCCACCAGATGTTCACCCGCCGTTTTGAGAGGTTTATCTAAAACCAACCAATCAACATTAACTTCTACACCTATTTGTTCTTTGATCGCTTTCACGATATCTGTTTTGTGGATAGCGGCAAAAAGATGTCCTTCTTTATTGGCCTTGCCAGTTAGACTTAATTCCAGATCATTTAGTTCTTGAACTCCTTTTTTTATTAACTCTTGGCGCAATTTAGCCGTCTCTTCGGCTTTGGTAATTTCTTGCCCCACCTTAGTCAAGTTGACGGGGGTAGCGATCATCCCTAAACCGCGCGCCATGATCACATTGCGCCCAAAACCATCCGCCACTTCTTTCACTTCAAACTTATGGCCGACCTTGGGTACATCTTTCAATAAAATGACTTTCATCCCGTTAGAAGTCTCTTAGTATTAATAAATTTTCTACAATATTGGTTTTTAAAATGTGCAATTATCATTAATCATTTACAATCTATGTGTTTACTTCTAACGGGATTCATTTTTTGTATTTAATTAGCAGCCTTTAGTAATTCTACCGCTTTGTCCATTTGCGGATCTTTCCCCACTATTTGTTCGGCATCAGTAGCCACCTTAATGGGATAATCCGGATCCAGGCCGTTTTGAGAAATGGATTTACCGTTTGGTGTCAGCCAGCGCGCAATCGTTACCTTGACCGAACTATCCTTCGTCACTGGGATTAATTCTTGCACCGAACCTTTGCCAAAAGTCTTCTCCCCGATCAACTTAGCCTTGCCATGTTCCGCCAAAGCCCCAGCTAAAATTTCCGCAGCCGAAGCACTCCCACCATCCACCAAAATCATCATCTTAAGATTGGAATTACCATTAAATTTGTAACCGGAACTTCGATAAACTTTCTCGTTCTTACCAGCTCCGCGGCTTTCTCGCACCACCACATCTCCCGGTGGCAAAAACCAGCTAGCGATGTCTACCGCTGATTCCAAATAACCACCGGGATTACCACGCAGATCTAAAATCAATTTATGAGCACCAGACTGGGAAAATTTCTGAATGGCATCTCTAAACAAATTAGCCGACTGTGAGGAAAAATTATACAGATTGATAACAAAAATTTTATCATTCGCATTTTGGCCGTTTATAATTTTGGTATCAAGGGTTGGGATGTTGATCGTCGCGCGAACAATTTTTACCTCAAAAGGATTTTTGACATTGTCACGCAGAATAGTCAGAGTGACCATTGTCCCTACCTCCCCGCGGATTTTATTAATCGTTTCGTCCAAAGGCACATCCAAGGTAGCCGTGTTGTCCACCTTAATCACCTTATCCCCCGCTTTGATGCCAGCCGCTTTAGCCGGGCTGTCTGGCAAAGGAGCAATAACGGTCGGTAACTTATCCTTATAACCCATCTCCATTCCCACTCCACCAAAGTTTCCTTTAATATCATCATTGAACTGTTTATTTTCTTGCGGCGGTAAAAAGACGGTATAGGAATCGCCGAACGATGCCACCAGACCGGAAATAGCTCCCCACACCCGATCCTGATCCGTCATCACCTTGGTGGTGGTACTGGTGGTAGAGACATGGGTATTAACATAGCGCTCATTAAGAATCTGCCAGGTCTTCCAAAAGGGCGAAAAGTCCACGTTCCCGGGTTTGCCCTTAGCTGTATTGATGATATTCGGAATGACCACCATACTGCTTAAACCGCAATTGCTACCAGTGCAATCGCTTGATCCAATCAATCCCGCCATGGCTCCCGATGGCTCGGTGGCAATCACGGTACGGGCGTACCAACCGCCACCAAAAGCCCCGAGCAGAGCTAAGACGGACGAAACAAAAATGATGATGCGATATTTCATTTTTAGTTTTTTCTTTTGTATTTCCAGCTAAGCGAGGGTAATCCAATCCGAAACCTCTGCAGAACGGATGCCAGCATGGTTTCCGGCCTCAACCCCATGCCCCGCGCTCTTTCTCGGCAAAAGTTTTGGCAGAGCACGGATAAATTTTTGCTAAAATTTTCCTCGTGCTCGCGCCGTCGCGCTCCCAAGTCTCCGCAAAATTTTCGCCTCGGGCGAGTCTAGCGGGGCAAGGCCGGAATGGCATCGTGGAGCAAAGAAAAATTATCGCTGGATAATTTTTCGTGGTTGAGAATTGAATTACCCGAGCATCTCTATTATCGCAAAATATCCACTTGTGGTCAACTGCCGGGAACGATATAATGGGAGTTGATGATTAAAGAATTTAAATATAAAAATATCACATGGTTAGATGTGGAACTCCCTACCCCAGAAGAAATCGCAACTTTAGCGAAAGATTACAAACTTCATCCGGTCGTCGCCAATGAATTACTGGGTACCAGTCAGCGGTCTAAGGTTGATTTGTATGAGGATTTTATTTACTTGATTCTCCATTTCCCTAATTATCATTCCGGGTCCAAACACACGGGAACCGATGATGAGCAGGAAGTGAACGAGATAGATTTTGTCATTGGGCACGACTTCCTGATTACCACTCACTACGAGAGTTTGGAGCCAATGCAAGAGTTGGAAAAAATACTGGAAGCCAACATCATGTTGGACAAAAACAAAAAAGAGACGCAGGCTGGCTTTTTGTTTTATTACATCATCCGCCATCTTTATCAGTCTTTGGACATTAGATTGGAGAGCATCAATAACAGTTTTAAGCAGGCCGAAAAAAACGTTTTTACCGGAAAAGAGAAAGAGATGGTGGTGGTTTTATCCGGTATCCACAAGCAACTTTTAGATTTTCGCTGGACGCTAAAATCACATCGGGAAATTCTTGGGTCATTGGAGATTGCCGGGCAGGAATTTTTTGGCAAGAAATTTGAATATTACTTACATTCCATTTCTGGCGAATATGAAAAAATCTGGAATCTCCTGGAAAACAACCGTGATCTATTTTACGACCTGCGTAATACCAACGATTCTATGCTCTCCATTAAAACTAACCAGGCCATAAAAGTCTTTACCTTTTTGGCTTTTATCACTTTCCCTCTCTCCCTAATAGCCACTGTTTTTGGGATGGGGGCCAAATATACGCCCCTAATCGGATCTAATTACGACTTCTGGATTATTACGGGATCAATGGTATTCTTAGCTTGTGTCATATTTATCGTGTTCAGACTCAAGCGATGGATATAAAATTATATAATACCTTAACCCGAGCCAAAGAAGATTTTAAACCAATTCACGAGGGTGAAGTTGGTCTTTATTCGTGCGGCCCAACCGTCTATCAATACGCCCATATCGGTAATATGAGATCCTATGTTTTTTCCGATATCTTAAAAAGGGTGTTGGAATACAACGGCTTTCTAGTTAAGCAAGTGATCAACATCACGGATGTTGGACACCTCGTCGGTGACCTGGATGAAGGCGAAGATAAGGTGGAGCAGTCGGCGGCCAAAGAGGACAAAACAGCCAAAGAGATTGCCGATTTTTACTTGACTTCCTACCGAGACGATCTGGTAAAGATGAATATAAAAATAGTCGGCACAATTTTTCCCAAAGCGACCGAACACATTCAGGAACAAATTAATTTGATAAAAATTCTGGAGGAGAAAGGATTCACTTATCGCACGAGTGACGGTATTTATTTTGATACCTCTCTTTATCCTAAATATACCGAGCTGGCCCAATTGGATTTGGCAGGACTAAAAGAAGGCGCGCGGGTAAAAGTAAATCCCGAGAAAAAAAACCCGACTGATTTCGCTTTATGGAAATTCTCCCAACCGGAAGAACACCGTCAGCAAGAGTGGAACTCTTCATGGGGTATTGGCTGGCCCGGCTGGCACGTTGAATGCTCGGCTATGAGTATGAAATATCTCGGCTCGCATTTTGATATCCACACCGGCGGTATAGACCACATCCCCGTCCACCACACTAATGAACGCGCTCAATCGGAATGCGCTACGGGTGAACCAGTTGTAAACTACTGGCTACACAATGGTTTTATTATGGTGGAGGGTGAGAAGATGGCCAAGTCGCTCGGCAATTTTTATCGTTTGGCAGATCTGGCGGCTAAGGGCTTCACTCCCCTCGCCTACCGCTATTGGCTTTTGACAGCCAATTATCGCCAGACAGTAAATTTTACCTGGGAAGCGCTAGGGGCGGCACAGACGGCTTATAAAAAATTGATTAACCAGCTTTCCGAGATTAAATCAGATACAGAAATCGGCTCCGTTTCCGCCAGTTACAACGAGCAATTTTTATCATTTATTGACGACGATCTCAACACCGCCGGTGGAATTGCCTTATTGTGGGATATGTTCAAAGATAAAAATTTGAGTGACGAAGATAAACTCGCTACTACTTTCAAATGGGACGAGGTGTTGGGGCTTAAACTCCGGGAATCGTTAGTACCGATTGAAGTTCCAGGGTCAGTGCGGAAATTGGTTGATGAACGCGAGGAGGCCCGTCAAAACAAAGACTACACTAAGTCTGATGAGCTACGCGAAGAAATTCGCGGGCTAGGCTACAGCGTGGAAGATACCGATAGGGGGCCAAAAATAAGAAGGAACTAGACTTTTCCACTTATTACTCACAAAAAAAACTCCACTTCCTAGTGCCGGGTTTTTTCATTTTATGGTAAAATTCACCCTATAGAGTAAAAATTGCTGTGCAATTTTATCCGCCCGGGGCAGATTACTCCATAAGGTAAACATGACCGAAGTAATTTCCAAAATGAGCAAAACATCGCTACGCATACCACCGCACGATCTGGAGGCCGAACAAGCCCTGCTGGGTTCTATTATGATCCGTCCTTACGGGCTAAACGAGGTGGCTGATTATGTCCACGCTAATGATTTTTATGCGGAAAAACACCGATTGATTTATCAAGCGATGATGACTTTGTTTGAAAAATCCGAACCGATTGATCTCGTGTCTGTTACCACGGTCTTGCGCGAAAATAAAGCGCTGGATCGGGTGGGTGGGTCATCCTACTTGGTAGAACTAAATGGCGCCGTGCCTTCCGCCGCTAATCTTAAACATTATGCCGATATTGTGGCCAAAAAGTCTTCTCTGCGCCGCTTGATTGATTCAGCCGAGCAAATTTTAGAACTGGGTTACAAAGAAAACGAAGAGCTGGACACCACTTTTGATAAAGCGGAAAAACTGGTTTTTAATCTTGCCAATTTTACTAAAAAAGCCTTCGTCTCCATCAAAGATGAGCTGAAGGAAGCCTGGGAGCGATTTGATCACTTGCGCGAGTCTGACACTGGCATTCGCGGCGTGCCAAGCGGCTTTAAAGAACTGGATAATAAGCTGTCCGGCTTCCAAAAATCCGATCTGATCATTCTTGCCGCTCGCCCGTCAATGGGCAAGACATCGCTCGCCTTGGACATCGTTCGCCATGTGGCTTGCCGAGAAAATATTCCCACCCTGATCTTTTCCTTAGAAATGAGCTCGCAGCAATTGGTAGACCGCCTGTTAGCGGCTGAGTCTGGAGTGGATTCTTGGCGCTTACGCACCGGCCGAATCAACACCGACGAAGAATTCTCTCGTCTCCAAGATGCTATGGGCACACTGGCCAAGGCTCCGATTTACATAGACGACGAGTCTTCCAACAACATCACCAAAATGCGCAGCGTAGCGCGCAAATTGAGGGGTGATAATGGCATCGGGCTGATTGTGGTGGATTATTTGCAACTAATGGTTCCTCGCCGCGAGTCCGATTCTATGGTGCAGATGGTGACAGAAATTTCCCGTTCCTTGAAGGGCCTAGCGCGCGAGCTTGAAGTGCCAGTGATCGCTCTGTCTCAGCTCAACCGCGCCGTGGAACAACGCGGGGGCAAACCGCGCCTGTCCGATCTGCGTGATTCCGGCTCCATTGAACAGGACGCGGATGTCGTGATGTTTATTCACCGCGAAGATAAATACAATGAAAATAGCGAGAAGAAAAATATCGCGCAAATTTTAATTGAGAAACATCGTAACGGTCCAACTGGTAGTTTAGAGCTCTTCTTTGACGAGCAGAAGGTCAGCTTCTTATCCGTTGATAAGAGCGACTTTGGAGCGTTTTAATGTGGATATGGATCCCGTTAGAAATACCTGCCTGCCGGCAGGCAGGAATGCACAGATGGTAGATGAGTAATTTTGAATTCTATGATAAACACACAATGGCCAACAAAAATTATGATGCTAAGAGATTTCTAACGGGATGGACGATATAATTTCCAAATTGTCTGAAATCTTTATCCGTTTTCCAGGAGTTGGTCCTAAACAATCTAGGCGTTTTGTCTATTTTCTTTTAGCCCAACATCCGGGTACTCTAGCCAACTTATCACAACTCATTAGTGAACTTAAAAAAGACGTCCATCAATGTGAGCAATGTTTACGTTTCTTTATCCCCTGCCTGCCGGCAGGCAGGCCTACCACTAAGAATCAGGCGGATATTTGCGGTCTGTGCGCGGACGAGACCAAGGATGATAGTTTATTGATGCTGGTAGAGAAAGACATTGATTTAGAAAATATCAGAAAGATGGGAGTCTATAACGGCAAGTATTTTGTCTTGGGCGGCTTAATTCCTATTTTAGCCAAAAATCCGGCCGAAAGGATTAAAGAGAAAGAATTATTAAAACTAGTAGATCAAAAAACTAAAGCCAATACGCTGAAGGAAATTATTATTGCCCTGAGCGTGACCCGTGATGGCGACAACACGATTGAATATCTGGAGAAACTTTTAAAACCTTACGTAAGTAAGAGTGTTAAGATTAGCATTCTCGGCCGTGGTCTGTCCTCCGGTACCGAGATTGAATATTCTGATTCTGACACGATCAAAAACGCGTTAGAGAACAGGCACTAAAAAAGCCGCCTAGATTCTCTTGAGAATTCGGACGGCTAAATATTTGCTTCTTCGCAGGTATTAGAGGCGGGAAATCACTTGCGAGCGGTCCCGATTGATCAGTTCCAGATGACATTCAACATGATCAGTGGCAGGATACAAGGTCACAAGAGCATTGCAGATTCTGGCCGCCAGCTTTTGCAAAACCAAATCGGTCCGATCTGGTCCGGCAAAAATTTTGGCGATGACAATAATCTTCTCACCCAGACCGGCCTTAAATCGATCGGGGGGGAAAAAGACGGTAACCTTTGACGGAGTCATCTTCAGTTCTTCAACCGCACAAACCGCGTCTTTCAGGTAATTGCAAAGAACTTGCAGTCCGTTTTGTTTCTCATCTTCCGGCACGCCGTAAACGAACAGAATGGGCATTTTTATCACCTCACTTTCTAATTATATTTCTAGCACAATTACCTATTTTTGTCCAATGTTTGATAGTATTCCCAACGGAACGAGATTTAATATTTTGGGAAACTTACGGAGCCCGAGCGGGCATGGTGTCCCGACGCATTTGGTCGGGATGAGCGAGGGGGAGTAGAGAAAAACCCGCGGCTAGGCGGGTTTTATCGTGTTTCAAAAATATTAAATCGAGGTGATCTTTACCTCTGTAAACGATTGGCGGTGGCCGGTAATTTTCTGGTGGCGAATTTTGGCCTTATAGTGTACAATCGTGACTTTCTTCCCCTTCCCCTCTCGAACCACTGTAGCGGTAACCTTAGCCCCCTCCACCCATGGAGTGCCAACCTTCACGTCTTGATCGTTCGCCACTAGTAAAACCTCGTCAAAAGTTATCTTTTGGCCAGCTTCTACTTTCGGTAGCTTTTCAATCTTAAGGGTTTGTCCCTCTGTCACCTTGTATTGCTTGCCTCCCGTTTTAATTACAGCGAATGTCATAATGGTCATATTTTACACTATCATTTCAAAAAAACAAGGTCTACCAAATAATGAAACCCGGCCAGTCCCTCCTCGAACGCCATTGGCTATTTCCATAAAATCAATCTTCTAAGACTGGCTTATCTATCGCCAAAGGCTCAATTTGGCCTCCGGTGCCTGTTATTTTAAGAATGTCCTTATCTATTTTCTTGAGCTCTTTATAGCCCGTCTGATAGTGGTTAACGGTTGTCTGGAGAGAATTTCCCAGTTTCTTATAGTAATCATCGTAGGCGTAAATGTGCTTCATTAAATCTTCCACTCGGGCCCGAATTTCTTTGGCCGACTCCTCAATTTGTAACGCCCGCAAACCCTGTAGCACCGTCTGCAAGTAAGCCAGAAAAGAAGTCGGCGAGACGATAATGACATGCTTTTCTTTGAAAGCGTATTCAATCAGGTCACGGGTATTGACTTTGACCGCCCCCACCACCTGCGCCACGAGCAAATCATAATAAATCGCCTCGTGCGGAATAAACATAAAAGCAAAATCCATCGTTCCCTCCGACGGCTTCACATATTTGGCCGTTTCATCAATGCGCAACTTGAGGTCAGCCCGAAAGGCTTTTTCCAAGATTTCTTTTTGATTGGGATCCCGCTCCTCCACCAGTCGGTTATAATTCTCCAGCGAGAACTTGGAGTCAATCGGAATGATTTTGTCTTTCACAAACACTACTGCGTCCACAATCGTGCCATCTTTAAATGGATACTGCATTTGGTAGCTACCGGTAGGCAGGACATTCTTAAGTAGGGTTTCCAGATAATATTCGCCCAGAATCCCCCGCTGCTTGGGGTTTTTCAGCACATCCGCGAGCGACGCTAATTGATCGGTAAAACTCGTTACTTGCACCACCTGCTGTTTATTAGTTTCTTCCAGCCGTACCAGTTTTTCCGTCACATCTCGCGACAGGCGGGTAAATTCTCCGAACTGCGCTCGTATGGATTCATGGCTTAATTTTGTCGTTTCATTTAGACGGCTGTCTAAGGTTTTAGTCAGATTTTCCAGTTGGTTTTGGAGCAATAAAAGCGGACCGTTATCCTCTGCTTCTTTTTTCTGGGACAGCAATTTATAAACCAAAAAAGCTACCAGTCCGAGACAAATAGCCGTTACCACAAACAAAACTATGATGATGGTAGAAACAGTCATAGGGCTAATTGTAGCAGAAAAGCGATCAGTCGTTAAATCTGCTGTTTTTTAGTTCGAGAGGTAAGCCACGGTGAGCCAGTTCCCATAAAATAAAAGGCGATGGAGGCAAATAAAAAGGCCTACAGATATTGCTTAATCTGTAGGCCTTGTCAATTCCAAGGAACGAAGTGGGGGAAGAAACTCTCACCCAAACATACATGCTTCCATCACTTTGGCCATGGCGTGGCTGATCTGGTCGTGATGGTTGAACACGAACAGTCTTTCTTCTTCTCGTTTCGCGGCGGCGGCTCGTTGCTGCCGAACCTTCTCTTCTCTTTCCCGAAGACAACGCTCGTCATTTTCCCGCATCTCCCTTAATACGGCCAGGGTTTCCATCAGACCGGTTTCCCAATTAGCCAAAGTCCATTCGCTGGCCCACCGCCGGCGCCACGGATCGTCTGAGGAAACAGGTAGCAAGGAGATGCGGACTCCTTCTCGGCACTCATTCTGGATGGCAGATTGAGCGTAGCGCAAGCCGGGCCAGAAATAGATCAAGCGTAGCTCCGCTTTGTCAGTCCGCAGGACCCGAAAGTCTCGGCCACTAACAAAGAATTGCTCCCCACGGTCGTCTTTCGCCCAGCCGTAGTTTTTCTCCGGAAACCATTTTTGAATGGTTCCGACTTGGCGTTTACCTGTCGTCGGCACGAATACCATGTCCGTATCTCCTTTCTCGGGTTTAAATAGATAGAACTAACATCTACCTTACTGTTGTTTATTGTACACCAAGAGTCATATTTTGTCAATACTTATCAGTACACAGCTAAAAACAGCCTTAATTTAAAGCTTTTTTTCCGCTTCAGGCCTTTGGCGCTTAGTCGCTTCTTGCACTCCCTTCTCGTTTAGTCCAAAATGGTGAGCAATTTCATGCCAAACCGTTTCTTTGACCTGTTTTTTTATATCAGCCGGATTAGAGAATAATTGTTCAATGGATTGTTGAAAAATAGTAATTTTATCCGGCAGGACCATAGTGTAGCCCCAACCGCGCGCCGGCTGCGGCACTCCTTCATATAAGCCGAGCAAAAGCGTGTCGCCCCGCAGTTTTAGTTTTTCTCTTTGCTCCGGCGAAGGATAATCTTCCACTACGATTCGCACATTTTTCATTTTCTGCAAAAATTTTCCCGGAATAGCATCTACCCCTCCGGTGACTAGTTGTTCAAAGGATTTTCTGTCCATCTTAAAATCCTAGCATAAGTTTCAGTAAATCTTCAAAGGAACGCTTCGCGTACTAAATTGCTGTGGTCGCAAATATTTGCCTCGTCGCCACTCGGCAAATTTCGCCGACCCCGGCTCGCCCGTTTTTGTTGCTACAAAAACATGGCTCCGCTCTCACACATCTCTAAAAAGACTAGAGCAGTCTAGTCTTTTTCGTATCGTGTGACCCTACCGGGAGTCGAACCCGAATTACCACCGTGAGAGGGTGATGTCTCCCGATTTTGATTTATCAAAATCGAGGATCCTCGATTTTTTAAAAACTGTGACGCATACGGGAATCGAACCCGTATTGCCACCGTGAGAGGGTGGCGTCCTAGCCGTTAGACGAATGCGCCTCAAATAGCTTCTTAATTGCTTTTCTGCTCTTCCAACTTTTTAACTGCATTTCACGTTTACAAGCCTCGCTTAGTGTAAGATATTTTTCGGCATGCCGCAATATCCACAATCGATCACTTTTGGTGCTTTTAACTCTACCATCATTGTGATGTTTGAGGCGCTTCTCAATGTTGCTAGTAGAACCAATATAGTATCTATGGTTTGATTCAGACTCTAATATATATACCCAGTAGGACACAGTTTTTAAAAAATAGGGACTAACCATTACCTGCCTGCCGGCAGGCAGGGACGATAGGGCCGTCTAAAATAACGAAAATAGTATAACATCCTAGAGCTATTCAGTCTAGAATCAAAAATTATTTCAAAAAATAAAGATTTAACGATTTTTCCACTCCTCCTCCTGCCTGACCAATAACTCTTTCTTTTTCTCCCTAAACCAATTTTTACTAAAATTGGTCGGGCGAACATTTTGTACTCAAAATGTTTTAGCCGTGACAAACTAGCGGTTTAGCCATTCACTTTCTTGTCTAACAAGCAGTTTTCCTTTCTGGTCAGGATTAAGCATTATCTCCTCCACCACCTTTTCCATCCGCATCGATTGCGAGCCCTTCACATAAATAATATCGCCTGGCTTAATCAGATTTTGTAACTTTTTGCCGGCCAAAACAGAATCATTGAAATGAAATAGGTTGTCTGCAGCAAAATTATTTTCCTGGGCCGCATCGGCCGCGAATTTAGCCCGTAAACCAACAGTCATGATGAGGTTACAAAATATACTAGCCAAAATTCCCGCTTGCCGATGGGCCTCCAGGGTAAAGCTGCCCAATTCCATCATGTCGCCAATCACCGCAATTTTGCGCCCGCCGGTACCGGCCGGACCAGTGGTTTCTAGACTAGCCAGCGCTTTAAGCCCGGCTTCCAGTGCCGCCGGCGAAGAATTATAGGAGTCATCTAGAATCGTAGAATCTTTGATCCCTCTTAGAATACGCAGTCTACCGGCTGGTGATTCGTAAGTAGTAATTGTTTCAACAATAGTAACCAAATTAATATCTTGAGAAATACCCACGGCAATGGCAGCTAAAATGGGATAAACAACATGCGTTCCCAATGTCCCATTCACCCGCACCGGGACACTATTACCAGCATGGTCTAATTTAAAAGTTAGGCCGGAGGGAAATTTCAGTTTACCACTTTCTTCATAAATGGTATGGGCATTAGAAGCTCGGACATCCGATCCATCATCAAAGCCATAGGTTAAAATCCTAGCCTTAATCTTATCCCTAAATGGTTGAGTGTTGGAATCGTCGTGGTTGATGATGACCAGACCGTCTTTTTTGATAGATAAAGGCAAAGCCATCTTTTCTTCCGCCACCTGATCTTTAGAGGAAAAAAATTCCACATGCACGGGGATATCCGGCAAGTGAGTCACGACGGCAATGTCAAATTTAATCCAGCTAACAATATTTTTAACATCTCCCGGCCGATCAGCCCCGATTTCTAAAATCAGCCAATCGGGATAATCTTCTTTAAAAATAATTAAAACCAACCCCCGGTAAATGACCTTAAGCCAGCCGAAAAAACTTCCCCAAGCCGTCATTGTCCCGATGATCGTCAGCGGCACTCCTAGCTCATTATTATAACTTTTGCTGCTTTGGCGCACTTTAAGTTTACTCTTCATCACCGCCGCAATTGCCTCTTTAGTTCCCGTCTTACCGACATTGCCGGTGACACCAATAATTTGTGGCCGGTATTTTTTAAGAACCAGCTTGGCCTCCCACTTAAGAATCAAAGTAACGATTTTTTTTAATGAGGTTTTAATCATATTGAATTTTTATTTACCGGCCTGCCACAGGCAGGTAATTCATCATTCATAAGTCGTAATTTATTTCTAGCGATCCGGCGGTATTTCATAATAATTAATTAAAAATTTAGTTAAATCAGAAAATGGCATCGCGAGTGTCTCGGAAGCGTAATTGACATTCTTGGGGTAAACCATCATTAAGAAAACTAAAAAGCGCGGGTTGGAAGCCGGGAAATAACCGAAAAATGAGTGCAGATAACGATCGTCGTAATATCCTTTTGTGGCAACATTAACCAATTGAGCGGTGCCTGTTTTAGCGGCAATACTGGTATGGGGCATTTTTACTTTACCATTGGCTAATTTTTTGTCCACCACTTCCACCAACATGCGAGTAATTTCCCGACTGGTAGCTGGTTTGATCACCTGCTCGGTAGTAGGAAGTTTAATATTCTCGGTTAAAGTCGTCTCGTACTGAATAGATTTAACCAGGTGTGGTTTTATCAAATAGCCACCATTACCTAGAGCGGATAAGGCCCTCACCATGGCAATGGGAGTGACAGCAATCCCTTGCCCAAAAGCCGCGGTGGCAAAATTGACATCTTCTTTACTGCTTAAATTTTGCACCAGTCCGGATACTTCGCCCGGCAGATCTATGTCGGTCTTTGTCCCCAAACCATAATTTAAGAAATATTGGCGAAACTTGTCTTTACCGATTTGTTGTTCTATAAAAGTAGCCCCCAGGTTTAGCGATTGATTGAGTACTTCCTGCATGGAAATGACCCCTCGTGCTTTGCGATCATAATTACAAATCGTTTTCTTATTAAGCGTTAGGCAGCCAGTATCATCATAGGTGGTCGTGGCCGTCACTGCTTTAGTGTCCAAACCGGCGGCCATCGTCAAGGGTTTCATAATAGATCCCAATTCGTAAACGTGCTCCACTAGCGGATTAGGCAAAACGGACAAATCAGACTGTTTCTCGTTAGGATTAAAATTCGGCAGAGCAGCCATAGCTTTAATTTCTCCGGTCTGGGGATCAATGATAAGGCCACTGATCATCGTTGGGTGCCAGTCATTATTAGTGGCAGCTAAAACCTGTTCTAAATAGTTTTGAACGGTTGGTTCAATAGTCAAAACAACATCCCCTTCTCCCCGTTCTCCATTTTGGGCTAATCCCCGCCCTAAACCGGAAAAAACCTCCGCAAAAAAATTCACAAAAGAGTGTTCTCCACTGCGCGTCAAAACATCATTATAAGTTTTCTCTATACCATAGCGACCAAGGTAATCATTCCCCTTGTAAGCCATCAGGCCAATCGTATGAGCAGCCAGAGGACCAGCCGGATAGTAGCGCCATTTTGTCTCCGAGACAACCAACCCCCTAATCTTCAGAGCGATAATTTTTTTGGCCGTACTCTCGTCTACTCTAGTTACCAACTCTTCATAGGGATCATTTTTCTTGTCGGCCTTGGCCATAAAATCATCACGGGGAAGGGAGAGTAGGAGAGGAGATAATTTAGTGAAAACATCTTCTTTTGTACTACTGGCTAGCAGCATGGGGTTTAAGGCTATTTTATAGCCCCGTTTGAGAGTGGCGGCCGAGATGAGATCACCATTTTTGGTCGTAAAATAAATGGCCCCCCGATCAAAAATATTGGCGACCGGATGCATATATTGTTGATCGGCTTTATCGCTATAATATTCTCCCCTGACAATCTGAATGTAAAACAATCTAACAACAAACAACACAACTAGGGCGACAATAAAAAAAGAAATTAATCTAATTCTTACTACCGGATTAAATTTCATTATTAGGCATGAAGATAGCCATGGGCTTAACACTTTTAGCGATATAACTTAAACTATTGAGAACATTTTGGTAACCAAGGGAATGGGCATAATCTAAATTAATCTTGCTAGTGGTTAAAGTCATGTAGTCGGTTTCCAACATAGCCACTTTCGTATTAAGAGAATTAATAGTTTCCTCAGCCTGCTTGCGCTCGACGATATTAAAAATTGATCTGTTCACCAAATATAAATAAGAGCTCAACAACAAAACAAGAGTCACCAAAAGTGTCCAAATTAATCTAGTCTGAATATGTTCTATAAATATGGCTCTTGTTTGTTGCATAATTTTTATTAATTTATTGATTTTTGCTAATGACTTTAAATTACGAAACTAGTTGAGGCCGAGACTTTTTAGGGGGTGAGGAGTCTCGCCCTGCGTTTGAGCGGAGACTAGCGAGCCTGCCTGCCGGCAGGCAGGCGCGAC
>ERZ1292623.2647-Hain-H51-01um-R1-2647-length-15798-cov-17_pt1 | contig 15798 bp, 16 predicted proteins | sample MGYA00564398_ERZ1292623 | MGnify/ENA primary metagenome ERZ1292623 (study PRJEB36523, sample SAMEA6512633) | groundwater metagenome | collected 2019-01-07 | study: AquaDiva: Metagenomics assemblies of 32 groundwater samples | reverse complement strand
GGTTTTGGATCATGCGGAGATTTTTCGGTGCATGAGACTTGGACCGGAGTGGCCACTCCCATTTGCGAGCTTCGAGGTCGAGCGTGTCTCTGGTGTGCGTGAATTTTCCAAATTGTCGGCAGGACAGAATAAACTTTATGAGGAGGTGCAGGAGGAGATGTCGCTTGGTTTCGTTCTCGACTGCATGAGCGTTCACGATAGCGGTGTCGAGGAAGTCTGCGATCTTGCTGGTGAATACTTTCGGGCAGTAATTCTTGCGAATAAAGCCGTCATGCTTTGCTTTGAGGAAAAGTCTCGCCAAATCCTCGCTCTCTAGCTTCACGTTGTTGTTGGCAATCAGTGCCCGGCCGATGATCACGGATCGGAATGCGATGTCGTTCGCAATGACTTTGTATCCTTTTGCTTTTGCATAGAGACTCACTGATCCGCCCCCAAGAAATGCATCGATAAAAACACCCTCTGTCTTTTTGATAGGTTTGAAAATGTGCTTTACAAGCTTTCGCTTGCCGCCGAAGTAACTTGGTAATGATTGAAATTTGGAAAACATAAATATTATTTTGTTCCAGCTCTCCGACACTCCCACATCCGCTGTGAAATTTTTTTTATTTACACGGGACCCGTGAGTCCAGTGCAGTGTGAGGTCGATCACAGTTGGTGGATGCTCGACCCGGGGAGTATCAGAGAGCTGGAAACAATCGGATAACGAAAAAGGGCTCGCGATCGTTCACCGTTGGGTGATTGATCGCGAGCCCTTAAACTCGGAATATCTTTCAGAATGCCCCGTGAGGCATAATTTATTCGATTGTGAATTTATTATAGCACCGGTCGAAAAAGCTTTGCAAGAAGCTCACCTGTGCATAAACCTTAAAGTTGCTCAAGTTCGTATTTCACTCGTGCTTCCAGCTGTGCCGCACGAGTCGAACTTATACCAAACTTCTTACCGGTTTCTTTTTGTGTATGAGGATCACCATCTGCGACGCCAGTACGGTACTCAAAAACTTCTAAATATCGAGGTTGCAAATTGCTAAGCCGGTATTTTTCCGTCTTGTATTTCTCGACCAGTTTTTTCTCATCAGTGACCATATTGGTCGCATTATACCACAAAACCTTGATTTCAGGGGGTATTTGGGTACCCACAGGCCTATTACTTGCATTTAATCATATAATCCCATATAATCACATACATAACGTATATGAGTAAATTTATGAACGACATCACTCAAAAGTTTGATCTCAGGATCAAAAACCCCGAGCCACACATCGTTGCTCTCTTGGCAGAGATCGATGGTATTCGAGGTGAATTTAAGTCGGGTTTGCGAATGACTCCGCAAGCCATTACTAGCTTGAAGCAGTCGGTGCTTATTACTTCTGCCGGTGCATCCACTCGTATCGAGGGTGCGAAGCTGACCGATGAAGAGGTTGAGAAAGTCATGCAGGGACTTTCGGTCTCGAAGTTTTCTGATCGTGACTCGCAGGAGGTGCAGGGATATCTTGAGGTACTTCAGAATGTTTTCGACAGCTTTCAGACTTTGCCCCTTCGGGAGAGTGTGATCACATCGCTTCACAATCAGCTTCTTAAATACTCCCACAAGGACGACACGCATCGTGGCGGTTACAAAAAGAAAGAGAACACTGTCGGCGTACTTGGACCGGATGGTAAAGTCGCACGAATAATGTTCGAGACGACACCGGCATTTCTGACTGCAAAGGAAATGCAGGAGCTTGTTGATTGGACGACGGACGCTTTTGAGAAGAACCGTTTCCATCCTTTGCTTCTCATCGCAAATTTCGTAGTTGAGTTTCTAAAAATCCACCCATTTGAAGACGGCAATGGGCGTCTTTCCCGTGTCCTCACAAACCTTTTGCTACTCCGATCCGGCTATCAGTTCGTGCAGTACGTCTCGCACGAGCAAATTGTTGAGCGACGCAAGGACGAATACTATTTGGCACTCCGCAAGTCTCAGGAAACATTCAAGACCGAACACGATACCATCGTGCCATGGCTCAACTTCTTTTTGTCTGTTGTAAAAGAGCAAGCAACGAAGGCTCTCTCGTATCTACAAGATGAAAAAGTCGAAGACACCCTTTCTCCCAAGCAATACGAGGTATGGAAGTATCTCTCATCGGTCGGAGAGGCCGCTCCCGGCGAGATCGCCAAAGCTACCGGCGTTGTCGGTGTTACGGTCAGTCAGGCATTGGAACGACTGATCGAACTCGGACTGGTCAAACGGGTCGGACGTGGTCGAGGGACCCGGTATGTGAAATTATAAATTAACCAAACATTGGAAATTGCCTATGAAAAACGTTGAACACAAAAATGATGACGGAAAACGATATCTCAAGAAATATGAGATCGTTGAGACCGATGTAGAGCTTCCGATTCAGGGTCAGGTTCGTGATCCAGAAGACCTTTACAAATTCCTCAAAGACTTGGAGAACGAAAGCGTTTCCAAAGTTATCGGAATCTATCTCGACGATAAAAACCTGTTCCTCGGGCATCAGGTCTTTCTTGGTTCCTCCCCCAAGAATCTCGACACACAAATGCTCTGGCATTACTTCTCACTATTCCTTGCCAAGAAGTTTATGGTCTTGATCAATCATCCCGGCTCTACTGATCCGACTCCGGATGAGGCCGACAAGAAACTCATGCGAGTACTGCAGGCAGACTCGCAAGTTTTGTCGTTCAAGCCTTTCTTTGAAGACTTTATTATTGTTGCGAAGAAGTCGTACTTCAGCATGGCAACGAATGACGGCACGGCATGCAGATGCGGTCATCAGGAATATATTCCGGAATAAATAAATTATGAAATCCCACTTTTACTACAAAGATAAGAAGCAAGTTGTACCCGTCTTGGACGAGGGAAAAAACAAGCTGGCAAAAAAGAAACTTGCTGATCTCCTTAAGAATAAAAAGGAGTTAATACCTGACCATTTTATCGAGAGATGGTCTGAGGTTGCTTTGTATAACCCAGGTGGTGATGTTGAAAAAGCCAATGCCATTTTAATTAATCCGGAAGACGGGGCTTACGATCTATCCAACCCACTTAATGAGATGACAGGAAAAGAGTGGGTGAAGTTTAGTTGTAGTTGGTTTATTTTCAATGCTCTACAAAAAGATTTGAAAGAAGAGAGAGAAATTTCTCCAGACACTGAAGATCATCCTGCGACATTTTCGCCAACGATGATTGAGGGATTCATAAATTTCTTTACCAAAAAAGGAGAAGCTGTATTGGACCCGTTCTGTGGAATTGGAAGTACTATGGTCGCTTGTAAGCGAACCGGCCGAGTCGGATATGGAATCGAGCTTAATAAAAAATACTACGATCTATCTCTCAAGCGGACTCCGGAATTCAAAAAGACTATCTTTAACGAAAATGCGGCAAACATCAAAAAATTAAAACTGCCTAAAATTGCTTTCTCTATCTCATCCCCACCGTATTGGGACGTGTTGAACAGAAGCACTAAAGACTTCAAAAAAGACAGGACTAAAGACGGCCTCGATGTTAATTACTCGGAAGCCGAAGAGGATTTGGGCAACATTGCCGATTACGATCTCTTTTTGGAGAAATTGGCGAATATATACTTTGATATTTTCGACTTACTCAAAGACGGAGGTTATCTCGTGGTGATTGTGAAGAATATAAAGAAAGAAGGTAAAATGTATCCATTGGCGTGGGACTTGGCACGACTTCTCTCGAAGAAGTACGTGCTCAAGGATGAGAAGCTTTGGATACAGGACAAGGTCGGACTAGCCCCTTACGGATACCCTTCAGCATGGGCAAGCAATATCTTGCATCATTACTGTTTAGTATTCCAAAAGAAATAGTATGTCATTAACCATTTCACAAATCGTAAAGAACCTTGTCGACGTAAACGATATCAAACATGATCGTCAGTATTCGCGCGTCGCCAAGCTTCACAAGTATTGGTCTAGAAAGCCTTGGTTTGTTGTTGATCAATACATCGAGAAATACTCCAAAAAGAATCATGTCGTTTTGGACCCGTTTTGTGGTAGTGGAATTATAGGATTGCAGTCAGTCTTGGCCGACAGAAACTTTATCGGTTACGATCTCAATCCCTTTGCTGTCTTTTTGGCAAAAAACTCTATGGACGTGAGCTACGATGCGGTTTCTTTCGAGGATGAGTTCTCGGTAATCGAGAAAGCTGTGAGGGAGAAAATAATGCCTCTCTACACAACAAAAGATAAATATATTCTGTACACTATTCTCGGAAAGAAAAACAGCAAGGATTATAACGCAGTGATCGCCGACAGCAGTTTCCGCAATAAGCAAAAAGTTAGTCTCTCTCAAAACGAGCTAGAGCCGACTGTGAAGTTCCCTAAAAGCTTGAAGTATCCGGACATGGACTTTCCGGAGAAATTCTATAAGGATCGCTTTTCGTATAAGGGAGTGAAGAAAGTGTCAGACATGTTCACAAAGAGGAATCTCTTTGCTCTAGCGACACTTCATACCGCCATTAAAAAATTGCCTCTGAAAAATAGAGACTTATTCATGCTCGCTTTCACTAACACCCTATTGCATGTGAGCAAATTAAAAGCGGAGAATGTTCGTCCTCTTGGCGTAAATAACTTTTGGATTCCTGACGACTTTATCGAAGAGAATGTGTGGTGGAGGTTTGTTGATCGTGTCGACAATGTAAAAATGGCAAAGGTGGTGATCTCAGAGAAGGCTTCTCGAAACAAGGTCTCAAAGCCCTCATCCAAAATTTACAATAAGTCGTCATTGAAGATGACGGAAATAAAACCGTCCAGCGTGGACTACCTGATTACTGATCCTCCCTACGGCGACACGATCCAGTATTCAGAACTTTCGTATATCTGGAATTGCTGGCTTGAGAAAGCATTCGAGATTGAGAACGAGGTCATTATAAATCCTGTTCAGAAAAAGGGAGTAAACGAATATTACGATCAGCTCACCGCCTTTATCGGCGAGGCAAAAAGGGTTCTCAAAAAAGACGCCTACTTCACCCTTGCTTTCCATAATAAAGATTTGAAAATTTGGATCAGTCTTGCTGAACTTATACGGGATCACGGCATGGAGTTGGTGGATATTTCCTCCTACGACACATTCGGTAGTCCGTATAACAAAAACTGGGCTAAGTTCTCGCCGAAGTCTGACTTTTATGTAACCTTTTCTAATTCCCAGAGAAAAGCAAAGGTGGCTAATAAAAAGACGATCTATCCGGACGAGATTGCGGATGAAATCGTCAAATGCTTGGGTCAAAATAACGGCAATCTCTTTAACTTGAATAAGGCGTATGATCTGTTTGTGGGTGTGGTTATAAGCAAGATTTTTGATGGGGCTCAAGTTGCAGAGCACGAACGACTGAGCATCGAGAACATCACCAATCTCTTTCAGGACGTTCCTCGAGCCCAGAAGACGGAAAAGAAGAAGGTGAAAGAGGAAGCCCAGCCAACATTATTTAAACTACAACACATTTAATTTTATGGAAATTTACACAAAAGATTTTTTCAATATATTCAGAGCCAATTTCGATTTTGAGATTGTCGAGACTGAGATGGGACCGGCCGTCAAAATGCCGGCAAAGGAAGCTTTTATATACAGCAGTATTACTGGTGCCGGATACTTCGAAAATCCGATCTACCCCTTCACCCCGAAAGGGTTGATGAAGCTTTTCTATAATGCATTTAACTACAAATTCGTGTCAGGCATTTTTGATAATGGCGTCCTCAAAAACACGCCGTACATTTTGTCGCAGGCAAAGAAGTATTTGTTTGAGGGCGACAAATATATTGTCCCGATAGAGTTTGAATCTGAGGAGAAACTGATCGACGTGCTTAAGTCAAAATTCGATCATGTAAAAGACCGAGAAAACTATATCATCCAACGTATTGAGACCAGTAAGAAAGGCAACGGAATGGAACCCTTTATGGAGTACCTTGCCGGTGAGTATTTTAGACATCTCGGATTCATTGTAGAGAATCAAATACCTCTTGCCCACGCCATTGGCTCTCCGGATTTTGCTGGCTATGGTCTCAGTGAGCTTATAACTAAAATAAGCAGTTACGGATACCTACCAAGCACAGGCTTCCACATGATTGAGCTGGCCCTTATCAGAAACTTCAAGCAAGGAACGAAGAACGAGAGCAGTCATGTAACACACGACTTCATTGTTGGAGAAGCAAAAACCGGCAACCTCATCATGACTAAACAGCTGGAAAAATATCTCAATACCGGACTATTCGATCAAGGGTTCGAGATCCATCCTGCAAAAGCAAAACCATCAAAGGATTATTTCGGTCTGATCAGTTTGGATGCCGACTTCAAAATAAAAATCACTCTCCCAGAAGCTAAATACACGGCGGAAAATCCACTATCACGAGAAGAGTATACGATCTGGCTTGGAAACTACATAAAGTTTTACCTCATTTCAAATCTCACCAACGACGAGCTCAAGCAGTTCTACCTCGAGTCAAAAGGTGAAGAGATAAACAAGGAATCCGATTTGGTTAGTTTCGTCTTGGCGTTGGAGACGGAAGCAATTCTAGAGAAGATTAAATCCCTATAACTATATGGCATACTCCAGCGACGAAATCATAAAAAGAGAGATTCTAGATACCCTTGGTCACGAAACCAAAGGGATTAAACTTCGCATCTTTCCACAAAGCAGTAACGAGGATCAGAAGCCCTTTTCAGAGGGTGGTCTTACTTTTGGCTTCGAGGGTGTTTCTTACGGTTCATGTGACGCCGCTTGGTACGTCGATGAGAAATGGGTTGATGGACTCAATGGTAAGGAAATAAATAAAAAGCCGGTGATCGCACTGGAAGGCACCGACGCTCTAAGTAGAAATTCGGCCGGCAATGCTCTCTATCAGCGATTTCATCATGCGCTGGGTGGCGTAAAGAACGGCATTGTCGGAGTTTATTATCTGAAGAAAGGCACACAGAAAATACAACCCGATCTCTACGGTATGGCTTACTTCGCCTCTAAAGTGGAGAAAGGAAAATATTTAATTACGGATGATCTCTCTGTCGTCAAAGATTTGTTGGAGTGCTATCACGATCCCGTTGCATTTTCTGCTTATGTTGATGCGTATCTGGAAAAGATGCACGAGCTTTTTATAACTAAATTCAACGCCGCTTACGGCGGAGATTGGGAGAAGTTTGCTGAGCAACGATCGACAATCATACAAGACGGATATGTCATTAAGTACGCCGGTCGCATGCGTAGAAATTTCACTGACGGATCGCAACGTGCAGGACACATCGCGGTTGGTGAGATGTTTCTAACAAAATATTATTTTTACGATAAAAAGTTTTATTATCTGTTCCCGAAAATGACGCACAAGGACTTGGAAGTTCTAGATCACAGCAAGACCACAGACAAAGAGTGGTTTCTTTTGCGAAACGAGCCCAATGTTGAAATCAAGACAATGGATGATATTGCTGGACTCGATAAGGAATGCCGGAAAGAACTTTTGAGCATACAAGATACTCCGTTGAAAGGTGACGCTATGCGTACTTTCAATAAGTGTATGAAGACCATAGTCGAGGGCTTCAAGTCGGGCACGCTGAAACTGAAATAAGTCTATTCAAAAAATCTTCAAAATTCGCTATAATATAAATAATCATCTATGGCAAAGACAGCTACAAAACCGAATTACGACAAATGGCCAAGACAGAAAGTGAAAATTACTGATCTTTTTCTTGATCCAGAGAATATCCGACTGCAGGTTGAAGTCAAATCATCACAAGAAGCTCTGATCAATGACCTATTTTTCAATGAGAATGCTATGCAGGTTTTGGAAAGCATAGCCACTGATGGATTTTTCCCTGACGAAGTTCCAGTCGTAGTAAAGGAAGATAAAAAGTTTACGGTCATTGATGGAAACAGGAGGGTTGCCGCTCTGAAGGTGCTCGCGCGCCCCGAGATCGTTCCATCTAAAGAGGTCAGCATTAAAGAGATATTAAAAAGAACTAACCCATCTATTGGTGAAGTTGAGGTTGTTGTCGCTCCAGATAAAGATTCAGTCAGGCATTTTTTAGCTAGTAAGCATACACAAAACACCCGACGCCCATGGCGGCCGCTTCGACAAGCATATTTTTATAAGGCGGAGCTTGAGCGTGGCAAGACAGTACAGGATTTGAGAGAAGACTATCCTACCGCTGATATCAATAAGTTCTTGCGAATGATAAACGTTCACAAGATAGCCAAGTCTGTTAAGTACGATTCCGAACAGATCGCTAAAAAAGTTCATAACGAGCGCACATTCCCAGCATCTACCATTGAGAGATTATATGAAGACAAGCAAGTCAGAGACTTCCTAGGTTTTGATTTTGACGGAGATGGCGAAGTAAAAATCAACATCGATAAAAAGGAATTTGAGAAGGGCTTCAAGAGGATTGTGCAAGACGTGGTTGAGAAAGCTGTCGATTCTCGTACTTTAAACAATGAAAAAAGCAGAAAGGCATACCTTGATAATTTTTCAAAGGACGACACTCCGAGCCAGTCAAAAGGAGGCAAAGTTATCACGAGTAAAGATTTTGAAGAGGCCAGTTTAGCTTATACACGAAGAAGGATAAGACTTGCGCCTAAAGATGTTAAATTTACATTGCAATCACCAGCTGTAAAAAGAATGCTGATTGAACTGCAAGGAATTGACTATCATAAATTCCCAAACGCATCTCACGATCTACTTCGCAGTTTTCTTGAATGTGCGCTTAAAGCTTACTTTGATCACTCTGGCAATTCCATTAAGCCATCTAAGGGTAAAAGTTATGTCTTTTTGGATGATGTACTGAAAGCATTCAAGAGTGAGATGGACACGAATAAAAACACCCAACTCTCACAAGTAACCCAAAAAATTATCAGCAGTACAACGATGATTTCGTACTCAGCACAAGCCATGAATGCGACAAATCATAACCCTAGCGTTTTTGCCACAGATAAAGAAGTTGAGGAAGCTTGGGATGCAATGGAAAAAATGTTCCGTTATATCCTTGACCCTAAGCCAAAACAAAATGCAAAAAATAACCCATAAAAGAAACCAAAAGTTTCACTATAGCCCGTTAAGATACCCCGGAGGTAAGACTTTTCTATTTCCATTTTTTGATAATGTAATTAAGGAGAACGGATTAGAGAAAGTTACCTACATTGAGCCGTTTGCTGGTGGTGCCGGAGCGGCCCTAGCCCTGCTTTTTCTGGAAAAGGTGGATCATATAGTCATTAACGATCTTGATAAGGCAATCTATTCTTTTTGGAAGTCTGCGATTTTTAATTCCGCAAAGTTCATTAAAAAAATACACTCTACTCCGGTTACGATAAAAGAGTGGAAAAAACAGAAAGCAATTTATAGTAACCCCCGATCTCCACAATTTGAGCGTGGGTTTGCAACCTTTTTTCTCAATAGAACAAACATGTCAGGTATTTTGGATGGCGGACCTATCGGTGGCACAAAACAAAAAGGTACATATAAAATTAATGCTCGATTTAATAAAGAAAAGCTTGCCGAAAGAATTCACCAACTTTCTCTCTATAAAAATAGAATATCAGTTTTTAATAAGGATGGATTAGAGCTCATTGGTGACTATTTGAATAAAAAAAATACTTTTATATACCTCGATCCGCCGTACTTTGAGAAAGGTGCGACCCTATACCTTAACCATTATAAAAAAGATAACCACCAAGCACTGGCTGATATGCTCAATAAAAATACTGAGGCTTTTTGGTTACTTACTTATGATAATAAAAAAGAAATCAAGTCCTTGTATCCTGACCGCCGCATCATCAACTTTACTTTGAAATATAATGCATACGAGTCTCGAAAAGGTAGAGAAGTAATGATTCTGTCTGACGCTTTGGTTGGATAATATAGAAAAATTAAGCTCTCAAATTTCGTCTTGCGATTTGACTTGTATACCCCCTAGGGGTATACTTGTTTTATATGAAATACATGGACGACAAAAGTAAGGCGAAAGTCATTCGCCGACTCAAGCTTCTTGAGGGACAAGTGCGTGGGCTTCAAAGAATGGTCGAAAATGATACCTACTGCATAGACGTGATCACCCAAACATCGGCCGTGAAGCAAGGTTTATCCAACGTTGAGGATTTACTTCTTGAGAACCATTTGGATCATTGTGTGCATCACCAGATGCAAAGCGGACAGACCGCTAAAGCAAAGGCAGAGATTATTAAAGTTTATAAGCTTAAGAGAAAATAATATGCATACACAAACGTACAAAGTAAAAGGAATGCATTGTGCTTCATGCTCATCGACCATAGAGAAGACTTTCAAAAAAGTTGAGGGCGTGCAGTCTGCGGAGGTGAACTATGGTACAGAAAAAGCCAAAGTTTCTTTTGATCCATCAAAGACAAATCCTCACGATCTTTCCAAGCACATCGAGCCGCTCGGCTATTCACTGGAGGTTCCTTCCACTGCCGAAGAGATGGGTATGTCCGAGAGTGAGCATGCGGCGCATTTGGGGCTAAATCAATCCAAGAAAGAAAAGCTTGCAGAGGTTGCGGATATGCGGACAAAGGTGCTTTCAGCTATTCCTCTGGCAATTTTTGCGGCATTCGTTATGGGCTGGGACATTCTTGCTCAATATGGTGTCGTGTCAGAAATGAGTTATGTGGTGAAGGAATTTTTTCATCATCTCCTTCCTCTAATGGCAACATATACGCTCTTTGTTGTCGGAAAGCCCTACCTTCTCGGCTTTTACAGGTTCCTCCGATACGGCAAAGCAAACATGGATACCTTGATCGGTATCGGAACTGTCGCCGCCTTTTTATACAGCTTTGCAGTTACGGCTTTCGAGGAAACACTCAAGCCTTTTATAAATATTGATTACCAATACTACGATGTGACTATCGTGGTTATTACCTTTATCGCGCTTGGAAAATATCTGGAAGCTCGATCGAAAATAAAGACAGGTGACGCTATCGAAAAACTACTCAACCTCCAAGCTAAGACAGCTCTAGTCGTTCGTGATGGGAAGGAAGTAGAGATTTCAGTAAATGACGTCAAGCACGGCGATCTGATCATCGTGAAGCCTGGTGCGAAGATACCTGTGGATGGTGTCATAACCGATGGCAGTTCTTTCATCGATGAATCTATGGTCACCGGAGAGCCGATGCCAGCCCAGAAAAAGACCGGAGACAGTGTGGTGTCCGGAACGATCAATACCAGCGGTTCATTCACGTTTAAAGCAACGAAGGTCGGCTCTGAAACACTTCTCGCTCAGATCATAAAAATGGTTGAAGATGCACAAGGAAGCAAAGCTCCTATTCAAGCCCTTGCTGACAAAATTTCGTCAATCTTTGTGCCTATCGTGCTCGTGATCGCATTTCTCACTCTCGGCACATGGCTCATTGTTGGTTCGCAGTACCTCGGATTCTCACAAGCTCTGTCATTCGGCCTCGTTTCGTTTGTAGGAATTCTTGTCATTGCCTGTCCGTGTGCGCTTGGACTAGCAACACCAACGGCGATCATTGTCGGTGTCGGCAAAGGGGCGAAGGAAGGTATTCTTATCAAAGACGCCGCTACTCTCGAAAAGCTTCACAAGGTGGATACGGTCATTGTAGACAAAACCGGCACTATCACCATCGGTAAACCAACCCTTGTTGATATTCAAAACCTTTCCGACTTAAAAGATGATGACCTTGTGTCCATACTGGCATCACTTGAGAAAAAATCAGAGCATCCGATTGCCCACGCGGTTGTAAGCTACGCACAGGAGAAAAATTTAAATATAGAAGATATTTCAAACTTTGAAGGAATTCAGGGGAAGGGACTCAAAGGATCAATCGGCGGATTGGAATACTTTGTGGGCAACGCAAAGCTCATCAAAGATCTCGGTGTGGCATTCGACGTTTCAAAAATTGAACAATTCACCGCTCAAGGAAAAACTCCAGTTATCCTTGCGACAAAAGAAAAAGTCCTTGGTTTTGTGATGGTATCAGATGAAATAAAACCTGAATCAAAACAAGCCGTCGCCAATCTCCACAAACTGGGAATCAAAGTAGTTATGCTTACTGGCGACGACGAAAGAGCCGCAAAGTACATGGCATCGCTGGTTGGCATTGATGACGTGGTCGCCCATGTCTTACCACAAGACAAATTGGCGAAGATAAAAGAATTGCAGTCACAAGGTCGAGTGGTGGCAATGGCCGGTGATGGCGTAAACGATGCTCCTGCTCTCGCTCAGGCGGATGTAGGGATCGCCATGGGGACCGGAACCGATGTAGCGATAGAGTCGGCCGGTATCACGCTTCTCGGCGGAGATATTTCAAAGCTTGTTAAGGCTATCAAGCTCTCGAAAATGACTATGCGAGGGATTAAGCAGAATTTATTCTGGGCTTTCATCTATAACATTGTCGGCATCCCTCTGGCGGCCGGAGCTTTATACCCTGTATTCGGGTGGCTTCTGAATCCCGTCTTTGCCGGTTTCGCCATGGCAATGTCGAGCGTGTCGGTGGTGTCGAATTCATTACGAATCAAAAGTAAGAAATTATAAATATGAAGACATACACATTCCATGTTTCCGGCACCCATTGCGCTTCATGTAAAATTTTCATTGAAGACGCTTTGAACGAGCAAAGTTTCATAAAAAATGCTCGGGTTAACTTAAAACGAGAGATTGTTGAGATTGAGACCGATAGCGACCAAAGTCCTGAGGTACTGACTCAAATACTGACAGAAAAAATAAAGTCGAACGGATATAAATTGTCAGTCGAAAAATCGGCCAAGGAAAAACAAAGCAATGATGTTATTTGGAAAGCCATACCGATCGGGCTTGGGTTTCTCATTTTATTTTTTCTCTTACAAAAATCAGGAATTTTAAATCTCGGTATTGGCGGACAGACAACTCCGGTGACGAGTTTTATCATCGGTCTCATCGCTTCAGTTTCAAGCTGTCTTGCCATCGTCGGCGGCTTGGTCTTATCCCTTTCGGCAAAAGTATCGCAGGACAATGTAAGTGATACAAAAACTTTCGTACTTTTCCACGCAGGACGACTAGTCAGTTTTGCAGTATTAGGTGGAGTGCTTGGTGCAGTCGGTAGTGCTATTGGCATCAATTTTACCTTTACGGCGATCTTGGGACTTCTGGCTTCTGTAGTGATGCTACTTCTCGGTTTAAACTTGGTTGGAGTGTTTGCGAAAAATAAAATTGCATTACCGTCTGGAATTTTTAATTTCTTTAGGAGAATTGAGCACAAAACTTTCACTCCGCTTATTATCGGCTTCGCTACATTTTTCCTGCCGTGCGGCTTTACGCAGTCGATGCAAGTTTCCGCATTAGGAAGCGGATCGTTTATATCCGGACTTCTTATCATGCTCGCATTCGCTCTTGGAACCCTGCCAATGCTTGTGCTTCTTTCATTCGGGTCGGCATCCTTTGCACATGGAAAGCACGCTCCGCTATTTTTCAAGTCCGCAGGAGTAGTTGTCATCGGACTTGGATTGTTTGCACTTCTTGCCGGGCTTGCCGGGCTCGGAATTATTAATCCCTTATTTAACATATAATTACCTTATGAATAAGACTGTTTACATAATCATCACTCTCGCCCTTGTCATAGGTATCGGTATTGTTTTTCTTGGGGGTTCAAAAAATAACACAGAGACAGGTGCATCGGCGCAGAATGTCGAAATAAAAGACGGCATTCAATATATTACGATAAATGCCAAAGGTGGGTATTCACCAAAAGTGTCTACGGCAAAAGCAGGTATTCCGACAAAACTTATTGTCAAAACAGACGGCACGTATGACTGCTCGGCATCGCTTGTAATTCGTTCGGTTGGCTTTCAAAAAATCTTAGCCCAGACAGGAGAAGAAATTATTGATCTGGGTACACCAAAAGCAGGGCAACCCCTTCAAGGGCTTTGTGGTATGGGTATGTATAATTTTTCGGTGAATTTTAACTAACGATATGATCACTCAAAAGCTTAAAAACATATTTCTAGTATCAATCTTTTTGTGGATTGCTCATGGCACTGAAGAACTGGTTACTGGTTTCTATAACGTGGACTCCCATGTAAAATTCCTTTTTGGTTTTACAGAAAGTTTTACATCCTTGCACACTGCCTTCTTGGTTTTTCAAATTATGCTTTGGCTGATGCTCATCGTAAGCTACCTGCTTATCTCTGAACCTAAATGGCAACTGCGTTTGATGCTTATACCGGGACTGATCATGGTTTACGAACTGCATCACCTATATAAAGCTATTGAAGTCGGTGGTTATTATCCCGGGCTTCTCACTGCACTGCTTTTTCCTGTAACTGGGTATTTTTACTGGAAAGAATGGGTAAGATGTAAAAAGGGGTGAGCCCTCGGGCAAAGCTCGCCACAAGGGCAAACAAATGGCAAAAACGGGGCTTTAAAGGCTCCTTTTTGCTTTCTCAAGGTTGGCTCTATTGGTTAAGCCAGAATATCGATAAACCCTTGAAGTATTGGTAGGTTTAGAATGAGGATCACTGCGACAACACCGGGACCTTTTTTCTTTAACTCTTGGACAGCAGGAAGAATCGTGATCTCAATCTTTTGCTTGATGATCACTTTCAGTGTCTTACTGCAATGTGGACACCGCATAGAGAATCTGCCCTCGGAGTTGAAAACGGCATCCTTGAAGATGATGTTGGTGCAGTGAGGACAGTTACCTAGATTTGTTGGTTCCTCTGCTTCCATAGTTTTATTCCGTAGGTTCCCTGATGCCAGCCCGATAAGCTGTTGGTTCTTTACCGGCAACGGAGAACCTCTGCTTGGAAAGAGCGAAGTATATTCACCGCTTCCTTATCGGGCTCGACCGCAGAAATCCTCGATCATGGTTGTTAGTTAATAAATAATTAAAGGTTCGGGCTCGACGATTCCCGAAGGATTAATTTCTTTTCAAGGTTCATCCGTTGCCGTCCTTAAATGTTTTTTGCCACTGTTCATAGACATCTTGTCGACCAGCACTTTTTTCATTTCCTCCAAGTTATCCACAGTTTTTTGATCACGAGCGTAATTCTTTTTATTTAAATCTTTTTCTTTATTCTTGTTAGTAGTTCTGGCTGACTGATCTGACCGGTCTGTGTGACCGATGTGCTGGTCTGACTGACCGATCTGATTTGAGGTCGGTCTGTGTGACCTATCTAGTTTTAAGAGGTAGTACAGGTTGTGGTAGCGTTGTCGGCCCTTGCGGACGAGATTCAGTTTTATGAGTTGTCGAATACCTCTTTGCACGCTCGAGATGCTTGCTCCTATTTTGTTGGCAATGTGCTTGTGTGAGGGAAAACAAAAACCCTCCTGATTAGCATGTGCCGCCAGGCAGTTATAAATTGCTATGCCGATTGGCTTGAGTTTCTCGCCGTACTCATCAAGGAGTACTTTGTTGATCCAATACCAATCGCCATTTCTTAAATCTCTAACTTTTATTTTTTCATCGGACATGGCAACGAATAATAAAGGCGTGATCGACCGCAGACCGCGCCTTATTCCTCCCTTCACGTCTGGCGTCATTGAGGGGAGAGTAAGACGCCGTCTACCATTCTTTAGACTTGGGTAGGGCTCGATCGATGTTGTCCATCGCTCGGCAGAAGTCTCGTCGCATAGTTGGATTTTCAAGTTCCCGGATGGTGAAGTTAGTCAGCAGACTCTCCCTCCGAGCTAGAAGCTCTCTCCTCGTCGGGGGCTTCCGAGTCATCCGGCTCCACATCCTCCGGAAGAGTCTTTTCATCAGGATTTTCGTTGTCATGTTTTTTAATGTGATCCATGTGATCCAATAGCATGAACGCCATGCGCTTAAAGCCAGCATGGACTTTCCAAACTTCTTGTCGGG
>ERZ1292623.578-Hain-H51-01um-R1-578-length-39034-cov-39_pt1 | contig 15812 bp, 29 predicted proteins | sample MGYA00564398_ERZ1292623 | MGnify/ENA primary metagenome ERZ1292623 (study PRJEB36523, sample SAMEA6512633) | groundwater metagenome | collected 2019-01-07 | study: AquaDiva: Metagenomics assemblies of 32 groundwater samples | reverse complement strand
CGCTGATGAACGACGCGTTGACGTTGTCGCTCTCCTGCTTGGCGAGCGTTCGGAGCTGCGCAAGCGTGTACGAGGCCATGGTACCGCCTTAGCGCAGCGGGTCAGTTGATGACGACCCACCCGAACTTGGTGGCGGCGGTCGCGTTGGCATTGCCGGTCACGACGAAGCTGCCGGCGCCTGGCACCACAGTGAGAATCGTGGTCAGCGTGGCGTCGATGAACTCGAGCGTCACAATGACTTGGCTGTTGGCGGTGACGAGGTTGTTGGTGATGGTCGCCGCAGCGGCGCCGATGGCAATGGCGTTCTTTCCGCGCATCCGGTTGACCGTCCGATTGCCGGAAGTGGCGCTGTCGTCGATGTAGTCGGTGACGCGCAGGTTGGTGCGCACCTCAACATTGCCGAGGCTCGCCACATCCGCCTGAACCGAACTGGGCATCTACGACTCCTTCCCACAAAAGAGAGCGGCCCGGCGAGCGAAGGGGGTAATTCGCGCCGGGCCGCAAGCTCGAAGCCGCTGCCGGCTTACGAGAGGTCTTCTTCGAACTCGACCACGTACTCGAGGACGGTGCCGGCGGCGAGGTTGCCGCCGTTGATGTTCTGCACCTCGAGGAACTCGGCGACGCCGCGGAGGACGATGGCCGAGCCGACGGGCACGCCCCACTCGGGGAACAGCATCGTCCCCTGGCGCGAGGCGACGGTCGGGGTGGTGACGGTGTCGGTGAAGAGGCGCTGGGTGGACATCGCGCCCGCCCCGCCCACCGCCGTGCCGGCGGCCTTCAGGGTGGTCGTGTAGTGGTTCACCACCGCAGTCGCGGCGGCGTAGCCGGCCGAGGCCCCGCGGTCGAGCAGGACGATGGTGGCGGCGACGGTGGTGCCGCCGGCGCCGAGGGCGCTGGTGCGCTGGAGAGCGATGATCGGCGCGATGCTGAGCGCGGTCGAGGCGCCGCCCACCATGATCCGCTTGATGCGCACGGTCCGGGTGGCGCTGCCCTGGATGCTGATCATCGTCACGGCTGCGGTCGCCTGGGGCGTGAAGCTGCCGGAGGCCCGGTAGGTGACGCGGGTGCTGTCGAGCGACATCACCGGGATGTTGTTCCCGCTGCCGGAAACGCCCTGCAGCATCTCCTGGTTCGCGGTGGCGTTGTTGGCGTCCAGTACGACCAAAGGTGCGAGTGCCATGTGTTTGCTTCCCTCTTCTTTCGAAGCGCCGCTCGGGCGCGAGTTGAACTACCCGTGCGACGACTTCAGGAGATGACCGCGATGAGGCTGGAACATTCGCCCCGGTTGAGCGCGCCAGCGGCGCCCTGGGGATTGGGGAAGGGACGCAGCGCGCTCAGCACCGCGACCGCGAAGTCGGTGGTGAAAACCGTGCCGTCGGAAGTCGTGCCCACCGCGCGCATCTGCACCAGCGCGCGCACCGGGAAGCCAGGCTGCCGCGGGGGAGCGACCGGCGGGGCTTGCCCGGGAGACGCCGGGGAAGGGAACACCACCGAGAAGCCATAGGTGGCCGACGCGCCAGCGCTGATGGTGGGGAAGGTGCCGGGGGTGGCGTTGGGGGTGAGGAAGTTGGGCTGGGAGATGAACGAGCCGTCCTTCGTCACCTCGGAGATGTGAAGGCTGCGCAGCTCGGCGCTGGCGGCGTCGCCGTTGGTGACGGTGGCGGTGAAAAAGGTGGGGGAGCCGACCTTGGCCGGGTTCGTCACCTGCGCGATGCTGATGGTCTTCGCCATGGCCTAGCCGACTCCCACGGCGACCAGGTTGGAGTTCTGGGCCCCGTTGAACTGCGCGTTGCCGCCCTGAAACCGCAGTGGCGGCTTGCTCCAGGACGAGATGACCAGCTGCACCCGACCGGCCTCGTTCACGCTGCCGTCGCTTCCGGTCACCAGGGCCCCGATGACCAGGTTGGTGTTCAGCCGCTGCGACGCCTGCGCGTTCACCGGCCGCGAGCTCGGCGGCACCATCTGGAACGGGTTGCCGTTGGCCGCCGACGACACCTGCACGGGGAAGGGCCCCATGAGGATGCTGTCGAGCGTCGGCACGCTGGTGGGCACGCCCGGGCCGTACGGCGGCGACGGGGGCACCACTGGCGCCTGGATGAGCTGCCGCCCCTCGGTGTCCCAGAAGGTAATCTGCACGCCAGTCACCACCACCGCCGAGGCGTTGGGGTTGTACACCTGCAGCAGCAGCATCGGCGCGGGCGACTGCCCCGCGCTGGTGCTCGGCCTGCTGATGGTGAGCTGGCACTGCAGGGACATCAGGGCTCCGAGGCGTGCTGCAGGGTGAACTTGAGGACCAGGCGCTCGCCGTCGGCCGGGTCCAGCGCGGTGGCGGTGGCCGAGAGCAGAGCCACCCCGATGACGGAGCCGCCGGTGGCGTCCAGGTCGGTGATGGTCGAGTTCTGCGCCACCGAGACGATGGCCGAGGTGCCGCCAGCCAGGGTGGCGAAGCCGGTCAGCTCGAGCAGGCGCAGGTAGCTGTCCTGCAGCGTGACGGTCCACAGGCCGGCCCCGGTGCGCGCCACCGAGTAGATGCCGGCCTCGCCCTGCTCGTACCGCTTGGGCCAGCTGGTGCCGCCGCCGGTGGTGGGCGCGGCGCTGTAGGTGTTGGCGACGGTGGAGAGCTGCCCCAGCGAGGGGTAGTTCCACTGCTGGAGCGTCACCGCCCCCGCTGCGCCGACGTCCACGACGGCGTAGAGGTCGACGAGACCCTTGAGGATCGCGCCGCGGTCTCTGTTGAGGGTGCGGTTCGCCATGGCTTCCCCTTACGCCCCCAGCGCCACCTGCGAGTTCCAGCCCGGCGCGTTGCAGCCCGGGTTGGAGTAGCGGCCGACGCGCACTTCCGAGGCGTCGGCGTTGTTCACGCGGAGCATCTCGAGCTTGTCGCCGTACTTCAGGATTCGAGGCACCGGCCCGAGCGAGTACAGCTTCCAGGTGTTCATCTGGAGCGCGTACCCGGTGCGCGGCTGGCAGCTGCGGTCGGCGAAGCAGTCCACCGGCCCCTGCGGCCCCTGGACCTTCACGCCGCGGAAGCCGATGGTGCCGTCTTCCGACGCCAGGTCCACGTACTCGCGGCGGGTCCCCAGCGCCTTGATGAGCGCGGCGATGGAGCCGTTGTTGGTAATCCAGTGCCGCGGGTCCCCGCCCTCGCGCATCACCAGCTGCAGCTGATCGATGATGGCTTCCTCGATCTGCTGCCGAGCGCCGTTGTAGTAGAGCCCGTACAGGCGGCTGTCCACGGAGCGATTCACCCCGTAGAAGTTGTCGGTGGTGCTCGGGGCGGTGCTGGGGAGCCAGCCCGCGTACCCGGTCATCCCGCTGTTCAAGTCGCCCTGCACCAGCAGGTAGTCGTTCGCCGCCCAGTTGGTCGGGGTCCCGGCCGCGCCGCCCCAGGTGGTCGCGGACACGGTGATGGTGCCGGCCGCCACGTCGCGAGCAATCACGTAGCCCAGCGTCGCCCGGGGCGCGCCACCGTCGGTGCTGTTCGCCTGCAGGGTCTGGTTGATGCCGAAGTTGGAGATGTCGGCGGGGTTGCTCAGAACGATGACGCCGGCGGTGATGGTGCCGATGCGGCCGCGGGTGCCGGTGCCGGAGCGGAAGAGCTCCACCGAGGTGCGGTTGGCGCAGCTGCGGATGGCCAGGTCGATGAGCAGCTTCTCGCCCTCAAGGAAGCTGCCGCGGTCATCCGCCGAAGCCTCCATCGCCTGGTTACTGATGGTGGCGAGCGAGTAGTCCGCGCGCAGCGGCAGGAGGAATTCGGCGAGCAGGCCAGGAGTCTGGTTGCCCTGGGCGTTGGTGAAGGTGTTCGAAGCGCCCTGCGACACCTCGTACACCACCGGAATGGGGATGTACTTGCCGGTGGCGTTGGTCTTCTTCGGAATCAAAACCAGGGTGACGTTGCGCTCGTACGCCAGCGTCTCGACCTTCTGGTCGTCGTACCACTCCTTCAGCGCCGCGTTCATCGCGGCGTTGTCGAGGTACGCGCCGCCGGCCTGCGCGCCCATCTGGGGCAGCTTCAGAACGAAGGGGTTGCCGCCGGCGAACCACGCCTGGGCAAGCACCGCGAAGAGGACCGCGGCCACCTTCAGCGGCGCGGGAGTCCAGGGGGCGAGCACCGCGATCGCGGCAGCTGCGAGAACGGCGAGGGTGATGATTTTGCCCAGCAGCCACTGCGAATTCTTGCCCACGGGTCCAGCCTCCGCGCCGCTCGGTGGCGGCTTGAGGACGGACAGGGCTTAAGTGGCGCGGGAGGCAATCACGGCGTCGTAGCGTTCGCGCGCTCGGCGCATCCGCTCTTCGTCATCGATTGCCGGGGCTCGCGTACTTTGCGTGCTGGCCGTCAAGTCATTGCTCAGCGTCTTGCGATTCGACTGCTGAAGCTGACTTCCAGACGGCTGCTGCACCTTCGACTGCGCATTACCGCCAGAAGCCGGGCCCGGTGTCAACTTCTCACGCAGCTTCGGCGCGTACCGGGGGTGAGCGGCTCCGTACTCGGCGAGCGCGTACAGCTCGGCCTCCACCTCGTCGGCCGCCTCTTTCCACAGCATCGGCTTCGCCGCCGGGTCTTCCTTTCGCGCGGCGTTCCACTTCACCTGGATTCGATTCACCACCGCGCGCGCGGCACCGGCTTCGTCCCCGAACGTCTTCAGCGTCAGCGGCAGTTCCTCGGCCGCGGCCTTCACGTTGGCCGCCACCTGGGCGGTGAAGCGCTGCAGCTGGTGCTGCGCCGCCGCTTCGCGCTGCGCCGCCGCCTTGTTCTCGGCCTCGGCATCGCGGCGCGCGAGCTCCTCCTTGAAGTGCGCGTCGCGCTTCTCCAGCTCCAACTGCACCGACTCCGCCGTGGGCGCGCCGCCGCTCAGCTGCGCCTCAGTGAGCGCCTCGTACCACTTGTCGCCCCAGAGTTCCTTCGCCACCGCCACCCGGTTGATGGGCGCTTCCTTCCGAATGCGAGCGGCCCAGTCCGCGTCCTTCAGCTTCTCGGCGAACGTCTTCCGCTCGTTGGCCAGCGTGCCCTCGAGCTTGCGCGCGCGCACGATGCCCTCTTTGGTCTTCAGCTCGAACTCGCGCTTCAGCTTCGTGTTCTCCAACATCAGCGCCGACATCTCGGGCGAAATCTCCGGCGCAGCGGGCGGCTTGGTCGCGCTCTCTGCGGCCGGGCGCGGCTGGTGCGTGGCCGACGACGTGGGGCGGATGATGGTGGGCGTGGTGGTCGAGGTGGTGCCGGCGGGCATCACCGGCGAGAGGGTGGTGGGCATCGGAACGGCTCCTTAGGCGGCGAGAGGCTGCGGCGTGTTGGGGACGAGCTCGGACGGCTTCGGCGGAACGGGCGGGGCCTGCGGCGCGCCACCCGGCAGCACCTGGAGCGGCGCCGCGGTGGCAGGGGTGACGGTTCGCGCGAGCAGCTCGTCCACCTGCAGGTTCCAGTTGCGCAGGTCGTCGAGCTTCTCGTCCTCGAGCCCCAGCAGCCGGTAGCGCTGGATGTACTCGAGCACCATCTCCTTCGCGAGGGTCAGGTCATCGGTCGGTTCAGGCGGGTGGTAGCCCTCGCCGTCGATGATGTCGTCGAGCACCTTGGTGAGCAGGTCTTCCTGTGCGTTCGCCAGCGACTCGATGGTTTCGAGGTCGGGGAAGTCGATGGCGCGGCGGCCCTGGCGCGGAGTGATGAAGCCGGCCTGGATGTATTCCTGAATCGTGGCCAGGCGCCCGGCGGGGTCCTTCGGCAGCCGCGACACCGGGAAGCACTGCAGCACGTACTCCGACTCGTCGAGCGAGCCGATGTCCTTCTTCCAGTCGACCTGTTGGAATTCGTGGCGCCCCGGCACGCGCACCGGCTTCACCGTCGACATGCTCTGCGCCAGCATGATGGTGAGCGCCGCGATGTCGACGTAGAACTGTTCGTTGTAGCGCTGGGTGGTGCGGAAGCGGTCGCTCTGGATGTCCTCGAACTCGCGCTGCGCCGCCCCGCTGTTCAGCCCCGCGGGCTTCTTCCCGGCGGCGGAGAGTTCGCTGGTGCCGCCCTTCGCGTACATGAGCTCGCGCAGGCGCAGCGTGTAGTCCAGATACATTTGGTGGACCGGCTGCGCGACGAAGAACTCGGGCTTCACGTCGCCGGCGTAGGTGATGACGGCGCCGATCTCGTTGTTCACCGCCTCCTTCGCCACCTTGCTGCCCGTCTTCAGGAGCAGCTTCACGGTGCCGGCGATGTGCATGCTGCGCTGAATCAGGAACAGCACCTTGTTCAGCTCGACCTGGTTGCCCTGGAGTTGCTCGCACAGGCCCTGGCTCCAGTACCCGAGCGGCCGAGGGCACCAGGAGATTTTGGCGAATGGGAAGATGGGGAACTCCCACTCTTCGCAGTGCAGCTCGAGCCCCTCGGCGGGCAGGGTGATGGTGTGCACGCCGCCGGTCACCTTGCCGTCAGCGCCGACAGTGCCCAGGTGCCACGACTCGCACACCAGCAGCATGTCGCTGATGGTGTCGGAGGCGCTCTGGTACTGCGACTTCACCGGCGTGGCCTTGAGGATGGCGTCGCGGTGCTTCTCGAAGTCCGGGTGGCTGGCGAGCTCTTCCCGGTCCACCTCTTTCACGCGGTGCAGGTTGCGCGGGAAGCCGTACTGCGCCTCCTGCTCGTCCACCCAGATTTCGCTGGGGATGACGCGCTCGTGGCAGATTTTGCCGTTGCGCTCGAAGGCGTACATGAAGCCGTCGCCCCAGATTTCGGCATCTCGGAAGCACAGGCCGCCCTTGTCGTAGGTCTTCTGCTCGTAGAAGGTGCCGTCGACGAACTGGTTGCACTTCTTCGCCTTGCGCTGCTGCCGGTAGTTGCCCCCACTGGTGAGGAAGTACGGGCGCGGCTTCGACTCGCCCACCTTCGACATCACCGTGTCGATGACGCTCTGGGTAACGTTGTCGGTGACGCGATCTCTCAGCGACGCCTGCGACAGCGTCATCTGCACCGTGCTGCGCAGGTACGGCATCGCCCCGCCGAAGGTGGCGAAGCTGCCGTAGAGGATGGCGCTGCGCACGCACTGCCGCAGGCGCTCGCCCTGGGCGTTCTTCAGCGTCTCCAGCACCGTGGCCACGGAGTCGGCGAGCGGTTTGCCCGTCTTCCGCCACCACTGCTTGTCGACGTTGCCGATCGCCGAGGAGGCGGCGGGCTTGTCCACCTTGCCGTCGGCGTGCTTCTTGGTGAGGTCGCGGTAGTCCTTGTCGCCGGGCTTCTTCGCCATGGGCTACCTCAGGAGGCGGCGGACGGCTGCAGGCACAGGGTCGGGTCCGCGCACTGCACGCAGAGCCCGTTCTGGTGGTGGTACGGCTCGTGGCCGCAGCGGCACTTCTCCGCCGGCTCGTCGTCGGCCATCGGAGCAGGCTCGACCACCGGCCCGGCCTCGATGGGCTGGAACTCGATGTGCAGCGTGCCGTGGGCGAAGGCGCGCACGTTCTTCGTGCGCAAGAGGTCGATGATCTGCCCCAGCTTCTTCACGTCGAGGTCGGTCACGCCGGAATCTCGCGGGTGTGGGGAGCGACGACGACGGGGGGCTCGTCCCTGATCGCGTAGACCTTCCGAAGCTCGGCCGCGGTCTTCTGCGCCCACGCCTCAGCCCTCTCGCGCGCCTCTGGCCGGTTGCGATACTTCTCGTCCTTCAGTTGTGCCCAGGACCGCATCACTCGTGCCCGAAGACGTCGGCGTAGTTGGCCTTGAAGGCGTTGGTGTTCCCACCCGGCCCCTCGGGGTTGCGCATGAATTGGCGCATCAGCTCGTTCTTCCGGTGCAGCTCGGTCGGCGTCCAGCCCGGGTCATTGCGGTGCAGCCGGCGACCGGTGGCCTTCCCGCGCGGCTTCTCGGAACCGATGGGGTCCTGGCTGTAGCGCCCACCGACGTCGTAGCCCTTGCGCGGCATCGTGTGGCACGGTGCCACAGTCGGCGCGCATTGTGAAGCTGCGCTATGCGCTGCGCGACCGGATGCGCTACCGTCCGCGCCGTGCGGTTGAGGAGCGGTCCCTCTTCGGGCTCATAACCCGACCACGCGGGTTCGAATCCCGCCCGCGCAACTGGAGGAAGCACATGGGCAACTGGAACATCAGCATTCGGGGCGTGGGCGTTCACCACAACGGGAAGAAGACCGACGGCACTCCCAGCCTTCCCGAGGACGCCGACGTGATGGCGCACGACTTCGTGAAGAAACTGCGCGACGCCGGGCACAGCATCGCCAGCGCGGAGATCACCTACGGCGGCGCCGAGGACCTTGTCCCGGAACCGCCGCAGACCTGATTCGCTTTCCGCGGTAGCTACGACTTCGGCGCGCGCGCCTTCTTCGGCGGCTTGGGCTGCGGCACGGACGGCACCTGGTGCTCCAGCTCAACGATGCGCGCCTGCAGCGCCGCTCGTTCGGCCTGCCACTTCGCGCGCTCGTCGTTCAGCGCCACCACCGCGGCCAGGCGCTCGGCCCCGAACGTCTTCGCCTCGATGGCGTTGGCGTGGTCCACGGCCACCTGTGTTTCGCCGGCCCACCGCGCCTTCTCCGACCGCAGCGCCACCAGCTCGCGCTCCACCTCGGCCTTGGCGGCGAGAATTTCCGACACGCGCGGCCGCTTGAGGAACCCGCGCACCGCCTCGCCGGCGGCGTGGCAGTCGGCCTCGTTTTGGAAGACCACCGATGCGACGCGATCTCCATCGTGGCTCAGCATGAACGCGGTGCCACCCCCAACCGTGTCGACGCGCCAGCCCATCAGTGCACCTTCGGCGCGGGCGGCATCGCGTCGGCGCCGACCAGCTGCACCCGGCTCTGCCACCCCTCGAGGAACTTGATTTTCTGCTCGCTGATGTGGACCGCCAGGCCGGCGAAGAAGTCCCCCAGGTCCGTCTGCTTGAAGTACCCGCCCATCTGGTTGGCGGAGAACTGGGCGAGCGCGGCCATGTTGTCCATCAGCGCGCACCCAATCTGCTGCTCGGGCGTCACCTTGTAGGCCTTGGCGGTGGGGGGGTTCTGGTTCGCTGCGGTCATGGCGTGGACTCCATAGCGGCTTTGATGTCGTCGGGGAAGTTGTCGGGGTGGTTCCGGCTCTGCTGGATGAGCAGCTCGCGTTCAGCGACGCGGCCCGGGTCGTTCAGGAAGGCCAGCTGATCTGGCCTCAGGTGCGAGTTGTCCGGCGCAGCGGGCGGGACTGCGCTGGGCGCGGTGGCAGGAGGCGCGACCGGCACCCCCAGCGCCATCTGCACGGCGCGGAACTTCTCCAGGGCCTCGCCCGCCTGGGTGGCGATGGCGCGCACTTCGCCGATGGTGAGCTTGTCGATGTCCTCGGGGCTCACTTGAGCTTCCCCCGGAGCCGCTCCACTTCGCGTTTCACCTCGGCCACCGGCGGCATCGCAGCCACCGCGATGCGCGCGGCCTCCTGCGTCTCCTCGGCCGTGGCTCGCTTCGCCGACTTCCGCCGCACCGCGCGCAGCATTCGCTTCCTGTCCTTGTCGAACCCTACAGCCATGCGTCGTCACTCTCGCTTTCGCGCTGCTCCTGCCGGTTGACCGCCAACTCCCGTTCAAACTGCTCGTCGAGCTGCACCTGCTGCTGCCGATTCTGTTCCGCGTACCACTCGGGACTGTTGCGCGGCACCTCGGCCTTGAGCAGCGTCGAGAGGTACGGGTACGTCTCGCGCCAGGGGTACAGCGTCGAGTCGGCGCAGTGGTTCTCGCAGTTCGGGTGCTCTTCCCGCTTCCGCGTGCGCATCAGCTTGCGCTCGTCGACTACGAGCTGCCGGTACTCCTCCAGCAAGAGGCCGCACTTCTGCTTGTTCACGTACTCTGGCGCACCGCACCGGCCGAGGTCCGTGAACTCCGCCTGGCGCTCGGGTTCCCAGTCGGCGGTGCTGACGTAGATGCGCCGCTGGATGAAGTCGTCGTTCATGATGTCGATGAACTCGAACTTGTCTTTCTTGTCGGCGGCAACGAGCTGGCAGCCGTGGCGCTTGTTCATTTCCTCGACGGCCTGCCGATTCGCGCCGTCCACCTTTACGATGTCGATGGGGAAGCGCGCGCGGTACTGCTTCTCGACGGTGGCCATCGCAGTGATGTCCATGCCTCGCCGCTTCCATGACTCGAGGACGTACAGATCTGGGTGGTGGTCGTGGTACGCGGTCAGCGTGAAGGCGCTGGCCTTGTGGCCGGTGTCGATGCCGAGCACGTAGTGCCACTCGCCCTGCCGAAGCTTCGGCAGTTGGCCCGAGAACGTGTTTGCGGCGGGGTCGAACTTGTAGACCAACTTCGTGGTGTCGATCGCCCAGTTGCCGCGCCAGTGCTGGCGGAAGCCGGCGGTCAGTTCAATGCGCGGTTTCTTGGCGATGAGTTCGGCGATGTCGGCTTCGACCTGTTCGCGCACGTACGGGTTCTGCTCGTAGCCCCAGCGATGGCAGCTCCAGTCCTCGTACGTCCACCGACCCGGCCGCATCGGGTCTTGCTCCTTCGTCATGTCGAAGAAGATGCCCGCGTGAATGTTGGTGGGCGTACTGCTCATGCAGATGGTACCGCGTAGATCCGCAACCGCCGGCTTCAGCGTCTCGTAGACCAGGGCGTTCAGGTCGATGGTGAAGCTGGCCGCTTCGTCGATGACCACCAGCCGGTACTTGCCGCCCAGCAGCTTGTTCTTCTCGTCCTCGTCGACGTCGAGTCCGAGCAGGCGAATGGTGCTGCCGTTGGGCAACGTCATCCGTAGCTTTGTCTCGTTGAAGCTCGCGCCCAGCCCCAGTTCCACGTCGAGGCGCTTGAGCACGTCGCGCCACATGATGTTCTCGGCGCTGTCGCGGGTGAGCGCGATGTAGAGACACGAAACGTTTGGCTGCGAGCTCGCCTCCTGCACGAGGTAGCGCCCCTCGCCGTAGGACTTGCCGGCGCGGCGGGTGCAGAACGCGAGCTTTAGCCGGGCTGGGTCGCGAATGAACGCGGCCTGCTCGGGCATCGAGTCGTCGATGAAGCGGATCGGCACTTTCGACCGAATCGCCGAGGTCCGCGATTCCAGTTCGGCGATACGCTCCTCAAGCGACTTCACTTGTGGCGCGCCACGTAGGCGGCGGCGAGCTGGAGCAGCTCTGCGCGCTTCTCGACCACGCCGACCGTGACGTTGCAGCGGAGGCAGAGCAGGCCACGGATCTTCCTCGTGGCGTGGTCGTGATCGACGTGGAGGCGGCGCTTGCCGGGGGCCGCCGAGCAGATGGCACAGACGCCGCCCTGCTGCTGCAGCATCGTCTCGTACTGCTCGACGGTGATTTGGTACTTCTTTTTCAGGGAGTGACGGCGCCCGCGCGCAGCGAGTTCTTCGCGGTGAGTCGCAGCCCACCGACGCATCGAGGCGTTCCGCGAAGCACGGGCCCTCTCGGGGTTCTCTCGACGCCAACGATTCGACTTCGCCCGCGCTGCAGTCGGGTCAGCGGCGTACTTTCGGCGGCCATACTCGCGGGCCGCCTTTCGAACCTTCTCAATGTTGCGTCGCTTCCAGGCGCGCTTGTAGGCGTTGCGCGCAGCAACCTTGCGCTCCGCATCGAGGTTACGGTTCACTGCTCGGTGCCCCTGAGCTTCTCTTCCATGAGGGCCACCCGCGCCTCGAGCTCCGAATCGTGCAGCGTCTTGCCGAGCACGCGCAGGCCCTGGATGCACACGGCGCCGCGGTCGGTGGACAGCTTGCCGTCGTAGACGCGCTTGATCACCGTGGCCAGTGCCAACCGCACGTCGGCGATCGACTCGAGGCGCTTCCACTTTGCCCGTTTCGAGCTGACGGGCGTTTCTTGAGGCAGCTCGGTCGGTTGAAGCACGGGGATTGTCCCTTCGCGCTTACGCCGCCGAGACAGGTGGGGCGAGGTCCACGGCTTCAAACTTCACGTCGCGCACGTTGGACCAGGGCACCAGGTACGTTTCGAGGCGCATCTGGTTGTCGGTGCCGCGCACCTTCAGCGCCACCAGCAGCCCGTCGCTGGGCCTGTCGCCCGCGTCGTCGGAGGTGGCGGCGTAGCCGGCGGAGTTGACGCTGCCGGGGAGGATGCTCACCACGTTGCGCTCGCCGACTGCGGCGGTGCTGGCGCCGCTGTTGAAGCTGGCGCTGTCGCGGAAAATGACGTCGGTGATGCGTGGCGAGGGGCGCCGCTGCGGCGGCTTCTGGGGCTGCTGCGCTTCCTGCTGCTGCGGCGTGGCCATCGTGCGGCTCCTTCAGTGCGACGGGTCGTACAGCCGGGCTTCTTCTGCGCGGACGAGCATGGCCTTGATGAAGTCGCGCTCCTGTCCGCCGAACGACGGCCGCGCAATTTCCGCTGCGAGCTGTGCGAAGAATGCTTGTGAATCCCCCTTGGGCACCTCGGAAGGCTTCACCGGCGCGTTGCTCTCTTGCGGCTGCGGCACCAGCGCACCGTACAGCGCAGCGGCACGCGCATCAAGCGGCGCGGCGCCACACGATGGCCACGCTGGTGAAGTTCGGCTCCGCCACGCCGATGCCCAGCGGGTTGCCAGGACCGCCGTAGGCGAAGCGCTTGGGGGCGAAGTGGGTGGTGAGCGTCGGCACCGGATCGCCAACCCGAAGAATCAGCGGCGCCACGCCGGGCCACTTCTGGTCACGCACCGGTTCGACGAGTTCCTGCCACCAGGTGCGGTGGGTCCGGTTGCCAGGCAGAATCATGGCCACGGTGATCGGGCCTTCGCGCCTCGACATCTCGCGCCAGGCGGTGTCGACCCACGGGCCGATGTGGCCCCAGGGCGGATTGCAGAAGACGCGCCCCGTCCACGGGTTGCTGACCGTGTAGAGCCCGTCGGTGAAACCGTAGCGCCCTTGGCCGTACCAGACGGGTGCGTGGTGCGATTCCTCGCAGGCGGCGACGTCGAGGTCGAACGCGTCGACCCCGGCCATGCGCTTCACCCACTCCAACGCCTCGCGGGTGGTGAAGCGCTGGTTGTCGTCGTCGACGCCGCAGTGCGCCGGGACGTCGATCAGCAGCCCTTGACCGACTGGGAGCGCGGTGCACCGCGGGCAGTTCGGGTCGTGGCCTTGGTGCTGCGAGCAGAGTCCGCTCATGCTCGCCTCCGCAGCATCGCGGCGGCGAGAGCGACAACGAGCCGTTCCATCCACGTGACCGGCGCGGGCCAGCAGCAGGTGCAGGCGTTGACGTAGCCGCGGAAGTGCAGGCACCAGTAGACCGACCTCAAGCCGCCACCCGCTTCCAGACTCCGGCGATGCAGCGAAAGAACGAGCCGCACCAGCCGCGCACCTTCAGACAGTACGCGCGCTTCAGCACGACGACGACTTCGCCACCACAAACAGGGCAGCGGCTCAAGCGAGCACCCGATGCAACTCGAACTCTTCCTGCGAGGTGTGGCGCCCGAACAGCGCGAGCAGCTGCGCCGACGCCAGCAGCAGCCGAGCGCGCGCAGTGGCGACCTGCTCTTGCGCGATGGCCGCGCGCTGCAGCGTCACCTCGGCGCACGAGTGCTTCAGCGGGGGCGCTCCGATGATTCGGCATTCGATGCACTGCACTCGGTTGGTCTGGTCGTTCATCGGGTGCTTCCTCCTGGCCGGATGACGGCCGGGCGCAGCCGGTCCGACCGCACGCTGACCGGAATTCCTCCGACGTAGACGACCTGCGCCGGCGGGGCCACGGTGGTGAAGAGCGCGCCCTGGGGTTCAAGGCTGCGCCACTCAAGCTCGAGCCGCGGCCGCTTCGTGTCCACTCGGTTGTGGCAGAGCAAGTCCTCGACCTGGCTGTCGTCGGCGTAGACGAAGCCGGTCAGCGCGTCGAGCAGCGCCTTGTTGAAGTTGTCGACGTCGCCCCACTTCTGCGGCCGGTACGCCCACCACTCGACGAAGACCGGCCCGCGCAGCGGCTCGATGCCGTGCAGCGCGTGCGCGACCTTGCGGCGGAACGTCAGCGCCGCCGGCGACAGCCGCTTGCCGTGGCGCGCGGTCGGGAGCCAGTAATGGTTCACCGACGGCGGAATGGGAAGGGTTGCCCTCACGGCTTCAACCCATGCGACTCGCGATAGACGCGGTCTGCGCTCGGCGCGCTGCACTCTGGCAGTCGGCCCCAGATGAAGAACCGCTTCGCCTTGCGCGCAGCTGCGACGCGATGGTGCCCGTCGACCACCAGCCAGACCGGCGACCACACGCCGCCACTGTTTGGCCGAATGGCGATGTCCTCGATCGGCTTCTTGTCACGGTAGAGAACGGCGAGCTCGTCAACCTTCCCGCGGTCGAGCTTCTTGCTCGCGTAGGCGACTTGCGACAGCGGGCACAGCACCCGGCCGGGAACGTGCTCGATCATCGGCCGCGCCTCGCTCGCTCGCTGACGATCCGCAGCGCCACCAGGTGCAACTGCGACTTCTCGGCGTCGAACTGGCGCCGCCCCAGCCACTGCCAGACCCACCCGCCCCGGTACCAGCGTTCGCGCGCCTTGAACATCAATGCACCCTGACCTTTTCCAACGCCGCTTCGGCGTCACGCTTCCACTGCGCCTGCGCCGCGTTGGCGTCGGGCTCCCACCGCGCGTTGTTCGGCGGCACGCCCACGAAGGCGACGATCTTGTCGTGGCACTTCACGCAGAGACGGAACGCCCAGAAGTCGAGGTCGGACCATGCGAAGCAGCACGCGCACGGCTTCGAGTGAAAGTCGCGGTCAGCCACGGGAGTTCTCCACAGGGTTTTCAACAAAAGTTCGCGGCGGCGGAAATTTTTCAGAGACTGCTGCGCAGAGATCAATGCTTCGCAAAGTCGGACCACACGGGGCCGCTCCGCTCGCTTCGCTCGCTACGCGGGACGACCTCGACGACTTCCACGCAACAGAATCAGCGCAGCGACCGCGAACTGCACTGCGACCGCGCGCGGTTTCTTCTTTCTCTTGGGCCCACCGCCCGGTGGCGCAGTCGAAGGCAACGCCCTGAGGCCGCAAAGGACAGTTCTCGTAGGTGGGAGACAAGACACCACCAAGCGAGGCGCGCGCGAAGGTGAGGCTTTGAAGAGATCGAGTCAAGTCCGTTTTTTTTCGTTCGCCCGGGCGCGGGCTTAAGTCGGGTGGGTGCTGATCACCTTTTCTGTTTGTCAGAACGGCTTGAACAAGAGTCAGTCTGACGCTTTCGGTTTCCCCAGCGTCGGCTGAGCGCTGTTGTCGATGGGCCTGCGGCAGTCGCGGTGCGCGTCGAGGAACGGCTGCGAGACTTTCACCAGCGCCGAGACTTCCATCGGCAGCACAAGCGAGAGCGATGCGCCGCAGTGGTTGCACTTGAAGCGGTGGCGGACGGTGTCGAGCACGACGTGGTCGGCGCGCGCGGTCACAGCGCACCCATGACAAGGAACTCGCTCGCCCGTCTCTTCGCGGCGAGGTTGCAGGCGCGGCAGTGTCGGTAGCCGAGGGCGTCTCGGTAGGTGTTCGCGTCGGTGAACTGATGGCCTTTGCGGCAGTGAGTCTTCGCGGCATTTGCGTGGCGGCCCTTCCCGATGCTGTCGAGCGCGTTCGCGCGCGCCGACGCCGCGAAGAGGTGCGCCGGATTCACGCACGGCGGGTTGTCGCAGCGGTGGCACGCTTGAGTGCCGTGGTCGGTCAGCCCGAGCGTCACGCGGTTAACCTGCTTGCCTCCGGCGCGCGCGTAGCCGCCAGTCACCTGGCCGAGCCACAACCAGCAGCCGGTGTTCGGCTCGGGCGTTGAGTTCGAGAGTAATTCTGATTCGGTCATTCGAAGTTCCTTTGACCGCGAGCCCGAAGGGCGAGCGGAAGTAGATTCAGCCGTAGCCGTCGCCGTAGCCGTCGCCGTCGCCGTCGCCGTCGCCGTCGCCGTCGCCGTCGCCGTCGCCGTCG
>ERZ1292623.2086-Hain-H51-01um-R1-2086-length-18379-cov-13_pt1 | contig 15817 bp, 24 predicted proteins | sample MGYA00564398_ERZ1292623 | MGnify/ENA primary metagenome ERZ1292623 (study PRJEB36523, sample SAMEA6512633) | groundwater metagenome | collected 2019-01-07 | study: AquaDiva: Metagenomics assemblies of 32 groundwater samples | reverse complement strand
ACCATTCCTTCTTTAATCTCTATGTCATCTTTTTCTGAATTTTCTAGTAGATAATTCAAAACCTGAGGCTCTTCATGTACTTCTTTCCCAATTCCATGTCCACAAAGTTCCCTGACCACGCCAAATCCATGGCCTTCAACATATTTCTGAATAGCCCTGCCAATATCGCTAAAAGTATTACCCGGCCGAACTTCTGAGATCCCTAAATTTAACGCTTCCTTAGTCACTTGAATCAATTTTTGAGCTTCTTTACTGATTGTTCCAACCGGTACGGTAACTGCCATATCGGTATGAAATCCTTTGTAAAAAATCCCCAAATCCAAAGAAATAATATCTCCTTGTTTTAAAATTCTGTCAGAGGGAACGCCGTGAACTATTTCTTCATTAACCGAAACGCATAAAACAGCTGGAAAATCTTGATAACCTAAGAAAGAAGGTTTTGCTCCAAACTTAAAAACAAGGTCTTTTGCAACCTTGTCCAAATCTCGGGTTTTGATTCCTGGCTGAACCATTTTTTCCAACTCCTTCATAATTTGAGCCAGAATTTTCCCGCCTTCAGCCATAATTTCAATCTCAGCTGAAGTTTTAATTGAGATCATAATTTGAGAGTTTTTAGAATATCTTGAAAAACGGCTGCTGGGGGTGGCGCGCCGTTAACTTTTGCCAATTTTAAATTTGCTTTTTTAAGATAATCAAGAACAGGAAGGGTTTTTTCTTTATATTCTTCCAATCTGAATTTTATTACTTTGGGATTATCGTCTTTGCGAGAAAATAATTTTGAGCCGTCAAAAGGACACTTAGTTAAATTTTTGGTTTCTTTATCAAAAAGAATCGGGTGGCGAAAAAGCTGGCAGGTTTTTCGGTGAGAATTCCTCCAAATTGAATCTTTAGCGTTTAAAGTCAGTAAGATTATTTTAATTTCCTGAACCCCATACAGCTTTTTCAAAAGCGGTATCAATTCTTTTCCTTCGCTTAAAGTCCGGGGAGAACCAGACAGCACTATTCCCTTGCCGGTCTTTTTTACTTCTTGAACCTTATCCTTAATCCAAAAACTTATCAAAGGTGGACTCATCAGCCCGCCTGATTCTCTTGCTTTTTTTTCTTGAAGTAAAAAATACTTTTTCCCTCCTACTTTAACGAAATCGCCTTTTTTAACATTTTTTAAGTTGACTTCAATAAGCTTACTTGTCTCTAAATGAAAAAGGCCTAATCTATCAGCGAGCAATTCTGCCTGAGTTCCCTTGCCAGAACCTGGCGGCCCCAAAATAATTATTACTTTTTCCTTAGAAAGTTTCATATTCTCGCATTTGAAGCTGGGATTTGACTTGACGGACCGTTTCCAGAACTACTGAAACAACAATCAATAAAGAAGTTCCTCCTATTAAAAACTGAAAAACCACAACTCCGGTCGCAGCTCCAATGACTGAGGGCAAAACGGCAATTAATCCTAAAAATAAGGCGCCGATGGGCAAAATTCGGTTTAAGATATAAGATAAAAATTTTGACGTAGATTCCCCAGGCCTGGTTCCTGGAATATATCCCCCCATTTTTTGGAGGTTTGAAGAAATGGCTTTTGGATCAAAAGTTACGGCTGTATAAAAATAAGTAAAAAGAACAACCAAAAGAAAGAAAAGTACCCCATAAACCCTTATATCTCCCAAAAAAGCAGCAATGCTCTGGGCAATATTCCCCAAAATTCCTCCAGCTCCAGTTAAAAAATTAGCAAGCATGCTGGGAAGAAGAATAATAGAGATAGCAAAAATGATAGGAATGACGCCAGCGGGGTTAACGCTGAGAGGCAAATAAGTTGAGCTTCCTCCGTAAAGTCTCGTTCCCCTTACCCTTTTGGCGTAAGTAACCGGGATATTTCTTCTGGCTTCATTAATCATAATTACCATGACAATCATAATTAGGGCTATTGCAAAAAATAAAAGGTATGAAGGAATCTTTGAGGGATCCCAGCTGACTGCCAATTGACGAATATCTCCTGGCAAACTAGCTACAATTCCAGCAAAAATCAAAAGAGAAATTCCGTTTCCAATTCCTTTTTCTGAGATTAATTCACCCAACCACATTAAAAAAAGGCAACCAGCTGTGATGGTTAAAATTGAGATAAAAAGTAAGTTTGGCGTGAGAGCTCCAAGGATTTGCTGACGCTGAAGCAAGGTTAATAATCCAAAACTCTGAAGTATGGCAAGAGGAACAGTTAATATTCTCCCGTATTGATTGAATTTTTGACGGCCAATCTCCCCTTCTTCTTGATACATAGCTTTTAAGCCAGGGAAAATCATTGTTAATAATTGCATGACAATGACACCTGTGATATAAGGCCCGAGGCCTAACATAACGATTGATAGATTCTCCAAAGCTCCGCCCGTAAATAAATTTAAAAGGCCAAAAAACTGAAATCCGGCAAAAAGCTCTTTCAGTTTTTGAACGTCAATACCAGGAATAGGAATATTAGCCATTATCCGAAAAACAACGAAAACACCAAGAACAAATAATATTTTATTCCTAATATCTTTGAGTTTAAGAATTTGAATGACTTTATTAAACCACATATTTACCTCCAACTTTCTCTATTTTTTCCTTTGCTTGTTTTGAAATAAAACAACCTTCAATAATTAGATTTTTCTTAATCTCCCCTTTTCCTAAAATCTTTACTTTGGGCATTCTTCCTTTTATCTTACTGATTATTTTTTTTTCTAACAATACGCTTGGGTTAATAATTTGACCGGAATCAAATTTTTTCTCCAAGATATCCAAATTCAAAGTTTGAATCTTGTGCTTTTCGCTGTGAGATTTTACTTCTTGCCTATGCCCTCTTAATTTTGGGTATCGCTTGATCCAATCGCGAATCACAGGCTTAAACTTACGACCGGCCCTAGATCTTTGACCTTTGATTCCTTTCCCAGAATAAGTACCTCGCTTACCGCCTCGGCCAATTCTTCTTCTCTGCTTGGACCTATGAATTGCTTTGAGTTCTTCTAGTTGCATGTTCAACTTTTTTTAATTTTTTAAGAGCCTCAAGGGTTGCTCGAGCATTATTTAATTTATTTCCTGTTCTCCCCAAAATTTTAGAAGAAACGTTTTTAATTCCAGCCAGATTACAAATTATCCTGACCGTTCCGCCAGCTTTCAATCCTCTTCCTTTTTTCTGAGGCCTGATTAAAATTTTAGCCGCTCCAAATTTAGCTAAAACTTCGTGGGGAATTGTGCCTTCAATAATAGATATAGTAATTAAATTTTTCTTTGCTAATCTTGTTGCCTTCTCAATGGATTGAGAAGCATCAAGGCCTTTAGCGATCCCGACACCAACCTTTCCCATTTTATTGCCAACTACAACAAGGGCCCGAAAACGAAACCTCCTTCCCCCTGCCCTAACCCGAGTAACCCGAGCTAAATCCAAAAGCTTGGACTCAAATTCTTCTTTAGGAAATGCAGAAAAACCTCTTTTCCCCGATCTATTATCTACAGGTTTATTTCTTCTATTAAACATAAATTAAATTTGTAATTTAAAATTTAAGCCCTCCTTCTCTTGCCCCTTCAGCCAGCGACTTTACTCTACCATGATATTTATATCCTCCTCTGTCGAATAATACCTTGCTAATCTTCTTTTCTAATGCCTTTTTAGCAATCAATTTTCCAAGCTCATTGGCCTTATTTATTTTACCTTGTATTTTTTCCAATTTTTGATCATTAGCAGAAACTAAAGTTTTACCTTTCTCATCGTCAATTAATTGAGCATAAAGATATCTGGATGATCGAAAAACAAAAAGCCGCGGTATCTCCTTTGTACCAAAAATTCTTGCTCTAATTCTTTTATGACGCCTATGTCTTTTTTGCTGAGTCTCTAACATTTTATTTTGTTGACACTGCTTTTTTACCAACTTTTCTTCTAACCTGTTCTCCAAAATATCTTATTCCCTTACCTTTATAAGGTTCAGGTTTTTTTAGCTTTCTTATATTAGCCGCTACTTGGTTAACTAATCTTTTATCTATGCCCGAAACAGTAATAATACTTTTTTCTACTGTAAATTTTACACCTTCAGACGATTTAACCCTTAAAGGATTAGTAAAGCCAACCTGTAAAATTAAATCCTCACCCTCTAAAGATGCTTTAAAACCAATGCCTATTATTTCCAGTTTTTTTTCATACCCATTTTTCACCCCAAAAATCATATTAGCTATCAAAACTCGGCTTACTCCCCAAAAAGCCTTGGTCTTTTTCCCTTCAATTTGAGGAGATAAAAAAATCTGGCCATCTTTCATTTCAACTTTAATTTCTGGCCTAACTTCGTACCATAACTCGCCCTTTGGACCCTTAACACTAACCTTTTGGCCATCAATTTTTGCCTCTACATTTTCTAGTATTGAAATTGGTTTTTTACCTATTCTTGACATAAATTAATCACTATTAAAAAATTACCATATTTCACAAATCACTTCTCCTCCCAATTTCTGGCGCCTTGCCTCTTTATTAGTCATTAAGCCCTTGGGAGTGGAGATAATTGCTATTCCATAACCGCTTTTAACTATTTTAATTTTTCTTGCCTTAACATAGATCCGCTGGCCGGGCTTTGAAATTCTCGTTAATCCAGAAATAACAAGATTTTTTCTCAAAGAAGATTGATCTAAGTCTTCATTTGTATACTTTAAAGTAATTTCAATAATCTTTTTTATTTTTCTTCCCTTCTTCTCTACTTTCTCAATGAAACCTTCTCTTTCTAAGATTTTGGCTATTTCATATTTAATTTTAGAGAAAGGCAAAGCAACCTGATCTTTCAAGACAGCTTGAGCGTTACGAATTCGATTTAACATATCGGTAATTGGATCGGTCATATTTAAAATAAACAATTAATTATCTTTTTACCATGAAGATTTTTTAATGCCGGGGATTAATCCTTCATTTGCCATCTCCCTGAAACATATTCGACATAAACCAAACTTCCTCATAAAAGCCCTTTTCCGACCACATCTAAAGCATCTTCGAACGATTCTGGACTTATATTTTGGCTTTTTTAAAGATTTAGCAATTTGAGCTTTAGTCGCCATTTTTTCGTAAAAAAAATTTCTTTTTTTAAATTTTTTATTTAATAGGGAATCCCATTAATTTTAGCAATTCCATTCCTTCTTCTTTATTTTTAGCCGTCGTTACGACTGTAACCTCTAAACCAAAAATATTTTTTACTTTCTCGGGTAAAATCTCAATAAAAACAGTATGCTCTTTTAAGCCATGTGTTAAATTTCCTTTTGCATCTATTGATTTTTGCTCTATGCCTCGAAAATCTCTTGTGCGCGGAAGGGCAAAATAAATGAATCTCTCAAGAAAATCATACATTCTTTCTCCTCTTAAAGTTACAACCACGCCCAATGGCATGCCTTTGCGAGTTTTAAAAGTGGCAATTGATTTTTTTGCTCTTGTTAAAACTGCTTTTTGGCCGGTAATTAAAGATAAGTCCTCTAGAATAAAATCGGAGATCTTCTTTTGCTCGTCGTTTGCTTTCCCTGTGACTAATCGACCAAAACCGCTATTAACCACAACTTTTTCAATCTTAGGAACTGCCATTTGGCTCCTGTATCCAAACTTTTCAATCATCTTGGGTATTACTTCTTTTTGATATTTCTCTTTTAACCTAATCATATTTTATATTTCTTGATTGCATTTTTTACAAACCCTAAACTTCTTCTCATCAGCCATTTTATATCCAATCCTCGTCGCTTTTCCACATTTTGAGCAAATAAGCTTAAGATTAGAAATATGAAGAGCTGAAGGAATTTGGGCAATTTGTCCCTTCTCTCCAGTTTTTTTTGGTTTGAAATGTTTTTTTCTTAAATTCAAACCCTCTACCACCGCTTTTCCTTCCTTGGGAAAAACTTCTAAAACCCTGCCTTTCTTTCCTCGATCTTTCCCGGTAATTATTAAAACTGTATCGCTTTTTTTTATTTTCATACCTTCTTTAAATCAATTCTTCAGCTAAAGTTGCTATTCTTTCAAAACCTTTTTCTTTAACTTCTCTTGCCACGGGACCGGTAATCCTCTTGCCTTTAGGCTCTTTAGTTTTGCCTTCTAAAATCACAATTGCATTATCATCAAAACGAATATAAGAACCATCTGACCGACGGGAATTTTTTTTCTGTCTTATTATCACCGCCCTAACAACTTCGTGTTTTTTAACCTGTTTTCTAGGTTCAGCTTCCTTGACTGTCCCAACAATAACATCGCCGAGTTGGGCCCAACGATGACGAGTCCCGCCAAGGACTTTAAAACACTGGACTATCTTTGCCCCGGTATTATCAGCCACTTTTAACATTGTTCTTGGTTGAATCATGGTAATTTATAAACGAAGTAAATAATATTATCGCTCCGCCCTTCAAGATAAAATTAGAAAGCAGAGCCTTTGGCAGTTTAAAATTTGCCAATAACTCTCCATTTTTTTTCTTTACTTATTGGCCTGCATTCTTCAATAACAACCTTGTCTTTAACGTTGTATTCCCCCTTCTCGTCATGAGCTTTATACTTTTTGTGAACTTTATATCTTTTTTTGTATTTTGGATGTTCTTTTATTCTCTCAACTAAAACAACGACGGTCTTTTGCATTTTATCAGATATAACTGTTCCTTTTAATTGACGCTTAGGCATAAATTTCTATATTGTTCTATTTTGCTTTAATAAAGTCAATATTCTGGCAATTTCTTTTTTGATATTTCTGATTTCTCTAACATTTTTCAGTTTAGCTGAATTTAAATTGAAGCGTAAAACTCTTAGATGTTCTCTGTCTTCCTGAATTGTTTTTTGCAATTCTTCTTTTGATTTTTTTCGTAATGCAGAAATTTTCATTTTGAAAAAAAACGAATGTAATCTATATCTAAATTATTTCTTCATAAATTTAGTTTTAATAGGAAGCTTATCGCCAGCTTTCTTCATAGCTTCCATCGCCTCAGATTCCTTGATCCCCTCTAATTCAAAAATAATGCGTCCTGGTTTTATTGGAAAAACATAATGATCAACGCTTCCTTTTCCTCCGCCCATGGGCACCTCAGTTCCTTTTTTAGTTACAGGTTTATCAGGAAAAATTCTAACCCAGATCTTTCCTCCTTTTCTTATATATCTGATGATCACTCTTCTGGAGGCTTCAATTTGTCTAGAACTCAACCAGCACGTTTCCAAGCTCTTTAAACCAAAACTCCCAAAAACCAATTTCGTCCCGCGAGTCTCCTTACCTTTACCCCTACTCCTGCCTTTATGCCATTTCCGATGTTTAACTTTTTTAGGTATTAACATACGAACATAGTGAGTACCAAACACTCAACACTTTGAGTGCTCGGTTTTCATTGCTATTCAAATTTTTCTCCTTTATATATCCAAACCTTAACGCCAATTACCCCATAAGAACAGTGAGCTTCAACTCTGGCAAAATCAATATCGGCTCTGATAGTTTGACGAGGTAATTGACCCTTCTTCAACCATTCTCTCCTGGCGATTGTTGAACCATCTAATCTTCCCGCTACCTCTACTCTTGCCCCTAAAATACCTTTAGTAACCATGATTTTACCCAAAATCTGTTTTAAAACTCGGCGATAAGAAACTCTTTTTTCAATTTGCTGAGCAATCCATTGGGCAGATAAATTAGCTGAAAACCAAGGACTTCTAACTTCTCTCACTTCAATTTTTAATTCTTTCTTTGGTAAAAAAATACTTTTTCTTTTTAAGCTCGCTTCCAAACCCTTCTTTAATTCTTCTATGCCTCCTCCGCCCCGTCCTATAATAATACCTGGCCTAGCGCTCAAAATAATAACATTCAATTTTCCGGGAAATCTTTCAATCTCAATCTTTTCAATGCTTGCTCCCTTTAATTTTCTCTTCAAAAATTCTCTAATTTCAAAATCCTCTCTCAGATATTCTGATAATTTTCTTCCATAAAAACCCCTAACATCCCAACTCTCAAGATTCTTTATTCTAAATATTTTTGGATGAACTTTATGTGACATTTTTAAAAAGATTTTCGCCTAAAAATCCTCTTTAAGCCTTTTTCTATTTTCGGTCGGGCTCTTTCCATCTTTGATTTATTCCTCCATTTGCCAAAAAATGCTTTATCTTCTTTTTCGGTTTTTTCTAATTCTTCGGATTTCTCTACTTCTAAAGTAGGTTTTAATTTTAATTTCTTGGCAATTTTCTTTGATCCTTTAGATTTTGTGACGATCTCTTCTAAAATTAAGGTGATATGAGAAGTTTTTTTCTGAATTTCGGCAGCTCGACCCCGAGCGCGAGCCCTCCATCTCTTAAATTTTGGTCCTTCATCAACGGTTATTTTTGAAATATATAAATTTTTTTCATCTAATTGAAAATTATGGCGGGCTGAAGCAACGGCTGATTTTAAAAGTTTCAAAATTGGCTGGGCTGCCTTTTTGACCGTGAATTTTAGAATAATCTCAGCTTTATTAACTTCTTTCCCCTTAATTAAAGGAGTAACCAATCTCACTTTCCTTGGTGCTATTCTTAAATATCTTAATTTAGCAATAACTGACATAATTTCGCTTGAAATTTTTTAATTATTAGGCTGCTTTAAGTTTTTCTGAATCTTTGTCTTTAACTTTTTGTTCCAATTCTTTTTGAATCCTTCCGCCGTGTCGAGCAAATTTAGTGGTTTGGGAAAATTCTCCAAGACGATGACCGACTATTTCTTCAGTAATTCTAACTGGAATAAAATCTTTTCCATTATGGACAGCAATAGTAAAGCCAATCATTTCTGGAGTAATTGTACAAGCCCGAGACCAGGTTTTAATAATATCCTTAGACCCTGCTTTTAAATTCTTTAATTTTTCCAGTAATTTTGGATCAACAAACGGACCCTTTTTAAGCGATCTAGCCATAAACCACGATTTCACGAATTAGTACGTTAATTATCATAAAATACTATTAGATAAGCTAACAAATCGTTATTTATTATTGGTTACTTTTTCTTTCGTCTTTGAATAATATATTTATCCGATTTTTTTCTTCCTCTGGTTTTTACCCCCAAAGCTGGCTTCCCCCATGGAGTTTTTGGATGTTTTAAACCGATTGGCGACCTGCCTTCTCCTCCACCGTGAGGATGAGCTACAGGAGACATTGCCGACCCCCGGACAGTCGGCCTCTTTCCTCTCAATCTCGTCCTGCCAGCTTTACCTATGTTGGTATATTTCCATTCTGGTCGAGAAACCATTCCAATAGTAGCATAACATTCTCCAGGAATCCTCCTGATTTCACTAGAAGGTAGTGCCAGCTGAGTAAAACCATCTTCCTGAGCTAAAACCTTAGCTGATGTACCCGCTCCCTTGGCTAATTTTCCTCCTTTGTTAGGCATTAATTCAATATTATAAACATCTGTTCCGACAGGTATATTCTTTAATCTCATTCGGTTGCCAACCTGAACCTCAGTCTTCTCGGCAATGATAATTTCTTCTCCAACCCCCAAATTTTGAGGAGCTAAAACATATCTTTTTTCCCCATCTTGATATTCCAAAAGAGCGATGAAACTAGTTCGGTAAGGGTCATATTCTAAAGCCAAAACTTTACCTTTCATTCCCAATTTTTCCTGGCCAAAATCAATAATCCTGTAAAGTTTTTTGGCTCCACCGCCCCTATGACGAACCGTGATTCGACCAGAACTACCCCTACCTGCTTTTCTTTTTAAAGACGTAAGTAATTTCTTTTCAGGCTCTTTTTTTGTTAAAAGTTTATAACTGTTCATAAAGATTTATTTATCTTGGCAACATTTCTATCTTTTGCCCTTTCTTTATTGTAACAATGGCTTTTTTATATCCTGACTTATATCCAATTTGCCTTCCCATTCTCCTGGGTTTCTTGGGCAGATTAACAATGCCTATTTTCAAAACATCTACCCCAAAAATCCCTTCAATAGCTTTTTTTATCTCGTTTTTATTGGCTCTCTTGAAAGCTTGAAAGACATACTTATTTTTCTCTGATAAAAAAGATGCTTTTTCAGTAATATGGGGAAATTTCAATATTCCATAAGAATTAGTGCTCTTAAATTCTTTTTTAATCCTCGGTTTTTTAACCTTTAAATCTTCTGCCTCTACATGCTTTTCTTCAACCCTCTTGTCTTTTAGAACTACTTCTTCTTTCTTTTTTCTCTTTTTAAAAATATTTCTTAAAGCCATATTATGTTTATGATAACTATTTCAAAAAAGTTTCTTTTAACGTCTTTATTGATTCTTTCGGCATTAATAGGAATTTGAAAGAAAGCAAATCTAAGGCATTTAAATCTTTAGCTTGGATAGTCTTAATTTCAGGAATATTCCTAGCGGCTAAAATTATATTTTTATCGTATTCGGGAAGAACGATTAAAGTTTTTTTATCTTTACATGGCAGATTTCTTAAAAGTGAACTAATTTGTTGAGTTAGCTTTTTACCGCCCTGCCCCTTTAATGCTTTACCCTCTTTTTGAATTTGCCCAATTTTAAGCTCGTCTAAAAGAATTAACGAGTTATTCTTTAATTTTCCAGACAATGCCATAAAAAGAGCTTTCCTTTTCATTTTTTGAGGGATTATTTTCTTAAAAACTTTTTCTTTTCTTGGGCCGAAAGTTACTCCTCCGCCTCGCCATAAGGGTGATCTTATAGAACCGTGCCTTGCTCTGCCAGTTCCTTTTTGACGCCACGGTTTTTTCCCGCCGCCCCTAACTTCTGAACGATCTTTGGTGTGAGCAATTACTCTCCTACGATTTGCCATCTGAGAAACAACCACTTGATTAATCAAATAAGAATTAATCTTGAGACCGAAAATATCTTTTGGCAGCAAGGTTTTTCCGCTTTCTTGGCCTGCCTGGTTATAAGTGGTTATTTGCATAATCTTATCCTAAAATTTCAAGAAGGACGCCATTTTTACCCGGTACGGCTCCCTTTACTGCTAATAAATTTTTTTCCGGATCAACCTTTATTACTTTCAAACCCTTAATGGTTACCCTTTCAGATCCCATGCGACCTGGCATTTTCCTCCCTTTAATAACCCGCTCTGGAAAAGAACTGCCAACAGATCCCAATGTCCTTGCTTCGTGTTTAACTCCGTGAGAACCTCCCCGACCTGAAAAACCCCATCTTTTTACAGCTCCGGCAAAACCCTTTCCCTTGGAAATCCCGACTATCTTCACTTTTTCACCTTCTTTAAAAATAGAAACATCAATTTTTTGAGACTCCTTCATTTCCTTTATGTCATTGCGAAACTCTCTTAAGAATCTAAAAGGTTTTTTTGCCATAACCTTCTTTACTTTTTTTTCCTTCTCAATTTTTTTAAAACCGACTTGAATGGCCTCATACCCATCCCTCTCTTTTGTCTTAATCTGAAGAACAAAACAAGGACCAGCTTCAATGACCGTAACAGGAACAACATTTCCTTTTTCGTCAAAAATCTGCGACATACCTATTTTTAATCCAAGAATAAACTTCATTTTTTCTCTGCAAAATAGCAAAACGGTCTTTATAGACCAATAGAAAACCGGGCATAGCCCGGCTCTCCTTCACCTTTGGCTATTTAAAATAATTTTATGATTGTTTAAAACTTATTCTCAACATTCCAATTATATTATAAAAATTTATTCTTGTAAATCCCTTTTTAAATATCCTCTCCTGAATTATATTTTACATTTTAATTTCAATATCTACGCCAGCTGGTAAGGTTAAACCCATTAAGGCATCTATAACTTTCGGATTGGGATTAAGAATATCAATCAGTCTTTTGTGGACTCTCATTTCAAATTGCTCCCTCGCGTCTTTATGCACGAAAGAAGAACGATTAACTGTGTATTTATGCACTTCGGTTGGCAAAGGAACAGGGCCTAAAACCTCAACACTGTGACGCAAGGCCGTTTCAATAATTTGTTTAGCCGAATTATCAATGACTTTATGGTCATAAGCCCGGAGTTTAATCCGGAGCTTTGGCTGAACCACCTGTTCAATTACTGCTTCTTTTTTCTTAGCCATCTTAAAAGAACCCTAAATTTAATCTTATCTTATCTGAATAACCCGAATAATATCTAAGCCTAAACATCTTGAAGCAATTCTTAACATTCGGATGTTATTCGTAGATTCAAATTATGTTATTTTACTATTTTAGTTACCACTCCAGCTCCCACTGTCTTTCCTCCTTCTCTGATAGCAAATCTTTGTTTTTCCTCAAGAGCAATTGGGGCAAGCAATGTCACTTTTAAATTAACTGTGTCTCCGGGCATAACCATTTCTGTCCCTGAAGGTAATGTAACTTCTCCGGTAACATCAGTTGTTCTGAAATAAAGCTGAGGTTTATAACCAGTGAAGAAAGGCGTGTGTCTGCCACCCTCTTCTTTGGTTAAAACATAAACCTCTCCATCAAACTCGGTATGAGGAGTAATAGTCCCGGGCTTAGAAAGCACTTGTCCTCTTTCCAAATCTTCTTTTTTCGATCCCCTCAAAAGTATCCCAACGTTATCTCCGGCCCTTCCTTCATCTAATATCTTATTAAACATCTCAATGCTAACCACTGTTGTTTTAGTCGTTGGTCTCAATCCCGTTATCTCAATCTCATCATTAGAATTAATAATTCCTCTTTCCACTCTACCTGTTGCCACAGTTCCCCGACCAGCAATTGAAAAGACATCCTCTATCGCCATTAAGAAAGGCTTATCGGTTTCCCTCAAAGGCTCTGGCACATATTCGTCGGCAGCATTTAATAATTCAAAAATAGGTTTAGCAGCATCATCATCAACGGATTTAGCTTCCAGCGCCTTTAAGGCAGAACCTTTGATGATTGGGATCTGGTCACCTGGAAAGTTATATTTTTTAAGCAACTCTCTAATTTCACTCTCAACCAAATTAATCATTTCCGGGTCATCAACCATATCACACTTATTCAAGAAAACAACCAAAGCAGGTAGTCCCACCTGTCTGGCCAAAAGAATATGCTCTCTGGTCTGGGGCATTGGGCCATCGGGAGCGGAAACAACTAAAATGGCTCCGTCCATTTGAGCGGCTCCTGTAATCATGTTTTTAATGTAGTCAGCGTGGCCAGGGCAATCAATATGAGCATAATGGCGCTTATCTGTTTCATACTCCAAGTGAGTAATAGAAATAGTAAGACCACGGGCTTTCTCTTCTGGAGCAGCATCAATTTGATCAACCGATTTCTCAGCTATCTTTGGATTTTTTAAATGCAAAACATGCAAAATAGCTGAAGACAAAGTTGTCTTTCCATGGTCAACGTGACCAATGGTACCGATATTAACGTGAGGTTTTGACCTCTCAAATTTTTCTTTTTCTGCCATATTCAATCATGAAACAAGAGAAATGAATTATGAAACAATGCAGTAAAGTTTCAGTTTTCAAATCGCCAGTTCCAAGAATTTTATTTTATTATTATTTTGGCTATATGAATATATTATATTATCACCCAGGAAAAGTCAACTAATCTGGTAAATTATTAAATCCTATTTTCTTTTTCCCTCAATAATTTCTTGAGCAATATTCTGAGGCACTGCCTCGTAACAATCAAATTCCATTGTAAAAGTTCCTCTACCTTCAGTCAAGCTCCGAAGGGTCGTGGCATAACCAAACATTTCAGCTAAGGGAACTTTAGCGTTAATAACTTTTAAATTGGTCCGATCTTGAGTTTCTTCAATTTTACCACGTCTCGCAGCTATGTCTCCGATTGCATCACCAAAAAAGTCTGACGGTACAACTACTTCCAGCTTCATAATCGGTTCCAAGATGACGGGTTTAGCCCTTTTTACGGCTTCTTGCAAAGCAATTGAGCCTGCAATCTTAAAAGCGATTTCCGATGAATCAACGTCATGGAAAGAACCATCGTATAAAGTAACCTCTGCGTCTATCAATGGATAACCAGCTATCACTCCTTTCTCCATAGCCTCTTTGATTCCTTTCTCAACTGCCGGAATAAATTCTTGGGGGATAGTACCACCTTTAATCTCATTCACAAACTCAAAACCCTGGCCTCTCTCTCTTGGTTTAACTTTTAGATAAACGTGCCCATACTGCCCCCTACCACCTGATTGTCTGATATATTTTCCTTCTGCCTGAGCTTCTTCTTTAATTGTCTCTTTATAGGCAACTTGGGGCCTTCCCACGTTAGCTTCAACTTTAAATTCCCGCCGCATTCTGTCGTTAATAATCTCAAGATGCAATTCTCCCATCCCAGAAATAATTGTTTCGCCAGTTTCCAAATCTCCTTTAATTCGGAAAGTCGGATCCTCTTGGGCCAGTTTTTTTAAAGCCAAGCCCATTTTTTCTTGATCGGCTTTTGTTTTGGGCTCAATTCTAATTGAAATAACAGGTTCTGGAAAGATAATTTTCTCAAGAACAATCGGTTGTTTCTCATCACATAATGTATGACCGGTTACCGTATTTTTTAAACCGACGGTAGCTGCAATATCACCGGTAAAAACATCGGTCATTTCTTCTCTTTCAGCAGCATGCATCCTCAAAATTCTGCCAATCCTCTCTTTTTCTCCAGTGGTAGAATTCAAAAGATAAGAACCTTTTTCTAATTTCCCGGAATAAACTCTAAAATAAGTTAAAGTACCAACATAAGGGTCAGCTGCAATTTTAAAAACTAAAGACGAGAATGGCTCTGAATCTGAGGCTTCTTTTTCTATTTCTTGCCCGCTTTTTGGATCAGTGCCTTTAACCGGCGGAAGATCGGTTGGCGAAGGTAAATAATAACAAACCCCATCTAATAAAGACTGAACACCCTTGTTTTTAAGGGCTGATCCGCAGAAAACCGGCACGAGCTTGCAAGATATAACTGATTTTCTTAAAACATTCTTTAATTCCTCAATAGAAATTTCTTCTTTAGCTAAATACTTTTCCAATAATTTTTCGTCTTCAGCTGCAATTTTTTCCACTAATTTTTCTCTCCAAGCCTTAGCCTGACCCAAAAGATCTGACCCTATTTCTTCTTCTTTCATTATCTGGCCAAAATCTCCCTCAAATCTTAGAGCCTTCATTGATAAAAGATCGATTATCCCTTCAAGCTTATCTTCTTGGCCAATAGGGATTTGCACGGCAACCGCATCTGGAGATAATTTTTGATGAATAGATGTTAAGCTTTTTTCAAAAGAAGCGCCGGTCCTGTCTAACTTATTTATAAAACAGATTCTGGGAACTTTAAATTTATCGGCTTGGCGCCAAACAGTTTCTGATTGAGGCTCAACACCAGCGACTCCGTCAAATACCACTACCGCCCCGTCCAAAACCCTTAAAGATCTTTGAACTTCAGCCGTAAAATCAATGTGGCCTGGAGTATCAATAATGTTAATCCGATATTCATTTTCCTTTTTTCTTTCCAAATTTTGAGGAACCCAAAAGCAAGTAGTAGCAGCTGCTGTAATAGTAATGCCCCTTTCTCTTTCTTGCTCCATCCAATCCATAATTGCCTGACCATCATGAACTTCGCCAATCTTATGAGAAATTCCTGTATAGAAAAGAATCCGTTCAGAAACGGTTGTTTTTCCAGCATCAATGTGAGCAATGATTCCGATGTCGCGATATTGTTCTATTGGGTATTGCCTTGGCATAAATATAATCCGATTCTACGAATACGATCCGAATGCTTCAAATGAAAGCGAGGCAAGTGGTTTTAGAAAGTCATTAAAGCGAGGCAACAAAGTTTTCGGATATCTATAAAAGCGAGCTGTTTGGCTAAGAGGAGCATATCGGAGTCCCGCCAGCATGGTCCGAGCACATAACGCGTTATGTGCTCGGTGGCGGGATGAGATATGAGCAGAATTGTCTCGCTCCGCGAATACAGGAGCTCGCTGGGAAAATT
>ERZ1292623.2643-Hain-H51-01um-R1-2643-length-15818-cov-13_pt1 | contig 15818 bp, 18 predicted proteins | sample MGYA00564398_ERZ1292623 | MGnify/ENA primary metagenome ERZ1292623 (study PRJEB36523, sample SAMEA6512633) | groundwater metagenome | collected 2019-01-07 | study: AquaDiva: Metagenomics assemblies of 32 groundwater samples | reverse complement strand
TCGGTCTTTCAAGAAGTTGAGCCAGACGAGCGACCGGGTTGCTCCTCCCCGCAAACGCATATTATCAAGAAAAATCAGAAAATACAATTGCTCCGGAAATATTGGCATTTTCCGAATGCTGGCTTATAATTCCAAAAATGGAAGCGGCTGGGTAGCTCAATGGTGGAGCGGGCGTTTCATAAGCGTCAGGTTGTGAGTCCGATTCTCACCCCAGCCACAAAATCAGAACTTGCGATTAGGAATAATTTAAAATAAACTATTGTTCAGTAGTGCGGGCGTAGCTCAGCTGGTTAGAGCGTCCCCCTGTCACGGGGAAGGTCGTGGGTTCGAGTCCCATCGCCCGCGCACTACTTCGCCAAGATTTCGTTCTATTCTTTTTCGTACACCTTCCCCACCCCAAAGATATCCGCTTCGCGGAAATGCCTGCCAATCAGCTGGAATCCGACGGGTAATTCTTTTCCGCCGAGTTCATATTTTTTGACCGGCATGGAAATACCCGGCAGCCCGGCCAGATTCAAAGTGGCGGTAAAAATATCCGAAAGATACATGGCGAGCAGATCATCCGCTTTCTCCCCTATCTTAAAAGCCACAGTCGGCGTGACCGGAGTCATTATCACATCCACTTCTTTGAATGCGTTTTTGAAATCGTCTTGAATCAATCGGCGCACCTTCTGAGCCTTCGCGTAATAGGCATCATAATAGCCGGCGGAAAGCACAAAAGTACCAAGTAATATCCGGCGCCGGACCTCCGCACCAAAACCTTCGCCGCGCGACTTGAAATAAATATCTTTGAGATTAGCCTGTCCATTATCCTTTAAACGAAAAGGTGAGGAATATCTTATTCCATCAAAGCGCGCCAAGTTAGCGCTTACCTCGGCCGGTACCACGATATAATAAGTCGAGATGGCATATTTCGTATGGGGCAAGCTAATCTCTTTGAATTTGAAACCTAGGCTTTTGAGTTTCGCAACCGCCTCATCCATTCCATTTCTAACTTCATCGTCCAAACCTTCTATGAAATATTCCTTGGGCAGGCCTATCCTTAATTCTTTTATTTTTTTAAAGTCTTTTTCGGGAAAGTAATTTTCTTCCACGCTCGTCGAATCGAGCGGGTCGGCGCCCCGAATCGCGTCGAAGATGAGTTCCGCATCCTCCGCAGTCTTAGCGAAAGAGCCAATTTGATCCAAGCTCGAAGCCATTGCCATGAGTCCAAAACGGGAAACTCGGCCATAAGTGGGCTTTATGCCTACCACGCCGCAGAAGGCCGCCGGCTGACGGATGGAACCGCCGGTATCCGAACCTAAAGCTCCCAGCGCGAAACCGGCCGCGACAGAAGCTGCCGAGCCGCCTGACGAACCGCCGGCCACGCGCTCCAAGTCGAATGGGTTATGGGTCACGCCAAAAGCGGAGTTTTCGGTTGAAGCGCCCATCGCGAACTCGTCCATATTCGTCTTGCCGAGAAAAACCGCGCCGGCTTTTTTAAGTTTTTTTATTACGGAGGCATCGTAGGCGGAAACGTAATTTTCAAGGATTCTGGAAGCGGCGGTCGCCCGGGTTCCTTCGATAAGTATATTATCCTTGATCGCGAGCGGTACGCCGGCTAAAATTCCGATCTCCTTCCCGGCGGCAACATCCAAATCAACCTTTTCCGCCTGCGCGAAGGCCTTTTCTTCTAAAAGCGAAAGGAAAGAATTTATCTTTCCGTCCTCCTTCTTAATCCGGTCGAAAAAAGACTTAACAACGTCAAGCGATTTGATGCCCCCATTTTTGAGGGCCTCGTGAAAACTCTTAATGGTCAGATTGTTCAAATCCATGGCCGTTATTCGAATACCGGTGGAACTTTCAAATATCCCCCGCTATTTTCGGGAAAAGCCTCGATTGTCCGGCCTTTTTCCAGGGATTGTTCCTCGCTATCCTCCCTAAAAACGTTCGAGGATTCCGTCGCGCCGGTCAGGGGTTCAATCTTTTCGGTATCCAAATTCTTCAGTTCTTCAAAATAATCTAAAACGCTCCCCAAATTCTTGAGTAGCTTATCCTCCTCGCCTTTTTTGAGATCCAGCCGGGCCAGCTCGGCTAATTTCTCCAAATCCTTTTTCGTAAGCATAGACCAATTATATCTTCAAAAAACGGATTTTTAAAGCTTTTTGTAAAAATGGGATTTTATCCGTATTCTCTGGAATAATTTAAGCGAGACTCGGTATGGTGAAAAAGTGGGTAAGACTTGGCCTAGCGGCCCGGAGCGCACACTTTTTCGGCGTGCCGAGTCTCGCATCTAAAGAAATAATGCGGGGTGAGAATTAGGAGATTAGTTTTAAAAATTCCTTCTCATTCAAAATCCTAACACCTAATTCTTTGGCTTTCTCGTATTTAGAGCCAGGATTCTCGCCCACCACTACATAGCTTGTTTTTAAAGAGATACTTTCGGAAATCTCTCCGCCCAAAGCCCGGATATTTTCCTTGGCTTCATCGCGGCTCATTTCAAAAAGCGAACCAGTCAGCACAAAGGTTTTTCCGTTGAATTTTTGCGCCGCTTCGGCCCGATGTTCTTTGATTATCTTCACACCCGCCTTATCGAGTTTTCTAAGGAGCTCGACGTTTCTCGGTTCGTGAAACCACTCATGGATGCTCGCTGAAACCTTCGGCCCGATATCGCGCACCTCCTCCAGATCCTCTTTCGAAAAATCCGGGTATTTCCTCGTAAATTCACTTATGGACGAGGTTGGGAATTGCCTGGCCAAGTTGATGGCCGTCTCTTCCCCGACGTTCAAAATACCCAAACTGTATATAAATTTGGCGAGAGTGATTTTTTTCTTTTCTCCGATCTCCCGCACGATATTTTCGGCCGACTTCTCCCCGAAACGCTCGAGAACCTTAATGTCGCCCGCTTCAAGAGAAAAGATATCGGCGGCATCCACGATCAGGCCCTCGTCCAAAAACCGGTCGATTATTTTTCCGCCTAATCCCCGGATATCGAATGCCTTTCGCGCCACAAAGTGATAAAGCTGCTCCCGGTGGCGCGCCCCGCACCGGGGATTGGAGCAGTGGTAGATAGCCCCTTCCCGAACGACTTTGGAATCGTCAACGGGGCACTTACCGGGAACACGAAACACTTTCTCTTTGCCCGTCCGCAGATTTTTAAGAACTTTAATCACCTGCGGAATCACATCGCCCGCCCGGGAGATGACGACTGTATCGCCGATCTTGAGCCCCAATCTCTCTATTTCGTCGAAATTATGAAGCGTGGCATGTGTAATTGTAATGCCGCCTACGCTCACCGGCCGCATCACTGCGACGGGTGTAAGTGCCCCTGTCCGGCCGACCTGGACTTTTATCTCTTCTACAATAGTTTCCGCCTCCTTGGGCGAGAATTTGTAGGCAATGGCCGCCCGTGGTGCCCGTCCTGCCACACCTCCAGCTTTAAAAATCGTATTATCATTCGCGACTATCACCGTCCCGTCTATTTCGTAGGGAATTCTCTCGCGATGTTTCACCCAATAATCCCGGAATTCGAAAACTTCGGAGAGTGAGTGAGCCAATTTATTGTTTGGATTTATTTTGAAACCGAAAGATAATAGGATATCGTGCTCTTCCTCATGTTTGGTCTGGCCAAGATCCGAGATGATCGAATATTGGAAAGAATCGAGTTTCCGCGCAGCCGTGACTTTTGGATCCAACTGACGAATCGAGCCCGCTGCGATATTCCGCGGATTGGCATAGAGCTTGCCGTCTTTCTTTTCCTGTTCCCGATTGATGCGCTCAAACTCCTTCCGGGTGATAAAAACCTCGCCACGCACGACGAGCCGCGCCGGCACTGGACGCTTTGGGTTCGCACTCTCTATTTTAAGAGGTATCGCTTCGATTGTCCGTAAATTCTCCGTCACATCCTCCCCTATCACGCCGTCACCGCGGGTCGAACCCTGAACAAAGACGCCGTTTTTGTAGATAAGTTCTATCGCCAAGCCATCGATTTTTAGCTCGCAGTAGAATTCCGGCTTTACCTTTTTCTTCAAAAAATTTTCGAGGCGGAGGAACCAATCATGCATCTCTCCTTCGGAAAAAGCGTCGTCGAGGGATATCATCGGGCTCTCATGCCGGACTTTTTTGAACTCCTTGAGCGGCTTACCGCCGGCGCGTTGAGACGGGGAATCCGGCGCCATCAGAACGGGAAATTGTTTTTCCAGATTAACCAGTTCTTTTTGCAGGGAGTCAAAAACAGCATCCGATACTATAGGATTGTCGAGAACATGGTAGGCGTGCCGATGGCGGTCTATCTCATTCTTAAGCTTTAATAATCTTTCCCGGACTTCTTTGATTTCGGATCGGTCTTTTTTCATTTTTACGACCCAGGATTTTCAAAGATGGTTTCGAGAACCCGGATGGTATTGCCGGAAAATCCCTGGGAAGTAAAGTCTAATGAGCCATCTTCAAGTGAATTAAAATTCGAAGTTGCCGTCGCGCCGTTATCAAAAGTAAGTGGTCTGGTATCGGAAATTTTTTTATTATGGACGGCCAATTGCCATTCAAGGGCCGCGTCGGCGGCGAAAAATGCCTGGGCGGAACTCACCGCATCGTTGGATTGTCGGACCTGGTAGATAGTGAGAAGCCCGGCAATTGCCGTGGCGGCTAAAAGCAGGCCGCCGATCATTATAACTACCATTATCATTACTTGGCCATTATTTTTACGCTTTTTTGTTTTCATGAAATTTTTCATTTATATCCATCACAATGCCTCATTCGGTAAGATGCGGGCGCCGACCGTCGTTTCCAGATTCACCGTGTTACCCGAAGAAGTTCCGGCTCTGGAACCGACATTCATAAAAATGGAGACTCTCCAGGGCGCTAAACTATTGGCCCGGGGAAAGAGATAAAAACTCAATTTGTTTACTTTTACTCCGGAAGCGGTAAGAAGGGAGAATGGGGATGTTCCTTCGGTTCTTTTAATGCCGAAATTTGGTGACCCATCCCATCCATAAACGACCGGTACGGGCGCCGCTCCTCGAATTCGGGTGAATTTCAGTGAATCACCGAAACCGCCGGCGAGAGCGGGACTGCATCCTAGGGAACCGCAGATTTCAAAATTATATCCGAATCTTAGCTCTCGCATTATCTGCTCCAATGCCAAACTGGAGTTACTCTGGACCGCCATCATATCGGTCACAAGCCGCTGAGTCTGGAAAGAACGGATGAAAATACCCGAGGCCATCGCCACCACGCTAAGAAACACTGCAATAGCAACAATAAGCTCGACAAGGGTGAATCCCTGTTTATTAAAATATTTTTTGTTTAAAATTTTCATTTTAATTCACTATTACGGCCGCCAGTTAAAGAAGTGATCTTCCAAATCCACCTCTTTTACTTCGCCCTTATCCGTCCACCGAACGATTGAATTTACTTTTGTTTCCATATTATCGGCGCTATTCAATATTTTGACCGTTCTCGTAAATATGGTCGGCGTACCGGAATCGTATCCGTAAACTCCCGTTCCGGAATTAAAAAGAAGAGGGGGGCCAAAAATATCACTCACAGTTATTAAACCACCAATAGCAGTGTCGTGGGCTACATTATATTTCCCGGTCGGCAAAGCGGTGCCCCATGGTTTTTTTTGCGTATAGTTCTCATCCGCGATGCTTTTCATTACCTCAATACCTTCCGCGGCGAGGTAGGTAGCGGTAAGCTTATTCGCCGCGTTCCGATTGAAAGCGATTGAATTGGAAAGCAGTGTAAGTATTCCCAAAAGTCCGATGACCACGAGACTTATGGCAACTACCGATTCGATAAGCATCTGGCCTGCCTGCCTGCGCAGGCCTGCCTGCCTGCGCAGGCCTGCCCGGCTTTTCAATTCTTCTTTGGGGAAAAATATTTTCATTCCGTACTTATTTGGCCGGTATCGTTTATAGTGATGGTTTTCGAATTTCCGCCTGCGGGAGTAGAAATTTTCAAATTAACGGGCAAGACCACAGCCGAAACGACGCCGAGTTCCGGCGGGACGAACATAATATCAACCATATCCCCGGCCGCAATCTGCGTCTGCGTTCCGGCCAAGTTAGACGAAATTTCAAAAATCAGGCCTTTTTCAAGAGCAAAATCTTGAATCGATTCACCGGGATTATAAGTAAAATTACTATTATAAGTGCCATCGAATTCTTTGCAGAATTTTTTAGTCGATGACTTCAAATCCTGAAAAAGCGAAAAGTCCAGCGAACCGGCCGTGAAATGGATGCCGAAAGCGCAGGAATCGGGACTTTTATTGTATTTTTCGGCGGCCAGCGCCCGGGCCCGGTTCAAAAGACCCACCACCATCGCTTCCTCCTTAAAAAGCTTCAACTGCTCCGCACCGGAACGATTATAAATCAAAGTCATGCCGGAAAGAATGCCGATAATGGCGATAACGACGAGCATTTCAATAATGGTAGAACCTCCTTTCTTCTTCATTACTCCTAATTATACTATAAGTCCCTTAAGAGAGTTATATTCCAAAAAGGGAGAAATACCAACCGATAATGCCGTGGCCAAAAAATACCGTGGCAAAAACAGCGAGCACAAAAAACGGAGCGAAGGGAAGCTTGTCTTTCATTTCTTTCTTACCAGAAACGAGAAAACCGCCGCCTATAATGCCGCCAAAAAGAAAGGATAATATAATCGCAAGGGCGATATCCGGCCAACCCAAGACTAAGCCGGAAGCGATCGCCAGCTTCACATCGCCCATGCCCATTCCCCGGCCCCGGCTTGCGAAAACCAAAAAACCGAAAAAGAGCCCTCCGGCAGCCATACCCAGCAATCTGTTTAAAATAACACTTTGGAATGGCGAGAAAATGAGCCGGTACTGTTCCAAAAATGAATCTCGAAACGGGAATAATTTGTCGCCATAGACGAGAATTAACACTCCAATCAGAACGCCCAAAAACGCGAGAAGAAAGTTTAATTCGTTTGGAATTATGTATTCCCGGAGATCGATTGCCGCGATTACGAGCCAAGCGAGAAAAACGGCAATCCAGGCGAGTAAAAGGGCATAATACCACCACTCCAAACCGAGACTCGTGAAAGATTGTAGGCCTACGTTGTAAAAACCGTTCAAAAACCAGGGCAGGCCGGCGAATATCGCTCCGCTCAAGAATTCGATGACGGGATACTGGAAAGAAAGTTTATGACCGCACTCCCGGCATTTTCCTTTCTGGATAAAAAAACTCCAGAGTGGGACAAGTTCCCCTGCTTTTAGTTCATGATTACAATGTGGGCAATGCGATCGGCCGCTAAGCCTTTTGATATTCCAAAGATTTTCCTCGGAATTATACCGAAAAATTAAAACGTTTAGGAAACTCCCTATCGCCAATCCGAAGACGAAAAGGGCAATAAAAAAAACTGTTATCATTATCGAATATTGGGATTACTGAACGGGACAGATCGAAGAGCTCGGCTCGACGGTCGTAGTCACGGAATGTCCTATGGAATCAATACAGTAATATTGAAACACCGGATTCGATGAATCCCCCGTCGTGGTATTTAATTTGGAATAGGCGGTATAAGCCTTATAGGGCGACGGATTAATAATTGTGAGGGTTCCCCCTTGAAGGGTTATGTCGTCCGCCAACTCCTTAAGATTTTGATTGTTTATTTCAATAACGGATGGTAATTGGGGTAAAGTATTATAGGTCCCGTTATACATCGTCTCAGCCAAAGAACGGACTTGATTCACCTCCTGGATAATTCGCGAATCCTTAGCTTTATCCTTGGCAGGCCCGAGAGCCGTAAGAACAACTGATGAAAGGAGGCCAATCACGGCTACCACGACGAGCATTTCTATTAAAGTAAAACCTTTTTGGCTCTTAATTCCGATAGTCATTGTTTAATTATACCACAAAGCACCCCAACGGGAGTGCTTTGTTTTCTTTATCGATAATTTTAATTGCAAGTCCCATCCGACGCAGATGAATTAGAAGTGATTTCACCACCGAAACCATTACTGTCGAGGCAATAAATACTGAGGGAATTCAAAGTGGCGTAAAACGCGACCGTAGTCACTCCCGTCGCGGGCATAATATCGAATCCTGTTCCTCCGTTGGCCGTAATGTCGGCCGAAGCGGTCGTAACATTGGCATTTCCCTTCAAGGTGGCCGCATCAGGGTATTTTCCCGTCGTTCCGTTGTATAAAGTTTCAGCTATCACTTGAATCTGGCGAAGATCAGAGATAATTCTAGCGTCTTTAGCCTTATTTCTCGAGGGTCCGAGAGCGACCAATACCACCGAGGAGAGAAGCCCGATAATGGCGATGACGACGAGCATTTCTATCAGCGTAAATCCTTCGACTTTACTCAGGACATGTCCTTTATTGTTTTTCATATGTTTGATTTTTTTCGACCCTTTAGATTAATACTCTTATTATAGCACATTGTTCAGAAAATCTTGGACAGGTTGTAGATGGGGAGAAGTATGGAGGCGAAGAGAATGGCCACGACGACGCCGATCACGACCATGAGCACGGGCTGAAGGAGTGTTACCAGATTATTGACCGTATCGTCCACCTGCCTGGTGTAGAAGTCGTTTATTTTTGACATCAAGTCTTCCAATCGTCCAGTGGACTCTCCAACGCTCAAAAGTTGGGAAACCAGAAGCGGGAATTCGGGCATTGCCGCGAGCGCCTGGGAAAGAAGTTTGCCTTTTCTGATTTGCTGAGCCACATCGTGGAGCAATTCCGCGTAAACCGCGTTTCCGATGGTATGGGATGAAATCTCGACCGCCTGCGGGATAGTGAGTCCTCCCTTGATCAAAACCCGGGCCGATTCGGCGAAACGGGAGATATAAAGTTTTTGGAAAAGCGGGCCCATAATCGGCACTTTAAGAATCAACGTATCAAGCACCACCTTACCTTCATTCGTTTGGAAATAATCGACCAGAAGTATCACAACCGCCATAATGGCAATTACGAAGAAGAACCACCAATCGGACATAAAATTCCCGACTCCGAGAAGAATTTTGGTAAAAAACGGCAATTCGATATTGGCCTGGGAAAAAATCGGCGTAATCTGCGGAAAAACCATCGTGACCATCACAATGACCACGACTATGAAAAGTCCGATGACAAAAGCCGGATAAGTCAGAGCATTTTTCACTTTAGAAACCAAGGCCGCCTGCTTTTCGAGATAATCGGCCAAGAAATCCAGTACCTCGGAAAGCCGGCCGGTCACTTCGGCGGATTTGACCATATTCACGTAGAACTCCGAAAAAATTCCGCGGTGGCGCTCCAACGCCTGAGAAAGCGAAAAGCCGGCATCAATATCGTTCGCAATCTCATAAACCGCTTCCTTAAGAACAGGTTTCGTTGTCTGCTTGTAGAGATTGGACAAACTATCCGAAAGGGGCACCTGTGAGCCTAAAAGGGTCGCAAATTGCCGCGTGAAGATCATTAGATCCTGCGTCTTAACGCGCTTCAAGAACTCCAGCATCCGGTTATACCAAACGTCTTCCACTACCAGCTCAACGGAGAGAACATAAAGTTCGTGACTCAAAAGAATGGAAAGCACGGCCTCGCGGTTCACCGCCTCCACGTTGCCGACTTGGAGCTCGCCGTCTTTCGTTCTAGCTTTGTAATTGAATTTAGCCATTGTTCTTTAATTATATCCTAGCTCCGCTCCAAAAGTATCCTTAATTCGGAAGGATTCAGAGAATAAGCTTCTGCTTCTTCAAGCGAAATTTCCTTCCGCTTCAGAAGATTCACGAGCGACCGGTTCAAAGACATCATTCCTTCCTGGACATTCGTCTCTATCACAAGGTCGATTTGGTAAATCTTCTTCTCGCGAATGAGATTGCGGATAGCCGGATTCATGAGCATTATCTCCGTCGCCGGGATGCGGCCGCCACCCACCCGCGGGATGAGTCTTTCGGAAACAATACCCACCAAGGTCGAGGCGAGCTGGGAAATAATCTGGCCCTGCTGGTTCGGCGGGAAGCTGTCGATGATGCGGTCAATTGTCTGGGAAGCGGAATTAGTGTGGAGCGTGGAAAATACCAAGTGGCCGGTTTCGGCCGCGGTCATCGCGGTCGAGATGGTTTCAGGGTCGCGCATTTCGCCGATCATGATGACATCGGGATCTTGACGTAAAACCGCCCGCAAAGCGTCGTTGAATGAAAGAGTATCCATTCCCACTTCCCGCTGGGAAATAATGCATCGATCCTGGGAGAAGATATATTCAATCGGGTCCTCGACGGTAACGATATGGTCGTTCCGTTTATGATTCACCTCGTCTAAGAGCGCCGCGAGCGTAGTGGACTTGCCATGGCCAGCGGGGCCCACAACCAGGATGAAGCCTTGGTTTAGTTTTACGAAGTCGTGCATCAAAGGCGGCATATTCAACTCCTCGATGGTTTTTATCTGCGCTGGAATCAATCGCAAAGCCGCCGCCGCGAAACCGCGCTGGAAATAAACATTAACCCGGAAACGAGCCTTGTCCTCATAATTGAAAGAGAAGTCCACCTGCTTGTTTTCGAGAAATGTTTTCTTCTGATTTTCGGTCAGAAGCGCGAAAACCAATCCCTCGGCCTCTTCTTTCGTGAGAATGGGTTCTTGAGCGAGCGGAATGAGCACGCTGTCCACCCTAATCGTTGGTCGGCGTCCAACCGCCAAATGAAGATCGGAAGCATTTTGCTTCGCCGTCGTGAGAAGCAACTCGTTCAATTTTTGTTTATAATCGGTCATATTTTTTATTCTTCGGTCTCGCGGAGAACTTCCTCTAGTATAACCTCACCGGCGAGCGCTTTCAAAATTCCATCCTGGCGCAAAGTCACCATGCCTTGATGCAGGGTTTCATTAATGAGCGCGCTTTCGGAGAAACCCTTATTTATCACTTCGCTCAATTCCCGCGTCATTTTGAATATCTCGAAGAGCGCCACCCGGCCGGACGTCCCCTTACCCTTGCAGGTCTTGCAATTCGGATTGTTTCCCGTCCGCCAAGCGGCGAACGGCACTTTTCCTTTTACGGTGGCGCGGAGAATTTCCGGCAATTTTTCCGTTTCTTCCTTGATTATTTTTTGGAGTTCGGCGGAAGGAACGGATTCTTTTTTGCACTCGGGACAGAGTCGGGAAACCAGGCGCTGGGCCAGCATCAAATTCAAAGCGGATGAAAGAAGGAAATTTGGCACGCCCAAATCAACAAGTCTTGGAATCACTCCGATGGCATTATTCGTATGGAGTGTCGAGAGCATCAAATGACCGGTCAGGGCGGCGTTCACCGCCAAGCCCGCCGTTTCGGAATCGCGAATTTCGCCGACCATCACGATATCCGGGTCTTGCCGTAATATTTGGCGCAGACCGGACGAAAAATCATAGCCAATCTCCGGCTTCACTTGGGATTGATTAATGCCATCCATGAAATATTCCACCGGGTCTTCAAGCGTGAGAATGTTCACTTTGTCGGAATTCAACCTCTGCATCATGGCGTAAAGGGTCGTGCTCTTTCCGGAACCGGTAGGACCTGTGATTAATATCATTCCGAAGGGCGCTTCCGCGGCGGCCTCGAGAAGCCGGAAATTATATTCGTTCAATCCCAATTCTTTGAGGCCTTTGAGACCGGTCGCCGAATCGAGCACTCGGATGGCCACCTTCTCGCCGTTAGGCGTGGGGAAGGTCGCGACACGGAAATCGATATCCCGCCCGGAAATGACAGCCCGGAAACGGCCGTCCTGCGGCGTTCTCGTCTCGTCCAATCTTAATCTTGAAAGCACTTTCACCCTTGAAACAATCGGCTGATTTAAAGTCGAAGGCAAAGAGGCCGCTTCTTCAAGCTCTCCGTCCACGCGGAAACGGATCCGCAGGCGGGCGCGCTGGGGCTCAATATGAATGTCCGAAGCCTTGAGCTCCACTGCTTCCCTCAAAGTCGAGGCCACTACTTTTATAATCGGCGCGTCTTCCGCTGTCTGCGTGCCTTCATCCAAAACCACCAATAAATCATCCCGGCCACGGCCTTCTCCGATGTCTTTCACGGCCGCTTCTATCTCCGTTCGATACGGGGCATAGCGCCGCCAGACGAGCGCGAGGTCAGATGGGGTCACTATATAGACTCCCAAACTCAATCGTTCGCGCTTCGCGATGAATCTCAAAGCTTCTTGCGCCCGGACATCATCGGGGCGAAGCATGCCTACGATAAAAATATCCTTCCTCTTCTCCAAAGGAATGACGCGATAAGCCCGGGAGGTTTCCTGGGGGATGAGCGAAATAAGTTCGGACGAAATGGCCGCCGGATCGACTTTCTTGTAGGGAATTTTAAGAAGTTCGCTCTTAGTTTCGGCCGCAGCAACCTCATCTACTAACCGCTCCTCATAAATAAGATCTTCTGGAACGCGTCCCCGTGCTCCGGCTTCTTTTAAAACCTTGTCCGCAACGATTTGGGAAAGCAATCCTTTTTTGACTAATGCCTGGATGAATTCCTGATCACTCATGCGCTAAAACGGCAAGAACGGGTTGGAACGCCCCGGGGCGGGAATTTCTAATGAAGCGCCGTAATTGTTCGTGAAATATTTATTAAGGGAGTTCACGACCGGCGCTGGATCTACTTGCACCTGGGAAAGCTGATTAATGTTTGAAAGACTGCCCGGCACCACGACATCAATAAGTTCGGGTTTTTTGAAAAAAATGAAATACAAAACCAGAAAAACTATTCCGATTACCGACGCAATGACGATAATATTGAACCAATTGACCGGCTTTTTGTCTTGTTCGATTATAATGGCCATTTGATTTTAATTTTCCTGATAAAATGTGACGACATTAAGTTCCAAAGAGTAATTTTGATTTCCTCCCAGACCTGCCTGCGCAGGCAGGCCCGCCTGACTTCCCGACATAGTCCGGAAAGTGAAGGAAGAAACATTCATCACCCGCGCGTTCGTTTCTATAGAATTCAGGAATTGTTTGAGCGCGCCGTAGCCGCCCGTGGCGTTCACCTGGGTCGGAATATTCTGGAGTTTCTTAACCAAGGATTGGGCGGGGACTTTCTGCTTCGAGAGTTGGTCCGATTTGATATCTAAAGATTGCAGGTTCACCTGATTCGCAGCTGAAATCGCCTGCCATTGATTCAAAGCCTGGGTAGTATTCGGACCGATAGGCATAGCAAGACCGACTGTTTCCTGAAGCTTGGCGGCGGATTGAAACTGGCTGATGAGGCCGGCTACCTGAGCAACAGCCGCCTTTTGGCTGTTATAGAGGTTTATCTTCGAAGCAACGGCGGATTGGAGCGCGCTTGAAGCCGTAATTTCAGACTGGATCAGGCTTCCGTAAACGACGAGCGTCGCCATCAGAAAGAAGGCCGATAAGAGGATGCTTAAAATTCTTTTAGTGGAAATTTTCATTTTCCTATATTGGCTTAGCTAGATATTCCGGCTGGAAATTGAGCGAGATTATGAAATCCACCGTCCCGCCCTGATTGAAATTAGTGGATTCGAGCATCGCGGAATGGATTTCCGGCGCCTTTTCGAGTTGCGCCAATTGCTGGGCGAGCGCTTGGAGGGAGGGTACCCGGCCATTTAGTTCCAAACTATATGAAGTGGAATTGAAATTCGCCTCTGTGTAGAAAGTATGCGGTAAAGCATTCTTTTCAAGGAAGGAAAAAATATTCGCGGAAAATATATGTTTATCCAAGACACTTTTCAAATTCACAATCTGGGAATAAAAACCCACGAATTTCTGCTGTTCTTTCTGACTGATGGAATTCGAGAGTTCTTCGAGCTGACTGTCCATACTCGCGGATTTTGCTTCCAGATATGATTTGTATCCAATGCTCATCCCAAAATAAATGAGAATGGAAAGACCAAAGAGCACTCCGGAAAAAACCATCAGACGCCAAGGCAGGCCGACAGCCGCGATTTCCGGAATGAATTGTTCATTTAAACTTTTAGGTTGTCCTTCAGGCATGTGTTTATTTTACCTTATTGGGCGAAATATCTTTCGGCCAATCCCGTTGCAATCGGCAATTCGTTGTTCAATTGGGCGATCACCGGTTCCAATTTGGCATCGTAACCGATGTTTCGGAAAATGTTCGGGCGGACGATTGGCACGCTTATTTGGGAACCGAAGTATTCCCCTATCCCCAGCAGGTTCGCTCCGCCACCCATGAGCGATACTTTCCCTACCTTCTTGCCGTAACGCCGTTCGTAAGTGTCTTTGGCGTGATTCACCTCTTGTATTATAACATCCAGGAACGGTTGGGTTAAAGTTGATAACTCCGATTCCGCTCCGCCCAAGAGAAGCCCCCGACGATGTTTCAATTCTTCCGCCCGTGCCACGCTTATACCGAGACTCCGCGCGATCGCCTGTGTAAGATAAATGCCGCCGTAATCAGTTTGACCGGAGTAAAAAAGATTATTGCTCTCGCTCAAGAAAATATTACTCGTCTCCGCACCGAGATCCACAAAAAGCGTCGGTTCTTCCGTCCCAAGTGCGCGGATAATGGATAATCCGTCGATCTCCAAAGCGACGAGTTTAAGTCCCGCTCCCCTGAAAATTGCCTTATATCTTTGGACGATTTCTTTTGGAATGCCGATAAGGAATATTCTCTGATAGCGAACACGGTCGGCATTGTCATATTCCCCCGCTTTTACCCAATCCAGAGCCACCTCGCTCATTGGGAGCGGAATGTACTGGGGCGCTTGGAATTCCACGGCCTTCCGGGTTTCTTCGGGCGAAAGGACCGGCATCTCGAGCATGGTCGTGAAAACGGCGAAAGCCGGAATAGACCCGATGGCAATCCTGGATTTTGTTTTCATCTCCCGCAAAATGATTTTGAGCATCTCCGCCGTTTCCTTCTCGGAAATCTTAAGCGAGCTGGATTGGATAATCTGGTTCGGATGGCTCAAATAATCCTTGGTCTCAAGTATCCCATAATTCACGAGGACCGGGCGCTCTTCTTCCCGGGAAAGTTCTGCTATCTTTATTGAAGCGGTGCCGATGTCGATGCCCAGAACCGAACGGCCTCCGAAAAAATTACCGATATCCGAGAAAAAACTGGAGATGAGATTTAGAAATTTCATTCTATTTTTATGAGTTTATCACAATATCTCCTTAATATCATCTTCCCGCCCCTCTGCCTTTCCTGCCGAAAATATCTCGGCCGCGACGAAGAAATAATTCGCCGCCTCTGCACAAATTGCTCTTCAAAACTCTCCTTTATGCCGGGTTTTTTGTGTCCGGTCTGCTTTAGGCGTCTACCCTCCATAGCCTTGGCGAAGGAGGGCTGGTCTATCTGCCATAGAGATGCCCAATTTATTCTCGCCTCCCCTCTGGATTATTCGAACCCGACAGCTCAGGAACTTATCCATACTTTCAAATATGGGAAGATTGAAGCCGCCGCGGAGCCGCTCATTTCCGTCTTGGTGGAATATTTGTCGGCTTCATTTAAAAATAATAAACCAGAAATTAAAAATTTCGTTCTCATCCCAATCCCGTTGCATCCGAAAAAGCGGAGGAAAAGGGGCTTTAACCAGGCGCTCATCATCGCCGAAAGATTGAAAGCTCGGCTGGATATTTTTCGGGAAATTACCATAGTTTCCGACGCGCTCTTCAAAAAAGAATCGAATAAATCCCAAACCGAACAGAAAGATTACGCGTCGCGGGAGAATAATGTCCGTGGCAGTTTCGGCTTAAGAAAATTGGAACTCATCGCCGGGAAAAACATTTTTCTCGTCGACGACGTATTCACCTCCGGCGCCACGATGCGCGAAGCCGTGCGGGTTTTGAAATCCGCCGGCGCGAAAAAGATTATCGCGATTACTATCGCAAAGGCGTAGGGGATTTTAATCTTATCGCTCTCTAAAGATACGACGCTTAAGAAGAGGGG
>ERZ1292623.2642-Hain-H51-01um-R1-2642-length-15820-cov-5_pt1 | contig 15820 bp, 17 predicted proteins | sample MGYA00564398_ERZ1292623 | MGnify/ENA primary metagenome ERZ1292623 (study PRJEB36523, sample SAMEA6512633) | groundwater metagenome | collected 2019-01-07 | study: AquaDiva: Metagenomics assemblies of 32 groundwater samples | reverse complement strand
GGCCGCCGCTGGAGCGGCCGTAAGGGGTTGAAGAAAACAAATGGTCTTTTGTTTGAAGAGTTTTAGTTTACAAAATAGACCCGCTAATAAACTATAAGCCAGTTGTAATCCAAAGAATAAAGTCCCGCGCCAACGGTCGCAAATACTAAAGCAATGGTAAACAGAACTAAATCAAGCTCATAGCCACCGGCAAATCCATGCTTATTTTTCATTTTCCATAGCATTGCCACCAGCATATTAATAGCTATTAACAATGCGGCTAGTTGCGTGTAAAAACCAAAAAATATCGCTAAACCCCCAAGGGTTTCCGTTAATGCTACGATAGTTCCCCAAAGATTTCCGGGCTTAAACCCCATTGCCTCAAAATTTTTGGCATTTTCTTTTAGTCCTTTTAACTTCGGCCAACCGTGAACGATGAAAACTAGGGCAAACGCCAATCTTAAAAGCAGATAAGCCCAATCTGCGTATAAGGTTAAAAATTGTGTCATAGGATGATTATAGCACAAACAAAAAATGGTGCTCCCATGGGAATATGAACGGCTTGGAAACCCTCGGTTTTCCAACGGTTGCTTTCGCAACCTGCCTTCCTCCACGGGAAACTACCGTTTCCCGACCCCTTCCCGTTCAAATCCAGGTCGCACAAAATAAGAGTTTTTATTTTGTGCTCCCATCGGGATTTGAACCCGAGTTTCAGCCGTGAAAGGGCCGCGTCCTAGACCGGACTAGACGATAGGAGCCAATCAATTTTGAGTAGTGTACAACAAAAATTATAACATGACAATCTTGATTTGCAGTTATTAATTGCCTATTTTAATTTTATGCTCCTATCCAGTACTGCCATTAAAAGACATATTAAAAAAGAAAACATAATCATTACTCCCTTCAACGAAAAGAATTTGGGGAATTGCAGTTATGACGTTACTTTGGGGAAGTATTATTATAAGGAACTGCATCCGAAAGAGAGTTATACAATTTATAATCCTTATAGCAAAGAAGATGTTTACAGAGTTTGGGGAAGAAAACATCAAATTGCCAGACCCATTAAAGAATGGATGACTCTGCATGGGAATCACACTCAATTAATGACTGGAATTCGTCCTAATGATTTAGTAATTTGGATGGCGCCGGGAGAAACTATTTTAGGACATACGGAAGAATTTATAGGCGGGCAAAATATTGTGACCACTATGATGAAGGCGCGTTCCTCTTGGGGAAGAAATTTTTTGACCGTGTGTCGTTGTGCTGGCTGGGGCGATGTCGGTTATATTAATCGTTGGACAATGGAAATTACCAACAATAGTCGTCATTATCATATTCCCCTAGTTGTTAATCGTCGCATTGCCCAAATTGCTTTTTTTGAAGTAGAGCCGTTAGAACAAAAAAATAATTTAGGAGATTATCACCAAAAAGACGACAGTAAATATCAATCAACTTTGGATTTAAAAAAATTAAAAAAAGAATGGCAGCCAGAGGACATGTTACCCAAGATGTGGAAAGATAGGGAGATTAAGAGCAATAGTTAAACTTTAAAAGATGCGAAGCCCCGTACTATTTAAGTACGGGGCGGAGTCCCGCACCGAGCTTTGCTCTGGTGCGTGGATGGAAGGACAGAGAAATCAAGAGTAATAATTAAATTAAATAGGCCTCGACAAAGTCGAGGCCTATTTTCCCTCTTGTTGCTTGTTTTCCTCTGCGCGTTTATCCAGTATTGCTATCATGTTACTCAATCTTTTTTCAATTCTTGAAACAATCCAAATATAAAAAGTTACAGAAACAGCCGCTAATATCATAGCGGCGATGCTTGTCCACAGAGTCAACATATTTAACTCCTTTTCAGGGAATTAAAACCACTTTACGAACTAGCTTAAATTATGTAATATAAGCTGAAAAATGTCAATGCGTTCTAAAAACCTGAAAATACTAGCAATAGAAACGAGTTGTGATGATACGGGAATAGCCATTGTTGAATGTGGGGGTGGATTTCGCAAGCCCTCTTTTAAGGTTCTGGCAGAAGTTGTTTCTTCTCAAATAGAAATTCACCGCCCATTTGGAGGTGTGGTGCCTAATCTGGCAAAAAGAGAACACATCAAAAATCTTCCTGTAATTTACAGGAAGATTTTTACAAATCTCAAATCTCAAATCCCAATTTCTAAAAACGTAGATCTAATTGCTGTTACGGTGGGGCCCGGATTAGAACCAGCGCTATGGGCGGGAATCAACTTTGCTAAAGAATTAGGAGAAAAAATTAAAGTTCCGGTAGTTGGAGTAAATCATTTAGAGGGACATATATATTCCAACTGGTTAACGCCAGTTGTAAAAATCCCAAATCCCAAATCCCAAATTCCAAGGTTTCCAGCCATCATTTTAATAGTAAGCGGTGGCCATACAATTCTTTTATTGATGAAATCAATTACTAAATGGGAAATCTTAGGGGAAACCAGAGACGATGCAGTTGGCGAGGTCTTTGATAAAGTTGCTAGAATGCTCGGCCTTTCCTATCCGGGGGGCCCGGAGATAGAAAAACTTGCCATCAAATTTAAAAATTCGAAATTAAAAACCAAAAATCCAATTTCCTTTCCTCGTCCAATGATGTATGAAAAAAATTATGAATTTAGTTTTTCTGGTTTGAAAACATCAGCTTTGTATTACTTGAGAGACCACAAGAAAATAAATAAAGGTAATGTTTGCGCTAGTTTTCAGCAAGCCGCAATAGATGTTTTGGTTCATAAAACCGTAAAGGCGGTGGAAGAGTTTGGGGCTAAATCAATTTTACTTTGTGGCGGTGTTGCGGCAAATAAATCCTTGCAAGGGCAACTGAAAACTAAAGGCCAAGAATTAAGGATTGATTTTCATGTTCCCCCTTTTAAATACAATACTGACAATGCGGTTATGATTGCGGTTGCGGCTTATTTTAATTATTTACAGGATAAAAAATATTTATTGGAGGCAAACGGAAATTTATCAATATAAAAACCCCGAGCACTTTCGTGCTCGGGGGCATGCGGTGAGTTTCAGTCAATGTAGGAGAGAAGGATTAGGGCCTGCTTTCCTATCAGTTGGACTGGCTTGTCCTCATGCTAAGAGATGACGTTAGTCGAAAGACTGCCGTCATTCTTTTAAAACTGTACTGGCCTCATAATAACATATTATTATATGGCGGACTATGCAAAATAAAGAAAAAACTATAAAATTTCGGTATCAATGACAGAATTTAATAAGCCCTACGAGCCAAAAAATACTGAAGAAAAAATATATAAAATCTGGGAAGAGTCCGGATATTTTAATCCCGATAATTTAAAAGGCATTGAAGACAAAACATATTGCGTTATGATGGCGCCTCCTAATATAACCGGCTCTTTACATATGGGGCATGCTTTAGAAAACACCATGACCGATATTTTAATCAGAAGAAAGAGAATGCGGGGTTATAAAACTCTTTGGTTGCCCGGAATTGACCACGCCGGCATTGCCACGCAAAATGTGGTGGAAAAAGAATTAAGAAAACAGGGATTAAATCGTCATGAATTGGGCAGGGAAAAATTTTTAGAAAAAGTGTGGGAATGGAAAGAAAAATACGGCCACACCATATTGGACCAGCTAAAAAAACTGGGCGTTTCTCCCGATTGGTCTCGCATTCGTTTCACTTTGGATAAGGATTATGTGAAGGCAGTAGCGGAGGCATTTATTCATTACTACAATAAAGGACTTATTTATAGGGACTTAAAAACAATCAATTGGTGCGTGCGATGTCAGACGGGTATTTCTGATTTAGAAGTTGAATACATAGAAGAAGACGCGAAACTATATTATATCCAGTACGGTCCTTTTATTTTGGCTACCGTTCGTCCGGAAACCAAGTTTGGCGATACCGCTTTAGCCGTTAATCCAAAAGATGAAAGATATAAAAAATATGTGGGGCAAGAAATAGAAATAGAGTCCCTGGATGTCAACGGGTCTTTAGATGAATCGAAGAAAATTAAAATTAAAGTAAAAGTTGTCGCTGATGAAGCCGTTGACCCCGAATTTGGCACGGGAGTCATTAAGGTTACTCCCGCTCATGATATTACTGATTTTGAGATTTCTAAAAGACATGACTTGCCAATGGCGCAGGTAATTGATGACAAGGGGCGTATGAATGAAAGAGCCGGCAAATATGCCGGTATGAAAGTTAAAGAAGCGCGAGAAAAAGTGGTCGGCGACCTTAGGGCGACGGGATTGTTATTAAAAGAAGAACCCTATCGCCATAACACTTCAATATGTTCCAGATGCAATTCTATTATTGAGCCACTTCCCTCTTGGCAATGGTTTATTAAAATGGAAGGTCTGGCGCAATTGGCCAAAGAAGCTGTCGGGTCGGGAGAGGTTGAGATTTTGCCCAAAAATTTTGAAAAAAATTATCTTGACTGGCTTGAGCATATTAGGGACTGGTGTATTTCAAGACAATTGTGGTGGGGTCATCAACTGCCGGTTTGGTTTCATGAAAACAAATGCGTTCCTATTTCTGGTAAAGAAGATGAAGTGAATAAATGTATAGAAATTAAGATTTCCATTACTGAACCCAAATGTGAACATTGTGACGCTAAATTTATCCAGTCGGAAGATGTTTTGGACACTTGGTTTTCTTCCGCTCTTTGGCCTTTTGCGACTTTGGGATGGCCCTTCGGCGCGGCTTCCGCCTTCGCCAAGGCTACGGCGGACAAGCAGGGCAAGCCCTCTGATTTACAGCAATTTTATCCTACCGATTTTGTTACTTCTGCCAGAGAAATACTTAATTTATGGATAGCAAGAATGATATTTTCGGGAAAAGAATTTATGGGGAAGGCCCCCTTTAAAACAGTTTTAATTCACGGCACGATTCTTACAAAAGAAGGAAAGAGAATGTCAAAATCGCTTGGCACGGGTATTGACCCGTTATTGCTGATAGAAAGATACGGGGCTGACGCCACGAGATTCGGCGTTATTTGGCAATCAATGGGAACGCAGGATATTCGCTGGGATGAAACCTCGGTGATTGCCGGCAAAAAATTTGCTAATAAAATTTGGAACGCGAGCCGATTTGTTTTAAAACAAATCGGCGATTCCTCTGCGGTTCCGGCAGAGTTGGAGGCGAAGGATGGGCGGTTAATAATCACACAATTAGAAGAAACTAAAAAATCAGTGGAAAAATATTTAGAAAATTATGAATTTGGACAGGCTCTTCACGAAATTTACGATTTCTTTTGGCATAAATATTGCGATGTTTATTTAGAAGAAGTTAAAAATAGTCCCAAAAAAGAGGACAATGGGGCTTTATTCTATGTTCTTTTAGAATCGCTAAAACTGCTTCATCCGTTTATGCCCTTTATTACCGAAGAAATTTATCAACAACTGCCGCTCAAAGACAAAAAGCTTTTAATGGTAGAATCAAGTTGATATGTCGTCGTCAACGCTAATCCTTTTGTTTTTTGGTTTTATACCAAGTTTTGTTTGGCTTTTGTTTTTTTTACAAGAAGATTCTCGCCATCCTGAACCAAAAGGGCTGATTTTATCCACTTTTTTGTGGGGCGGAATGATAACTTTTTATGTATTTCCTCTTCAGCTGTTCGCAAAAAATTTATTGGATATGTTCAGTTTAGATGAGTTTAGTTTTATTACATTAACAACTTTAGCCGGCATAGAGGAGATAATGAAATTTGCCATTGTTTATATTTGGATAAGCAGAAGAAAAGATTTTGACGAGCCGATAGACGCAATGATTTATATGATTATTGCCGCTTTGGGATTTGCCACCGTAGAAAATATCGCCACTGCCTTAAAAGCCCCCAATAGTTTTGAATTATTAACTTTGCGATTTATAGGAGCTAATTTATTACACAGTTTGGCGTCCGGTTTTGTCGGTTACTTCTGGGCTAAAGGCATTTATAGTGGAAATTTAAGAAATCTTTTAATCGCAGGATTATTCTGGGCGATATTAATCCACGGAACGTTTAATTATTTAATGATTATCTGGGGACCGGGAATTAGAGTCGCCAGCTTCTTGATATTTATGGCTTTTTTATTGTTAAATGACTTTGAGGTCTTAAAAAAGCCGAAAGTTCAGTTGGCACCTTAACATATAAAAAGGAAGGAGGTTTGAGTGATTGCTGATCTGGGTAAGATTGGCTGGATTGAGGATGGTGGCGGTTTTCGCGGCGCTTTCGCTGTGGGCGCCAGTTCTGTGTTATGGGAACATTATTCTCCCGATTATATGCAGGGAGTATCGGTAGGCGCTTTGACCGCAGCCAAATTAGCTGAGTCAAGAAACCCCGCAGAATTAGAGGCCATTTGGAAAAACTACATTGAAAAAGGCGGACCGCAAACCATAGTCAATCTTTTTGCGTTTGCCGTAAATTATTTACAAAAAAACAACGCCCTTTTTAGCAATCAAGGAATTTATAAACTTATTAATACGCTCGATATAGATAAGATAGCTCACTCGCCTATTGAACTGGATGTCGTAACCATTAATGAAAGGCAGAATAATCGATCAGAATTTTTTTCTAATAAAAACTTAACTAAGAATAGATACGAACATTTCAAAAGAGCAATTTGCGCTTCGGCCTCTATGATGGGATCATTCCCTCCGGTTCATATTGGTCAAGGTCTCTATTCTGATGGATTGAATTGTTGCGTGGAAACTGCCTTGAGAAAAGGTTGTGACGCTATTTTTCTATTTTCTAATAGTTATATTTGGTTGCCTCCGTTGATATTGCCGGAGAATATGGATTTTCAAAAAAGAATGCGCAGAGGATTTTATGTTGAATGGTCAAAATGGGTATTAATATATTTAGAAAATTTGTTAATGAAACATGGGGATTTAGCTTTGCATGTTCATCAGGATTTACCCGTTCCGTTGGCCAATCTCGCTTCTCATTTTAAAAGAGGGGGCAATACAAGAAAAATTATTTTTATCGCTCCCGCTAAAATTATCCCCGGTCTCTCAACTTTAAAATTTAAATACGGCGATATTACAAGCGCCATAAATGACGGAAAGCAGGTTGCCGGCAGATTATTAAAGCAACTATGACTCACTGTTTAAGCAGTGAGTTTTGATTTTAGTTTAAAACTTCTATTTGTAGATTTTTAACTCCAAATTTTTTAGCCGCAAGTAAAGTGGGAAACCAAACATCTATGCGTTTGGATTTATTAAAACGGCGATGCATTCTGTCATCTACCGTAAAAATTTTGTCGCCAAAAATTTCCGGAATTCTAATTTTTGTGCCAAAGTCCAAAAAATTAGCCGCTATCAAGCCGTCATAGACTTCCTTGTTGGAAGCTGTGGTAAAAGGGGTACTGTCGGTTTGTTCGGGAGTGGATGAGTAAGCCGTGGCAATAACCTCCATTTTTGCAATGGGCACAATCAACTTGTTTATTTCCTTCTCAATTTCATTCAAAAAAGGCAGGGTAGAAGAGTTCCACAACAGGCCAATTACCATAAAACCGCTTATTAAGCTTTTATTAATTTTTTGGTAGAGTTTGCTCATAAAAAATACCCCTTTTGGGAGTACTAATCTGACTGTCTTAGTATAGGTGAATCGGGGCAAAAAGTCAATTACCCCCCTTTACCACTAAAACCACTGCCAAAATAGCCAATAATCCTCCTATTATTTGGGTCAAGGATGGGTGTCCGTGGCCAAGAGCATACTTAATGAAGGAGGCCGTTAGAGGTGTTAAGGCGCTAATTGTTGTAATCATTATTAAGGATCCGCCGTTATGATACGCTCCAAAGGCAGACATTCCCGCGCAAACAGCAAAAGCGCTAAAAAGAAACAAAAAGAGCCATTGATTAAGTTTGGGCCAAGGAACGGATGACGGATATTCTTTCAATGTATAAAACAAAACCGGCAAGCAAAAGAAAAATATAATCAGATGTAGAGCCAGCATGTTTGCTATCGGCGGTAATTTGGAAAGTTTTGTTTCTATAATAACGGAATTAAAACTATAGAAAATCAGCGCCACAACAGCCAAGACAACCGGCTTCATTTTTTGCTACCTCATTATTGTCAAAGTGAAGAATGAAAAAAGAGTAACATAAAATGAATAGAAAATCAGTAAGTGCCGCCGGTCGGACTCGAACCGACATGGGTTTCCCCGCAGCATCTTAAGTGCTGTGCGTATGCCATTTCGCCACGGCGGCAAATTTATTATTCAAAGAGCTGTGGAGGCCTGGGAGAGAATCGAACTCTCGTGTGGCGGTTTTGCAGACCGCCGCCTTACCACTTGGCTACCAGGCCTAAACTTTATATTTTATTTTCAGTATCTCTCTTTTATAACCCTTTTTCCATCCCCTGCCTGCCGGCAGGACTTGGCTACACGGCCTAAATCTTAGACTTATTATCTTCCTCAAGCAATAGTTTTTCAACTTCCGCCGCATTTTCTATACCATAGTTAATCTTAAACATCAATTTTGGCATCGGCCTGATATTTATTTTTTTTAAAAGCCAAAATTGCAAACGTCCCTTAAACTTATTTAAGATTTTTAATACATAATCAGATTTTTCAGAAGGGATAACACTAAATCCAACCTTGGCAATTTCCAAATCCGAAGAAACATCAACATCAGTCAGCGTTACCAACGCGTCTTTAAATTCTATTTCTCTTATCAAGATATTATTCAATTCTTCCAAAATTAAACTGCCAATTTTTTCCTTGCGGAATGCTCTCATGGGAATTAATTAAATATAAAATGGTCGCCAACTTTGATTTCCACTTCTGAACTTAATAATAAACCGCATTCGCTTCCCATTTCCACCCTATTGGTGTCTTGCTTGTTTTTCTGCAAATTAATAATCCTGCCCAATCCCAAACTTTTTCCTTGTCTTTGAATATCGCAGGAGGCATTATTATTAATTTCTCCAGCTATTACCTTGCCGCCAATAATTTGTTTTTTTGGCCCCTTTTTACCGAAAACGGCCAAAACTTCAAAATCACCGGATATAATTTTTTTATCAAAAACTTTTATCCAGTCCTCTAAATTTTTTATCAATTCGTAAATTATTTCTGAAGAAATAATTTTTATACTATGGATATTAGCCAAATTATCAACCGCTTTATTGGTGCTGACACGAAAGCCAATAATGACTTCGGGATTAAATTTAATATCCCCTTCTGTTATTTCGCCGATGCCGGCATTTAGAATGTTAATTCTGTGGCTAGGCGCTAAAGGCAAATTATTCATTACTTCCGTCAGCGCTTCCAAAGAGCCGGCGCTATCGGCTTTTAGTATTAAATTAATTACTATTTCGCCGTCTTTTGATTTAACGGGAGACATTGGAACTTTTTCGGGTTTTTGATTGGGTTCTTGCGTGACAGAACCAATTTTTAATTCACTGCCCACAGGAACAATTTCTTTAAATCCAATCAATAGAATTGGACTGGAGGGCTCGGCTTCTTTGATGGGTTTTCCTAAAAAGTTATCCAAAGAACGGATTTTGCCCGATATGTTCCCTGCCATTGCTTGGTCTCCCACTCTAATTTTTCCGTCCATGATTATTAGCGTGGTTAAGATGCCTTTTTTGCTGTCTAGTTTGGACTCCAATACATATCCTCTGCCCGAATTTTCGGGGTCGTATTGCAGGTTTTCCAGTTCGGCGGTAAGTAAAATCAAGTCCAATAATTTATCAATTCCCTCGCCGGTCTTTGAAGAGATTTCCTGCCAACTGATATTTCCTCCATATCCTTCCAGTAATATTCCTAATTGCATTAAATCGTTTTTGGTCTTATTGATATCGGCGTTATTCTTATCAATTTTAGTGATGGCCACCACAAAAGGAGTTTTGGTTTCTAGTAAAACTTTATAGGCCTCTTTGGTTTGCTCTTGCACGCTATCATCGGCTGCCACCGCTAAAATAGCGATATCCGCCATCTTAACGCCTCTTGCGCGCATTTTTGTAAATACTTGGTGGCCGGGAGTGTCAATAAAAGTTATGCGCTCATTATTATGAGAAATTTCATAGGCGCCTACGGATTGAGTAATGCCGCCCGCTTCCTTTGAAGCAACATTAGTTTTTCTAATATAATCCAGCAGGCTGGTTTTGCCATGGTCAACGTGTCCCACAACTACTACAACAGGAGGCCTTTTCATAAAAGATGAAGAATCCTACCACGAAATTTGCTAAATGGCAATTTTTATTTATAGTGAGCTTGTCGAACTATCGTCTGTGCGGCCTAGTAAATGAGGCGATGAAAATTGCCAAAGAAATAATAACCAAATTTTTAATAATATACTGCCCTTCTAATGTCGGCACAAAAAACCTGCTCCAAGTTATTGACGGCAGTAATAACAGGGGCAGAAAAGTGGTAATCATATGAGGAAATAACAGGGCAATTGCTACCCTGTTTCCTTTAGGCCAAAGAAAAATAACTCCAATAGCCATTTCGTATAAGCCAAAAAATAAAATAAATTGCTCAAAAGAAACAAAAGGCAGAGTTTCCTGCAGGAGATTGTTTACTAGCAAATTAGCCGGACTTTCGCCTACTATTTTAAGAAAGCCGAACCAAAAAAAGACCACAAAAAGAGAAAATCTAGACAATGGCAACGCAAGCGTCTTGGCAAATTTTATCAGAAATATATCAACCTGCTCTGATATTTTCATTCTTAACATTTCTACTAGAGAATATCATAAAAATAGACACGAGAAAAATACTCAAAGAAAGAATTGCCGAAATAAAGCAATAAGCGCAAATGGCTTTAATCACAAAAATTTGCAGATAAACGAGATAAGCGGATATTAGAGTGCCGACAAGAGACAGGGCAAAAATTATTTTAATAATTATCGCCAGTTTTTTTTGAAAATATAATAAAGATAAAAATAAAATTGTTCCATAGTAGAGCAATCCGAATCCCGCCAATGGCATTTCGCCGATTGTTGCGTAGGCGCTGGCCATAACCTCATGACAGCCGGAGCCAATTATGCAGGCGGTATCAGGCAAATAATACTTAAAAGTTAAGCACAGAGAATCAATAAATCCCCCTGAACTTAAAATAATAAATGGCAGACTCTTTTTCATTTTTTAATTAAAACGGATTTGGAAGTTATACATCCCCATTCCGCAAAGACCTCGTAAAGTTGACCCTGATTTTTGCGCGGGAATCTCAATTTCCGTGCTTCCTGATGGCGGTAAATTTGTTCTATATCCGATGCTCGGAATGGCTAGCGCTGATGAGCAGTCAAATGTGCCAAGCGTATCAATTTTAAGGACCGTTGGCATGTCGGCTTGAGCGGTTGTTACTTTGGGAGAATATCCGCCTTTGGCGCTAATTTCAATAATTTGTTTGCCGTCCAGCAAACTTACATTATTTACGGCTTGTTGGGGGGCAGTATTGTCCAAATTTTTACGGCCAACAACAAAAATAATCGTTCCCCCGATTAAGATTGCGGTTAATATAATGGATACGGCGGTTATTTTCATAAATTAAAAATGGGGGGAATAATGCCGGCGGCGACGAAGGCATTAATTAAATTAAAAATTCCGAAGAATATCACAACAAGGCCGGCTGTTTTAAAGAATATTTTTGATTGCGCTTTCTTGTGGATGCCAAGCGAGCCGAAGCTCAAGAGCGAAAGTACTGGAAGTGTGCCGAGAGCGAACGCGGACATAGTTAATGCTCCGGTCCAAAAATTGCCGGTAGTCAGAGTATAAATTTGCATAGATTGAGTAAAGCCACATGGCAAGAAGAATGTCGCAACGCCCAGCAAAAGAGGCGTAAGGGTATGATTCATATTCTTAAGACCATGAATATGTTTACTAATAAAGCTTGGGATAGTTGGCTGAAGTTTTTTTGCCCAAGGAAACGCATCAAGAAGATTAATGCCAAGAATAAGAAGAACTATTGCGACTATAAAATTAAGAACGAATGTGCTGGTTGCGCCTAGCTGGAGCGCCGATCCAAGCGCGCCAATCATACCGCCAAGAACGAAAAACGATATCAGCCGACCGGCATGAAATAAAACTTGCGGTCGTACTTTGTCGCCCTCTTTGGCGAAATTCGCGGACATGGAAAGCGTTAATCCGCCAACTACTGCCATGCATGTAGAAACGGAAGCAATAAGACCGATGGCAAATATTGTGCTGTAGCTGACGTCTGACGTGGTTATTAAATTCACGATGCCGAGTTTTTGCAGAATAATAAATAAGGCGATAAATGCCGTGGCAATTGGAAGGGCAATGTAGAAATCGGACCATCTCGCCAAATGCCTTTGTTTTTCAAGGGAGAGTATGTAGCCATGTGGTTTTAACACTTCATTTAAATCCCGCGCGATGTGTTCTGGTTCTTTATCGCCAAAATTGCCAGTCACTTCTACGCTAAAATACTTGAGTGATGCTCTCGCATGAGAAACTTCCGACACCTCTTCATTAAGTTCGTTTTCTATGAGCGTCACACATGAATTGCAGTGCATGCCATTAACATGAAATGTGTAGGTTTTACTCATATTTATATTTTCTTGATTTTAAGCCGCAATGAATTAGCAACCACCGAAACGCTAGAAAATGCCATCGCGAATCCGGCAAAAACGGGGCTCAAGAGCCAACCAAAGATTGGATAAAACAACCCTCCGGCGAGCGGTATTCCCACGATATTATAGAAAAACGCCCAAAAAAGATTTTGCTTAATGCCGCGCATAGTGAATTTGGATAATCGAATAGCTTTTACTAATTTTGAAATATCGCCATACAAAAGAGTGATGCCGGCGGTCTCTATAGCCACATCTGTACCGGTTCCCATAGCGATACCAACATCGGCTTGAGCAAGAGCCGGAGCGTCGTTGATGCCATCGCCGGCCATTGCCACGATTAGTCTTTGGCTGGAATTTCCAATTTTCAATTTCCAATTCCCAAAATTACCAGACTGCAAATCCTTTATTAATCTTAATTTATCATCCGGAAGCACTTCGGCTATTACGTCGTCAATGCCGACTTCTTTGGCGATAGCAAGAGCTGTATTTTTATTGTCTCCGGTAAGCATGATTATTTTAATTCCTAATTTATGGAGATTTTTTACCGCCTCAACCGCTTCGGGTTTAATGGCGTCAGCCACCATAATAATGCCTAACACTTCATTTTTTGTAGCAAGAACAACGGGAGTTTTTCCTTGCAAAGTTTCTTCTTCAATTTTTTTCAAATCAAAGGATAATCCTAAGTCAAAAGCCAATTTAGTATTACCGGCAAAATATTCAACATTCTCAATAATCGCCTTAAGCCCCTTGCCCTTAATTATTTCAAAACCTGAAATCGGTAAAAGGGAAATATTTTTTTCTTTCGCGTACTTAGTAATAGCATAAGCGATAGGGTGTTCCGATTTGCTTTCAAGCGAGGCAAGGATAGAAATAATTTTTTCATCGGGCATATTTGAAATATTTTGTATATGCACTAATTCCGGCTTGCCCTTGGTAATTGTTCCGGTTTTATCCACTACGACAGTATTAACTTTATGAAGTTTTTCAAGCGTCGCCGCGTCTTTAATAAGAATGCCCTCTTTTGCCCCCTTGCCCACTCCGACAATAATTGCTGTTGGCGTTGCAAGGCCAAGCGCGCATGGGCACGCAATGACTAAAATGCCAACCATTGATGTAAGCCCATAAGACAAAGCAAGAGGAAAACCGAGCAACGGTGTGCCTAAAACAAGCCAAATGCCAAGAGTGATAAAAGCTAGCACGAGTACGATTGGCACAAATACTGCCGAAATTTTATCGGCTAGGGCCTGAATTGGCGCGCGGCTCCCCTGCGCTTCTTCAACCATCTTAATAATATGAGCAAGTAATGTTTCCGAGCCAATTTTTGTCGCCTTAAATATGAAAGAACCGGTAGTATTAATCGTTCCCGCAACCACAGTATCATTGATATTTTTCTCGCTCGGCATAGGTTCTCCGGTAATCATTGATTCGTCAATAAACGACGAACCCTCGGTTATAATTCCATCAACCGGAATTCGAGCCCCCGGCTTTATTATGATGTGGTCGTTATGCACAACTTGATTGATGGAAACTTCTTGTTCTTTGCCGTCTCTAACAACGATTGCTGTTTTTGCTTGAAGATTAAGTAATTTTTCTATGGCATCACCGGTTTTTACTTTTGCTTGCGCTTCAAGATATTTGCCGAGCGCAACAAAAGCAATCACTACAATGGTAACGTCATAATATGTGTGTTCAATGTTGACATATTGTTGAAGTGGCTCTTCAAAGGCGGTAATAATAAAACTATAAAAATACGCAACTGATGTGCCAATGCCGATAAGCGAATCCATGTTGGCCTTGCCGTAGCGAAGAAAACGATAAAATCCGACAAGATACGGCTTGCCGACAACAAAAAGCATGTAAGTTGCTATTAAAGGTAATAAATGATGAAAAAATTCTTCAATAATTTTTGTCGGAGGAGCAACAATACTAAATTGGGCAAGAACGCCCCAGCTCATAATAAATATACTGATAATGGCAAGAGGAATAGCTGAAATTACTTTCATTCTCATATCCGCAATTTCGGCCAATTTTTCTTCTTTTGATTGGCCAAGTCCCAAATGCGCGGCATGTTCCGTTTCGTTTGTTGCGGGCACCGCCAATGAATATCCAAGGTGTTCAATGTGCTTGGAAATATCTTGAGGGTTTATTTTTGAGGGGTCAAAAGAAATTTTGGCCTTTTCCGTGCTGTAATTTACTTCTGCAGACCGCACTCCCTCAATATTTTTAAAAATTTTTTCAATTATTGATGAGCATGAAGCGCAATGCATTCCTTTTACTCTGTATGTTTTTGTTTGCATATTATTTACAGTGAGCTTGTCGAACTATTTTCTTTTAAGTTTGTATACTTGGAGAATTTCTTTTTGGGCCTTGTCTGTTTGTCCCGATTTTATTTGATTTAAGATACAACCGCCGAGATGATTTTCAAGCAACAAGTCCTCAACGCTTGAAAGGCCTCGTTTTACCGCAGATGTTTGAGTTATTATGTCAATGCAATAAGTGTCTTTCTCTATCATTTCCTGAAGGCCCCTGGTTTGGCCCTCAATTATTTTAAGGCGGCGGATGAGCTGGCGCTTATTTTTATCTTTTATGTATTCCATATAAAAAGCATTATACCCCCTATGGGTATAAAAGTAAAATTCTTTTGCAGCGCATAATAACCAACATTTTTGAACATATCTAAAAAAAGAAAAGGGGTTACCCACGATGTGTTGTGGATAACCCCTAGATTTTTCGATATGGACGCCAGTCTTTGATGTTCTTATGGATTTACAAGTTACCAACTTCGAACCCCCCAAAAGGAGGTAGTAAGAGCTCAAAGCCCTTGCAGTTCCATCGGTTCAAAGTTGGAAATCTGGCGGAGGCGGGAGGCGCTTTGCTATTCGAACAACTTGGAAACCCACGGTTTCCAACGGTCGCTTCGCGACCTGCCTTCCTCCACGGGAAACTCCCGTTTCCCGACCCCTTCCCGTTCGAATCCCCCTCTCCAGAAATTTTTAAAACACCGCAAGGGTGTTTCAAAAATTTGCGGAGGCGGGAGGATTCGAACCTCCGAGGGGATTACTCCCCTAACATCTTAGCAGGATGCTGCTTTCAGCCACTCAGCCACGCCTCCAATATACTTGTTATATATTAATTTAAATTCTTTGACAATTATTACTTTAATAATTAAAGGCCTGACTTCATGATCAGGCCCTTTTCATATTCACAGTCCGGGTCGTATTCTTTTTTCAAAACTATCGCTAAAGTCACTGACAATAATATCGCTCATCTTGGCAACAATAACCATTACCGCCAAAGCTCGAAGTTGGTTGCGGCCGCTCTCGTTATAAAAATTATAAAAGGAA
>ERZ1292623.2004-Hain-H51-01um-R1-2004-length-18832-cov-7_pt2 | contig 15823 bp, 14 predicted proteins | sample MGYA00564398_ERZ1292623 | MGnify/ENA primary metagenome ERZ1292623 (study PRJEB36523, sample SAMEA6512633) | groundwater metagenome | collected 2019-01-07 | study: AquaDiva: Metagenomics assemblies of 32 groundwater samples | reverse complement strand
GGCATGAAGGTCGGGGGCAAAAGAATATTGATAATTCCGCCAAGTTTAGGATACGGAGCACAGGGCACAGGAGAAGCAATTCCGCCCAATTCAACTTTAATATTCCAGGTAGAACTCTTCGAAGTTAAGTAAAACTTAAAAAGTTTGGGGAGAAAAATTTTTAAGAGTTTTTATCTTATCTAATATTTCTGATTTTGTAAGCAAACCCTCCTGCGCTCCTATTTTCCCAACAACGCTTGTTGCATTCAACGTTCCCCAAACCATAGCATCTGTTATTGAAAGTCCGTTTAGAATTGCTGCTAAAAACCCGGCGGTGTAAGAATCTCCTGCTCCGGTTTTTTCTACAACTTTTTCTTTTAATATCCCTAAATAATAAATTTCATTTTTTTCATCTTCAGAGTAAGAACCATTGTTAGAATCTGTAATAACTACATTTTTCGCGCCTAAACTTTTTAAACCGAACAAAAGTTTTTTTACCAAGCTCTTATCATCTTTAATTTCTAATCCTAATTCTTTTCCATATAGTAATTCTTCCGCTTCCTCTTTGTTTACAAATAAGTAATCTGTTTTTTCAATAATATCCATTATTAATTTATCCCTTTTTTCAATCTGAAGGGTTCCGGGATTAAAAGCAAGCTTTAAATTATTTTTTGTTACAAATTCAAGAGTTTTTTCATAAGCTTTTTCCCACACCTCACCAAGGCTTGTTAAATATATAAGATTTGTTTCCTTGTCTTGGAAGTTAAAGTTATGGTCTCTTTGAATATGCTCGCTAAGGATGGTCCTCTCACCGTTATAGGTTAATATGACGGAAAGGGAAGTCTTCTCTTTATCATTTTGCAGCAGCAAATCAGTATTTATATTTTCTGCTTTAAGTTTATCCAGGATTTTCCCGGAAAATTCGTCTTTTCCGATTTCGGCATAAAGTCCGGCATTAAAACCAAGCCTTGAAATTCCAACAGCGGTGTTTGTCGCATTTCCTCCTGTCGCCACAACATATTTGTCAACGCTTATTTTCTCACCCAAGGTTATTAACAGCTGATTTTTTGCTTTATCAAATCCAAAATGAGAATTTATTTCGGGAATTTTTATGAAAATATCAACTTTAGCATCACCAATACATAAAATATCAAGCATACATTCATGCTACAGCAAAATTACTTTAGGTTCAATCTGTGTTATAATTTGGCTATGATTAGAAAAACATTAGAATCATCTCCTCATTTTCATGCCCCAACAGGTATTGATAGAAGAAATCCAGTTGTCGTTGATAGATCTACGAGAGGGAGACGTAATCATTCCCAGGTGGGTATGTTTACTCAAGTATCAAGTCAAGTGGAATCTGTTGCAAAACCGATTTCATCGGAAATTTCTGCATTTTTTAAGGGCAGGGATTTACCAACAGATGTTTGGGCTCCATCAGGCGTTGCGTATTACGAAAGGATAGAAGATATACCTGAGGTTCTTTTTTCGAAAACTACGACACCGCCCAAAATAGCAAGCTGGGAAACTCGTGCAGCGGTTGCATTGCAAGTTTGTCCGCCAGCAGAGGGAGGACCCGCCGACTCAAGCTTTAGAATTATTGGAGATAGAGGTTTATACGTAAGAGTTGTTCTTGGGCAAGTCGAAGAACAAGTAGGAGAAATAACCCGCAAAAAACCAATTATTAGATGGATGCATTATAACGAAGAGGCTGCAGACTTTAAAAATATTAGATATACGTAATAATAATTTATTTTAAGCGTATAATATATTTATGAAATCAATTTTTCATTTTATTTTAAATAATTTTTTCCCTGAAAAAACAGCCTATGCGCATTGCGATATTCCTTGCGGAATTTATGACCCTCACAGTGCGCAAGTTGCCGCACATACTGTAATCCGAATGACGACTCTTATTAATGAGTTAAAAGCAAGTAGTAAGGAACCTCCTTTTGAAGAAAGAAAAAGAATTATTTCTCAAGTTGCCAGGCTTACTAACATTAAAGAGATACATGCGGAATTAGTAAAACATGAAGTAAGAGTTCTATGGGGAGACTATTTTAAAGAAGAACACCTCAAAGAATATCCCGATCTTCATGGGAAAGTTTTTAAGATAATGAAGCTTGCTTCGAAAGCAAAACAGGAAGTCAGCATTGATGCCGCAAATGAACTTTTATCCTTGGTACAGGATTTTGCAGAGATTTTCTACAAAACAAAAGGGGCAGAGCCTGTACGAGTAAAAACCGTTTATCCAACAGGCGGAGAAATTGTCTTTCACAAGTAAATGCTTCTTTTACAAAAGTTTAAAATCCAAGGACACAGCATGGAGCCTAAAATAAAAGATACCGATGTCGTACTTGTGAGTTTTATCCCCTTTTTATTTAAAAATCCCGCGGTTGGTGATATAGTTGCTTTTAATAATAAAGGAAAGCAAATTTTGATAAAAAGAATAAAGAAAATAGAAAACGGCAGGTATTATGTTCGGGGAGATAATAAAGATGACAGTCTAGACAGCAGGAATATCGGTTTTATTTCAAAAAGCCGGATTTTAGGACAGGTTATTTATAAATTATAAATGCTATTTAATTTAGTTCTTATTTTTATAATTTTATTTTTACTTCTTTTGCTTTCGATGGTTTGGCCGCCGGATAGCCCTTGGGCGCCGTGGTGGAGAACCAATAAAAAAACAGCAAAGGCAATTTGCAAAATCGCAGATATAAAAGCTAAAGATGTGGTTTATGATTTGGGATGCGGCGACGGAGAAGTGCTTTTACAAGCGGCAGTGCTTGGCGCAAGCGGGGTTGGCATAGAAATAGATCCGTTAAGAGTATTTGTTGCAAATTTAAGAATAATAAAAAGTAATTTTCAGGATAAAATTATAATAAAAAAGAAAAATTTTTTTGAAGAAGATTTATCAAAAGCGTCTGTGATAATTGTTTATCTGGTCCCAAAAACGCTGGATAAGCTTTTACCCAAATTTAAAAAAGAATTAAAAAAAGGCACAAGAATTATAAGTTTTAGATATGAGATGAATCTGCCGATAAAAAATAAGGATGATAAAAACAAGCTCTATCTTTATACTATTTAAGTTTTAATAAAAACCACCTAAGCTTATTCAAAATTTTATAGAGAGAATATAAGTTTTTGTTAATTACAAAATCATAACTTCCTAAATACTCAATATGTTTTGCGCCGTAACCCTCTTTAAATTTATGAAACCCGTACCAGGAATCTTTAGTATCAGGATTTTGACTCAATGCCCCCCACATATCAAATTTTTTAAGTCCTAATTTTTTTCCAAATTTTATCGCCTCCCACATCATAAGATTTGATGCCATTACCTCTCTGTGTTTATCGCTTGACGCGCCGTACGGATAGTAAAGAGTATCTCCTAAAACAAATAATACCCAGGCAACTAAAACTTCCCCTTCATATTTCGCTTTCAATAAATGCGCCCTCAAGATATCAGTCCTTGGTCTTTGGTCATTGGTCATTGGTTTTAATGTTTCCCACATTAGCTTGTGGTAATTTTGGCTATGCGCATAAAATTTTTGCCTTTTAGTCGTTTCTTTAGTTAATTTTAAATATTCATTAAAAGCTTTATCGGAATTGTCTTCTTTCACACTAACTCCTTTTTTTTCTGCAAGTTTTATATTATATCTTGTTTTGGGATGCATGTTTCTTAAAAGTTCCTCTTCTGTTTTTGTCAAATCTAAAACAAAATTATATTTTGTAAAAAGCGGACGGGCGGATGGAATAAGGCCTAATTTTTTAATTTCTGATTTTAAATTTTCACTATCTTCTACATCTGGTTCAATTTGAATAAAAATACAGTTTTTGCCACTTACCGTTTTTTTAAGATCAATAAGCATTTGTTTTGTCGGAAGAAAGCTTTTTGGCAAATAGCCGATTGTATATTTGGTATGAGGAATTGGGTGAAGGGTCAACAGAAGATTATTGGCGCTAATAACCCCAACGCCGGTTTTTTTTCTGAATTTTCCCCAAAGAAATGATTGCAATGGATGCAAGTTATTACTTCTCATAAATATTCCGGAACCTCATTTACCATTTGGTTTAAGTTTTTTTGTAAAGTTATTTCAGGCAATTCCAAAATAAACCTCGAAACAATATTTGACGTTTTTTGCCCGAAAAAAAGTCTTTTTCGGCAGTAGGTTAAAAAAAGTTTTTCTTTTGCTCTTGTCATCCCAACATAGCAAAGACGTCTTTCTTCTTCAAGTTCATTTTTATCCATCATACTTCTGCTATGCGGGAAAAGACCCTCTTCCATGCCTACCATAAAAACAATCGGAAATTCCAAACCCTTTGCAGCATGCAGGGTCATTAAATTTATCGCATCTTTTTTGCCGTTTTCGTCTTTTATGTGATCGGGGATATATTCCTGTTCAACTAAAGAAACATTTTCTAAAAATTCGGAAAGATTGGGGAATAAAACAGCAACTGATTTGAGTTCTTTAATATTCTCAAGCCTTTGCAAATCTTCTTCATCTTTTTCGTCATACATTAAAAGGGAATCCGTTGTTTTTAAAGCATTTTCCATAATAGAAATTGTCGTTTTATTATTTATATCTTTTTCATTAAAATTTTTTTGAAAATCCAAAAACTTTGCAAATTTTCCTTTACCTAATTTTTCTAATCTTTTTAAAGAAACTTTGTCTTTTTGATTTGCTAAAATTCTTAAATATGCTAAAACGTCTTTTATTTCTTTTCTCTCATAAAATCTTGTCCCGCCGATTAAAATATATGGAAGGCCATTGTGAATAAAGATTTCTTCAAGCGCTCTTGATTGAGCATTAGTTCTATAAAGAACCGCAAAATCATAAAAGTTTAAATTGGGATTTTCATATTTTATTTTTTCAATATTATTAACAATAAACTCCGCTTCCTTTTCCTCGCTTAATGCTTCAAAAACAGCAATATCTTCTCCTATTTTATTTTCTGTCCAGAGTTTTAAAACAGGATGAGTATTATTTTTTGAAATTACAGAAGATGCCCCGTCTAAAATTTTTTGTGTTGACCTGTAATTTTGCGAAAGAGAAAAGGTTTTTGTATTTTTAAAATCTTCTTTAAATTTCGAAAGGTTTAAAAAATCAGCGCCCCTAAAACTATATATGCTTTGGGAAAAATCACCAACAACACAGATGTTGTTCCATTTTCCTGACAGCATTTTTGTCAAAAGATACTGCGCGTGGTTAGTGTCCTGGTATTCATCGACCAAAATATATTGAAATTTGTTTTGATATTTTTCTAAAATACCAGGATTTTTTTTAAAAAGCTCAACTGTTTTTAAAATTAAATCATCAAAATCCAATGCGCCGTTTTCTTTTAAGATTTTTTGGTAAATTACGTATACTCTTGAGACAATTTCCTGAAAGTGCCCTCTTGCAAAAGAAGGATATTGTACTTCATCAATCAATTCATTTTTAGCTTGTGATATAGCTGCAAGAATAGATGATGGTTTATATTCTTTAATTGAAAGCCTCAATAAGTTAAAAGCTTCTTTAATCGCATCTTTTTGATCCTGGCTATCATAAATTAAAAAGTTTTTTGGTATTCCAATATGATGTCCTTCAATCCTTAGTATTTTTGCGCAAAGCGCATGAAAAGTAGATATTGACGGAAGTTCAAAAACTTCTTCGTCTCCTTTTTTAAAGAACTTTTGCATTCTTTCTTTCATTTCCTTGGCGGCTTTATTGGTAAAAGTTGCCATGAGAATGTTGAAAGGACTTATCCCTTCTGTAATTAAATAGATAACTTTATAGGTTAAAACTCTTGTTTTGCCGCTACCCGCGCCTGCTAAAATTACCATTGGCCCGTTTTTTTGTAAAACTGCTTCCTGCTGTTCTTTATTCAAGTCCTTGAGAAAGTCATTATTCATTCTGTATAATGATACCACCGCGTCAAACGCGGCTCAAGCATGAATAAGCTTTTTATTGTTGCCAACCTAAAGTCTAACCAGAATGAAATTGAGGCTAAGAATTGGCTGGAAGAGTTTAAAAAAATAAAAGATTTAGGTCAATTTTTAGACGAAAAAGAAGTGATTATTTGCCCTTCTTTTACACTTCTTTCTTTGTTTAGCCGTTTTTTTAAAGAAAATAATTTACCCATTAAAGTAGGAGCGCAAAATGTCTCGCCATTTTCAGAAGGCGCTTATACAGGCGAGGTAAACGCAAAACAAGTAAAAGAGTTTGCGGATTATGTATTAATCGGCCATTCGGAAAGAAGAAGTAATTTTAAAGAATCCGATGATATGCTTTTGAATAAAGTAAAGACGTCCCTTGAACAGGCATTAATTCCAATTTATTGCGTACAAGATAAGGATATTTTAGTTCCGGAGGGGGTAAGTATTTTAGCTTACGAGCCTACTTTTGCAATCGGGAGCGGAAACCCGGATACGCCGGAAAATGCTGACGATGTTGCTAGGTTTATAAAAACAAAAGGTAATTATCAAGTTCTGTACGGAGGAAGCGTAACCCCCAAAAATGTTAAAAGCTTTACCGATAAAGAAAATTTAAGCGGGGTTTTGGTTGGCGGAGCGACTCTCGACCCAAATGAATTTATTAAAATCATACAAAATGCGTAAAAAAAAGCCCTTAATTATAGTTGGTATTTTTGTGGCAATTTTAGTGTTATTTTTTGTTGCAAAAACCGCAAGCTTTTATCCCTTTTTGTTCCATCTAGTTTTTGATAAAGGTGTAAATCTAAAGCAAACAGACAATAGAATAAATATTCTAATTTTAGGTATTGGCGGAGGAAGTCACGACGGGCCTAATTTAACAGATACGATAATTTTGGCAAACCTTGATGAAAAAAATAATAAAGTGACTCTTGCATCAATTCCAAGAGACTTATGGATGCCCGATTTAACGGGCCCAGATAAAAAAATTAATAATGCTTATGCGCAGGGAGAGTCAAGACGAAAAGGCGGCGGAATCCCTTTAGCAAAGGCGGCGGTTAGTAAAATTACAGGGCAAACAATTGATTATGCGGTTAGAATTGATTTTTCGGGATTTGAAAAAGCGGTTGATGTTGTAGGAGGCTTGGACATAAATGTAGAAAATACACTTGATGATTATCAGTATCCAATAAGCGGAAGAGAGGATGATACTTGCGATAAAACTCCGGAAGAGTTGCAATCGTTAGCAACAATGTCTGCTGAACAACAGGCCTTAGACCTTCCCTGTAGATATAAGTATTTGCATTTCGATAAAGGATTAAATCACATGAATGGGAAGGAAGCTCTTGAGTTTGTTAGGTCCCGTCATGCTAAAGGAAATGAGGGAACGGATTTCGCAAGAAGCAAAAGACAGGAAAAAGTAATAAATGCGTTTAAAGAAAAAGTTTTATCTGCTAAAACTCTTATTAATCCTGCAAAGGTTTTAACTTTATATAATGTTCTAAAAGAAAGCATTGATACAGATATTAAACAGGAAGAGTTTGATGATTTTGTAAGACTTGGGAAAAATTTGAATAAAGCAAAAATCCAAAGCGCAATTGTAGATATCGGAGACGAAAATGCGGGTAGAGCCGGCTTATTAATTAATCCTCTAATAACCCAAATTTATAATTACGAATGGGTTTTGATTCCAAGAGTAGGAAATGGAAATTTCTCGGAAATACAAAAATACATAGCATGCGAGATAAGTATTGGTAATTGCCCAGTTTCTAAAACTCCGCTAAATTAATTTTATAAAGAACTGCGGAATTATTTTTATAAACTATTTTTCCTAATTTTTTAAAATTGCCTTCATTTAGATTAGGGTATTTTTCTTTTTCCAACAAAGATATAACAACATAAGATATTTGATATTTTGCTAAAAGTATTTTTGTTAAATTAATATCATTTCCAGTATATATAGTTTTTACATCTTCAATTCTTGGCGCTACAACATCATAAGTGCCTCTCCAGAGCCATTCATGCACAGACCAGCCAATAACTGTCGGAAGTCCTGTATTTGCCGATATTCTTGCGTAATCAGTATATGAATCTCCGCTTGCTTCAAGAATTACAGGTTGCCCTTTGATATTATTGTTTGTCCAATTTATTAACTTATAGTCATCAGGATAAAGAGCAGCTAAATACTTAATTCCATTAAGGCCTTGGTAGTTTGTTAGATTTCTGTAATAAGAACCAATAGCAAAAAATGGATATATCAAATTTAAAGAAATTAAAATTAAGGAAGACAAGAAAAATATAAATAATATTAATTTATTTTTAATATTGGAAAGAAGTTTTATAAGTATATAAGATGAACAAATAGAAAGCATGATAAAAGCTTCGTAGGAAAGTTTAAACATGGTATTAGCTCTATAGTGAAGCGGATAAATATCTTTTATATAAATAAATTCAGGAATTATTAAAAGCAAGGAAGATAGGGTAATAAGAATTAAAACAAAAATGTCGTTTTTTGAAAGCTTATAATTTTTCTTAAATTTTAAAAAAACAATAAAAGCAAGAACAAAAAAATAAAAAAACCCGTAAAGAAGTAATAGCTGCCATATCGGAGATTGTTGACAGTGATTTGCTTCAAAAATAAATGGTCCGATTTTTCCTAAATTTGTTATAAACGAGGGCGCGCAAAGAACTCCGATTCCCGAAACAAAAGGTTTAAAATTAAGACTAAACGGAATAGAAAATGCAATAAAACCAACTCCTACAATAAATAAAGAAGACAGCCATGTATAAATTTTTAATTTTTCATTTTTCATTTCTTGATGCTTGACTTGAGCTTGTCTGATAATGAGATAGAAGAGTACAAAGGCTATAAGTAAAAAGTAAATTATCCCGTCCCAGGCGTTTGTCATATACATAATTGATAAAATAAACGACAAAAAGACTAAATTAGATTTTGTTATTTGTTTACTGATAAATATTGAAAAAGAAGATGCAATTATCAAAAGTACAAAAGGAATATCTAATACGTGTCCATGTAAATCAGAAACTACAAAAGAGTAAAGAGGAAACTCGTGAATTGTAAAAGGAATAAACCTTGTCGCATTTGGATACCAAAAACCGTTGGGAAAACTAAAAGGTAAAAATGGAAGCTGCCAAAGGGGAACAGGATTATCAGCCGGCACATAGGGCTTAAAAAAAGCATAAATTGTAGTTAAGTTTCCTCCAAAGGAAAGAAGTATAGCAGTAAGAATCCCTGATAAGTTTGATTTTACAGAAAATTTCGCGTTTATAAAGATATTTATTGCAAGAGATAAAGAGGCAGTAAAAGTTAGGGCAAAAAGAGTAGCAAGCATCAGGTTATAACTTATAAATGAGGGTATAAACGAAAGCTTAGTTAAAACAGCAGTCATAAGATGACCAAAATAATAGTAATTAATTGGTTGTGGCGCGTACCACATGTCTTTTGGCGGGAAATAATCGCTTCTTAAAATTGAGTTTAAAAATCCAAAATCCATAAATTTCTCAAGCCCTTTAATCTCCGGAAGATTACCTCTTACAAATACCCAAAAAACCAAAGCGATAAAAAAGATCAATTCTTCTATAAAAAATATTTTTATATTTTTCTTTATTACTAAAAGCGGATTTTGCTTTTTGTAATATATATAAAGAGAATAATTTAAAATGTAAAATAGAATTAAAGAAAATAAAACTGAAATTTCGGAGAATTTAACTATTTTTAATAGCCCAACGATAAAAATAAAGTAAGATATAAAACCTAAACCGATAATTTTTGAAAATATATATCCCTTATCTTTAAAATTAGAAAATAGAGAAAAAGTCAGCGGAAGAAAAGCAGCGCCTATTACAAAAAAAGCAAGGAACCACTTTAAAATATAAAAAACATCTATTGTTAACATAACGTCTAAAATCTAATCTTTTATTATCAAATTGTTTCTAATCATATACCATTCTTGATTAACAATTGGCAATTGCCCATTTTTTATTAAATTTATTTGATAATCTTGCCAAACATAAAATTCCCTATAATCAATTGCGGGTTGTCTGGCATTATATTCGTATGGTTGCTTCATCCATTCAAAATATACATTTATGTCAGATAAGGATATTAAAAATCCCGCAATTATTAAATACATGTAAATAAAATTTTTATAATTTTGTACTCCCAGAGAGTTTATTGAATATTTAAGCATTTCGGAAAGAAAAAAACCGCTGACAAAATAGATAAAAGGTATGTAAAATAAACCCCTGGAAAAATTTGGCGGAAGATCCGATAAAAACTGAGTGATTAAAATAGATACAAAAACAAACCACCAGATTCCATATTTTCTTTTGAAAATTAAATATATTAAACCTCCCCAAAATAATATTTTAATCACCAAATTAACTGGAGGCGTATATAAAGGCGTATAGCGTTGGTTTTCAACACCATTACTCATGACAGAATCATCAAACAATATTAATCCGCGAAGAGTATAGTTTAATTGATGGAAAAAAACTGTTTGTTCTGTTGTGGATGCTCCTAGAACCTTTTCTTGAGAGAAAGCAAAGGTTGCCTGCGGTCTTCTTAATAAAGAAAATGCTTTATCATTAAAAATATTAACAAGAAAAGGCAGGCATATTATTAAAGTAGTGAGCCAAAAAATAATTAATCCCTTTATATCTTTTGCTTTAAGACCATTTTTCAACAGTATAATAAATAAATATATAAAAACGGTAATTGTAAGAATTCTTCCGTAATGATATCCGTAAAAACTTATTCCCGCAAAGATACCTGCAATTAAATACCAAAGACTATTTTTTTCTTTGGTTGCTTTTTCTATAAATAAAATTAAAAAAAGACCGGAGAATACGGATATCATATTAATCCATGCAGTTCTTGAGAAATTTAAAAATACATAATTTGATGAAAGAAGAAGAGTAAATAGAAATGAAATAATTCTGGATGTTTTCTCTTTTAGTATAAAATAGAAGGCAATAACCGACAGTATGCTATATACAATAATGTTTAATCTTAAAAAGAGTATAGAATCACTAGTTCCAAACATCTTTATGAGTAAAGCAACAGGAAAGTATATAATTGCAGGGACAGACCCGTCTCCCAAAAAAGTTAGCGGGGTGATATCTTTGGCAAAAACTATTCTATAAACATTAGAAAGATCCCAACTCTCATCACCCGTTATATTTGTGGGAATTTCATCGATTAAAAATAGTCTTATAAATATTGAAAATACAATAATTATAGAAATAAAGAAAATATCTACTTTATGTTTTTCCATAAATTTTAAAATTTCTTTCATCATTTTTTGCAGCCCACGCTCAAGCTATAAATAGATACATCTGTTTGTGAATTTTTATAAACCGAAATAAATTTTTTTTCAAAAAAATCTTTGTTAACTGTAATGTCTTCAGTTGGAGAAAGTTCTGCATAGCTTAAGTTATTTTGTCTAACATTTTTACAAAAATAATTTAAATCTTTTGTATTTAACATGGTTTTTCTCAATTCATCTCTTGAATTAGTATCGTATCCTTGCGACCAGGCAAAATACGGCCAGCCCAAAAATATTTTTCTGCCGGCGAGTGATGCATTATCATAAAGATATTGAGTATTCAAAAATACTGAATTGGGTTTTGTGTTTTGCATAATCCAGACGATATCCTTATTCACAGGATAGTCAGACAAAGCTATTTTGGTATCATTTTTAATCGGAAAAAAATCGATAATGCCTGAAAAAATTAATAGGAAAAATAATATCAAAACCAAAGGTCTAAAGACAATTTTTTTCCATAAAAAATATAATGCATATGCCGAGAACATGGAGCCAATAATTATAAAATAATTAAAAAACTTATGGTTAGCGGCAATTTCCGGAGAAAACTGAAATAAATTACCTATTAAAAATAGACTAAAAAAGGAAATTAAAATTTTTTTATTATTTTTTGATGCAATAAAAAAACCAAGAGGAATAAGAAAAAAATGTAATCCTAAATTTTGAAACCAGTAATTTATAAATTCAAAAAAATTAGAACCTCTGCTAACGAGATAACCAAAATATAAAAATATCTGAAAGGAAGAATTTCCGCCTGATTGAATATATAAATATTGAGGAAGAGTAATTAATCCGCCAATAATTAAGGCTGTAAAAATGTATATTCTTTTTTTACCAAAAAATAAAAACATGGAAAAAAGAATAACAACAGTCATTAAAAACACGGACATGTTTAATATAAAAGAGAATCCTAAAACTATTCCAATAAATACGGATTTTTTAATATTTTCTTTTTTTTCATCTTCCTTATATTTTAAAAATAAATAAATTAATAAAAGAGATAAGCCGTAAGAAAGCGCAAGATGCCGTTGGTTTGTATAAATATTTAAATTCCAAAAAGCGGAAATTATGCTTCCGTCGTATGGGCCAAAAGAGATAAATTTGTTATTGCTTATAATTTCAAACAAAGAATTTTTTGACAGAGGAAATGCGGAAAAAAATTTAATAAATCCCAAAGAGCCGTTAAATAAAAAAAATATTATACTTAAAATTCCTACCGCTTTTGATTTAAAAATTTCTTTAGAAAATAAATAAATCATTAAAATTAATAAAGAAAATCCCAAAATTGAAAGAATATTCAATGCAAAATCTATCCTCAAACCACCTTTTTCTAAAAGTCCAACTAAAGCGTAAAACAGAAAGTGATATCTAATGGGAGGGCCTGAAAAAAGAGGATACTCCGGCGGAAAATTATCCCCAAAAGAAAAAGACCTTATCAAAGGAATGTGGCTTGCAAAGTCACTCCATGCTTTAGAAGCTATTTGCATTTCTCCATTTTGATAGGAAAAGGTAGAGAACATTAACCAGGTGGAAAAAGCAAGAGCAAGAAAAAAAATTATTAATTCAACATCATATTTTTTTAAAAGTCTTTTTAAATTTTTCATTCATTTTCTATAAACTTTACAACTTTTTGTCCCAGCTCTACCGCATAGTTTGTTCCTCTGTCCCATGGATATACCTGTTCTATGTTTGCTAAGAAAACGTTTTTCAAGGGCGTTATCATGGGCGGAATCATTTTAGAGTAATTGATTGGAATTATAGGTTGTGCAAACGGCGCTTTGAATAATTGGTAGCCAATGAGAGATTTTTTATAGTCGGGGTTAATCTTCCGAAGAAAGGGATCAAAGAGCCTTAAGACTTCCTCTTTTTCCATGGCAAACCGTTTGGAGTCTGCCGGTAAGTAATTGCCAAGATAGAGCAGATGCTCGTTGTTATAATATTTTTTATCCATGAAATTTGTATGTTCAACAACAGCCATTACCGGAGCATTTTTGTCACAGACATTTAACCAATACGTATCATCATTTAAAAAAGGTTTGTTAAGTCTTAGAATTAAATTGGTTGCACCTAGTCCTTTTAATTTACCCAAACTATTTTTATACTCAATTGGTAATTGCGGCGCAATTTTTAAGAACATAAAAGATGGAAGGGTAATAATTATTTTGTCAAAAACATCTTCTTTGATATCATGATTTAAATCATTGGAAAAAGTGAGCTTTGCTTTTTTGCCGTCGTCATTGATGCTTTGCACCTGAGTATTGAAATAAAATCTTCCGCCCATTTTTTCGATTTGCTTAACCAATTCTTGCGCAAAATTTAAAAATCCCCCCTTTGGATACGCAAGACTAGGCGTCCTTTTTTTTATCCTTGCCCAAAACCAGGCAAGTGAAACATTTTCTGCATATTTTCCAAATTTATTTATAAAGAGCGGTTCCCAAATCATTTCGTAAGCTTTTTTTCCCATTAGTTTTGGAAGAATTACGGAAGCTTTATACTTTTCTAAAGTTTTCCAAAAAGGGTCGTATTTTAAAAAGCCGATAACTGCACTCATTTTCAATCTCTCAAAAAAAGATAACAGAGGAAATTTTAGAACAGTTAAAGGAGAGTCAAGTTGATAAATTTTGTTTTTTGTAAAAACAGAAGTTTTTGGTCTTTTTATAATCACATCATGATTAATTTCCTTAGCTAAATCTAAAACGCTGTTATCGTTAGTAAACCAATGATGATAATGTTTTTCCAAAGACCAGTTCCACTCTTTTTCCCTATAGCCAACAGCAAGTCCTCCGGGTTCTTGATCCTTTTCAAATACTGACACATCGTGATTTTTTTTTACCAATTCAAAAGCAGCGGAAAGACCTGTGAAACCGGCGCCAATTATTGCAATTTTCATAACCTAAATTTTTTTGCGGGACAGAAAGAAAAGAAGGCTGCCAAATAAACTTACGGCAAAACCGGCAATACCAAATATAATTATAAAGGGATTACCTGCAGGTGGCAATAATTCTCCGGAATAAGTTGAAATAGGGGTTGGAGTTAAAATTTCAGTGGAAGTGATTGTTGGAGATAATGTCGGGGTTATATAAGCAACAATTAAGGGCGTTGGTGTTGGAGTTGGAGTTGCTGAAGGTCTTGGAGTTGGGGTAGGAGAGCCTGCTGCGTTTGCGATTTGAGTACCGGAAGCATACACGACAAAAGATTGAGTTATTATTTTTAATAAGCCAGAGATATCCCTTGTTGTAATTGTTATAGTGTGCGTTCCGGGGGTTAAAGATTCTGATGGTCTATAATTCCAATTCCCATTTTTATCTGTTGTTACGCTTGCTTGAAGATTTTGGTCGGAATGTATAACTATTTGGACATCTTCTCCCGGCTTAGCAGTACCTTTAAATAGAGGTTTATCGTCTGTAAATCCTTGGTCCTTTTTTGGCGCTAGAATTTCGACTTTTTTTTCTTTTGATGCGGAAGAAGTGCTTTCAAAAGAAGGAAAACTCTGTAAGCTTGCGGAAACACTTGCGTTAGGAGAATTTTTAATCAAAAAATTATAATCCTTAGAAAGCGTTATTGGAGGAACCGCATTAACTTGCGCTTTTGATAAAACCACACCTGATGTTAGCAAATCGCCAAAAGCAAGCATTTTTACAATAGAGTCTTGACTGAAATTATAATAAGATGAAAGGTCGCTTACTCTTATTAATTTTAAAGGTATTTCATACGACCCGTTGCTTTTTACAAGTACAGAAACAACCTGAGAGTTATCCAAAGTAACATAAATTATTGCTTCCAACGGAGGATTACCATTGGGAAGAAGAATTTTTCCTTTAAGTGTTTCAGAATTTTCCAAAAAGCCCGAAATAGAAGGAGCAGTAACAATTTCAAAAGACTTATTATTGTTATAGTATGTATCCTGGCCGCTAATTATTGTGAAATAATATTTTGTTAAAGGCATTAAATTATTAACAGTAAAGCTATGAATTCGATAATTTGTAAGTTTTCCGCCTCTTTCATCAAAAGCAGATTGATCTTGGGAAATATCTTTTCCATAATTTAATAAACCGGAAATTTTATCAAGCGTATAATAAGAAACAGAAAAAGACGTATCCGTAACATTAGTTATCCTTACATTTTGAGGCTGCTTAGTAGAGAGAGCGTTTGTTTGGAGAAGAGTTTCCTTATTTGTTAAAAAAGTTGTTACCAAAACTCCTAAAACAAGAACAAATAAACCCAAAAGGGTTGGTATTTTTTTATCCCAAAAACTTTGTTTCATTGTAATAGACTTCCTCCTATTGTCGCTTGCTCCGCGCTTTCGGTACTAATCAAAAAAGATGTTTCAGGCGGCAAAACAGAGGGATTTACAGGTGTTGTTAATTGGAATACCGGAGTTACATTTTGTCTTTTTTTAAGCTTGTCTATAGTTTTTGTGTCAAAACTTGGTGAAATAGGGGAAAGATTAGCGCTTACCAAAGGCGCTATGGTAGATGAAACGGAATTATGATAAATATTAAACCCAATCCATATAAAAACGAAAATAAATATTGATGAAAGGAGTGTTACTAAATCTTTTTTTTTCATATTATTTTTT
>ERZ1292623.2640-Hain-H51-01um-R1-2640-length-15825-cov-5_pt1 | contig 15825 bp, 22 predicted proteins | sample MGYA00564398_ERZ1292623 | MGnify/ENA primary metagenome ERZ1292623 (study PRJEB36523, sample SAMEA6512633) | groundwater metagenome | collected 2019-01-07 | study: AquaDiva: Metagenomics assemblies of 32 groundwater samples | reverse complement strand
TACAATAACTGCTTTGCTGTGTTGGAGTACGAGGCGCACCACGCGCAAGAGCACGCGATCGGGTTTGGGGAGCACGGTATGAAATGTAACAATGACTGGTTTTTGAATCGTTTGAAAAAAAGGAATGAGATAGTCGCCCCAATCGCCGCCGAAAATCCCAAACTCATGCTGGATATGAATAAGTTTGAGTTCGGGTGTTTCGTTGAGTTCGCGGGCCAAGGTAATATAGTCTTCAATGTTTCCTGCAGTGATTTGTTTCACGACGTGTTTGTCATAAGCGAAAATATCAGTAATGTCGTTGTTGATTGCAAGAATCCTGGGTTTTAAAGCAGGATTATATTTTCGCTGGATTGTCTCTGCTAAATCTTTGGTAAAAGTGGCAATGCCGCACTCGCGGGGAGGGTACGTGGAAAGATAGAGAATGGAATCAGATTTAGTGTTGGACATGATTGTTGTGTCCTTTCGTGGGGTCTTGCATCTCTGCAAGGAGTTCTGAAAGGCTTGTCGAAGCTACGGCAATGCGTTTGTCTGCGGCGCCGTAATAGATGTAAAGTGTGTCTTCAAAAAGGGCAGTTCCTGTGGGGAAGACGACGTTGGAAACAAACCCTTGCGTTTCCCATTCTTCAGTAGGGGAAAACAATGGTTCATGAAGACGGCCAATAACCTTTAAGGGATTGTCTTTATCTAAAAGCGCTGCGCACGCGTGGTATACTCGTCCTTGGTTTCTTGATTCCACTGCGTGGAAAATAATGACCCATCCATCTTTTGTTTCAAAAGGAGGACATCCTCCTCCAATGCTTCGTGATTCAAACCAATGCTTATTCTCCAAGATCACGTGTTCTGGAAGTTTTTTGAGCTCTTCCCACCAAAATTCGTTTTGCTGGAGTCGGTCAAAGTTATCAAAAAAAGCAATCTGGATATCCGGCAAAATTCTGTGTATCAAAGCATATTTTCCTTTGATTTTGCGCGGAAAAGGGAACACGTCTTTATGCCATATAAGCACGTCTTGACCCGCTTCTTCTTTGTAATAGGAAGCAAAAAATGAGTAAGAGTCTTTGAGTTTCAATTCATTGTTTAACTCGTCAAACTCGTGGTAGCTCATAAGCGGACTGATGATGCCCTTCTTCTCAAATGATCGTAAATCTTCACTTGTTGCGTAGGCAGTAACAGCGTTCTTGCCATCATGCGCAACATAAAACATGTAGAAGGTGTTTCCGATTTTAACAATGCGGGGATCTTCCATGCCTCGGATTTCATATCCATATGTTCCCCAAAGCATTGGTTTCTCCCAGCGTTCTTGCACGTTCATGGGTCCATTAAGCTTTGCATATCCAATAGTGGAGCAGTGATCCTCGTCGAGCGCGCGATAAAACATATGGATTTTGTTTCCCTCCTGCCAAATGCCGGGATTGAGTACGGCTTCGCGTTCAAACAAATTTTCTGTCGGCTCGAGCACGACACCAAGTTTCTTTACTTGAACCATATTGCTGTATTGTACCAGATTTTTTCAAAGGACAATATAGTTTGCAAAGAATTAAAGATGGAAGCCTTGTAATCTGGCTTTTCGATCCATGGAACACGAAAGTTTACCAGCTCTCGCATCATAATGGCGAAAGAGCGATAGGTACAGAGTACGCGACTACAAAAAAGCCATGCAGAAATGGGGGCAACGGTCCAACTAATAAAGCACGTTTAGGCGGGATGGTTTTGATCACCCTGCTTTTTCTTTTGCTTTCTGCGGGAGTCGATAGATACCCTGGACTTTCTTGTTCAAGCGATCGCTTGTACAAGGAATATAGAAAGTATACAATAAAAATATGAAAGAGCGATACGGGGAAATCGCGAAACAGATTCTTGTTATTATCGGAGTCGCCGGGGTAGTGGTCCTTGCTGCAGCGGCGCCTGGTGTATTGTATGCGGCAAAGCTTTTGGATAAGAATCAAAGTCAATTTCCCAAGAAGGATAGAACACAAAGAACTACGCAGGCAATTCGACGGCTTCAGAAAAATCGCCTCCTTACCATAAAAGAGAAGAAAGGGAAGTTTGTGGTGGAGCTTACAAAGGAAGGAAAGCGGAAGTTCAAAGAAATTCAATTTGAAAAATTACAAATTACGAAACCCCCGCGCTGGGATAAAAAATGGAGAATGGTGATCTTTGATATTCCAGATAAATCGCATAAACGAGCTCGCGACGTTTTGCGCGGAAAACTTAAAGAATGGAATTTCTATCCCTTGCAGAAAAGCGTGTGGGTATGCCCCTGGCCGTGCGAAAATGAGATTCAGTTGGTAGCAGAAATGTATGGTATAGCGTCGTATATAAACGTTGTTGTGGCCGAAAAGATCCTCGACGATCTTTCTACCCGCGAACATTTCGGTGTAGCGTAGTTTGGGTTAAGATTTTCTTGTGCAAGCGATCGCTTGCACAAGGAGGATATGCCTCCGGAAAAGGATAAACTATCCTTTTTGTTTTTGAGGAAATAAGATATAAAGAATGTAATGACTACGCTCTATCAAATTGCCAAACAGATTGTCGCAAACAAGAAGGGTATACTCGCCGCGGACGAAAGCACGAACACGGCGAACAAGCGGTTTGCCGCTGTGAATGTGGAACAAACAGAAGAAATGCGCAGACAGTATCGCCAGTTGCTTTTTTCCACACCTGGAATCGAGCAATTTTTGAGCGGGGTAATTCTTTTCAACGAAACCATACGCCAAAAAACAGATAACGGCATGCCATTCGCCAAGCTTCTCCAAGGAAAAAATATTATTCCCGGCATTAAGGCGGATCAAGGCACCATTGATTTTGAAAACCATCCTGGAGAGAAAATTGCCCAGGGGCTAGTAGGTTTGGCAGAGCGCTTACAGGAATACTATGCAATGGGAGCTCGTTTTACCAAATGGCGAGCAGTTCTTGCGATTGACCAAGGCATTCCTACAGAAGATGCGATAAAGGAAAATGCGCGTATACTTGCAGAATATGCTGCGATCTCCCAAACCGAAGATTTTGTGCCAATTGTTGAACCCGAAGTTTTGCTCGATGGCGATCATTCAATCAAAAAAGCAGAGGAAGTAACCATAAATACATTGAAAACAGTATTCGACGCTCTGCAGAAAAGAGGAGTGGATTTGCAAGGTTTGATCTTAAAATCGAGTATGGTACTTTCGGGAAAAGAATGTGCAGAACAAGCAGATGCGAAACAAGTAGCAGAAGCCACGATTCGTGCGTTGAAAAATTCTGTTCCGGTAGAAGTTGCTGGGGTTGTGTTTCTCTCAGGAGGCCAAAGCCCGCAACAAGCTACAGAAAACCTAAACGAAATCATAAAGCTTGGTCCGCAGCCATGGCCTTTAACATTTTCTTTTTCTCGCGCCTTGCAAGAGCCAGTGTTGAAAACATGGAGAGGAGCAAAAGCAAATGTCGAGGCCGCTCAACAAGCATTTTTGAAACGCCTTCGTCTCAACCAAGCCGCCCTTTCTGGCAGCTACACTAAAGAAATGGAATCGTGAAAACGGGCATGGATACAATCAACCTTTTCAAAATATTTTTGGGCTCCCTTCTAGGTTTATTGATTGGACTTTTAACTATCCAGTTGCTTTCTTATTTTCAGGACGGCAACATGATGAATATCCTCGAGGGGATGCGTTTTAACAATCTTAAGATCGAAGATTTACTCATTGTTCTATACGGAGAAATTGTCGGTGTCATGGGCGGGTTGTTCTTTGCATTCGGCGATTCATTGAAAACTCAACGCGCGCAGATTCTTTCCCTTAGAGAAGAAGGTGGAAAGAAAGATAAATTGCTTGGTTTTGCCGCTCATGCTTTACGGACGCCCGCGACGAGCTTTAAGTGGGCCCTTTATAGCATTCTTGAAGGAGATTATGGAGCATTGGCAAAAGAACAAAAGCGCATATTCAATGAGTTGTATCATAATGTGGAAACACTTATAAGTCTCGTGGAAGACTATGTTGACATCTCAAAGTTTGAGCTTCGAAGGCTCGAAGTTTCTTTAAAGAAGGTAGATGTTGGTTCTGTCGAAGCAGAAACAAGAAAGGGGGTGGAAGCCCAACACAATCTTGCGGAGGCAAAGAAGGTAAAAATGAGCTATGCGTCTTTGATTTCACAAACACAAAAAAAGCAATTCGTCTTAATAGACGTGCCAAGGCTCATGCGGGTCGTAGAGAATCTTGTGGAAAACGCTATTGATTATACCGAAAAGGGAGGAAACGTGCACGTTGAGACAAGTATTCTGAACGGCATCTTTTGCTTTCGGATATCCGATAGCGGCATAGGAATCCAGAAAGAAGACCGAGCAAAAATATTTTCTGAATTTTTCCGGTCTTCAAGCGCGAGAAGACTTAAAAGCACTGGCAGTGGGATTGGTTTGTTCTTGGCTTCGATGGTGATAAAGGCGCACAGAGGAAAAATTTGGTTCGATTCTGAAGAAAACAAAGGCGCTACTTTTTATTTTCAAATTCCTCTGCATCAGCAGACATCGGAAGAAACCTTAGAGGGGTTCCTTCGAAAAGTTTAGGCGAGAGAGGGTTTTGGCCGGCGAGACAGCGTACGAGCAACGTATACGGTGAGAACCAACGTAACTGGCGTGAGTATCATAAAAAGCTTTGCCAAAGCAACCATTCCTACCGTAAGCACGAGAAGATGCGTGAGAAAGCAGCAAAACCAAATGCTACAACCTCCGCCGACACATTTAATTTTGGCGTCTGGTTCTTTGAACAAAAATCCCTTCCACACCATGTAGGCGCCGCTTAGCCCGGAAAAGATAATCATGTATATGGAGGCCGCTTTCATGGAAGTCATGGGATCTGCGCCAGAAACCAAGAGCCAAAGAACGAGCGTCCAGGCAATCGCAAGCGTCGCGTAAAAAAGTGTTTTCCGCAATGTTCTGTCCGCGATAGAAAGCAAGGGAAATTTCACCACAGAGGCAGAGCCGGTTGTCGCGGCAAATGCCGCGACGTACATTAAAAGGGGATTGCCCCACAACATGCTTGCTCCTCCGACGAGATGAAAGAGAGACATCCCTCCAAGAAATCCCAGAAACGCGGTCATTAACTCGCTTTTTTCTCTGCGCCAAGGGCCCAAGAGGAATATGAGAGTCATTACAAGAAACGTGAAACCCGAAAGCCATAGCCAGAATACTTCATCGGGCAAATTTGAAAGAAAATTCATATATTTATTATTGTTTGCTGGTATTTGTATCGAGCCTCGACTTTATTGAGATAGTATACCATGGCGTTTTGCCCACTCCAAAAAAATTAATCCCCAACATCGTTTTGCAAAGGAGGAGTTGATAAATACAACTTGGTTGCGTTATCATAAAGTAGTATGACAACTTTTTTTGGAATCCTTATTTCAACCGGTTGCATAAGCCTCTTATCTTTTTCGGGAGCGTTATTCTTGTTTTTTCAAAAGAATTTAATACAGCGAATTTCCATTTTCTTGCTTGCTTTTGCTGCAGGCTCTTTTATGGGGGCTGCCTTTTTGCACTTGCTTCCAGAAGCAATTAAAGAAATTAAATCTGAAAATGCATTTCTGTTTGTGTTGTTTGGATTTAGCGCTTTTTTCTTTATTGAAAATATTTTGCACTGGCACCATACGCGGGGCGACAAGCCACAACACCGTTCGCTCGGAATTTTAAGTTTGTTGGGTGATGGAACACATAATTTTCTCGATGGCATGATTATTGCTGCGGTATTTTTTGTGGACATAAAACTTGGATTTGTCACAACGCTTGCTGTAGCCTTGCATGAAATTCCACAAGAAATCGCAGAGTTTGGAGTATTGATGTATGCAGGATTCTCAAAAGCTCGGGCATTGCTGCTTAATTTTTTATCTGCCACAACCGTAGTGCTCGGAGGGATCGTAAGCTTCTTACTCGCAGGATTTCTAGGAGAGTGGGTGATGTTGTTTGTACTTTTTGCGGTTGGAGTTTTTGTATACGTGGCAGCCTCTGACTTTGTACCAGAGATTCGCAAAGAACAAAGTCCGGTAAAGTCTTTAAGCTTACTTTTTACTTTTGTAGCTGGTATTTTTTTAATGTGGCTCGTCCTGTTTCTCGAGTGAAAATAGTGTTAGAGTAGAGGAATTATGAAACGTGCTCAAAAAGAGAAGGCGTTTATTCTTTGGTTTTTAGAGATAGGAATGAAAGATATGACTTTGGTAGGAGGGAAGAATGCTTCGCTAGGAGAAATGTATTCTCAATTAAAACCATTGGGCATTCGAGTGCCCAATGGTTTTGTCGTTACTGCACGCGCATTTCGTTATTTTTTGGAGAAGAGAGGTCTCACGGAGCAAATCGGCGAGCAGCTCGAGAATTTGAACCTAAAGAGCGTAAAGGATCTGCAGAAAAGAGGGAAAGCGATTCGTGAACTTATTTTGAAAGTTGAGCTTCCCGGAGAATTGCGGAGAGAAATTGTGCAGGCGTATCTCAAACTTGGTAAAAACGCACATGTGGCTGTTCGTTCTTCAAGTACTTTAGAAGATTTGCCAGAAGCTTCTTTTGCGGGCCAGCAGGAAACCTATTTGAACGTAGTGGGCGAAAAAGCATTGCTCGAATCAGTGAAAAAGGTTATGGCTTCTTTATTTACCGATCGCGCAATCTCATATCGTGAAGATAAAGGTTTTTCGCATTGGGAAAGTGCGCTTGCTGTTGGTGTGCAGGAAATGGTGAGATCAGACAAAGGGGTAAGCGGCGTGATGTTTACCATAGATCCTGAAACAGGATTTAATAAGGTAGTACTTATCAATGCGTCCTATGGTTTGGGCGAAATGATAGGTCAAGGGCAGGTTACCCCAGATGAGTTTATGGTGTTTAAACCAATACTCAAAGAGGGAGGGAGAGGAATAATAGAAAAAACGCTTGGCCCGAAAAAGCAAAAACTTATCTATGGTTCTCCTGGCACAAAAAAAGTTATGGTATCGGTTTCTGATCGTCAAAAGTTTTGCTTGAGTGACGAAGAAATACTCAAGCTTGCTCAATTGGGGGTCGCGATTGAAAAGCACTTTGGAAAACCTATGGATATTGAATGGGCAAAAGACGGTATCACGGACGAGTTTTTTATTGTGCAGGCGCGGGCAGAAACAGCGCATGCGCAAGTTAGAAAAAATGTGCATCGTGAATATCGATTGAAAGAAACAGCGATGCCTCTTGTAAGTGGCATGGGAGTGGGAATGAAAATAGCAGCGGGAAAAGTGCGGCTCATTCAAAAAATAAAAGATATGGACAAGCTGCAAAAAGGAGAAGTTTTAGTTACCGCGATTACCGATCCTGATTGGGAGCCCGTTATGAAAGGAGCCTCGGCGGTGGTAACCGACAGGGGGGGTAGAACGTCGCACGCGGCCATTATTTCCCGGGAATTTGGAATTCCTGCAATTGTGGGTACGGGAAACGCAACAAAAAAGCTCAAAACAGGACAGGTGGTAACAGTGGATTGTTCTTCGGGAGATGAAGGAAGGGTGTATCAGGGTTTGCTGAAGTTCGAAATCAAAGAACGCAGATTTGAACGCGTTCCAGAAACCAAAACCAAGGTTATGGTGAATATCGGTGCGCCAGACGAAGCTTTCAAAAATGCTTATTTGCCCGTGAAAGGCGTAGGGCTTGGCCGTTTGGAGTTTATTATTAATTCATACATTAAGATACATCCGAATGCTCTGATTGATTACAAGAAGTTGAAAGGTCCTTCGACTCTGCTCAGGGTAAAAAAAGAGATCGACGAGCTGACATCGGGATACGCGGATAAAAAGCAATATTATGTTGATAAACTTGCAGAAGGCATTGCAAAAATTGGTGCTGCGTTTTGGCCGCACGAAGTGATTACCCGATTCTCCGATTTCAAAACAAACGAATATCGTCAGCTTTTAGGCGGTGGGCTTTATGAGTTTGTTGAATCAAATCCTATGCTCGGCTGGCGAGGAGCTTCGAGATATTATGATACCCGATTTCGCGAAGCATTCGGCTTGGAGTGTTTGGCAATCAAAAAAGTGCGAGAAGAAATGGGTTTGGAAAATGTAACTCCGATGGTGCCCTTCTGTCGAACGCTTAAAGAAGGCAGAAAAGTAATTGCTTTGATGAAGGAATTTGGGCTTTCGAAAGAAGCAAATCCAAGGCTTCGTATAATAATGATGTGCGAGATTCCTTCAAATGTGATTCTTGTGGATGAATTTCTCGATATATTCGACGGAATGTCTATTGGGTCAAATGATCTCACACAGCTTATTTTGGGTATTGATCGCGATTCTGCAATGGGAGCTTCCATTGGAAATGAAAACGATCCTGCGGTAAAACAAATGATAGCAACAGTTATTGCAAAATGCCGAGAAAAAAACAAGTATATTGGCATTTGCGGCCAGGCACCGTCTGACTATCCAGAATTCACCAAGTTTTTGGTTGAGCAGGGTATCGACAGCATTTCCTTGAATCCCGACGCCGTGATCCCTACCATCATGCAAATCGCGGAACTAGAAAAGAAAGCGAAATAACATAGTTTTCTACGTTTCTAGTGAATAAATGAGACATATGTACAATTCGTTCATTTTCGGTTTGTTGAATAATTGGTATTGACATACAAATGTACGTCATATATAATAGGAGTATGGAACAAAACATCATCTCTATGCGAGAGATACAACGAAACTATAAAAGTGTCCTCGAAAAGGCAAAAACGCAGAAAGGCCCTGTGTTTTTAGGTGCACACGGAAAAGTGCAGGCAGTACTGATGGATATTGAGTCTTTTGAAAAGTTAGAGAAAAAAGCTGATATTGCCAAAAGAAAGAAAGAATGGGAAAAAGTTGAAGCAGCACTCAACCGCATTGCGAAAGAAGGTAGGCAGGATATTTCTCTTTCTGAATACGTAAGGTATGACCGACAAGCCCACTAATAGAAATGGTAATACGTATGTGCTCGATGCTTCCGTTGCTGTGAAGTTTTTTGCGGAGGAGGAAGGAAGTGAGACCGCCCGTGCTCTATGGCGTAAGGCAGAAATGGGCGAGATCCGGCTTTTGGCGCCGGATCTTCTTCTATACGAAATCGGAAATGTGCTTGGGAAGGCAAAAAGATTACAAGAACCAACCATTATTGAGGCATTACATCTGCTTTTTGAATCTTCGCTGGAGTTTTTCCCTCCGGAGGAAAGAACTCTTGATATTGCCGAAGGATTTATGAAGAAGTATGAAGTTACTTTTTATGACGCTTCCTATGCCGCTCTCGCATACAAATTTGGAATCCCTCTTATTTCAGAAAATCCAAAAGATCACGGCAAGATAAAAGAAATAGAGGTTAAAAATTTAGCCTCATTAAAAAACTTATGAAACTTAGCGATTCCACTGGAATTCGAACTTATTACTGGCAGGGTGATCCAAAAACAGCACAATTTGATCGCATCGTTGACCAAATTCTCTCCACGTTTCGGTTTGTGGAATAGATGGTGTATAATAGAAGCAGATTATAAGTTTTATATTTTTCCTCATGAATAGTCGTATTAAAGATTTCATTGGAGTGGCAGCGGTTCTGGGAGTTATCTTTTTTGCCTATGCCGCGTGGGTATACGTCGACGCATTTTCCAAATCCATAGAACCTAGTTCGTTCCGAAGTTTCTCGGTGTCTGCGGAGAGCGAGATGGTGGCAATTCCCGATATCGCCCAATTCAGTTTTAGCGTGATTACACAAGGCGGTGTCAATATCGCGAGTCTGCAGACGCAAAATGTCGAAAAGGTGAACAACGCAATTACGTTTGTAAAATCGCAGGGCGTGGAGGATAAAGATATCAAAACGCAAAACTTTTCGTTAGAACCCCGCTATCAATCCTTTAGTTGCGCCCGACCATTTGGCAACGAGGTCCAAGCGTGCCCGCCGCCAGAAATTGTTGGGTACACGATTACGCAAACCGTACAGGTAAAAGTTCGGGATTTTGCAAAGATTGGCACCATTGTTTCTGGGGTGGTGGAGCACGGAGCCAATTCCGTGTCCCAGCTTTCCTTTACCATTGACAACCCTGATACCATTGAAAGTGCAGTGCGCACGCAGGCAATCCAAAAGGCAAAAGAAAAAGCAGAAGCAGTTGCGCGAGCAGGGGGTTTTAAAGTAGGAAGACTGCTTTCGATTCAAGAAGACGGGGGACCGATCTATCCTTTCTATGAAAAACTTGATACCGGGTTTGGTGGAGTGGTTCCTGCCTCCGCCCCTTCTCCTGTTATTGAACCCGGCTCCCAGAAGGTAAAAGTATTCGTAACTCTTGTTTACGAAATTCAGTAGCAGCAAAAATTTCTCATGGAAAAGTCAAAGCAGATTTACTTTACCGGTCCCCGTATCGAAGAAGTATTGAAAGAGTTTCCGAAAGGCATTGAGCCCGAGCGAATGCATAAGATTGTGGAAGAATTCCAGCGCGGGTTTCACTTCTTGCGAGATTTTGGATTGACTGCCAGTTTTTTTGGAAGTTCTCGTGCCAAGTCCCAAGACAGGATGTATCAGGAAGCTACGCAACTTGCTTCTCTGCTTTCGAAAGACGGCTTTGCAATTATTACGGGTGGAGGCCCCGGGATTATGGAAGCTGCGAACAAAGGAGCTTTTGTTGAAGGCGGCCGTTCGGCCGGGATCAATATTCAGCTTATCTCAAAACAGCTCACGAACAAATACGTGAAGGAGTCGGTTGCCTTTTCTTATTTCTTTATTAGAAAAGTAATGCTTGCATTTGCTTCTGATGTATATATTTTTTTCCCGGGCGGCTTTGGCACCCTCGACGAACTTTTTGAACTCATTACCCTTGTGCAAACAAATAAAATTAAACCCATTCCCATTATTTTGGTTGATAAAGGATATTGGACTCCCCTTCTTCTGTGGATTGAAAAAGAATTGTATGCCAAGAGAAAAGCTATCGAGGAGCAGGATATGAAAATCTATTCTCTGGTTGACGATGCGAAAGCAGCTTTCGAGAAGATTTCGCGAATGGTCGTTCGTGTAAAATAAAATCAAAAGTAAATGATATGAAGACATATATTCTCGGAGGTATCGCGATTGTGCTTTTGGGGATTGGGATTTGGTATTTTACTTCGCAATCGAAGCCTATGCCAGAAATTGTCGGAGCAAAACAAGGTGATGTGCTTTTAGTGCATTACGAAGGCCGTTTGGAAGACGGCACCGTATTCGACAGTTCGTATCAGAGAGGCACTCCATTTCAGTTTACCCTTGGAGCAGGTGATGTCATTTCAGGTTGGGACCAAGGCGTGGAAGGAATGAAAGTTGGCGAAGTGAAAGAATTGGTGATTCCACCAGAACTCGCCTATGGAGAAACCGGCATCCCTAACGTAATCCCTCCCGATGCAACCTTGTATTTCAAGGTCGAACTTCTAGAAATTCAGTAAGACATATGACTCCGTCGCATTGACGGAATTTTGTTTGGGGCTTGACGCAAGCCAATTTTTGTGATATATAGGAATTACATATGAATAAGCACACGAGAGAAAATTTTTTGTATGTTGGAGAAGAATTGATCTTAAGATTAGGGAAACCGGTATTTTTCTTTTTTCTTCTTTTGATGGTTGGAGTAGGGATCGTGTGGGGATTTCAAAAAGTAGATGCCCATTTAACGCCATCTTGGACAATAGAGAAAAACAAAGCAGAAATTACAGAAGCTGCTATCGTAATTCCAAAAATTGGAGTGGAAGCGCCGATTATCTTTGTAGCAAGCACAAAACCGGCTGATTTTCTCAATCCCTTAAAGAATGGAGTTGCGCATTACCCTTCTATCCTGCCCGGTCGAAAAGGCACTTCCATAATCTTGGGTCACTCTGCGCCGCTCGCTTGGTTTGGCAGCAAATACGATGACATTTTCAGCAATTTAAAAGATTTGGAGCATGGTGATCGTATTTTGATAACGAGAGATGGGAAGTTGCATATCTATGAGGTAAAAGAAAAGGTCTTTCTCAATCGAGGTCAAGACGTGCCTGCAGAGTTGATGCAAAGTGATGGCGCAAGGCTTTTGCTTTTAAGCTGTTGGCCGCCCGGCATCAATAATAAGAGGATTATAGTTCAGTCAGAAATCATATGAAGACATTAAAATATATTATTTTGGGGAGTATTGTTTTCCTGGTGTTTGCACAGTTTGTTCTTCCAGAGACTGTTGCGCAGGCGCAGGGGTCTCAAACAGGCTTTCAAGTAACGCAGAAAGTTCGCAATCTTACCAAGCAGAGTTTTGTTTGGGTAGATTCTTTGCAGGCAGATCCTAAAGATCGACTGGAGTTTCAAATTACGGTGATCTGGAAGGGAACTCAATCTACGCAGAACGTGTTTGTGCGAGAGACTTTGCCAGAAAAACTTATATACGCAAATAATCTGAAGCTTGATAGCAATTTCATAGCAGGTGATATCACAAAGGAAAATATCAATATCGGAACAATGACAAGTGAGCAGACAAAGGTGCTCACCTTTGAAGCTCAGGTTGCTCCAACAGAATCTTTTCCGGCTGGTACTTCCAATTTGGTGAATGTTCTCACGGTGTTTAACGCAGACGGGGGATCGTCTATCACCTCCACGGTACATGTTGTGAAAGCAGGAACTCCTACCCAGGTGCCTACAGGACCATTGCAACTCTGGATGATTGGTTTGACATTGCTTTTGTTAACCGCATGCGTTGTGGGAACTTTTCTTTTTCTTCGTTCTTACTTGAAGCGTGAGGTGTTTGAAAGCCCCTACGATACGCGTGTTGACCGCAAACTCGCCACCATGATTAGGCAAATCAAAACGCAGGCAGAGAAGAACTCCTAACTTTCGTATTCTTGGGTTTTGGTGTACAATGGATCTTAAACATGCTTCAAGATTTCAAATCCCGCCGCCCAGCAGTCTCCTCCGCCCACGCCCTCGCCGCAGCCGCAAACTCTCGAGACAAGTAATTGGCAAACCTACCGCAACGCCGAGTTTGGGTTTGAGATGAGGTATCCGTCAAGTTGGCAGTTGAAAGAATCAAAGATCAAGCAGACTTTCAAGGTCCCTTTTGTCCCAGAAGTTTACGCGACAGAACCATTGAACTTTTATTCTATTCTTACTTCAATCTTCAATGTAGAATTTACAGATCCTCAAAACAAAACAATCCGTGATCTTCGCGGAGTACCAGCATCCATCGTGATAAGCATTAATCATTTGAAAGATGGTTCTACCCTTCAAGATATCTATGATATCGATTCGTATGGATAGATTATGGAAAAATACTTTGAAGGAGGGAGATTGGTTCGTGATTTTATATTAGATAGCAAAAAGGCTATCTTTGCAGAACGTAACCTGGCTGCCGACGACGAATTTACTCAATATCGCGCCTATAACGGATATGACGGGGAGGTTGATACTTTCTCTAATAATCTCCTTTACTCGATTTATTATAATGGAGATTATTCTAAGCCTTATTTTGACCAAATCCTCTCCACGTTTCGGTTTGTGGAGTAGGCTAAATTTGGTCTTGAAATATGCGAGTATTTTTGTTAGGATAAAAACATGGCAAACGTAGCAGCTAAAAATGCAGAGAATATTATCCTCTCAAAAAAGGATTATCGGAAGCTTATGGAAGCTTATCAAAAGATAAGCGAGATTTTGTATACGCAAAAAAAGAAAAAAGCCCTTACTGCTCCCCACAGTCTTTATGGTATTTGGAAAGGTGTAAAAGTCAATGAGAGAGATTTTCAACATGCAAAGAAATCACTCTTCCCATCTTCTTTATGAAATATGTGGTGGACACTCACAGTTTGGTCTGGTATTTCACTAAAGATAAGAGACTCAGTAATCGAGTAAAAAGTATTCTTCAAGAATCTGAAGATGGTAGGAACGAACTCATTATTCCCACCATTGTTTTATTGGAAGCAGTTGATATCTGTGAAAAGAAGAAAATTTCCTTTGACATAGACAAACTTTTCTCTTTTATTGAAGCAAAGGACAACTTTCAGATCTCGGATGTAGATTTTCCACTGGTAAAGGAGTTGGTGCGAATCGGAAGAGGACTCGATCTTCACGATCGGATTATTCTTGCGACAGGCAAACTCTTCAATGGGATTATTCTTACCAGAGATTCAAAACTAAAGAAATTCACGAAGGTAATTTGGTAGAAATAATGAAACTTATCAATACCCAAGCTCAAACAAACTGGAAGTTTATTGCGGTTGTGGCGGTTTTGTGTTTGGTTTCCATCGGCGGGATTTTGGTTTTGAAAACAATGGAGCCTGTGCCATCACCCCAGCCACAAAGGTATTTCGATCGGGCAGTAAGAGAAGATTAGCAAACTAAATTTCGTACGGGATGGATACGCTACTAAAAGCAGATATTTTTTTCTTCATTACCACCGCAGCTATGGTGGTGATAGCGATTACAGTTCTAATCGCGCTTTTCTTTCTGATTCAGATACTGCGAGATGCTCGACATGTGAGCAGACGGATAAGAGAACAGTCAGACCGCATCCTTTTGGATGTAGAAGACCTGCGTAACTTTATAAAAAAGGAAGGCAAAAAAGCGATGGATATTAAAGAGTTAGTAGAAGGCGTAATCGGAACATTTTTCCCGAAGAGAAAATCTCGCAGAGTCAAAAAATGAGGAAGATATTTTTTCTCATTTTGGCAGTTTTTGTTCTTGGTCTTATCGCGTGGGGAGGATTTTTGTATTGGGATGAGATTCGAGGGCTTGGGTCTGCGGTTCTGCCGCCACCGAGCGAGATTGGAGAGGTTATCGAACAAACGCCGCCAGAACAACAGAATACCACTGATTTTCCTCTTACTTTGCCAGAGGGATTTTCGATTTCTGTTTTTGCGAGAGATTTAGGTCCTGCGCGAGTGATGACATGGGATCCTACGGGAAATCTCTTAGTGAGCATTACAAAAGAAGGTAAAGTGTTGGCATTGCCAGATAAGAATGGAGATGGCGTAGCAGACAGAGTAGCGGTTGTTACGGAAGGATTAAACCGGCCGCACGGACTTTTATTCTTCAATGATAAACTCTATATTGCAGAGTCAGATCAAGTTGCCGTATATGATTACAACACGCAAACGTTGCGTGCTCACAACAAAGAAAAAATTATAGATTTACCAGGTGGCGGCGGTCATTTCACCAGAACTATTATGCGAACTTCAGATGATCGGTTGCTTATTGCGGTGGGTTCCACGTGCAACGTATGCCAAGAAAGCGATTGGCGACGGGCAGCAGTTCTTATTTCGAATATGGATGGGAGCGACCCGCCTGGCGGCGAGGCAGGCTTGAAAGTATTTGCTTCCGGACTTCGAAATAGCGTGTTTATGACAATGCATCCTGTGACGGGAGCGTTGTGGGTTACGGAAATGGGCCGCGATTTTTTGGGCGATGATTTGCCGCCCGATGAGATTAATATCTTGCAAGAGGGAAAAAATTATGGATGGCCAATCTGCTATGGAAAGAATATTCATGATACGCAGTTTGATAAAAATACGTATATTCGAAACCCATGCCAAGATCCTTTTGAGATTCCATCGTATATTGATTTGCAAGCGCATTCGGCTCCTTTGGGTCTGGCGTTTATCTCGCAAGGGGGATGGCCAGAAGAATACTGGTACAATCTTCTGGTGGCATATCATGGTTCGTGGGACAGAACAGAACCTACCGGCTATAAAATTGTGCGTTTTATCCTGGATGAACGTGGCAATTACCTTGGCCAAGAAGATTTTATTTCAGACTAAAGAAGAGTTGGGACACGATAGAAACAGATTTGATTTGGCGAGAAAAATTAGACAAAGTTTTCCGGAAAAAAATATTTTCATAACAAATATCGATAGAGTAATTAATCCGCAAGTTATCGAAATGTCGAGTCCGGAGAG
>ERZ1292623.2639-Hain-H51-01um-R1-2639-length-15829-cov-13_pt1 | contig 15829 bp, 19 predicted proteins | sample MGYA00564398_ERZ1292623 | MGnify/ENA primary metagenome ERZ1292623 (study PRJEB36523, sample SAMEA6512633) | groundwater metagenome | collected 2019-01-07 | study: AquaDiva: Metagenomics assemblies of 32 groundwater samples | reverse complement strand
CCACAAAATTAATTAAGGGTTACTCTTAGAATATTTTTTGGTGAAATAATTAAAAAATATGAAAGATACAATAATAGCTTTTATCTTTATCTTGCTTGTTGGTATTTTGATGCTACTAACTTTTAACTATATCAGTGATAATCCAAGTAAAAATGATTGCGTCATTGGCAGAAATTCCCCTGATTGTTTAGATGGTAGTGGAAGTGGTCATCCTCTTTGGAATAATTAGAATAATAAATATTGATAGTCTTTTAAGAATTTATTAAACTGTTTTCTAATTTAATTTTACTTATGGCTACTCTCAATATTTCTCATTTCGTAACCTACCTAAGTTTTTATAGAGAATATTTAAAACTTTATAAAAAACACCTGACAGTAAGATATACCAAATTAGATGATGAACTAATACTTATACCTGTACTTTCCCACATAACTATAGAAAGTTTAATATCCCACTCGTTAAGATTTGCTATTTCTAACCTAGCTTATAATAATCTTCCCTTAAGAAAAATCAGTACAATTTTTCAAGGAGATGGTTTGAATAAAAAAATAGAACTCTTAAAAAGTCTATACTTTGTGGAACCGCCGATCTTTAAATTTTTAGAAAGTTATATTAAAAAAAGTAGCTTCCTTAGAAATAAAATTATCCACGGCCATGAAATGTCGTATATGTATTCAAATGATGGAATTTACAAAGAATCACCTTTATTTAAAGAAATGAAGTTATTCGATTTTGATAAACACTTTAAAGAATTTTCTGAATTTATTGATAAATTTCTAGATACACTATTAGAAATACCCAAAAATGATCTGGCACCCGCTGTTGATTGGGATAAAACCTTTGTTGAAAATAATCGAAACTATTTTAAAAAACTCAAAAAAGATATACTAAAAAAATAATCTAAATTCAAAATCATAAAGCAATCTGTGGGTTTAGATAACATATACAGTTACAACGTTGCTTAATAATAAAAAATACCCGAAAGATTACCCTTCGGGTATTTTAATGTTCGTTTTTTGACATGAATTTAAAATACTGCTTAGCTTTAGTAACCATTAAAGATAGTTCTTCAAACCTCAAACAAGGAGCGCGTCATGTTCTTTGAATTAATTATATGTTGGGATGGTTTTTCAGATAGATTAGGTTTGATTGTGGCAGATACACCAGAAAAAGCCGCTGAAAAATTAAATAGGAAAATTCAAGGCTTTTTAACACAAGGCGGCCCAGATGGATTAAAGGCTCATTATTTAGAACCAACACCGAATGATGAAGGAACGTACATACTAGAAGAAGTACAAGAGTTATCAGCCATGCCTATGTACTTACACAAAAGAAGGAGGGCATCGTGACCGAACGAATGCGTCGCCCTGCTAAACCAGCAGATGAAAAAGATCTTCATGAAAAATCTGGTTGCCCACGTCGGCCAAAAATAAACCGACCAGACACGGGCAGGGTTTTAGAAAGAATGAAGAAGGTAGCACCCGAAAAAGCACGTAGGTACGCCAATCCTCAAAACATCGGGCAATAAATCCCCTGTAGGGAACAGCTAAGTCTGTTCCCTATTTTAATTAAAATTGATAAGATTGGCTCATAATGCAATCTCAAATTAAACAAGCTATAAAAGAAACTGTATCCAAGAAATTCGGCTTAAAAAATATGCCGGATTTTTCGGTTGATATATCAGAAAAACCAGAACATGGAGACTATGCTTCTAATGTAGCTATGGTTCTTGCTAAAACTCTAAAAAAGAACCCACTGGAAATTGCCCATATTATCGATATGGAACTAGAAAAATGGAATATAAAAAATGGTTTAAAAACAGAAATAGTTCCACCTGGTTTTATAAATTTTTTTATAGACACCAAAGGTTTGGGCTTAGTTTTAAAAGAAATAATCAAAAAGAAAGAAAAATTTGGCAGTGGCTCAAAAAAGAAAGAAACCATAATAATAGAATATTCCTCGCCTAATATTGCCAAACCCATGGGTGTGCATCATTTACGCACAACTATAATCGGCCAATCTCTTGTTAATATGTATAGTTTTTTAGGCTACAAAGTTTTAGCTATGAGTTTTCCCGGTGATTGGGGTACACAATTTGGTTCTTTGATAGCCGCTTACAAAAAATGGGGTGATGCTAAAAAATTTAAAGTTTCGCCCATTAAAGAAATGCTTAATCTTTATGTAAGATTTAGCCAACTCGCCGAAAGCGACGAAACCATGCAAGAAGAAGCTCGCTTAGAATTTAAAAAGCTAGAACAAAATAATAAAGAAAACAAAAGAATTTGGAATTTATTTAGAAAAGAATCATTTAAAGATTTTGACAAAGTTTATAAAAAAATAGGAGTTAAAATACCATTAGTTTTTGCTGAAAGCTTTTTCGAGCCCTATCTAAAACAAGTTATTATAGATGCTACTACCAAAAAAATTGCCCAGCGTGGCGTCGATGGTTCGCTGGTTGTTAAATTTAAAGATGATACTCCGCCATTGTTATTACAAAAATCCGATGGTGCTACGCTTTATGCTACGCGCGATCTAGCTCAAATGAAATATAGAATACAAAAATGGCACCCTTCAAAAATTATTATTGTGGTCGCCAACCAACAAACCCTATACTTTAACCAAGTTTTTAAAGTAACAGAACTTTTGGGTTATGCTAAAAAAGAAATCTTGAAACACGTTAAGTTTGGTATGGTTTTAGATTCCACCGGCAAAAAATTTGCCACACGCGAAGGTAAACTCATTCCCCTAACCGATGTTCTAGACGAAGCCATAAAACGCGCCAAAAAAGTAATAGGAAAATTAAATTCCAAACTACCTCAAAAAGAAAAGGATAAAATAGCAAACATTGTTGGCATTGGTGCTGTTAAATTTTTTGATCTCTCTCAAAATCGCTTAAGCGATATAGTTTTTGATTGGAATAAAATGTTAAACCTAAAAGGCGCCTCGGCCCCCTATGTTCAATATTCTTACGCCAGAATAAAAAGCATTATAAGAAAATCAAAAATAAAACCTTCTGGTAAAATTAAAATAGAACTCTTAAAAGAAGATGAGGAACTAAACTTGTTAAGACATATGTTTCATTTCGCCGAAATTATTAAATACTCTGCGTTAAAATATGAACCCAACCACTTAGCCGAATATTTATTAAGACTAGCTGAAAAAATAAATAACTTTTACGAAAAGATTCCTATTCTTTCGGCAGAAAAAGAAATTAAAGACGCCAGATTAACACTTATAAATTCTACTGCTATAATAATTAAAAGCGGAATGAATCTGCTTGGTATTGAAGTTACAGAGAGAATGTAAGGGCTTTGTTCGCAAACGAAGTGAGCGATAACAAAACCTTACCCCGACACAAGGTCGGGGTTAAAAATATTAATTAAACTTATGACCATATCTTTTGAAGATTTCAAAAAAATAGAACTACGTATCGGCCAAATTAAATCAGCCGAAAAAGTGGAAGATTCCGAAAAACTTTTAAAGCTAATCGTTGATTTTGGCGAAGCTGGCGAGAGACAAATATTGGCCGGACTCGCTAAAACCTACACTCCTGATTCTTTAATTGGAGTTAGAGCTGTCTTTGTTTTTAATTTAGAACCAAGAAAATTAATGGGTCTAGAAAGCCAAGGAATGCTACTTGCTGCCGAAAGTGAAGAATGCCCAATGATTCTAGTGCCATACAAAGATGCACCTCCAGGAAGTATTATTAATTAAAAATGATATAATACAATAAGTCATTAATTTCTAAACACCAATTACTAATTTAAAACTATGAATCCTTTAGTTGATGCTATTAAAAAAGTTAAACCTGCGGTTGTTAGTATTGTTATTACCAAAGAAATATCGGAAGAAACTTTAAGGCAAATGCCCTATTTTGGCCAAGGCGGCATGCTTACTCCCCCAGAAAAAACCATGGGCGAAACAGAAAAAGAATTTCCTAAAGATCACGACAAAATAAAAGTGGGTGGTGGTTCAGGCTTTATAGTTTCACGTGATGGTTTAATTTTAACAAATAAACACGTGGTCCAAGACCCCGAAGCCACTTACACCGTAGCTATGGAAGATGACCGTTATTTTCCAGCAAAAGTTTTGGTGCGTGATCCTATAAATGATATTGCTATTTTAAAAATTGAAAACGACAAAGAATTTATTTTTGTTAAACTATCCGATGCCAATAAATTAGACCTTGGCGAAACTGTGGTAGCTATTGGCAATACTTTGGGTGAATTTAAAAATACAGTTTCAGCTGGCGTGGTTTCTGGTTTATCTAGATTCATAACTGCTCAAAACGAATTTAACGGCGAACCTTCCTTTTTACGTGGTTTAATTCAAACCGATGCTGCCATTAACCCAGGCAACTCTGGTGGACCATTAATAAATGCCCGTGGCGAAGCTATCGGCATAAATGTGGCTGTAATACTTGGCGCCCAAAATGTTGGTTTTGCTATTCCCATAAATTCAGCAGCCAGAGACCTAGAAGATTTAAAGAAATTTGGCCGATTACGCAAACCTTTTCTTGGCGTAAGATACTTAATAATAAACAGAGATATGAAAGATAAATTAAAATTACCCACTGAAACAGGTGCTTATGTTATGAAAGAAAATGCGCCAGGCGATGAAGCTGTAGTTAAAAATAGCCCAGCCGATAAAGCCGGCTTAAAAGAAAAAGATATTATTTTAGAATTTAACGGTGCGAAGTTAACCAACGATAAAAACTTACAAGATGTTTTGGAAAATTGTAAAATCGGCGAGAGTGTTCCACTTAGAGTCTTGCGAAACGGCGGAGAAATAGAACTAAAATTAACCTTGGAAGAAAGAAAATTCTAAACTAATTAATTTTACACAAACTAAAAACACTTCCTATCGAAGTGTTTTTAGTTTCTCTCTTGAGCATTAGCTTGTTCCATAAAAACCTTAGGACTAAGCCAATTTGATAATTCCTCTAAATTATCAACGTAACCCTTAATGTCCAAATCCGAATTTTTATTAAACCCAAAATGCAGATGCTTTCTTTCGCCAGCGGTTTCGCTAGAATAAGCCGCGCCCAAATAACCTATTAAATAGCCCGAAGTTATTTTTTGCCCTTCACTAACTTTAATATCTCTTAAGCGTAGATGACCATAAACACTAGTTAAATCATTGTTACCTTCAAAATTATGTTTTATAGCCACCACACCGCCATAACCACCCACTTCACCCACCTTAATTACTTCACCGGTGTACATAGCATAAACTGGAACATCTTTATCTAAATCTTCTGGTTCAATTTCTATATCTACACCAGAATGATAACCAACAAATCTTCCGTTTCGATAAACCCCAAAAGGATTAACGGTTTGGTTTTTGTAAAAGTTTTTTATAGGCAGGTATATTTCTCCATCAATTGTTCTAAAGGCAGAACTAGCATTAGCATATGATGGATAACCCAAATCTTTCATGGTTTTTTCTATAAAATCTTCTTCGGAAAGATTGGTTGTTTTTTTAGAATCAGAATAATTAGCCCAAACACTTCCCGTAACTAAAGCTACAAAAGCGATTAAAAATAATATTTTAGATTTCATTTAGTTTATTTCATTAGAATCAAAATGTTTTAGTGCATACTCCAAACTAGAACCTACTTTTTTGCCTGGATTAAAAATATTATCGGGATCAAAAATGTTTTTTAAATCTTCAAACAGCTTGTAAACCTCGCTGCCAAAAAACTGTTTTAAATATGGCCCCCTTATTAAACCATCGTTATGTTCTGCCGTAATAGAGCCATTAAATTTTAAAATTAAATCATAAACTCGTCTACTTATACTCAAAATAAAATCTTTGCTTTTAGAGTCATTTAAATCCATAAGCGGTATTATATGAAAATTGCCATCCCCCACATGTCCCGCAATTGTATAAATTATTGGATATTCATCTAAAATTTTATAGAGCTGTGGCAAAAATTCGGGCAAGTGATCTGGGCTTACAATAATATCATCTATAAAAGGCGCAGTGCGTAAATTTTTAATCTTTTGGCGTAAAAAGTTAAAACTTTCCCTCCTAATTACCCAATATTTTTCTGTATCGTAACCGGGCAAAGTTATTTTAGTATCCAAGTTAAACCCTGCCAAAGCCTTCTCGGCCGACTTTGTTTTTTTATAGGCCATATCCGCCGTATCACTGGAAAACTCTGCGAGTATAATAAGTTTAGGCATACCCTTGGTAAAGATCAACCAAAATTCGTGTAAAAAATTAAAACCTAATCTAAAAATATTACCTTTTAATTTTTTAGCTAGATCCGGTAAAAATTTAATAGCAATTTTAAAAGTATGATCATCATAAGATTCTAAACTTTCCGGCTTAAATTCTAAAAGTTTATGCGTAATTTCAGCTAATTTTTTTAAATCTTTAAGAAAAATAACTAATAACCTACGATCACTTTTGGGTTTTATTAAACCAAACTTAATTTCAGTTATTACACCGAGTGTTCCTTGTGAACCTACTAAAATTTTGGTTAAATCAAAAACTTTTGTATTTGGATTATATACATCCCACAAATAATAGCCCGAAGAATTTTTACTTACTTTCGGTTTAGCTTTTTGTAGAGCGTTATAGTTATTCATTACAAGATCAGAAACTTTTCTATATACTTCCCCCTCCAAACCTTCTATGCTCTTTTTAGTTACTAGTTGATCTTCTGAAATAGGACCAAACGTATATTCTTTACCATCTCGTAAAATAACTTTTAATTCTTTTACATAATCTATTGTTTTGCCGTAGGCTAATGTTTTTTCTCCACCAGAATTATTAGAAGCCATTCCACCTACTGTGCAAATCTCTCGCGAAGCTGGAAAACTTGGTAAAAGCAAACCCTTTTTTAAAGTTTCTTTTTCAAAGTCGCGATAAAACATACCAGGTTCCACCACAGCATAATCTGCTCCGATATTTTTTAACTTATTTATATATTTAGAGACATCGGCGATTATGGATTCAGAGATAGACCCGCCCGTCATATCGGTTCCACCCGAACGCATGGTTAAAGAAAGCTCTGAGTTTTCTTTTTTATTTTGAGCAACAAAATTTACTAAATTTTTTAAATCTTCCGTATCTTTAGGGAAAACAACAATTTTAGGCTTGATTTTAAACAAGCTAGCATCCCGACTATATTTTTCTAAGTCGGTTTCTGTAGTTGTTATTTCACCTTTAAAAAATTCCTTAATTTTTGAACCAATATCCATTGGTCAATTATAACATTTAGCCAATCTTGAGTATGTGACTAAGTTTTATAGACCCACTCAGTTTTTTCTATTAAGCTTTCGAAACTAAAGTCTTTAGTGATTACTTTCTTTAAATTGACAGATATTTTCTGGCAAAATTCCTTATCGTTATAAACCTTTAAAATAGAATCGGCTAAAGCTTTATTATTTTTAGATTCAATTAAAATACCTGTTTCATCATTTTTAATTATTTCCCCTATTCCACCAACATTAGTAGCTATAACAGGAACACCAGCCATACCAGCTTCTAAGAGTGCGTATGGGAAGCCCTCTTTAATCGAACTTAAAGCCATAGCGTCAAACGCCTTTAAGTATTGAGAAGCATCTGAAATATCTCCTACTAAAAAGATGTTATTTTGTAATTTGTGATTTGTAATTTGTGATTTAAGCAAAGCTTTTTCTGGTCCATCTCCAAAAACAACTAGAAACATTTTTTGTTTTAACTCTTTGACTGCATCGATCAAATAACCCAACCCTTTATTTGCATATAGCCTACCCAAATTAGTTATTACAAAATCATCACCTGATAATTCTTTACCTATCATCTTGCCAATTTCGGCTCGGGCTTTTTCTTTAGTTAAAAATTTATCCGGCGAAACAGCATTATAAACTACGTAGAGTTCCCTCGCTGGTGCTACTTTATACTTAAGAGCTTTACTAAAATCATCTTCTGAAACACAAATAATTTTGTCTTGAAATTTAGCTGCAAACCATGCGAGAAAAACAGTGGCAAAACGTTTTTCTTTAGACATCTCTTCTTTAAAAATCCAACCGTGTGCCGTAAAAATTATCTTAGGTTTATGTTTAGTTCCTAGTTTGTAAATAAAACCAGCGATAGCACCAAATAATCCGACCTTAGAACTATGCAAATGAATAATATCTGGTTTTTCTTTTTTATACAGTTTTAATATTTCAAAAAACGCCAAAAAATCATCAAGGATATTTATATCCCTGCCTAGAAACTTTAAATGATGCGTTTTAATTTTTTGGCTTTCTAATTTATTAGATAAATCGGAATTTATATCACCTCCAATAGCTACTGAGACTTCATAAGTATCTTTAAAACTATTAGCTAAGTCAAACACATTTTTTTGCGCCCCACCCACCACACCTTGAGTTATTACAAATAGTAATTTTTTGCCTTCTTTCATACTTAGAAATTCTAACACGCAAAAACACCTTTTTGTATCAAAAAACGGCACTTAAATTGCCATTTGCCAAGCTTATTGACTTATAACAAGCACTCGACATATGATGTAATCACATTTGGGGTAACCCACTGATCCGAGCTTCGGCTCGGTGACCACTACGAAAATCCTAGCAGTTTTGCTACAGGTTTTCTCTTTCCACAACCTATGTTGACTCGTAAATAACGACCTGCTAATATGACATTGTCGTTCACAAACCGCCACGCTTCGTGGCGGTTTGTATTTTACAGGTCTTTTTTGATCCTCATCTTCCAAGTATCAATATCAATAAGGTTAATCTTGCCCCGATTTTCCTTAACTAGTTTCTTAAGCTTTGTAGAAAATCTTTTTGTATTGATGCCTGGTTTCTTAATCCCTGCATCTGAAGCGACTATATATACTTTTGTTCCTTTTTCTACCACTTTTCTTATTAGATATTCAAAATCGCCATCTCCAGTAAAAATTAGAAATTCTTTATCTATTCCTGCTTCTTCCATTGCATCTACCGTTAAATCAACATCGCAATTGGACTTGCGATTATAACCCATATCAACAATTTCAATATTTTCCTTTCCACACTCAATACATTTTACTGATAACTTTTTATCAGGTTTTTTATAGGCAAAAACAGTTTTTGCCTTCACAATACAGCCTGTTTTTAATAAAGATTCATACTCCTTAACCGCTACATCATCACCTTCATCAATGCCAGTATAGAAAAACACCCTCTCACATTTCCATTTTTCTGAAAGATAACCGTAAAGTTTGTGCCAATCTATAACAAATCCAAGCAACTTGGCGGTAGTGCTAGCTGTATTCTGGACATCTATAAATGCGTATCTTTTAGGTGAACCCATAAGTAAATAATATCATAACTCCACTCAAAACCTTGAGCTAAACCGATACCTGAAAACATCCCAACATCCTTACATACTTGAGAATGTAAGGATGTTATTTCATATTAAACACCGAGAGTTGCATTTTGATCCTAGCAAGGACTGTTCTTGTTAGGGTTAATCACTAAATTAATTCGAGAGAAGACTGTTTATTTGTTGTTCGCTTATATCTGATTTATTCTGGTCAAACATAAATACCCCACTTTTATTATCCCAAAAATAGTGAGCTACTTTTGATAGTTTAGAACAACTATCCTTTTCAGATACACAATTCTTTACAACAAATTTTATATCAATAGCTGAATCATTAGGATAATTCTCATTCTCCACATAAGTAGCAAAAGAACCTGAATAGGTAGAGCTACCATCTGATGGATAAGATAATACTTTTTTTATATTCCCAAAAATCTCCATAACATACCAATCATCAATATATCTTATATATCCAGTTCCCGAACTATCTATCCTTGTAACAACAAACCAGTCATGTTTATTACCTTTGGCTATACGAAATTTTGGCGGACCTATATTATAGTTTTCAACTGAAAGAGTGTTTATAATACCTCCTGTTTTACTGTCCAAAAATAGAAAAATTATTCCGGGTATTACCGAAGAATATTCTTTTGTAAGAATTTTTAATTCTTGACCATCAACGCCCAACCTAACCACAAGAGAGTTATCAAATAAAACTTCGCTTCTTATGGTGTCTCCTTTAAACTGGCCCGGAGAATTTGAAAACTTCCATAACTCCACCATCAATATATTTAATATAAGTACTAGAAAAATAACAAACCATTTTAAATTCTTGTTTATAAAACAACCTACTTGTCGAATGACTATTCTCATTTAACTAATTCTGATTTTGTCTTTTTATTTCTCTCATCTTGTTGTATCAAAAAACTTTTATAACCGTCACTATAGTTTTTAAGACAATTCTCTCGCATTTGTTCAGTAATGCTACCTATACTAGTTGACCTCTGCTCAAACTCGCCAAACGTGATGTTATTTGAGTTCCACTCTTTAGCTAAATTACTCCACTCTTTTTGATAATAACTAGAAGCCTCCTCATAGCAGTAACTTAGTAATTCATTCTGATCCGTTTTCGCAGATTTTGTTTTAGATAACGTAAGTCCAATACTAAACAATACCACTAATAAAATTAGAGAGAATAAATACCTTTTCATGATTTTAGAGTATACCCCCAAGTTACCAAAGTAAAGCAACCACACAACATACCAACATTCTCACTTGCCCTTCCGTAGCTTTATGCGAAGGAGGGAGTTTGTAAGTATGTTATAAATGTGTTCTATTGAGAAATAGTTACCGATTGGATAATATCCCCTTGAGTTATTTTTCTAACCACTGCCAGACTGGCTTCGTCGGCTACTTTGCCAAAAACCGTGTGCTTACCGTTTAAGTGTGGTTGGGCTGAATATGTAACTATAAAAAACTGGCTGCCGTTGGTGTTGGGGCCAGAATTGGCCATAGCGATACTGCCCACATCTACCGGCAAAGACTCAAGATCGTAGTTGTAGCGGTAACCAGATGCCTCTAGCTGGGCGATGGTAGAATCAGGCACCCCCAGCGACTTAGGGTTTATTTCATCTTCAAATTTATATCCTGGCCCGCCCGAGCCTGTGCGCGGATCGTCTGTTTTAGATAAAGGATCACCGCCTTGAATCATAAAATCCGCTAAAACACGATGAAACTTGGTGCTACTATAAAAACCGTCTTTAACCAACTTTACAAAATTAGCCACGGTCTTGGGCGCTACTTTAGGATAAAGTTCTAAATTAATATCGCCCCGGCCGGTAGAAATCTTAACGATTAGTTTATCCATATTTTCTTGTTTATTGGCATCAATAACTTGATCAACCTGCTCAACATTTTTGGGAACATCTGTTTTAGTTAATAAATAATAGCCCCCCACAAAAACAACTGCTAAAATAATTACTAAAATTATCATTTTCATAGTTCTAAGATTATATCATTCCTTCAAGTTCGTTTAAAATATCTTGCGGTATAGGAATTTGATCGCGAATTGGACTAACTCCCGGATATCGCCAAGCGGTAATAATATGCTTTCTTTTACCCTGAAGTTGATACATCACCCAAAGTTCTTCTGCTTTTTTTGACTTTTTAGGGATCATGCAGGCAATGGTATTTTCGGCAACTCCGTTCTCTACCCTAATAGGCGCGCGAATTATTCTTTTAACTAGGCTCTCCGATAATCGGTAATATTGCATCTTGCCCACTACATGGCGAGTCCAAGAATATTTTTTATCGTCTTCGGGATATTTCCAGCCTCCAAAATTAGTTTTCGGAGTTTTGTTCAACATCGCTCTTAAATTCTTTCTTGTATATTTCTAACAACGAAAACATTAAAGACAGTAGTAACGGCCCTAACAAAAAACCAATCGCCCCAAAAAATTCTAAACCGCCTAAAACAGAAATCAAAATAAAAAATGGGTGGATATTAATTCCCCGCTCTAATATTTTTTGCCTTAAGAGATTGTCTATTCCGCCCACAATAACAATTCCCCAAATTAAAAGCCCGATGGCCGCACCAACCGAACCAATACTAAATAAATAGATAACCCCAGGCAACAAAACCAAAGCGGTACCCACCACAGGAATCAATGCCGAAATTATACCAATAGCTCCCCAGATGGCTGGATTAGGAATTCCAAAAAATAAAAATCCTAAACCAGAAAGAATTCCTTGCACTAAAGCCACCAACAAAGAACCTTTAACCACCGAGCTTGCGGTTTGAGAAAGTTTATTAAAAATTTCGCCGTCGTATTTATCATCAAGCGGACTTAAAATTATAATTGCCTTTTTAAATTTATCGCCATCTTTAAATAAATAATACAAAGCCAACAAAGATAAAAATAGAGAAAAGAATATTCCCGACACGCCCGAAAAAACTCCGGCTAAATTACGCACAAAGAAATCTATTATTTTTTCAAAAATTAATTTTAAGTTAAAAGATGTGTCTGGTAAAATAATTTGCAACTTAGAATTAATAATTTGGTTTAAATTATTAATATAGGCTTCGCCACTACCCTCTTTAAGCATAAAATAAATAATACTAGATTCCTTAATTACCAAAGTGCCCAGAAAAAAAATAGGAATTACAATTACCAACAAAACAAGTAAAACTGTAATAAACGAAGCCCAACTTCTTTTATCATTTAAAAACTTGTTTATTTTTTTATAAATAGGATCAAAAATGGTAACCAATGTTAAAGCTATAACTACCGCACCCATAAACGGTAAAAACATAGCTAAATTAAGCGCTAGAACTGCTAAAAATATAGCCACAAAAAAGTAAACTTGAGTTTGTTTATCTGTATTCATAATAATTTTATACATACCATTATATAGCACTTATAACATACTTAATAGGCTCAAATCACATGTTTTGCCACAATTTAAAAATTATGTTAGTGTTTACTCTCGCTTATCTAAACTAAATGCTAGATAACTCAAAGATAAGGAATATCGCTATTATTGCGCACATCGACCATGGCAAAACCACCTTGGTTGATTTTTTGCTCAAACAAGCTCATACCTTTAGAGAAAACTCCGAAGAAATGAGCCAAGATTTAATAATGGATTCAGGCGAGCTAGAACGCGAACGAGGTATTACCATTATGGCCAAAAACGCCGCCATAATTTATAAAGACTATAAAATAAATATAATTGATACACCGGGGCACGCCGATTTTGGTGGCGAAGTAGAGCGCACTTTAAATATGGCCGATGGCTGTTTGCTTTTAGTGGACGCTCAAGAAGGTCCAATGCCTCAAACACGCGTAGTTTTACAAAAAGCTTTGCAATTAGATTTAAAACCAATTGTGGTTATAAATAAAATAGATAAAGCTAATCGCCGTGTGCCAGAAGTTTTAGAAGAAATAAATTCTTTATTTTTAGAACTAGCTCATCACGAAAATCAATTAGAGTTCCCTATTATTTATGCCATCGGCCGTAATGGACAAGCTTTTGAAAAAATGCCAGAAAACCCAGATATAGAATCAAATGCAACACTAGAACCACTTTTTGAAAAAATAATTTCATACATTCCTGCTCCAAAAGGCAATAAAGAAGAACCTTTCCAAATGCTTGTAACCTCACTTGATTCCGACAGTTACAAAGGTACTTATGCCATTGGTCGCGTCACACGTGGCACAGTCAAAGCCAAGTCTTCGGTTGTAGTGATTGATCCTAGAAAAGGAAATTCCAAAGGCCGTATAGAAAATATTTTTGCTTGGAAGGGTTTAAAAAAAGAAGAAATCGAAGAAGCAGTTGCTGGCGATATTGTTGCTATAACGGGTTTATCTGGAATTGGAATAAATTCCACAATTTGCGATCCAGAAAAATTAGAAGCTCTGCCCCAAATAGCCATAGAAGAACCTACACTTAAAATTTTAATTGGTCCCAACACTTCCCCATTTGTTAGCCAAGACGGGAACTTGCTTACCGGCCGACAAATTCAAGAAAGGTTAGAAAAAGAAATGGAAACCAATGTAAGTATGCGTATGGAAATTATCGGTGGAAAGTTTTTACTTTCCGGCCGAGGCGAATTGCATCTTTCCATACTTTTAGAAACATTACGCCGAGAAGGTTTCGAACTAGAAGTTGCCAAACCTCAAGTTATTACCAAAACCGAAAACGGTTCTGTTATGGAACCTTGGGAAGAAGTTTTAATAGACACACCCGAAAAAAACCGCGGAGTTATTTTGGCTGAACTTGCCAAAAGAAAAGCCGAACTCGCCGATACTTTCCCTCATGCCAGCGACGTAAGATTTGTTTACAATATGCCGACACGAGCTTTGTTGGGATTACGTAGCGCACTTATAACTTTAACCCGCGGACTTTTTGTTTTAAATTCTCGTTTTATAGATTTTAAAAAGCAGGGCGAAGCGCCAGCTAAAACAAGAAAAGGAGTTTTGATTGTGCACGAAACTGGCAAAGCTGTGGCTTTTGGTTTGGAAGTCGCCCAAGGACGAGGCGCAACATTTGTTGAACCAGGAACCGCAGTTTACGAAGGTATGATTGTTGGCGAAAATAGCAAAGAACACGATATAGATATTAATGTTTGCAAAGGTAAACAATTAACCAATATGCGTTCTAAAGGTAGCGACGGTATGATTCAACTAGCCCCTGCCACTTCTTTAACCTTGGAACAATCTTTAGATTTTTTAGAAGATGACGAACTTTTAGAAATTACACCAAAAAACTTACGCTTACGCAAAAAGCATTTAACAAAAAACGCAAGAGATAAAAATTCTAAAAATTAGAAAGAAAAATACCGACGCCTTACGACATCGGTATTTTTTTAAAATTAAAAAAGGATTACAGTATATCTATTCCTTATTGAGAAGAGAGATAAGATCTTCTTCCATATCGTCAGCTAACCCAACCATATCTCTTACCCTTGACGAGTCTTCATTCATTCCAAGTTTATCTCTTTCAAATTGCCTTGTTTCTTCAATCAAAGACCTTAGTTCTGCCACCGAAGAATCTATTTTCTCTTTATCTACACCCTCACTTAACCACACTCCTCCACCGTCAGCATTAATAGTATCTGAAAAAACTTTATCCTCTTTATCAAAAAACTTTTTAGACAAAACATCGTAGTCTTTATTTGCTTCATAAGCTTCTCTGATTTGCCTACGCTTTTCCAACCAGTTTTTCGCCCTATCCAAAACACCTTCTGGAGTTTTCTCCCTTACTTGTTCTGGACTTTCTTTAGCTTTAAAGTCTCTATCACTTTGAGGAATACTTGATTCTTGTTCTAGCATATTTTTTAATCCTTTTTTATAGGTTAATAATTAAATAACTATTTAGCATTATACAAAAATGTACAAAAAAAAACAACCCCAGCGTTATGCTAGGGCTGTTTTTTTGCTAAAACGAATTAGTATTCGTCTCTGCGACCGCCACCGAAACCACCTCTTCCGCCACCGCTATTACCGCCGCGGCTAAATCCGCCACCGGTTCTGCGAGGAGGCCTATCACCCATAGGGCGGGCTTCGTTTACAGTCAATTTACGGCCTTCGAAATCTTTACCGTTCCACATTTCAATGGCTTTCTCTGCGTCTTCATCGTTAACCATTTCCACGAAACCAAAGCCTCGTGATCGGCCAGTCATCTTGTCGGTTATTATTGTAGCCGACTCAACTTCTCCAGCCTGTGAAAAAGCATCTTTCAAACCGTCTTGAGTGGTGCTGTAAGGCAAACCACCAATGTAAAGTTTTTTTGACATTCTATAATGCTATTTTTTAAATGTAAGGCGACCTCTCTTTGTTTCTATTCGGGCTTTTCGCCTTACCATCTATGCTTTTGGCATAAGACTCCGAAACTACGAGATATCTTACAACACCCTATTTATAAACTAAACCAACTTTAAAAGCAACAGTCCGTATTCCACCTATCCCCCAATTTGACAAGCACCTATAAAAAGTGTAGTATATACATACACAGAAACAG
>ERZ1292623.2637-Hain-H51-01um-R1-2637-length-15833-cov-6_pt1 | contig 15833 bp, 23 predicted proteins | sample MGYA00564398_ERZ1292623 | MGnify/ENA primary metagenome ERZ1292623 (study PRJEB36523, sample SAMEA6512633) | groundwater metagenome | collected 2019-01-07 | study: AquaDiva: Metagenomics assemblies of 32 groundwater samples | reverse complement strand
TGCGCACCACTCTTGACGGCCGTTTGTGAAAGCATACAATGTGGAAATCTCTATAGGAGGAGATGTGGATGAAGAAACACAATGGGTGTGGTGGTGAGAAGGTAGTCAAGACGAATGCCGAAAAGCTCGATGGGCTTTCCATGCGGCAGCAAGAAGTACTCGAGCTCGCCGCCATGGGTCTTCCGCCGAACGCCATGCCGTCGCGCATGGCCCCCGGACCTGACCAATACCCCGTTACCGTGAAGGCGGTGCGGTCGTACCTCGTTCGGGTGTGCGAAGCCTTCGGTGTGAGCTCCATCGACAAGGTGCTCGCGTTGCAGGAGGTTCAAGCAAAGCTCGGCATCGATGAATCGGGCATGGCGCGACCGAACGTTCCGAAAGACCCGGTTCTGCGTAGACCATATCACCAGCAGCCCATGGGGGCATAAACGATAACTTCTCCCCTGTGAACGCAGTGGGACCAACAAAGGGGCGCCACACTTGTGGCGCCCAATTTTTTTGTTACCAGGAAACCCCGCAGGAACTGCGGGGAGGATGTCATTTGCACTTGTAATTGCATTGAAATGTAGTATGATCTGCGCATCAAAAAAAGTGAGGTGCGGCTGTGGGTACAGTACTTGGGTTCAAACATACCGAGGGAAAAATCGAACTGGTGACAATTCCATTTGATTGCGGACTGTCAAGCATCGACATCGAAATTATCCGCAGATCTTATATGCCCCAGTTAACGGCGGAAATTGCGCTCGAAATGCGTCTTTCCGTCGAGCAAGTGAAATACCACATCAGGCGCATGTTACGAAAGCTAAGGCTTGGAAATCGCGTTGCTGTCGTTGCGCTTGTAGCACGTGATCAGTGGTTTCCAGAAATGCGTTACGATTCGATGGAGGTACAAACGTACATTCCCACCGAGAAGCAGCGGCTACTCCTTGCGGGTGTGTGCGCGGGGCTATCGACTGCACAAATAGCAGTAGCAAACCATATCTCTGAAGAAACCGTGAATTCAAATTTGGACACGATCTTTGAGCGCACTGGAATTCATCAGAGGATACTGCTTGCGCGTGTCGCTATCGAACAAGGCTGGGTGAAGTAGCACTTCCCCACTCAAACAAAGTTCGGGCGGAACCAATCGGTTCCGCCCGCTTTAATAAAAAATTCACCGCCCGTCGACTTGCTCGGGGCGGTGAGGTTGTGACCCTTTTGCGAGGGTAATCATGTTTTGTTTTTCTTTCCGCACGGATACTTCGCGTTCCGTGGCGTGTACAGTGTGACCACGTCGATCGGCACCACTCCGTCTTTGGTCATGCCGAGATCCTTCGCTGGTTGGAGAGTCAGATCGTAGGCAATGGGTTTTTTGTTCCCGAGCATTTCAGGATATGGTCCTCGATCTTTCACCTCTACAACAACGGACTTTCCGTTGCGTAGGTTTGTGATCTGGACCATCTGCCCGAAGGGTCGGCATCGATGAGCAACCGCGTACGTATCGGTATGATACCGCTCACCATTGGCCATTGTACGACCGATAAAGTTGCCGTCGTAGTATGAGGCGCACACACCGCGATACCCCACTTGGCACGAATGTGCGTATGCCGGAACTGAATCTCTGAGATCCAAAAGCCACGCAAAGAAAAAGAATGAAAAAAGAACAATTGCGGATTTCCGCATGAGACACCTCCTGCAAATATGCAAGCGAATGGAGAAATCCTGCTTCGACTTCTCTATGAGCTCGTTCGTAGTCGGATCTTATCTGTAAAATGGAGACGTGTCAATAGTAAAAACATGACGCTCACGCAAAATTTACTGATACAGAATCTTTAGACACATTGATACGACGTCTCCCAACATCACCATCAAACGGTATTCTTCGAGTATGCCGATGTATGTTTCATTTATGGATATATTGGCGTACACTGTAATCAGAAAAAGTGGAGGTGACGGACGTGGTGGACGTAAGAGTCGTATCGTGGAATACATTTCTCGTCCCATACCTTGCGGAAGAACGAACGCAACGATTGCGGAATATGATGAGCGCGCTTCTTGAACTTCGACCACTGCCCGACGTTATTTGTCTGCAAGAACTGTTCTTTCAGAAATATGTGCGCATGGTTGCGGAAGTGTTGAGTGTGTCGTATCACATTTGCGACGGAGCCAAAACGAAGGCATATCCGCCGTGGTTTTTACCCGGTGCAAATATTGGTGGACTTTTCTATTCAATTAGAAAAACGGGCCTCCTTACGCTCGTGCGGAACTGCTGGAACCTCGAGTGTGCGACCTTGAAGTATTTTTCGGCCGAAGCTCCTGATTGGAAATTCTGGCAAGGAGATGGATACGTCGACAAGGGATACCAATGGACACAGCTGACCAATCAAGATACCGGAGAGCGATTCGGTATCGTGAATACACACCTCCAAGCGTACGATGGTTATGACCGAATTCGCGAAAAACAACTCACGCAAATTGCGCGTCGTATCGCGGGTCCGTCCGTTGTGATGCCGGTTCTCATCGTGGGCGACTTCAACGCGAAGGAAGATTCACGCGTGTTCCGCTTTATGACGGAGCGGCTGCGATGGAAGTACCTTTCCCAAGACAGCGCATATGTATGTTCCAATGGCGTGAGCTTGCCTCTTCGCGCTACAGGCACAGTGGATCATGTGTTTGGCGTAGGAAGAGCATTTCATCCTACCGGCGTATCATCCGTATCAATTTGTAATCGCAGAAAGGCAAAACCATTTTCGGATCACGATGGGGTGGTGATTGATATCACTCTGCCGAACGCTTCTGAAACGGCAGCGCGCTACGCACGCCTCTGGAAACAAACGATGACCCGACGAGCATTGCCGCTACATCTCGTGACGTTATGGAGAGCACTGAAGGCAATATAAAAAATTGGGCCCCACGATTCCTTTCGGTTTCGTGGGGCCCTTTTCTTATGTTTTCTTTTTCACCGTGCTATCGGGAATCGAGAGTATTGTGACGGCAACAAGTGCGACGCCATCGGTAACCGTACCGAGCTCAATGGCAGCTCCATACGAGAGATCGAGCTCTCGGTTGGACTTGTACGGACCACGGTCGTCAACAGTGAGTTTTGTGGCTTTACCCGTTTTTGGGTTAGACACTCGAATCACAGTACCGTGGAGTAATACCCGACTTGCTACCGACGCAGCATGCATGTCGAATATCTTTCCCGTCGATGTTTTCTTTCCGTGGAACTCTTTTCCGTACCACGATACTCTGACTACGACAGTATCCCCTACTTTCGCTTCCGATAGATTGAGATATTTCTTTACCTCAATCGTGTCCGGAAACTTTGCAGTCTCGTCGTCCTCACGACCCCACTGAAGCAGGGCGCTGAAAAAGGATGGATTTAGCGCGTACGCCTCATCCGCTTCTCTGATCGTTTGCTCGCGGAACTCTCGCTCCGTCGGCAACTTCGATGCGGCCTCGACTCCGTCGAAGCCCGACTTGCCACACATAGCAATCGCAAGTGGTAAAACGAACGATATTGTAAAGAATTGAAACCTCATCCCAACCTCCACTCTTTGCTGGTGTATTTTTGCACCCCTGCGACCAGCAATATCTGCACACAGTAAAGCATGTTTCTAATGTTCTGTCAAGCCTCGTGGGGGTTCCTGTGTAATAAAAATCGACCGTGTCCCTTTGGAAACGGCCGATCAATCAAGTTACGGAATGGATTTTAGATGCCATTTCTGGTACGATTCTTCCCACTCTTCTCTGAGGACGCCCATGGTGTGTTTGTCGATGTACTCACCGTGCAGGAAGAGATGCTGCCGCTGTACGCCTTCGTGACGATATCCGCACCGTAGATACGATCGAATCGCCCGTTTGTTCGTTAGATTCACGGATAGTCCAACGCGATGAAGTCCGAGGGTTAGAAACGAAAACCTTAGCAACAGATGCATTGCCTCCGTGCCGTACTTCTTTCCCCAAAGGTCTTTTCTGCCGATGAAGATACCGGCAGTACCATGACGGTGAATCCGATCGACGCGATGAATGCCCGCGTTTCCAATGTGTTGCATACAGTCTTTCCCGACTTGGAGCAAAATGGTAAACACGTGATCTTGCCCACTTTTTTGTATGCGTTCGATCCATTCCCGCTCCATCGCCACCGACATCGGTAGCCGAGTTTGCAGATATTGGGTTACCTCCTCATCATTCATCCACGTCGCACATTCTTCTGCATCACTGACGTCGAGTAGTCCAAGATGGATATTGGTGCCTTTCATAAAAATCTGTCGCATGGAAACCTCCTTTGTTCTACAAACTAAATAGCACGTTCACAGGGCGTCGTCAAGTGTTCCGTGGTGAATTCTCACGCTAACCGCAACCTAGTTTGCAGGCTAATTGCAACCCCTGCCCGGATGGCCACACTGGGGGAATGTCACATACACACATCGGAAGAGACGACTGGCCTTGTATTTCGCGTATGCTCAAGGCCGGTCACTCATTCAGCGAAATCGCACGAACCATATATTTCGCATATCCGTACCATGCCTGGGAGCGAGGGACAAACGAGAATACCAACGGACTCCTTCGTCAGTATTTCCCAAAATCATATGACTTCAACTTGATCACTCCGAAAGAACTCGCACACGTGGTTCGCAGACTCAACGACCGAGAGCGGAAGCGGCTCAAATTCAAAAGTCCAAAACACGTATTCTCAAAGAAGTGAAAGGTTGCAATTAGAGTGCTAATTCAAGCGTAATGGTTCAATACCTTGCCAACATCACTTTAAGTAATTTATTAATTCGCAATAACGCTGTTGAACCATGTTCTATAGTTCGGGCGAAGGGTTCCAACAGTAATTAGTTATTAGATATTAGACATTTTCAGCCCTCTCCCGACGTTTCAGTCGGCTCTCCGACAAAACGTCGGAGCTTCATAGATTATAACGTCGGGGCACTTTGCCAATCAAGAATCGCTGGATGCGGATAGATGAGCATAATAATGTTCAGCGTCAGATTATCTCGAATCATATAGCCCACGTATATCTCCATTACAACTGCGAGAGCAATAATCACCCACACCGGCCACGTGCGAGCCATAAAAAATCCAAGCACCATCGCGCCAATATCAAAGAGTGAGTTGAGTACACTATCTCCATAGTAATCTAGTGAAATCGTTACCTCACGGTATCTATTGATCACAAAATCTGTATTTTCAAAAATTTCCCACGCCGCCTCAATAATAATCGCGATAAGTAGTCGACGCGATGCGGGTATGCGACGCGCAAATATCGTGAGTAGCCAGTAGAAAACAAATCCATGGATGACATGAGAAAACGTGTACCAATCGGATATGTGTTGCGAGTTTTCGGAACTCACGGTCACTCCATGCCACAATTTCACGTACCCACATTTACAAATGAGCGGATGACCGAGCGCATACAGAAATCCTCCCGCAAGTGCCGTCATGGCGAGCGCAACCGCTACCGTTGCTGCTGTGCGGTCTCCTCTATATTTTTTTACGTACCAGACCATCAGCACGGCAACTCCAACATAGAGCGCCATAATGATGAATGCTTGCGCAAGTAAGGAAAGTTGCAAAAATTGTGCGATGAGATATGTCACGCATTATATTTTATCATATGGAACACCCATAAATAAGAATGCCCCGTCCTGATCGGCCAGTTGGCGTATCAGGACGGGGCATGTCGCATGTTGTTAACTGTGGTACTACGGTACTAATGCAGCGTTCGCTTTCCGGGAGTGTCCGCGTCTGCCGGGTTGAATGTTGTATCACGTGACGTGGTTTCCAGACTTTTTGCACACTCCATAAGGATGCGTTCTGGACGTAGTGATGCGCATTCACACGAATCTTCTCCGTTGAACGCGGCGTTGAAATTCGCCGCCCATTGTTTGTACGCCTCGCCCGGATAAGTGGAACGCGCTAACATTTGTTTGATGCGCTCGTGGTCTTTCTCAACTTCGCGCTTCCACCAGCGATGGAACCAAAGAACAAAAAGAGCTGTCGAAAGCACTAGCGTATAAAGACCGAACCAAAGCCAAATTGACATTGCACTACCTCCTTGGGATGTATTGATTTGTAACGCATTATAAACGAACAGTCAAACACATGTAAGGAGAATTCAACCTCGCAGTGTGCCAGGCAAAGCTATATTCTCGGCCGACTATTCAGCCCATAGCCAACTTGGGCAACCTCGGTATCCGTTATAGTACGGAAATCAGTTTTCATTACCGTAAAGAAGAATCATGTGAATAGAAAAGCCCCCGGATATCAGTCTGTCGGATGATGAATCGGGGGCTATGGATCTAGAGATTTGCGTAACCATTTACGCGTGGAAGTCGATCGGCGAGCGAATTTCTTGAAAGTTGAGCGTTTCGTTGTTGGGATTTGGTCGCCTTGATGCGAAGTGGCGTTTTATAGATGCCCCCCGCGCACCAACCGTTCATCACACTTCGGGCACTGTGTGGTGCGAATGGTGCCCCGCTCAATCACTTCCCCGTCGGAAAGTACCACCCAGACTCGCAAGTCAGCAATCTTCAGCTTTTCTCCGCACTCATGTATGTATGAGCTACCGTTGAAACGCGTGTGACGCTCAAGATATTTCGTTACGAGCTTTTCGAACTTTCTTTCCGTGGTCGGATTTTTTGGTATTTTCATTCCTCACTCCCATCGGTGCAGATTTCACCGACACTGTATCGGTTTTTCAGCAAACTGTAAAGTTGCTCTTCACCACACACTATCGTTGTATTTCGCGGAGTGACGTGCCGTCGATATTGAAGTAGAGTGACTTCCCTATACTGGGACGGGTAGTAATTGGCTCACCGTCTGCGCGATCTGCGAAATTAACGATAATAGCCCCGTCACGATACTCCGTAGTTCGCGGAGCAATGCGATCGCCAAGCAGTATCGCATTTGTCCCGCGATAACCCATCTCTTCCTTTAATGCCACAACAGCGTAGAAAAAAGTTCCACTTCCTCCAGAGCTCTGCGTGAGAAGAAACGCAATATCCTCGTCGCCGTCACTGTCAAAATCTCCTCTCACTTCATTGCCAAATATTTTCGTTTCAATCCTCGCGGCAGATTCCGGACCTGCTTCCATAGATGACTGCCCATTCATCAGTGTCACTACTCGCCCTTCAATATTGTAGGTGGCATCCACGTACCCCACAAACGGCGTTTCCACCTTGTTTGTACGAAGAAAAGCATACCACAGCGCACCAACAGCGACGAGAATAATGAATATGATAATTGCATTTTGTTTTTTCATACTATATCTACGAAATAATAAGTAATGTGATAATACCAATCGCAATCCGATAGTACCCAAATAATGCAAACGTGTGTGATCGAATATACTTCAACAACCACGTAATGCTTGCGAGTGCAGTCAAAAACGCACCGGTAAATCCTACCGCAAATACCGGAAGATCTGACCACGTGAATGATGCAAGTGTCTCTACGCCATCTAAGATTGTCGCCGCAAGCATCGTTGGCACCGCGAGCAAAAAGGAAAACTCAACTATTTGTTTGCGCGGCACTCCCACTGCCATTCCACCAATAATAGTCGCCCCTGCGCGTGACACTCCGGGAATGACCGCGATTGACTGCATCAGGCCAATGCCGAACGCTTGAGCGTATGTAATCGGTTGTGGTGGTGACTGCTCGATTGTAAAGGACCTGCGACCATACTGACGCTCAAACACAATCATAATAATACCGCCAATAATCAACGCCCACGCAATAATTGCAATTTCCTCAAAAAATACTGATTTAATAATGGAATATAGTGTGACTCCCACAAGGGCGGTAGGAATAAATGCAACAATCAGCCGAGAAATAGTTTCCCATTTTAGAAATTGTGAAAAATAAAGCAGTGCGACCGATGCAATGGCGGCACACTGAATACTAATATAAAAGCTTTTTGCTACGACGTCCGCGTCAATCCCAAGTAACTTCCCTGCAATAAGTAGATGCGCAGTCGATGAGATAGGTAAAAATTCGGTAAACCCCTCAACAACGCTCAACATGAGCGCTTCAAGTAAATTCATAGTGTACTGCTATTGTGTCGGATTTTATAAGTATTGTCGAACGTGTAAATTAAAAAAACCCGACCGGGGCTTTTTAATACCGTGAATATTTTATCTCACCGCTCTAATTGACGTTCCTGTTTTGTTGGTGTGATAGGTCGCTTCCGCGCCGTTCACAGACACCGCCACTTCATACCCTGGCGTGATCACCTGGATACATCCCTCATTGACTTTCCTAATCCCGAGACAACCGTCCGACCATTCTTTCTCATATGCAGTAAGGATGATGACCTTGTTTTCAGAGATTCCCGCGAGTGTTGCCGCAAGTGTGCGCACGGCCGCAACCGCTTCAGGCACAGGAAGATTATGTATCGATCCCGGCGGTGCGCCGTTCGCTGATGTTGGGACTGCCGAGGACGACGTGTCCGTCACCGCGGTGTCGAAAGTATTTGTTTCGGGAACCGGCATGCCTCGCGACACAGTAGAGTCCCCTGTTTCAGCGGGAGGTGTGCCCATGTAGTACACTGCCGCACCCACCATCGCAATAATAACAAGACCAAAAATACTCACATATTTCATAACATATCAGACGGAGACATGTGCGAGATATGACGATGTACTGACATCCCCCACAGTTGCTACGAAATTTCCTAGTGACGAAAAAGCGCCCAGCAGTCATGGTGACTACTGGGCGTATTACTAGCGTGCGAGTTCGATGTACCGAACGATCAGATCTGCTTGGCGAAGAATCTCGGTACCATTGGTGGGATACATGCCCGCTGGCATCACCACGACGCGCGCACCGACAAGAATGATATCCTTTGCGCATTTTACGCACGGTTCTCCCGTCACGTAGAATGTTGATCCCTCTCCACCTCCGTTCTGCCGAGCGAGTTTTGCGATGGCAAAACTTTCTGCATGCCCGCATCCTCCAACTTCTAGACTCGTTCCACTGGGTACACCGAGTGTTTCGCGGATGCACGAAGTAGGACTACATTCACTCTGTCCTGGAAGAAACGCATTATATCCCACCGCGATGACATTACCGTCACGGGCGACCACACATCCAAAACGTCTCGTACCCTGCGGACACTCTGGCGTCTTTCCGCGACTACACTGCGACATGATCTTCGCGGCATCTGCCATGCGAAGAAACATTTCGTCCATGAGCCGTTGTTCTTCTGCAGACGACGTGGCTCCGGTGAGAATCGGAGAAAGTCCGGTCGATCCAAACCCTCCTTTGCCGCGCACCGTCACCGGGAGCTCGTCCACGACTTCCAACACCGGTAGCAGAACACGCGCAAACACCAGCTGACAAATGCGATCACCCCTTTTCACTTCAAACGGTACGTCGCTTTTATTCACCAGCGCCGCGGTAATCTCGCCGCGATAGTCCGAGTCTCCGGTGCCGGGGGGTGTTCGCAAGTTCAATGCGTTGTTTGGTGGCAAGCCCACTGCGAGGTCGAATCTGAATTTCGTATCCACGGGGAATGCGAAACGCACACCCAAGTCCAAACAATGTCACTTCACCCGGTTGCATTGTGTACGGCAACTCAGCCGACACTTCTCTTGTGAATCGATCAAGCGCTACTGCAGCGCACCCGTCGTACCCATGGGCTCCGGCGGTTGCGACGTGCGGAAGCGTTGCTCCGGGACGCAGCATTTTCACTTCAAAACGTTCCATTATTTTCTCCTTACTCGAAGCGATAGGAACCAGGGATTACCGACTTGCACTCGCCGCATGTAATGAACTGGAGATCTAATTTTCCGCATGCTTCTCCTGTGTCTGCACTCTTGGAGTTTTTCCAAAATATACGCACTTGTCGAATTTCTTCACGACAAGTGGGACATCTTGGATACACAGGCAAATTCCCTAGCTCGATGATTTGGGGAATGAGCATGAAAGCAAGCCTGGCAGCCGTATCAGCATCAGACACATCTTCAAAGTCCTCCTTTGCTTCGCGGCGCTCTTTGAGATGTGCGATGCTTATAAGCGCAATGTAAAGAACAAGCGGGTAAAGGACAAACGCTCCGACAAGCGTGAGCGCAACGTGTAGTACAGTCATATGCCCTCCTGTATCTACTCATCCTTATAGCAGAGTGGCTGTAGGAGTCAACACATCATCGCAGCACAAGCCGATATACTACTTCTACATTATAAAATGATACTGCTTTTTTTCTGTATTGAAGACAGTAGTAACAGTAGCGCGGAACCTAGGGTAAGCACCGCACCAATAATAAATATTGAATTTACGCCAAACGCCACGGAAATAGTACTACCTAGCATCATTGCTAAACCAATCGCTATACCGTCAAGTGAGTGAAAATATCCGTATCGTTTCCCAAGATGTTCTTTTTCGCTCATTTCTGCAATGAGTACCGGAGTACACACAATTTGCACTGCCATAAGAATCCCAATGGCCACTTCAACGCCCATCACTGCAGTAAATGAAAGATCCGTCGCAAGTAACAATATCACACAGGCAAATAAAAACTGTGTGAGTATCACCGCTCTTAGTCGAAGCACTATATATTTACCTACGAACAATGCACCGATAGATTGCGAAAGAATGGACACACCAAATGCAATACCAAAATATTTAATACCAACGATTTCATTAACACGAAGAACCCAGTACGGTGCGGCAATCCCGGAACCGAGAGCAAATAACATATTCGCTATTAAAAAATTACGATAAGACATAGCGCCAATAAAAAAGCCAGTTTTTCGAGAACTGGCAAACTCCTTTCTTCTCACTTCGAAGGGTCGAACTCTCCAGCCTTGACACCTCTCACAAATGCGTCCCACTCATTCTTGTTGAACAAGAGGACTGCGCCGTTTTTGTTTTTCGAGTCTCGGACTCGAATTGTTTCCCCGTCCTGCGCAACCTCGACGCACCAGGTGATGATGCGCGAAAAAGTCGATTTTCTGAACTTACCGTCAGACTTCATTTTTCTACCCTCCAGGCAGACTCCTAGGACTATCCCAGTCTATATTAAAATATTACGACACAACGCTTCGGGTGGCAAGAATCATCTTTTTGTACTTCCAGAAAACACGCTTTTCGATCTTTTGAGAGGCGCCCAACATATAACAACACCCCGCCAAAGCGGGGTGTTGTAGGAAACAATTTCGATTAGACGCGGCTGACCTTTGTTGCGTTCGGACCCTTTGCACTTTCCGAAACTTCAAAAGTCACTTTGTCGCCTTCGCGGAGTTCTTCAAAAGAAACTCCGACAAGCTCGTTAGAGTGGAAAAAGAGATCCTTTTCCTTTCCTTCGCGCTTGATGAATCCAAAGCCCTTGTCTGTGACACGGGCGATAATTCCTTCTTCCATAGAGAAAAATCAAGTGTTGAGTAATGTATCATGCAAATGTGCTGGAGTTGAAGGTCGATCCCTGCTCCTCTGGATCAGCCCAAAGATGATTGCATAACTGTACCACATCCCGTGAAATTTGTCACGCGAAATGCCGGAAATGCGCGAAAAGTGCTTACTGGGCGCACGCTTTTTCTAAATTAACAAGCACAATTTGTTTTTATATTATCCAAGCTCCTCTGGTCCAATAATCACCTGTGAACCCTCGCGGATTTCACCACGTATCAGTTTATCCGCGATCGCCTGCTCTATTTTCTCCTGAATTGCTCGGTTCATTGGGCGCGCGCCGAATTGTTTATCGGTTCCAAATTTCACCGCAGCGTTTACTAAGTCGTCAGTAATCACAAGCTCAAGATTTTTTTCGCGCATACGGACTTGGAGTTTCTGCAACATCAGGTGTGCAATCTGCGTAAGATGCTGCGCTGTAAGCGGGTTAAAGAGCACAATAGCGTCGAAGCGATTTAACAACTCGGGTGTATAGATACCACGCTCAATCAACTTGTCGATAATTTGTGATTTCGTTGCGCTCATATCGGCACCGTGTTCCTGCGCTTCCCAAATCAAATCACTCCCCGCATTTGATGTCGCCACAATAATAACGTTCCGCGCACTCACATGCTTCCCTTGCATATCCGAAAATACTCCTTCATCAAGAATTTGTAAAAACAGATCTAAGATATTTCTGTTTGCTTTTTCAAATTCATCGAGGAACAACACTCCATATGGTTTATCCTTCAGCGCTTTCGTTAATGTTCCCACTTTTGCGCCTTGGGAAAATCCAATAAGTCGCTCAAGTGCGTCTGCCGTTTGGTATTCTGACATATCAAAACGCAAAATCGACTGCTCACTCTGAAAGAACAATTCTGCAAGCGCTTTTACAGTTTCAGTTTTTCCAACGCCCGTGGGACCGAGAAAGAGTGCCGATCCCATTGGACGTTTCATATTTCGCACCCCAGCGCGGGCGCGTCGCAGTGCGCTTGCTATGACTTTAATGGCTTCATCCTGCCCCACAACACGTTGATGAAGATACTCTTCAAGTGAGAGTAATTTTGCTCGCTCCTCTACATGAATCTCCCCCACGGGTATATGAGTTTTTGATTGTACAAGCGCGAGAATGTCGCCGCGTACTACGAAAACTTTATTTTGTTGAACAACGCGTGGAGCAACTCCCACAAGGAGATCAATCGCCTTATCTGGCATAACGCCATATGGCAGATAGTTATCTGCACTGGTCAGCGCTTCTTCAATAGCGCCGTAGGTAAATAAGACATTGGTACGCGCCTCAATGTGTTCTGCGGATCGCTCAAGCTGGGAAATCATGCGTTCGCGCGATGGCTCGGCAATTTCCACTTTTTCCATTTTGCTCGTGATGAGCATATTCGATTCAACAGTATTTTGAAAACTATCCAAATCTACTGTCGCGATAATCTGCAGTGATGGAGACGAAAAATATGGCTCAAGAATTTGTACAGCGTCAGACCCAATCGATCGTGCGTGTTCCAGAAATGCAGCAAAATTAGAAATGACTAATATGATATTCTTTGCGCGTACCGCGTTGTTGAGTAGCGATACAAGTGCTACCTCGTACTCGGCTTTTGTGTGTAGTACACTCGCCATAATGTTATAGTCGAGTGTATATATTTTTTTACCCTCAAGCTCCGGTGTCACAGTACCTCGGGCAATGGAGCGCGCAAAATTGTATACGACGTCGCGAGCGGCGTCCTCATTGGGTCCTACCACTATTGCGTCGGCTCCATGTGCGCGAGCAAGAATGCGTTCCAGTGCCGCTACCTCTTCAGTATCTTTGAGCGACATTGCAACCGCGGCGGCATCATAGTGCTCAATGATCTCTCGGCCAAACCGCTGCAACGTGTACGCCGCGCTATATGCCCAATCTCTCCCAATGCTTTGTACTGTCGCGAGTCGCTCGCGTGTCCACCACTGTTCACGCGTGCGCGTAATCGCACGACTGTGCGCATACCACTCCGCAGACCCAATAAGCTCCGAATCTCGACTGCCCGCATCCACAATAAAGGTGCGAAATACAGCGTCTGATGCGAGGAGTGCGTGCACAAACACTGCGAGTGTAATAGGGCCCTGGATAGTATCGGGAATGTTGAGGTCAGAAATGGAGGTGGTCTTTTGTGCTAGTAGCTTAGATTGCACCATCTGCGGAGTTATTCCGCACCGCAGTAATATAAGCTGTCCCGCCTCCGAATTTACAAATGCGCGAGTAATGTCTCGGTTGGATCGATACAGTACTTTCAACACATCAAACGTTGGGCCGATTATTGGGGCCTCATCTTGCAGGTAAGAATGTCTAAAGAATAATTCTATGACAAAAATGGAAAGGTAGAGAGCAACGAGTATCAACGTCATCCCAAGTACATACGGGGCAGCATATATCACCGGATCAACATTGATGGATACGGGAAGTTGCACATATGCCAGTCCGTACGCAACCGCGATGAGAAGCGTAAAAATGAGAATTGTTCCATTCAGCACTTTATCGATTGTATCTCGAAGCGGATGAGAAAATTTGTAATCGAGCGCAACTACCGAATACATTGGATGTTGTGAAATACTACGGGGAGAAATATTCATATAAGCAGCAACGTAACCCCCACGCCAAACGCACTTATAATGACAAAAGGAAGCAGAAACCAAAGCATAAAACCCACTCCACCAAGTATCAGCGCGATCACGAGCGAAGCAACTCCAACGAGTATGGTAATCAACCGAATTGAAGCGCCTACAACACGCATGAGTAAATTGACAACAAATACCGACGCCCATTCCTCTATTCCTCGTTTTGTGGGCACTTCGCCAAGTTGCTTCCACCGCGCAAATAATGTGAAAGAAAGTTGTTTGATCGAAAAGAAATGGTACAAAAACCAAAGTATATTACCCCAGATCCGCGCGTATGCTGCGGGAGCTTCAAAATACATCCAGATAAAAAAATCCCTAATGAAGAGCGCGACGGTCATTGTAGTTCCCATTGTATCGTATTTATAGAGAAGAATGGAATATACATCGATATATGAGTGATATACCCGCGGGATATTCGTCACTATATACAAAAGGTCGAGTGTTATTTGCCTTCACAAGTACACACTTATGACTACGTACATGACGACTCGGTTATTTGAGTTTGTGTGCATCGGGACGGTCGCATTTCTCTTTATTGCATTTGCAGTACCTGTCTCTGCACAAACTACCCCAAGTATACCGCTCTGCGAAATCCAGCGCGGTCTCACAATTGGATCCGTTGGTGAAGATGTGCGATGTCTCCAGCGATACCTGAACTGGTCTGGACATACTGTTGCCATTTCTGGTTCCGGTGCACCAGGTAGTGAGACAACGTACTATGGTGCACTAACGGCAGCTGCAGTTGTGCGCTGGCAAAATGCCAACGCATCAACCGTGCTCACGCCGCTTGGACTTTTCGCTGGTACAGGATACTGGGGTCAGGCATCATTCGGACAATACGTTCGATTGGTACGCTCCTCGCTCGGCGTGTAGAGAATGGCATACTAAACATAAAACACCCCCGCTACGCGGGGGTGTTTTATGTTTGCTTCTCTTCTGATACAAAAGGGGTACTGGAGAGGAGTCCGACTTTTCTCCAGTAGTATGTTTAGGGGATCACTCCCCATAGCATATGAACGACCTTTATGTCAATAATAATGGCACCCTGAAAACAAAAACACTTCCTATGCAAGGAAAATTTGCGAACATAAGTATCATTCTCGCAAGTCACGCCACGTTGTTGGAGTGTGAGGGCTCACCGATGCGGACAACCTGCCCAACAACATGGTCGGCGCGTACCCTTTCGCATTTTATCGAGTCCAACAGCGATACGCCGTGCGCGGGTTTCCACTTTCTTCGCCGACGTTACCCAGCAAATCCACTCGTTGCGCGCAAGTGGTGTAATGTCTGACCACACATTTTTTACCTTCGCGTCAGTTTCGATTGCCTTACGAAAATCATCGGGTATAGTATGCGGATTTTTTTTAGAGTGTTTTTGTCCTGACATCAACGATAATTGTTTGCTAGATTATACTATTGAGAATCAAATCTCGCTCTATTCTCCGCCATCCACTTCTGCTGTTCTGCTTTCTTCTCCTCGTCGGAAAGATCAGCTTTACCCTTCATCACATCAGTGTGTACCTGCATATAGTGAGGCATAAGCGCTTTCATCCACTCTTCGAAAGTATTACCCTCTGCTGTTACTTCGCATAAATCACATTTTAATGTTTTCATGAACCTATTTTATATCAATAAATACAAAAAACAAACTCCGTAACAGAGGTTGTTTTGAACTGGCCTTCGATAACTTTGCTCCGCGGGTAACCGGCAATTGGATTGCCTAGTTGCCCACGGACTGCGCTCGAAAGTAATCGAGAGAGCTCATCACTTTGCTCACTTGCTCCGCGGGTAGGATTCG
>ERZ1292623.2636-Hain-H51-01um-R1-2636-length-15834-cov-9_pt1 | contig 15834 bp, 17 predicted proteins | sample MGYA00564398_ERZ1292623 | MGnify/ENA primary metagenome ERZ1292623 (study PRJEB36523, sample SAMEA6512633) | groundwater metagenome | collected 2019-01-07 | study: AquaDiva: Metagenomics assemblies of 32 groundwater samples | reverse complement strand
GCGCCGTGAGCGCCGTGAGCGCGGCCGGAACCACGAGCTCCGCCCACTGGCGGTACAGCTCGCCGGACGGATGCAAGCCATCGGAGACGGAAAGCAACGGGTCCGAGACCATTCGCCGCGAAGTGACGGTCACGTCGACCCAGGCGCAGCCGGCCTTGGTCGCGATTGTTCTTGCGTGCTCGTTGTACTCGTCGATGTCCCGCGCGATCGCGGCGGCGTCGCGTCCGGCGGCAAACGGCGTGGCCCCCCAATCAGGAATCGAAAGCACGATCACGCGCGATGCGCGTTTGCCCGCCAGTCCCATGGCACGCTGCAGTACCGGCGCAAATCCGGAGGAGAACTCCTTGAGCGGCCGGGCGCGGTACTGGTCGTTCACGCCGACGAGCAGCGTGACGATGTCGAACGGACCGCGCGGCTTGGCTTCGTCAATCGCGTCGTGCAGCTCATCCGTCGTCCACGCGGTGCGCGCGATATACAGCGGGTTGTCGATCACGACGTCCCGCGTCCTGAGCAGCGCCACAAGGTGATGCGGCCAGCGTTCCGATTCCGTGACTCCATCGCCGATGGTGTATGAGTCACCAAGGGCCAGGTATCGCACTATGCGGATTTGTCCCGCCGCCTCGTTTCGAGTGAGCGTTCGGCCGGCGTCGCAGCGGCCGGCGCAAGGCCATCGCGACGCAGCTGGGCGAGGAATGCCGAAGCACCGGCGTTATCCGGCAGCACCTTCAACGCGCGCAGCGCGTCCTCGGGCCGCAACGCAAGCATCGCGCTGAACGGATCGGGATCCACGCCCACGCGGCGGAATTCCTGTAGCAGCACCTCGAACGTCTGGTCGCTGGCCAACGGACCCCCCTCAAAACAGGCCTACCCTGTAAACAAACCGCGCGATTTCCCGAAGCGAAAGACGCACGTTTCCGGCAGTTAACTGACGACGCGAGAGCAACGACGTAACCTGCTGGCCGTCAATCACTTGCTGTCAGAGCCTACTTGAGGAGGTATCGTCGGTTTCGGACAAAAAGAAAGGGCAGGCGACGAACGCCGGCCCCGATCCAACCTCGCGAGGAGGCGCGCTACGGCGCCAGAATCGCGACCGTGATGGCCGCTGCAACCGCCATCAACGCGGCACCCGCACTCACCGCCGCCATCGGCGTGACGACGAACTCCCGGCGAAACCACGGCGTGATCATCTGCGGTGCGTGATGCGGCAACGCCGCCATGATCTGGGCCTCAACATGCTCCGGCGTACGAACCAAGCGCGACCGATCCATGTTGCGCGAGAGGTTGCGCCAGAACTCGACATCCTTGGCGGTATTGCCGACGCGAACGGCGGCTTCGGGCAGTTCTCCATCGAGCCATGCGTGGACGGAGCTGTCCAGCGACCGTTCACTTTTTGTGCCGAGCGGAATCTCGCGCTCGACAACCGGATGGACTTCGCGCTCTTTCTTGCCGCGCGATGCCGGCGTCCGGCTTTCATGGCGACCCGGGACTGGCAGGTCGGAGTTCAGATCATCAAGCATGTTAGGCGTACTTCTCCGTGAGTAGGGCTTGCAGCGCCTCGCGCGCCCGATGAACCCGCATTTTCAGTGCACCGACGGTCGTGCCCAGCAGGTCCGCCATCTCTTCATATGAACGACCCTCGACGTGCTTCATCACGAACGCTTCGCGCAGTGAGGACGGAAGCGTGGCGAGCGCGACGTCGAGGTCAGAACGCAATTCGCTGCGATCCAGTTCTTCTTCCGGCGTCGCATACGCCGACGGCTGATCGTCTTCCTCATAGCTCAGGTGCGATCGCCGGATGTTCTTGAGCCAGTCCTTGCACCCGTTGGCCACGATACGGAACACCCACGCATCGAAGCGGCCGCGAACTTCGGCCAGGTGCTGGTACGCCTTGATGAACGAGAGCTGGAGAATGTCTTCAGCGACATCGGGGCTGCCCGTCATGCACAGCGCGTGCCGGTACAGCGGGTCGCTGTAACGACCGATGAGGAGGCGAAATGCGTCCCGGTTTCCACCGAGGACGCGCTGAATGATCAGCTGATCGCTGTCTTGCTCGGCCGTGAGCGGGGCCGGCTCCGTCGCTTTCACGACGGTAGAGTAATGCCGTTGCCGCACGTAGGACAGTGCGGAAACACCCACTTGAGGAAGCAGGACGGTCGCCACGATAAAAGGACGAAACAGCGGAACCGCCGTAACGTCCGAAACACTGGAAAAGCTGCCGCTTAGGACGCGCCGGCCAAGCCTGGAAAGGCCCCCCAGCCTCGGCTCCGAATCACCGTGCCGTGCTCGTCCAAAGCCGGGGGCGGAAGGCGAACCGAGCCACCGGCACTGGGGGCCATTCCTGTCCTCGCGCTCGTGCTGCCGCTGACGGCCTCCGCAATCGACTCGGCGACGGTCTTCACGAGGCCGCAGGGAACGCCGGCCGCACCCAGCTCCCGAACGCAATCCGCGGCGGTGCGCTTGGCGACCGCGTTGGCCAGAGCCGACACGATGCGTTTGCGCTCGGCGATCCGGCCTCGGTTTTCGGCGAGCTGAGTATCCTCGATCAAGGCCTGCAATCCGAATACCAGCCCACAAGCGCGCCACTGCGCGTCGCTGCCGACCGCGATCACAATGCCTCGGTCGCTGGCGTGGAACAACTGATATGGAACAAGGTTCGCGTGGGCGTTTCCCCAACGGCGGGCATCCTGGCCGGACACGAGCACGTTTTGCGCGGCGTTCACCAAGGCGGCGCGCGCCGAGTCGATGAGTGAGATATGGATGTGCCTCTCAAGATCCGTTCCGCGCGCGACGCCCGTGAGCAAAGCGAGACAGGCGATGGCGGCATCCTTTCCCGCTATGACATCGGCCAACGCGACACCAGCCTTCATGGGCGCGCCATCAGGCTCCCCGGTGATCGACATCCATCCGGACTCTGCCTGGACGACGAAGTCGTAACCGGGACGCGCGGACCCGGCGCCGAAACCGGAGATGGTGCACCAAATCAGTTTCCGGTTCTTCGCCGCCAGGTCCGTGACATCGAGTCCGACACGCGCCATCGCGCCAGGCAGGAAATTCTCGACCACGACGTCGGCTTCGCCCACAAGTCGCGCAATCAGATCCCGTTCACGTCGCAGGTCAGCCGCGATGCTGAGCTTGTTGCGGTTCACCGACAGGAAATAGGCTGCAATGCCAGACGCATCGAACGGCGGGCCCCACGTTCGGGTCTCGTCACCGTGTCCCGGTCGCTCGACCTTGATCACGTCGGCGCCCAAGTCACCGAGCATCATTGTGCACAGCGGACCGGCCAGGACGCGCGACAGGTCAATTACTCGAATGCCCTGTAATGGTAATGGCGTCATACTGTTCTTATAGTGGCTTTACAACAGGGGAATTGGCGGCACTTCTTGTGGAGTTCTTTCGGCGCTGAGACCATGACGCCACGGCATCGTCCTACTACCGCGCATCACGGCAGCAAGCTTGCTTAGGCATCGCTCAATCATATACTTGCGGGCGCTTTTCGGACCGGCCCGGTCGCTTCGAAATCGCGCAGAAAACCACCCGCCTTACCGTAACTCCTCCCGACACGATGGCACGCAAAGGCAACGCAAGTGAACCTGTTGTGAAACGGGGCCCTGGTCATCGCGCGGTCGATGCGCGCGACGCAATCGCGGAGCTCACTGAGCGCGCGCAGGAAATCAGCCTCGAGGCGGGCACCAAAGTGTCCGAGGCCATGCGGGATGTGGTCAGCGCTGCCGCCGGTATCGCCGGTTTCGCAATGGAGAGTGCGCGCGACCTGATCAACTACATGGTGCGCCGCGGTCAAATGACGCCGGAGGAGGGCGACAAGCTCCTTCGCGAAGCCGAGATCGCGCATGGCAAGCGCCCCAAGTCGCAACGCAACAAAGCGACGGCAACTGAGATCCAGATAAAGGAGCGCAAGATTCAGCGCGCCAAGGTAGCCGCCGAGCGCGAGAAGGCCATGCAGCGACACATCGCCTTGGTCACCAAGGCGAACGCCGCTGCCGCCAAGGCCGCAAAGAAAGCCGAGAAGAAGGCGGCCAAGAAGTCAAAGCCCGCCAAGAAGAAGAGCGGCAAGCGGAAGTAGCGGCGCCCCAGGCGCCGCAACCAGCCGATGCCCACTGGAATCGTGGTCAGGGCGCCAACCCGCATCGACCTCGGCGGCGGCTGGACGGATGTGCCGCCGTACTGCGATCGCGAGGGCGGCTTCGTCTGCAATGTCGCGATCAGCCGATACGCGACTGCGACGATCCGCGCACATGGCGATGCGACAAAGCTGGAGGATGCCTTGCTGAGCGCCGTGACGCGACGGGCGGAACTGGCAGGCGAGCACATCTCGGTCGAGAATGACTTCCCGGTCGGGGCCGGCCTCGGCGGATCGAGCGCGGCAAGCGCAGCGCTCCTGGTCGCGGCCGCCGAATGGCGCGGCATCCCATGGAATCGCCGAGACATCGCCGAGGCCGGGCGGGCGATCGAGGTCGAGGACATGGGAATCGCCGGCGGCCGCCAGGATCACTATGCCGCGGCGTTTGGCGGAGCGCTGGCCCTGACGTTTGGATCGACGGTGAAAGTGCAGCGCATCACGCTTGATCGCCAACGCGGCGCCGAGTTCGTCGCGCGATGCGTGCTCGTGTACACCGGCGAATCGCGTATTTCAGGCGGTACCATCACCGCGGTGCTTGGCGCCTGGCAGTCCGGAGAGAAGCGCGTCGTGAATGCGCTGGCACGCATGCGCGACATCGCACGCCAGATGGCGGCGGCGCTCGAGCACGGCGAATTCGATCTGCTCGGAAGTCAGCTGGACGAACACTGGCACTTTCAGCGCGACCTGCATCCGTCGATCCCGACGCCGCGCATCGATGAGATCATCGCACGCGGGAAGGCCGCAGGTGCACTGGGCGCCAAGGCGATGGGAGCGTCCGGCGGCGGCTGCGTCCTGCTGTTTGCGCCGGCGGCTGGAACTGAGCGCGTCCGGGCAGCGGTCGCGCCGCTGGGCACTTTTGTCGATTTTGGAATGGACATGGAAGGGGTCACCGTCGTTCAGAAGCGCGAACCTTGACGCCGCCGAAGGGAGACGCGGTAGCACTCGTTCGCGAGTTGGTGCGCATCGATTCGCGCAATCCGTCGCTCGCGGATGGGGCACCGGGAGAACAGCGGGTGGCCAACGCGCTGGCCCAAGTCCTGCGCTCCTGGGGACTCCCGGCGGACATCGTGGATGTCATGCCCGGCCGGCCGAACGTGATCGCCGTCATTCACGGTTCGGGCGGCGGCCGTTCGCTGATGTTCAACGGCCACATTGACGTCGTCGGCGTGGAAGGCATGACGCACGCACCGTTCGACGCATTCGAGCGGGACGGCCGGATCTATGGCCGCGGCGCATCCGACATGAAGGGCGGCGTTGCCGCGATGTGCGCCGCGGCAGCCAAGGTAAACGGTCGGCTGAAAGGCGATCTCATCATCGCGGCGGTGGCAGACGAGGAATGGCGCAGCGCCGGAACCAGCGCGCTGCTGGCCAACGGGCTGCGCGCGGATGCGGCCATCGTAACCGAGCCGACGCGTCTTCGCATCATGCCGGCGCACAAGGGATTTGCATGGATCGAGGTGCGCGTCTCTGGCAAGGCGGCCCACGGCAGTCGCTGGGACATCGGCGTGGACGCGATCCGTCACGCCGGCCTGCTGTTGGCCGAACTCGATCGTGTGGACAGCGAAGATCTTCCGCGCCGCTCGCACGCGCTGTTGGGCCGGCCTTCGCTGCACGCCAGTGAAGTGGCCGGCGGACTGGGAATCAGCACGTATCCGGACCGCTGCGTGGTGAAGCTCGAGCGGCGCACGATCCCCGGTGAGACTCCGGATGAAGCGCGTCGCGAAGTTGAGACCGCGTGCGAACGGGTGCGTGTGCGCCGACCGGAGTTCCGGGCTGAGGTGGAGTTGTTGTTCGCGCAGCCGTCCAGCGACGTGGCAGTGGACGCGCCGGTCGTGCGCACGCTGGCCGATGCGTTGCGCTCACACCGGTTGCCGACCGATCCTGCCGGCATGAGCGCCTGGACCGACGCAGCGCTGCTCAACGCGGCCGGTATTCAGGCGATCTGCTTTGGCCCAGGCGACATGGGACTGGCGCACGCCGCCGAGGAGTACATTGAGTCGCGGGAAGTGGAGCAGGCCGCGAACGTGCTGGAATCCTTCGCGCTGGCGTGGTGCAACTGATGTCGCAGCTCACTCATGAGCAATACAACCGGTTGGAGCGCGCAGTCACCCGATCAGAGCGGATCGCGGTGTCGCGGAAGGGCGGCGAGTTGATACTGGTTCCGCTGGCGATGCGCACGCACAAGGGTCGCGAAGTAATCGATGCCCGTAATCCAACGACCGGCGACGCGTTGTTGATCTATCTCGACGAGGTCGACTCGTTGGAGTCGTTGTGAGCGGCAGCGCGGAGCCGCGCGTCGCAATCTTCGCCGACGAGTCGTGCCTGGGAAACGGCCGCGAAGGCGACAATCCCGGCGGTGCCGCGGGACTCATCGAGCATCACGACAGTTCTGGTGGCGAGCCGACGCGGTTCGACTACTGGGTGTCCGAACCGGCGACCACCAACAACCGAATGGCTCTGCACAGCGCCATCGAGGCCTTCCAGATTCTGTCGAGAAAGGGGAACCGGCTGCACGTCCGATTCACGTCGGATTCCCAATATCTGGTGAAGGGTATGAGCGAGTGGGTGCCGGGTTGGCGAGCCAGAGGCTGGCGCCGAAAAGCAGGCGCGATCGAGAACCTCTCGCTGTGGCAGGAAGCTGTGGAAGTCGCTGAAAGACATGAGGTTGAGTGGCGTTGGGTGAGGGGCCATAACCAGCATCCGGAGAACGAATACGCAGACCATCTGGCCACCCGGGCGGCCCGGGACCAGAGTTCGTCCGGGGGGCCGGTCCCTTCCTTATATGGGGAATGGCTGGCGGCCATGCAGGCCAAGGGTAAACTGGCCCATTCCACCCGATAGACGATGGACGCGGTGGACCGGATGTTCCATGTGTTGGTAAGCGCGCTCCGGTCGCAGCAACCACCGGCGGATGGCAAGGCGTTTTCGGCCGCCGAGCTGCACGACCGCATCCTTCCGTACCGACACTTCCGACGCGAGCTGAACCTCGAGACCAATCGGGAGTACGAACTCACGCTTATGCAGTTGCTCTCCGGTGCGCGCGGCTACCTGGACGTTGACGAACGCCTCCGCGATGTGCTCGGCAAGGAGTTGGCAACCGCCGCTCCGGACCCCGCGCGCCTTCGCGACGTGGCGGACGCCGAATGCCAGGTGAGTCCGAACAAGAAGGCGCTCGTGCCGGTGGCGCGGCTGTCAGGACCGTTGCGGGCCGAGCGGTCGAGTTGCGCCTACTGCGGCGGCACGCTGCCGCTGGGGCGGGCATCGCACTACTGCCCACATTGCGGGCAGAATCTCCTGGTGGCGACGTGTCTTGCGTGCGGCGCCGAGGTCGAAGCCGACTGGCGATACTGCGTGGCCTGCGGCAAGGCCGCGCCGGAGGCCGCGAGCTGAGCGTGCAAATCACGCTTCGAGGCTTGGCGCGGATGGCGGCGATGTCGGCCGTCGTCGCGTGCACGCCAGTGGTCTACACCGGCAGCGGACAGACCGACGGCACGCGGCCGCGTGCGGCGGCGTGGCCCGTGATTACGCGAAGCCACGTGGATCTCTGGCTGCACGGATACGCGATGCTGCTGCGGGACACGGCCCGGGTGCCGGTGTTTCGCCGCGCCTATCGCGACACTGTTCGCGCCGTCAAGGCGCAGCGGTCGGTCACGACGCTGCTGGATGCCAACCGCGAGCGCCTGCAATCACGGTTGAGCCTGAGCCCGGGGCTCGTAAACGGACAGTTCCTGCCGCTCTACTTCGAATCGTTCGATCAGATGCGCCAGGTGATCGACATGTTTTTGCGCACGGAGGGCGGTCAACAGGGCAACCCAGATCGGACCCTGGCGCAGTTCTTCGCGGTGCTGCACCAGTCCTTTGGCACGGAAGCGGATCGCGAGTGGCTGCGGCTCTTCACGGAGTCGGTGGAGGACGAGCGCCGCAAGTTCTACCAGGAGTACTGGACGCGGGAGCACGGGGGCCGCGTCGCGCAAGTTCGCGCCGTGGACTCGCTGTGGCAGGGCGGGTATCGGCAGCGCTTCCAACGCTTCCTCAACAACACGCAGCAGGAGGCCGGCGACTTCGTGTTGGCGCTCACGCTGGGCGGCGAGGGGCGCACGGTCAACTACACTAGCCGGCAGAACGCGGTCGCCAGCACGATGCCGGATTCCGATCCGCTCGAGGCGATCTACGTCTTTGCGCACGAGGTCACGAGCCCAATCGTCGTTTCGGCTGTGACCGACAACACGACGCCTACGGAGCAGCGCGCCGGCGTGGCCGGCCGGCACATCACGGCCGGGGCGGTGGTCGCCGGTGCAATCCTCATCCGGCGCGTCGCGCCGGAACTCGCGGCCGGATACGCCCGTTATTACCTCATGCAAGCAGGCCAATCAGTTTCCGGTGACCTGAACGCGCGCCTCGCCGCGGTCTTTTCGCTGCCGGACGTCATCGCCCAAGCCATCGAGCGACAGCTTGACGTGGTGCTGGGCGGCATCTGACGGATCCCATGGACAACACACCAGCTCCCGTGACACGAGGCGCGCTTGAGCGCGTGCTGGCGCGCGCCGCCGAACTGCAAACAGCGAGCGGTGACGCGGTGGAGTCCGACGCGATGTCCGAGGCTCAGCTGATCGAACTCGGCACGGAAGTCGGTCTTTCGGCGGAACACCTGCGGCAGGCGCTGGCCGAGGAGCGGGCGCGCGGCGAGCCGCAGTCCGGCGAGCGCGGCGGACTGAGCGCCGCACTGTTCGGCGGAAACATGCTGTCCGCACAGCGCGTGGTGCCCGGCAAGCCGGACGCAGTTTTGGCGGCATTGGACCGCTGGATGCAGAACGAGGAGACGATGCGCGTCGTTCGGCAGCGTGCCGACCGCATGGTGTGGATGCCGGGACAGGATTTCTTGACTGGAGTCCGGCGCGCGTTCGGCTCGCGGCCGTTCCTGCTCGCGTCGGTTACGGAGATCGCGGCAACGGTCGTCGCCGTTGACGCCGACCGGAGCCTGGTCGCCTTGTCCGCGGACATGTCGGGCAAGCGTCGCACCGCGATGGCTCATTTGACGTCCTGGACCGTGATCGGCGGCGTGGGGAGCGGCATCTTGGCCGCGCTGGGATTCATGACCGTCGTTGCCTTGGCACCGGTGTTCGTGCTCGGCGCCGCCGCGGCGTACGGCTCACGGCGTGGCCTGCGGCATTCCCTGCAACGAACCCAGGTGGGTCTCGAGCAGGTGTTGGACAAACTCGAGCGCCGGTCGAACGAGCCTCCGCCGCCGTCGCTGCTGCAGATGATCGACTCGGCGCTGCCCCGGCTTCGATAGAATCAGGGCATGACAATACGGGCGCCGACGGGATTCCGCGGCGTGTTCCGGACGGACGACTCGGCCCGCGCCGTCTACTCGGAAGCGGCCGGCATCGGACGCGCGATGCCGCGGGCGGTCGCGGTAGCGTCTGACGCCGACGACATCGTCGCACTGGTGCGCTGGGCCCGCGAAACCGGACATCCGCTGATTCCGCGCGGATCGGGCTCAAGCCAGGCCGGCGGAGCGATCGGTGACGGCGTAATCGTGGATCTGAGCCGATTGCGCGCGCTGGGTGTGCCAGACGCCACAACGCGCCGCGTACGGGTGGAGTCGGGTGTGCTGTGTGGCGAAGTGGAGCGCGCCGCCGCGGCGATCGACCTGCGCTTTCCGGTGGACCCATCCAGCAGCGCGTTCTGCACCATCGGCGGCATGGCAGCCACGAACGCCGCCGGCCCGCATTCGTTGCAGCATGGCGCGATGCGCACTTGGATCTCAGCGCTCGAATGCGTCTTCGACGACGGCAGTCGGGCGACGATTCGCCGAGGCGCGCCACCGCCAAGCGTGCCCGCGATACGCCGGTTCACTCAGCAGGTGGCGCCCGCCGTCGCCCGGGCCAATCCCGCTGACATGGCGCATGCCGGCGTGAGAAAGGATTCGTCGGGATATGGGTTGGCGGCGTTCGCCGCCGGCGGCGACTTGGTGGACGTGCTTGCCGGCAACGAGGGAACACTGGCGATCATCACCGCCGTGGAGCTGATGCTGGCGGCAAAGCCGTCGGCCGCCGGCAGCAGCCTGTTGGCCTTCGACGACCTGGCGCTGGCGGTGGAGGCGGCTGTCACGGCGCGCGATCGCGGCGCGGCCGCCTGCGAATTGCTTGACCGGACGTTCATCGATATCGCGAAGCAAGGTGGGCATGCGCTACCGGTGCCCACGTCCACTGAAGCGGTGCTGTTGATCGAGGTGGAGGGGTTCGACGCGGCCGCGGTGGCGTCGGAGGCGGAGCGCTTGTTCACGGAACTGCGCGCCATGGGCGCGACCACGAAAGTGGCGGCGACCGAACTGCGCGGCGAATCAGAACTCTGGTCGTTTCGGCATGCGGCGAGTCCGGCCCTGGCCAAACTGGACCGGCGGCTCAAGTCGATGCAGTTCATCGAGGACGCTGCGTTGCCGCCGGAGAAGGTGGCCGAATACGTGCGCGGCGTGCGCACGATCCTGGCATCGGCGGGCACAGCGGTGGTCATCTTCGGCCACGCTGGCGACGCGCACATCCACGTCAATCCGCTTGTGGACGTGAGCGACGACCGCTGGCGCGAGCGCGTGGAGACGATCCTGGCCGAAGTAACGAGCCTCGTCGCCAACCTCGGCGGCACGATGTCGGGCGAGCACGGCGATGGCCGGCTGCGCGCACCGCTGATGCCGCGCACATGGCCGGCGGCGGCGATAACGCTCTTTGCGTCGGTGAAGCACGCGTTCGACCCGTTCAACATCCTGAACCCGGGCGTGAAGGTCGCGATGCGCGGGCAGCGCTCGATCGATACGGTGAAATACGATCCGGCGATCGCGCTGCTGCCGGATGACGCGCGGCGCGCGCTGGATGTCGTGGAGCGCGACCGCGCGTACGCTCGATTGCGGCTGGACCTGTTGTAGCTTTCGCGGGTCATGGAACTCTTTTACGAACCCAAGGTCACGCTGATTTCGCGGCCGCACTTCACCGAGCCGCAACATCTTCCCGTCGCGTGGTTGGGAGAAGCCACCGACGGAGAACGACTCGCGGAGTTTGCCGGCCGGTTGTGCTACATGAGCCAGGCGAATCCGGCCAAACGCCCGACGCGCGAGTACCTCGACAACATCAAGAAGCAGGGGCACGGCAGCGTGCTGGAGCACTCGAACTACTCGCTGCTGCTGGAAGGCGTGAGCCGTTCATTGACGCACGAACTGGTGCGCCACCGCGCCGGCTTCGCGTACTCACAGCTGTCACAGCGCTACGTCGACGAGTCGCACGCCGCGTTTGTGGTGCCGCCGGCGATCATCGGCGACGACAAGCTCGAGTCCGCGTGGAAGACCCAGGTCGAGGGCGCGCAGACAACGTACGTCGCGCTGGTGGAACAGTTGATGGAGCGATACGGCTGGGTCGCGGACCGCGTGCACCGACGCAAGATGTCGCGTGAAGCCGCACGCGCCGTGCTGCCGAACGCGACGGAGACCAAGATCGTCGTCACCGGCAACGTGCGCGCGTGGCGCACGATGCTCGAACTCCGGTCGAGCGAAGGCGCGGAGATGGAGATTCGCCGACTCGCGATCGCGACGTTGCGCTTGATGCAGCGCGAAGCGAGCGGGTTCTTCTCCGACTTTGTGATCTACTTCGCTGATGATCGCCGCGAAGCGGCGAAGGTGGAGTATCACAAGGTCTGACGCCGAAGATCGGAAACCGGAAATCGGAAATCGAGCCACATGGTCGTTCGATTTCCCATTTCCCATTTCCGATTCTCGTTTTCCGCAAAAGAAAATCGTTGCGTATCAAAACGTAACTTCATATCTTGACGTGTCTTCGCGCACGATCGCTCACATCGCAACGACGCGATTGAAAGAGCACCACCGGTGACCGGGACCGGATGACGCGAATTGGATTCGCTTACAACCTGAAGCCGGATGTCTCGGCGCTGTTCGAGGGACGCATTGTCGTCCCGACCTCCGGCGTCTCCGCCAACAACTCGCTGAACTCCGCTACCGCGGTCGCGGTTGATCCGGCGTTGATGCTGCAAACGGACGACGCGTTCGCCGAGTGGGATTCGCCGGAAACGATCGACGCCGTCGAGCGCGCCCTCAGCGGACTGGGCGAAGTGGTTCGCCTTGAAGCGACGGTGGATTTCCCGCAATCGCTACGCGACGCGCGTCCGGACATCGTCTTCAACATGGCCGAGGGTCTGACAGGTCAGAACCGCGAGGCACACGTGCCGGCCATCTGCGAGTTCTACGGCATACCGTATTCGGGAAGCGACCCGTTCACGCTCTCGCTGTGCCTGCACAAGGCGCGCACGAAGCAGCTGCTCCAGTTCTACGGCATTCCGACGGCGCGCTTCGCGCTGGTGGAGACACTTGCGGAAACCAAGGCGGTGCGACGCGGCAACGTGCTGCGCTACCCGATCTTCGCCAAGCCGGTCCAGGAGGGGTCATCCAAGGGGATCACGGAGCGCAACTACGTTCGCGACGGCGATGAACTTCTGGCGGTCGTCGCGCAGCTGCTCGAAGCCTACGAACAGCCGGTGCTGCTCGAGGAGTTCCTGCCAGGCGCCGAGTTCACGTGCGGCGTTATCGGCAACGGCCCGAACGCCCGCGTGCTGCCGCTCGTTGGCATGAACTTTGACGCGCTGCCTGACGGCGCGCTGCCGATCTACGGTTTCGAAGCCAAGTGGATCTGGGATACCCCGGATTCACCGCTCCAGATCTTTGAGTGCCCGGCGAAAGTGAAAGACTCGCTTCGGGAATCCATCGAGCAGATCACATTGCGCGCGTACCGCGCGCTGGGTTGTCGCGACTGGTCGCGCATCGACGTGCGACTGGACGCCAAGGGACTTCCACACATCGTGGAAGTGAACCCGCTGCCTGGTATCCTGCCGAATCCGGAAGACAATTCCTGTCTTCCCAAGGCCGCTGCCGCCGCGGAGATCTCGTACGACGAACTGATCCAGAGCTGTGTTGTCGCCGCCGCCAAACGGTGCGGGGTGCGACTGGGTCGCGGACGCCGGGGGAAGCGTTGAGAGTAGCCGTTCTGTTCGACGGGGCATCGGCAATGTGCGCCAACCCCGATATGCTGATCCTCGAGACGGTCGAGTTCATCGAAAACGGGCTGATCGAAGAAGGCAACACGGTGGTTCGGATCCCCGTGTTCGCCGACGGCAAGTGGATCGAGCGCGTGCGGCGCGGAAAGTTCGACGTCGCCTTCAACATGTGCGAGGGCATCGACGGCGTCGCCGAGCTGGAACCACCGGTCATCGCCGTGATGGAACTGCTCGGCATGCCATTTACCGGCAGCTCGAGCTATACCACGGCTCTCTGCTTGCGGAAGCACGTGGTCAACGCGCTGTTGTCGTCCGCGGGCTTGCCGGTGCCGCCGTGGATCACGGTGCGGCGCGGCGGTCGCATCCGCAGCGTGGGATACCCGGCGATCGTGAAGCCGGCCGCCGAGGATGCATCCATCGGCATCGAGCAGAAGTCGGTGGTCCGCACCGCCCGTGCGCTGCGTGCCCGGGTCGAGGCGATGCTGGAGAGCTTCGATGAGGTCATCATCCAGCGCTACATCGAGGGACGCGAACTGAACATCGGCATCGTGGGTGACACCGTCCTGCCGATCTCCGAGATCGAATTCACCAACATGCCCAAAGGCATGTGGCCGATCGTGACGTACCGGTCAAAGTGGGAGCGCGGCTGCAACGAAGATCTGGGTTCCGTGCCGAAGTGCCCGGCCGACCTTCCCGCGCGCGTGGCCAACGAAGCCAAGCGTGTCTCGTTGGAAGCCTGGCGTCAGGTGGGCGGCAAGGGCTACGCGCGCGTGGACATGCGCGTGGACAGCGACGGACGGCCATGGATACTCGAGGTCAATGCGAATCCGGACATCGCGCCTGACGCCGGACTCGCCGGCATGGCGCGCGTCGCGGGCGTGGAGTACGGCGCATTGATGAAGAAGATTTGCGAGCTCGGCATCGCCCGCGGCCGAGAGTGGGTCATGCAGCCGGATGGTTGGGCACTGGCCCAGAAACTCTCGGGGATGCCCGTGCCGGTTGCCGCGGTGGCGCCGGAACTGGAACTGTTCGCGGGACGGCAGCGTTGAGCGTTGCCGCCGGCGTTCGCCTCGGGCCGCTGCTCTCCGGGCATCGTGAGCCGCTCGAAGCGATCGTCCGCGCCACCAACATGTTCGCCGAGGACGAGGTGGCTGTGGCACTCGAGCTCTTTGACGACGCGTCCGCCGGCGGCACCGACTACGAGTTCATCGGCGCGTTCGATGGCGAGCGGCTCATCGGATACTCCTGCTTCGGCGCCACGCCATCCACGGAAGACACGTTCGACCTGTACTGGATTGCCGTGCAACCGTCCGCGCAGCGGTCCGGCGCCGGCGGCGTGTTGATGGCCGAAGTGGAGCGCCGCCTCCGGGAACGCCGGGCACGCCTGTTGGTGGTAGAGACGTCGTCGCGCGACGACTACGCGCCCACGAGACGATTCTACGAGAAGCGCGGTTACGCGCAGTCGGCTCGTGTCCGCGACTTTTACGCGCACGGCGACCATCGCGTGATCCTCACCAAGTCGCTCTCTGCATAGAGCCGAGAGCCAAGAGCCGAGAGCCGAGAGCACACAATGAGTGACTGGCAGAAGACGCTGCATCAGAGCATCGACAGCATGGACAAGCTCCGCACCTACGTCGCCGAGCGGTTCGGCGCCGAAGTGGCCGAGCGCGAAATCGATGTCGCCGCGCTGCAGCCGGCCTTCGACAACTTCCAGATGCGCATCACGCCCGCCGCCCTCGACTTGATCCAGGAGCCGGGCGACGCGATGTGGAACCAGTACATCCCGACGATGCAGGAGCTGGATATCCACGACGGCGTCATTGATTCGCTGGATGAGGACGGCGATTCCCCGGTGCCGAACATCACGCACCGGTATCCCGACCGCGCGTTGTTCCTGGTGAGCCCGGTGTGCGCGTCGTACTGCCGCTTTTGCACCCGACGCCGGAAAGTCGGCGACCCGGACAAGATCCCGCTCAACCAGTACGACTCGGCATTCGAATACCTCGCGCAGCACACCGAGATCCGCGACGTGATCCTGTCTGGCGGCGATCCGATGATGCTCTCGGACCGGCGCCTGGAGCACATCTTCCAGCGGCTGCGCGCCATTCCGCACATCGAGATCATCCGCATCGGGAGCCGGATCACCTCGCATTTACCCGAGCGCATCACACCCGAGTTCTGCGAGATGGTGAAGAAGTACCATCCCGTGTACATGAACACGCACTTCGATCACCCCAGCGAACTGACGCCGGCTGCGGTCGCGGCGTTGGGTCGTCTCGCGGACGCCGGCGTGCCGCTCGGATGCCAGACGGTGTTGCTGCGCGGCGTGAACGACGACGCGGTCATCATGAAACAGTTGATGCACGCGCTGATGAAGGCACGCGTGCGGCCGTACTACATCTACATGGCGGATCAGGTGGCCGGCGGCGAGCACTTCCGGACCACGATCGAGAAAGGCCTGGAGATCATCAAAGCGCTGCGCGGCTGGACGTCTGGACTGGCGGTGCCGCACTTCGTGATCGACGCGCCGGGCGGCGGCGGCAAGGTGCCGCTCCTGCCCGAGTACGTGGAGCAGATCACGGACGACGAGGTCGTGTTCCGGAACTACGAGGGCAAGCGCTTCGTCTACAAGCAGCCGC
>ERZ1292623.2635-Hain-H51-01um-R1-2635-length-15845-cov-14_pt1 | contig 15845 bp, 16 predicted proteins | sample MGYA00564398_ERZ1292623 | MGnify/ENA primary metagenome ERZ1292623 (study PRJEB36523, sample SAMEA6512633) | groundwater metagenome | collected 2019-01-07 | study: AquaDiva: Metagenomics assemblies of 32 groundwater samples | reverse complement strand
CGTCTCCATTTCATTTTCTCAAATCTGCAGAAGACTACAAAGAGGATACAGGGGGGTGAACTGCTTGTTGATTGTCCATGAATATTCAATTGACTCATAAATATAGCGATATTACTTCAGTCGAAAACCTCTTGGAGGCCTGGACGGAGTTTTTGAAGGAAAAAGGATACCGAAAAGACATCCAAGAATTCAAACTCCACCTTATGGATAATATCTTTGCCCTGCATTACGATCTCGCAAATCTTACCTATAAGCACGGGAAATATCAAGCCTTTAATATCGCCGATCCGAAGCCACGCAATATCCATAAAGCCACGGTGCGAGACCGCCTATTGCACCACGCTATTTATAAAATTTTATATCCGTTCTTTGACCGCACCTTTATAGCGGACTCCTATTCTTGTAGAAATGAAAAAGGAACGCATCTAGCGTTAGATAAATTTCGTTCGTATCTTTATAAGGCAAATAAAAACTACACTAGAAATTGTTGGATATTGAAATGCGATATCCGTAAGTTTTTCGCAAATATCGACCATGGTATTCTCAAAAACATACTTGCTAAATACATACCTGACCAAAACATTCTATGGTTATTAAATAGAGTGATTGATAGTTTTTCCACTAGTCCCAATAAAGGTCTACCGCTTGGAAATCTTACGTCACAACTCCTGGTGAACGTATACATGAATGAGCTTGATCAATTTATGAAGCATAAACTCAAGGCAAAATATTATCTGCGTTATGCTGATGATTTTGCGATCGTATCGAATGATAAAATGTGGTTGCAAAATCTTGTCCCTTTAGTTGCAGATTTTTTGAATCAAAAATTAAAACTAGCTTTACATCCTAACAAAGTATCCATCACTACCATCGGTTCGGGCGTTGATTTCCTCGGATGGGTAAATTTCCCTGATCATAAAGTTTTGAGAACTACGACCAAGCGTCGAATGTTCAAACGCATGAAGGAAAGTAGTACTCCGGAACCGACACTTCAATCATACTTGGGATTGTTGCGTCACGGGAACACAAACAAAATGAGAAATTCTTTTTTACAAGTTGCTTCTTCCCTCACAAAAGAAAACACCTCGGACAGCCTATCGCAGAATCGCGACCAGCCGTCCGAGGGTTGAGGGTCAAAGGAACCAAGGGTCTGAACCCAAGAGTTCCATCGACCAAGTGCTGTGCTACTCGCGGAAGCCGAACCACGAATACCTGTGGAACTCGTACCTGACATCGTCCGCGTAGGCGTCCCGATGGCCATCACGGCTGCAGACGACGAGCGGGACGAGCACGCTGCCGTCGACCGTACAGGTGAGGCCGGAGTTGAGGTACATGTAGTCCTCATCCTGCTCGTCGGCCAGCTTCGGGTGCTTCTCCGTGGTGGCGAAGATCGAGCGCGGGTGGATGTGCGCGATCTTCTCCTCCTTCGCGTAGTCGAGCACGACCTGGTGGTAGAAGCTCGATCCGAACTGCACGAACCGCAACTTCTCGGTGATCGTTCCCTTCTCCTTGGGGAACTGATCCTCGACGTTCCAGATGTAGGAACCAGTGTTCGAGTTGGGTGCGCCCTGGCGGATTGCGTCCGCCCACGCTTGGTCGTAATTGACCGGCACTTCGATCTTGAAGGTGCGGAGCTTCGCGCTCATTGGCCTTCCTCCTGTCTGGGGGGTTGAGAATGATAGCCCTCAATCCACAAGATTTTGGTATGTCTTGAGGGCTATCATTCTTCCGTAAGTAGCAATAAATCAAAGAACAAGTGTATCCATATTATACACCCATCGTAGCTTTCTGTCAAACAGTAGCGTCGTACAAATGCTCTTGTGAGTCCTGGGCATAAAATGCCCATTTTTAGAGCGTTTCCGCCGATCAACCGATGGATTGATCCAGAGCAGAACACCGACGAACGACTCCTTTCATACCGCCGCGATTAAGAGCATTACAGAGAGCCGGTGTTCTGCTCTGCCGCTCGCTGAAGCGAGTGGGGGCGGAGACGCACCATTTTAGGTTTTACTTCCTTACGTTTTTCTGCTAAAGTAGGTTCGTGCATTTTCAAAGATAGGGCACTGTTCTTTAGTAATATGCCGACGTAGCTCAGCGGCAGAGCAACTCCATGGTAAACTAATTGCCCACCTCGAGAGTAATCTCCAGGCGAATCCCGAATTACGGTTAAAGGCCAGAAATGGTTCAGACCGTGGCCGATAGTAACATATCGAGCCCGAACGACTGACAAGGGTCTCCACCATAGGCGGAGAAAGATACAGTCTAATCCTCTTATAAGAATAGCGAAATAGAGGTATCCATGAAGGAGTAGGTCGTGAGTTCAATTCTCACCGTCGGCTCTATGTCACAAGATCAATTAATTAAGTTGAAGTGTACGGTATGCAAGAGCGGAGTGTACTACAGTAGCAAGAATAAAAAACTTGTTACGAAGAAGTTGGAGTACAAGAAGTTTTGCAAAGTTTGCCGCAAGCATCAGCCGTTCAAAGAAGTAAAACTCACAGCATAGCCCCGTGCGTAAGTGCTATTGACCTGAATAAAACCTATGCCTAAAATAAGGCATATGTTTATAGTACAGCACAAACTCGGTTCGATGAAGAAAAAAATTGAGCTAAAATTTCAGGCCGTAAATTTGCGTGAGAAAGGATATTCGTTGAACGAAATTATCAACAAAGTTGGCGTTTCTAAAAGTACCGCTTCCATTTGGGTTCGTAACGTGGTGCTTAACGATAAAGCGAGAAAGAGGCTTCTTACGAAAATAAAAAAAGGTCAGTTATTAGGTGGCGAAAGCAAACGAAGAATAGTTGAGAATAGTATGCTGGAGAAAGTAGGAGCGGCAAGTCATGCTTTAAAAAACTACAAGTTGGATAATACCGGAATTCGCTTGATATGCGCGCTACTATATTATTGTGAAGGCGTAAAAGACCACCATAATGGAGTGCGGTTTACAAATTCTGATCCAAAGGTAATTCGTTTATTTCTTAAATTATTCAGGCAAGGTTTTGCTATAGATGAACGAAAATTAAGAATGGGCGTTCACTTGCACGAATACCATAATAAAGTTACTATACTAAAACTCTGGTCCAATATTAGTAAGATTCCGCTGAAACAGTTCATTAAACCGTACTTGAAGGCAAATACGGGGAAAAGAATTCGCGATAACTACCCCGGATGCGCCACAGTATATTATTATAATAATGATATGGGGAGAGAATTACTCTCCATCGCCCATGCATTTTTTAATAAAACGGGAGCTTAGTTAAGTGGTATAATAGGCGTCTCCAAAACGCCGGTCGAAGGTTCGATTCCTTCAGCTCCCGCAAAATGAGACGATTGTGGGTTTCAGAAAAATCCCCGCCGCCGCCTCTGAAATCCGGATCGAATTCAGCGAGGAGGAGCCACGCTCCGCGTGGCGTGGACTGAATCTCCCGCCGGTTGAGAAGGGGGTTCGAGCCGATGGTTTTGAAGAAATCACTCAAGTCTGAGTGATTTCTTGTATTTGCAACAATATGGGCTTGTTTTGCGCGCAAAACAAGGTTCTTGGTGAGTTCGAGCGAACGGTTGCCTTTTTGGTTTATCTTGGCTAATTTTTCCTCCAGCTCTATCTTTTGATTGAGCACTTTGTTTTTCCTTTCTTTGTATTCTTCCACGCTAATTGTGGTTTCAAGATGAGCATCGAGCAATTTATCAAGCATATTTTTACAGACGGAGATTTCTTGTTTGATATTCTGTTTGTGCGTCTCGCTCATTATAGAATTTTCCTCTTTATCTTTATCAAGCTCTTGCAAGGCTAGATCTGCAAGAGCTGGTGAGAGCGAGACGCTCTCAATATATTTTGCGAGTTGATCGGTCAAGATCTCTTCTCGTATATAGGCTTGCGAACAAACACCTTTTTTCTTTGTGCATCGGTAGTAAGTGTATTCTTTACCGCTCTTTTTGATTTTGTGTTCGGCGGTAATTGATGCGCTACACTCGGCGCACTTGAGTAGTCCAAGATAGGGGAAGATTCTCTCATGGCGTTTTTGGGGTCGAGATCTCTCTTTGATGACTAGTTGTACCTTATCAAATAATTCTTTTGAGATTGCAGGTTCATGCACTCCTTGATGGAGTTCTCCTTTGTATTCGAACACTCCATAGTAGAGTGGGTTAGTGAGAATACCCTGAACAACAGAAATTGCTATTACATTTCCTTTCCTGCTTACAAATGTTTTTGTGAGATCTTTGAGCGAGTAGTTTCCCGTCGCATAGAGCTCATACATTTTTTTGATGAGCGGGAACCGCTCAGGATCGGGGATGATGGTATGAGCTACCAGATCATTCAAATATCCCGATGGGGCAACTCCAGAAAATTCACCACGTCGCACTTTTTGCCGCTGTCCTCGCTTCACATTCTCGGAAAGATTATCAATGTAATATTTGGATTGCCCGAATGCAATATTGAGCATGAACTTGCCTTGTGGCGTGGCATCAAACCAGAAGGTAGGGAACTTGAGTTCTGTGATCTTGCCGGTATCGATGAGATAGATAACTTTGCCTCCATCCACCGAGTTGCGAGCCAGCCGATCAGGATGCCACGCCAAGATGCCTTGTGCTTCGCCTTTTTCTATCCGCGAGAGCATCTCATTAAAAATTGCTCTGCCAGGTTCTTTGGCGGTTTTCGATTCAATAAAAGTATCTACAATATCGAGATGCTCTCGCTCGGCTAATTCCTTAAGCTCGGTGACTTGAGCATCAATGGAGAGCACTTGTCGCTCCGGTTCATCGGTAGATTTACGCGCATAGAGAAAAAACTTGGTCATTGATTATTAGTATACACGATCGGCTCCAGAGATTGAATACAATCTCTGCTGAACGGCGTTCAGGAACCCTCTTCTCAACCGGCGGGAGATTCAGTCAACGCCACGCGGAGCGTGGCTCCTCCTCGCTGATTTCGATCCGGATTTCAGAGGCGGCGGCGGGAATTTTTCAGAAACCCACAATCGTCTCATTTTGCGGTACTTACTGAATAAAGTTAGAACTCATTTCGACGAAAATCCCGTGGATGAAATCTGAAAAATGTGCGTCTCCCGCCCCGCTCGCCCGTGGCGAGCGGCAGAGCAGAACACCGGCTCTCTGTAATGCTGTCTATCGCGGCGGTATGAAAAGGAATCGATCACCGGTGTTCTGCTCTGGATCAATCCATCGGTTGATCGGCGGAGACGCTCTCTTGATGGCTCGGATGCGCCGATCCTCCTCCCTGACCCTCCGCCTCGGCGCATCCTCGCGGGAGAGGCGCGGCAAGTTTAGGAGAGAGCACTGGAAAAAGAGATTTTTTAAGAGTAAGCTGAAATTATGGAATTACAAAGTAAAATTGTCGTGGATTTAGGTGCTAAAATTGAACAAGCAGAGGCCAATCTTCAGCGACAACTTGATTGGATTGGTCGCTATGATACACGAATAGCTTTTACCGCCGGTTTTTTCATTGCCATGCTGGGTGTTCTTGCTAACACTAGTAAGTCTGTTCTCAATTGGAATTGGTATGTGTATATTATATTTGGGTTGAGTGCTATTTTGCTTTTTGTTGGTCTCCTTTTGATCTATCTTAGTCAATACCCCAATACTGAGTCTCGAAATTTATCATTAATTTATTTTGGCACCATAGCGGATTTAAAATGCGATGATTTTCAAAAGAGCTTTAGGGAAATGAACAACGAAACTTATCTTAATGATATTCTTTCCCAAGTTCATATAAATGCACAAATTCTTGTTACGAAATTTAATTATTTAAAATACTCTTTGCGTATACTGGCGGTTACTATTATTCCGTGGATTACTGCAATTTATCTTTCTGGAATTTATCTAAAATAACCCCTATGTCTTCCTGGGCCGATAGTTTAACTGATGGAATAGAAACAATCTTAAGTACCAAATGGGACGAAAGAAATGGTAACGTTGTTCCTGAATCAAAAGACGTTGTTTTGAATAATGGTTCAGTGAAGATTGAAGCGGCATTTTTATACGCAGATTTAGCTGGTTCCTCAAAATTGGCAAGGCTTTGTCCCTGGCAAACTACAGCAAGAATTATTCGTGCATATCTTGATTGTTGCGTCCGATCTATTAAAGCTCACGGAGGGGAGATAAGAAGCTTTGATGGAGATAGAGTAATGGGTATTTTTAAAGGTGAAACTCCAAATACTAATGCATCAAAATGTGCTAGAGAAATATATTGGATGGTTGAGAAGGTACTTAATCCCAAGTCAAAGGAAAAATTTAAATCTGTAAGAGATAATAGTATACATATTAAGCATTGCATTGGAATAGATACAGGAAGTGCGGTTGTGGTTCGTGCAGGAATTAGAAATAATAACGATCTCATATGGATTGGTAAAGCACCAAGTTTTGCAGCAAAGCTCTCAGACATTAGAAATTACCCTTATGCCGTGTATATCAGTAAAGCTTCTTACGATATGCTTAATGACTCAGCAAAAAAGAATGGAATTACAAACATTTGGGAACAAAGTTCAATGGAATTTGCTGGAGAGAATCGTGTCATATATAGAACGAAGTACATGCTTACTCCATGATTAGGCCCCACTATATGTCTTTTTTTCCAATAGGATTATTGCTATGCACCTAAATTGGAGATAGACTAGAACTAATGATTGGCGAGAAGATAATCTGTAGCAACTGCAAAAAAGACTTCAGTATTGATGCGGAAGATGCGGGATTTTATGAGCAAATGCAAGTGCCGCATCCGACCCATTGTCCCGAGTGCCGGTTAATCCGACGGTTTGCCGTACGCAATGAGCGATCGCTTTGCAAGAGAACCTGTGGGAAATGTTCCAAAAGCGTCATCTCATTGTATGCCGATGAAGCATATCCAGTGTACTGCAACCCATGCTGGTGGAAAGATGACTGGGACGCGACACAGCATGGTAGGGAATACGATCCCAATAAAAGTTTCTTTCAGCAGATTAGTGAGCTGTCGCATTCCGTACCCTTGTCCGCACTACACACGCTCTATCAGACTTTGGAAAATAGCGAATATGTGAATATGGCTGGCTACCTGAAAAATTGCCACCTCCTTTTCAACTCTGACTACAATGAAAACTGTTCGTATGGCACAGAAATAGAACATAGCAAAGAATGTTTTGACAACATGATGATGGAAGAGTGCGAGTTGTCCTATGACAACGTGAACTGCGAGAAATGTTATGAAGTTTTTTATTCAACTGATCTAGAGAGTTGTCACGATGTATATTTTTCAAGAAACTTATCAGGATGTTCCAATTGCTTTGGGTGCGTGAATCTCCGCAACAAGACATACCACATTTTCAACGAACCCTATACCAAAGAGGGGTATGAGAAAAAACTCAAGGAAATGGACTTTCATTCCCATGAAGGCATCGCGGCGATGTACAGAAAGGTAGGCGAGATGTCTCTCGCGTATCCTCAGAAATATATGCATGAGCGACAAAACAGAAACGCATCCGGCGACTACGTTACCAATTCCGATGATGTGGCTCATTGTTTCGTCACAACCGGCTCTCAGCATTGCCGGTATTGTCTGTGGATGATCGTCAAACCAGTAAAGGATTGCTGGGACTTCACCCAATACGGTGATGGCGCGGAGCGGGTCTATGAGGTTACCCTCGCAGGTCATGGCATAACCGACCTCATGTTTTCATATTATTGCTTAAACGAAGTTGCGCGGGTGCAATATAGTATCAAGTGCTATGGCTCTAGTGATCTTTTTGGTTGTGTTGGTTTACGGAAAAAACAATACTGTATCCTTAACAAGGAATACTCAAAAGAGGATTATGAAATGCTCAAAGCAAAAATCATAGCTGACATGACAGCAAAAGGAGAATATGGAGAGTTTTTCCCAATTTCATTATCTCCTTTTGGCTACAATGAAACCACCGCGCAAGAATTGGCACCGCTGACCAAAGAGCAAGCTATCACCAAGGGCTACAAATGGCGAGATATGGAAGACAAAGCCCATCAGCCCACAAAAACGTGGAAGGATGGGTACGGTCTTGATGATACCGTACTTTGCAGAGCATGGGATGAAAACAAAGAAGAAGCTCAACAGCATAATTGCTCAAAAGCTTTCCGGCTTACCCAAAACGAGCTTACCTTTTACCAACGCTTCAATATTCCGCTTCCCCAAAAATGTCCTAACTCACGCCATCACGACCGGCTTGCGCGACGCAACCCATTTAGGCTTTGGCATCGTTCTTGCATGTGCAACCAGACTCATCCGCACCATCAAGGGCAATGTATAAATGAATTTGAAACTGCATATAATCCCGATAGCAAGCAATTGATCTATTGCAAGGAGTGCTATCAGGCAGAAGTCTTATAGGGGATTCTTCAGAGGCGGAAGTTCTTTTGGAATATCTTCAAGCCCGTATTTTTTTACTTGAGCTCCATCCCAAAGTTCACATTCACGGCCAAGTCGTTTTTCTGCTTCATACAAACTAAGTTCTCCGTAGCCGATTCTGACCGCCTTTAGGTCGTGTATAAAATCTGGAAGCTCCCGCATGCCAAATGAGTATTCTTTGGCTGAAGGATTGCTCTTTAGTGTTGCTAGTACCTTTTCAAGTTCTTCAATGACTTGATTGATCGTCGTGGAGTTAGATTGGTAAGCACCCAAATTTGCGGATCGAAATAATTCACGATAGCCGATAGCAAAAATCCCCCTCATTGCTTTGATGGCCTTACACTTTGTCATACGAATATTTTTTTCTTCTTCAAATGCTTCGCGCTCTTCCGAGCTATTTCCCATGCCCATGTTTTCTTCAATGTTCATGGTCCAATATTATCATTTAAGCAACTGCAGTCAATTTTTTGTCTTAGATCAAAACTTGCAAAATATCACATTCTGTGTTACTATATAAACATCGCGTATTCCCTACGCGGTAAGGAGGCGCAAGCCAATGAAGACAGCGAAGTTTGCAGAAACAGGGGACGGGATGTTCAGGCTCATGGAGATGGACCCCAACCCCCCGAACAACCCGCTCACAAGGACGGGTACCTACCACTGGACCATCGTCAACAACCTGGCCATGGGAGGATACGAGGTACAGATCGGCGGTGTGACGGTCATCAAGAGCGACACGCTCGCGAACCGTACCACGGTCCCGATCCTCAAGCTCTCGGCCGACCAGCAGCAGGCAAAGACGAACTTCCAGGAAGAATAGGAGGTTCCGACATGGACGAAAGAGCCGAGATCGGAAGGTCGCTCGAGCAGTTCCTCGCAGAGCAGGCTACCATCGGCGCGTTCCTCATCATCCTGACCCTGTCGCATGGCGACGAGGTCAGCGTGAAGATGGGGCGCTACGAGAGTTTCGTACCTGGCGGGGAGGGTAGCATCGTCATCCTGCGTCAGAACGGCAGGCTCGCAACGACTGCCGTGGCGGGCGACAAGATCGTCGCCGTCCACGTGACCTCACTCGAGCGGATCGAGAACTTCGTGGCCGATGCCATCAACCACGAGGGAAAGCACGACTTCATGATGATGCGCATGCACGGATGGAAGCACCCGCGCAACGCCAAGGCGTGCTGGATGTTCCGTCCCGTGGAAGAGGCCTGACCATGCCAATCCACTTTGCGGTCCTCGTTGGCCTGGTCTTTGGCCTCTGGGGGATGCTCGGCAGCAAGGTCAACGGCGGAGTCTGGACGGCACCGATCGTCATGAGTTTCACGGCGATCATGGCCTTCTGGCTCGGCCGACGTAACCTCGCGACGATACCGACAACTTCAGCACTCTTCTGGCTAACCGTAGCAGGAGTGCTCAACGGCTGGGCTTGCTGCAAGTTCGGGGCAATCCTGGCATCGCTGGGAGATCGCGCCGGTCCGTTTGGTGCTCTCGTCTCCATCTTCATCGCCGCCTCTGCCTTGGTCTGGGCGTTCCTGTTCTTCGGGACGGTTCCGAACCTGCGACAGATCGTGGGTATCCTGCTTGGTGCGGCAGCAATCTGGTTGCTGGCCTCCAAGTGACGTTCTTTAACGAAATACGAGCAGGTCCATTGTAACTACCCGAAAGGAGGTATAATGGACTGATTCAAAAGCAACTCTCATCAGGGTTGTTTTTGTTTACGGAAAATTTGTGTTATAAATATTCCTAACATCGCCGCGCCCTCTCCCGCGAGGATGCGCCGAGGCGGAGGGTCAGGGAGGAGGATCGGCGCATCCGAGCCATCAAGAGAGCGTCTCCGCCGATCAACCGATGGATTGATCCAGAGCAGAACACCGGTGATCGATTCCTTTTCATACCGCCGCGATAGACAGCATTACAGAGAGCCGGTGTTCTGCTCTGCCGCTCGCCACGGGCGAGCGGGGCGGGAGACGCACATTTTTCAGATTTCATCCACGGGATTTTCGTCGAAATGAGTTCTAACTTTATTCAGTAAGTACCGCAAAACAGAACGTGACTGGGTTTCTGAAAAATCCCCGCCGCCGCCTCTGAAATCCGGAAGATTTTTATTTTGTCTCGGCGTATCCTTGCGGGTAGGGGAGCGGAAGTTTAAGAGAATTTATCTCGCCAGGCCCTTATTTCATCAAATATCTTATCTTGAAAAGTATCGAGCTTTAATTTAAGAATTGTATCAGCATTTCGAATGCAATACTGAAGTTCCTTTTCATTGTTTTGAAGAGTGTACCATTTGAAGCTGTCTATAATATCCGCCGACTTTATGATGAGTGCATCCTGTCCGCATTGCACACAACGACTAATTAGTTCATTTGTTTTTTCAACGCTATCCTCAATAGAATCATCTTTTGAATTTGCTTGCACCAGAGTAAGAATCTTTTCTCCAAATACATCTCGTATCAAATCTTGATTTGCTCGTGACCACTCTAGCATGTCGTGCAAAAGTCCACCGACAACAATTTCTTCAGAGTATCCCTGTTCGTACAGGTATACCCCTACGCGAAGATCATGAAAGAGAATTGGTTTGCGACTTTCTGGTTCAGAAACTGGCATATGCTCGGACAAGAACCGAACTGCCTTTTCAAAGTTGATACTTAAGGAAGTAGACATTGATTGTAGTATAGCGTTTTGGATGCAAAATGACCAACATATTTATCACATACTGAACTTGACAAAAGTCAAGTATTTTGATACAATTAACATATAGTTAATTCCTGCTCGTTATGGGTAGGTGCATCCGAAAGGGTGAACGGTGCATTGCAGCTACACCACCTTGGCTGCTTTTGACAACAAGGAGGGCGTTATGCCCACTACCCAAATGCGTCCGGGAAGCAACATTCCCATGCCCAGCATAAAGAAACTGCATCGGTCCATCCCCGAGAAATTGAAGATCGTCTCCCGCGAGGTCTACATCATCGGGGGGCCGGGTAAATTCGACCTCATGCTCGCGCTCTTCAAGGACGAGACCGTCAAGTTCTCTCTGGATGGCGGCGGCGTCCTCTTCGTGAAGATCGATAGCATCAGCAAGAAAGCAGATGGCTGGATCATCACGGGGCGCACGACTGAAGATAACCAGCAGGAATTTCTGAGAGAGTTCCAGTGCTGGTACACGACCAACGGCAACAGCGGACACCTGGCGATCTTCGCAAACGAGTAGTCCTCCTCACAAGTTCTTAGCTTCAAGGTCTCACGGGCGATACCTCAATCGAAAACTCGCCCCCCATCAAAAGTGCATCACATCAGTGGTGCTTTTTTGTTGAAACTTCTAGAAAAAATCAAAATTTAGGAGTAGGCTAAATAATAATGCCAAAAGGAAAATCAGAACTATTATTTGAGCAATACTTAAAAACTCTTGGTTATAACGAGCGAGAGCATTTTGAGTATGAGCCTGATTTGGGCAAATCTACAAAACCAGATTATATTTTGCGAATTCAAACTCCGCCACCACTTTTTGAAGTAAAATCTTATTCATATGAAAGCGCACAAGCGAAAGCAATGATCAAAGAAGCTCGGGAAAATACAATACGGATGAAGGCAGGCTTGGGCCTTGCTCGAAAAGTCGATGGCTATTCTGAAGGACGAAAAAAAATTGCATCCACAAGAAAACAGTTTAAGCCATACAAAAAAGAGTATCCTTGCGTTCTGGTTTTAGATAAAACAATGGGACTTTTTATCGATTTTACTCCCGAAAGGCTAGCTTCGGTGGCATTTGGAGATTTGACCTGGGTACATGATGGGGCTAGTCAAAAAGACTATTGGGCATTCGGACAAAATGGGATGTTACAGCCAAAAAGGAATCGTACTATTTCTGCCATACTCGCTCTCGAAGTAACTCGGCCTGAAGCTGAAAAAATAATTGCGATGCTTAAAGAACGTACAAAAGATAGACCGGCAGATTTTAAGTTTCATGAATATACATACAACCAAATTATTGCGGAAACAGGGTTAAATCCTGACACCGAAGAATTGAAAGCTATAGTCATTCTTAACCCATGGGCCTACATAAAGATTGACCATAATATATTCAAAGGAAAATTTGACGAAATTTGGAACTTTGATTCAACAGGGAAATTTATCCGGCTAATTTAATCTTGCCGCGCCCCCCTCCCGCGAGGATGCGCCGAGGCGGAGGGTCAGGGAGGAGGAGAGGCGCATACGAGCCATCAATAGAGTCGTCTCCGCCGATCAACCGACGGGATTGATCCAGAGCAGAACACCGGCGAACGATTCCTTTTCATACCGCCGCGATAGACAGCATTACAGAGAAGACGGTGTTCTGCTCTGCCGCTCGCCACAGGCGAGCGGGGCGGGAGACGCACCTTTAGCTTTCTTCGCCAGGGTTTTCGTCGAAATGGGTTCTAACTTTGTTCAACAAGTACCGCAAAAAATTAAAATCATCCGCTTGTGGCGGATGATTTTAATTTCTAAGCTTCGTCTACTTTGAGTTTTCTTGTGAGAGATCTGGGTTGCTCAATTTTCCTCATGAGGTCTTCAACATCTTCAATTCGATACATACGATAGTTATTCACAGGGTTTCGGTACGCAACAAGTGCTCCTTTTTTGTCCCAGTTGCGAACTGTCAAGGGCGTTACCCCAATTAACTTTGCGACTTCATTAACTGTCAGATATTTTTTTGGCATTTTGATTTTTAAAAAAAGTTTAGTTTTTTTTATATTTCTTTATGATGTTTGGACTAGATATGTGTATTAAGGTTTATGCAGTTAATGTGGTTTACTTCTACGTTATTCAGTTTAGCACAAAGTTTGATTACAAACTAAGTTTAAAGCATCAATATTTCTTTGCAAATAACTTATCCACTTTTACATTTTTTTTTACGTATAATAAGTACATTGAAAATTTGATATCCGATGGAGTATCCGATGCCCTGAGTGATATTGATCCGATGTTGTATCCGATAGAACTAAATTACTCAATGGGCGCTGGATAAAAAAGCATTTTCATCCGGATAAAAAATGCCAAGGCTCTGATCGTGTCAGAGCCTTGGAGAACGCACATGAATTATAACTCTTTTTTACAGAATTTGATAAGACAATTATGAACAGCGAGGAGCCAAAATTTATCACACTCAATGAGGCTGCAGAAGATTCTGAATACTCGTCTGAATATTTGCGTCTTCTCGCAAGGCAGGGAAAAATATTCTCAAAACATATTGGTCGCAATTGGTACACGACAAAGGCGGCGGTAGAAGAATATATTTCCAAACAAAAACTTTCTACTGCTGTTTCAAAGGGTGATAACCAGGTACTGCAAACGCTTGACGCTGGTCTTAAAGCTATTGGCGAACACTTACGGCAACTTAGCACGATTCAAGAACTTCAGCTCAAGCAAATAGCGGCGCAACAGGCAACTATGCAGGCGCCTTTTACCGGCAATGTCCAGGCGTTGGAGCAAATTAACAAAAGCATTGCACAGCTTGCATCTCTTCAAGCGCGAACCGCGAGTACTAAAGAAGCACTTTCTGCCACAGCAAGTTCTTCAACTTCTTCCCATGGTGCGCTGGGTGCGACTCTTCTCAAAGTTGAGGAGCATCTTAAAGAACTTTCTGCTTTTCAGCAATTGCAAATTCAACAATCTCAAGTACATCAAAAGACTCTCAATGCGACGCTCGATCGTGCCATTTCTCGACCAGTTGCTACAACTGCCGCAATTGGTATGGCTCATCCGATAATTCCTCCGACTACGGAAAAAATTCTTGAAAATATTGGTGTTCAACTTAATACTATTGCTCAAAAACAATCTGCACCGATTACAACTCATCCTCCGGCTCCTCCTCATGTTGTTCAACTTCAGCCCGATACTGCGACACAAGCAAAAATCAGTGACGCGCTTGAGAGAGTTTCTAAAAATCTAAAGTCTCTCGCGGATAAGCCCACATCCGTTCCCTATGCTCCTTCTGCCGAGGAAAAGGATTTTATAGCAATCGAATCTGCTGGTGTGTTTCATAAAATCAACAAGTTGGATTTTTTTGGAAGAAAATTTTTAAAGAAAACACGATGGAATTTTGTTATTGTTGTTTCAGCTGTAGTTATTATATTTCTTCTTGTAGGTGGCATAGCTTTCAGTAATGCTGATCGTATAGGACAAGGTTTACGGGCGGTCTTCAAAGACGCCGATACGGTTCAGGGACACTTCGCTGGGACCCATGAAAATGAGGTCCTTTTGCTAGATGGGGACGGAAATATCGCTATCAAAGGTCATATAGAAGCGAGCAATTTTATAGTCAATGGCGTTCCGCTTTCCAGTATCGGCAGTGCTTCCATTCCCATTGTTGTTGATTCGCGTAGTAGTCAATCGTTTGATCCAAATTTTGATTCGAGTAATCTCACACTTGCTTTTGTGACTAAGCAGGGCAACGTCACATACGACAATGTTCGTCTTATGGGGTCCGTTGAAGTTGGTAAAACTTTGATAGTAAAGGGCGCTACAAAGCTGCTGGGCTCCCTTACGGTTGACGGTGGGCTTGGAGTTTTTTCTGACGCTGTTTTTGGAAAAAATGTGGAAATCACCTCAGGCAACCTGATCCTCGGTTCCGGTTCTATCGAAATCAATAATACCAATCTGGTCAAAAATCTGAATGCAGAACTCTGGAATGGAAAAAAGAGTGCTGACTTTGATTTGGATTATGTTGTTGAAAACGGAAACTCTACTAACAACGTAGCATTCTTTAATAAAGGTTTATATGGGGGTGATGGGGCGTTTAGCTCCCTGGGAGTAAGCGGTGATGTTACCATTGGAAATCAAAATAAGAAAAATAGTAAGTTCGAAGTTTATTCAAAATATTTTACCGTTGACAGCACAGGTAATCTTAACTCGTCGGGAATCATCACGGGAGGTTCTCTCAATGTGGGTACGGCAACTGTCTCCCAGCTTTTTGGTGCTGGTCTGACAAAGTGCGATACCACATCCGACAAGCTTTTGTGGAGTTCTTCAAGTGGAGAATTCTCCTGCGGCACGGATCAAACCGGAGGCGGGGGCGGGTCGCTGGAGATCGCCGAGGTAGGATCATTTCAAGACGTGGCGGTTGCTTCCATTTCTTTCGATCCCGGTGCTTTTGCTGTTTCTGCTTCCGGTACCGAAGGGGTAACTGTCAAACTTGATTACACCTATGGACCCGCGAGTTTGAGCCAAAATGAAATCGTGACCGGGCTTTGGAATTTTAGTAACAACGTTTCGCTTTCACAAAATTTTGAGGTATCTGGATATGCTTCTATATCCGCATTTCAGCTCGTTGACAGTGCTACCGGCGTATCCATGGTGGACTGTGATGGGGACACGCAAGCTCTGGGTTGGGACATTACGACGAAAAGATTTTATTGCGGAGATGATGACGGTGGTGGAGTTGGCATACCCTCCAACTCCATAGGCTTTGGAGCCTTCATCAATGAGCTTACCCTGGATAAAGCTGTAACCC
>ERZ1292623.2634-Hain-H51-01um-R1-2634-length-15855-cov-6_pt1 | contig 15855 bp, 16 predicted proteins | sample MGYA00564398_ERZ1292623 | MGnify/ENA primary metagenome ERZ1292623 (study PRJEB36523, sample SAMEA6512633) | groundwater metagenome | collected 2019-01-07 | study: AquaDiva: Metagenomics assemblies of 32 groundwater samples | reverse complement strand
GCCACCCCATAGGGTACAGACTCCCAAGTACCATCCTGTGCCTGACACCAGCCCTCCCTAAGGGGACCTGCCACAGCGGCCTCTGGCCACAGAGTGGGGCATGGCAGATAACCTGCCGCCGTGAGGGCAGCGTCTAGGGCATCCGCATCCTGTGCGTCAACGGGCCTAGGCGCCCCATACGGGCACCCGGGTGGGTAGGTAGGTGTGTGGGTAGCAGGAGGCACTTGAAACGCCACAGACGGGCGCCTAGAGGCGAATCTTGACGGTCTTGCCCCAGGCGGCCGGAAGGGTGGTGTTGTCACCCGAAAGCAACCATAGGGTGTTGTAGCCGGTTGGGGCTACCTCGGGGGCCGTGCCGTAGCCGTCGGTGTAGAAGACGAGAAGATCCGGCGCTTCCAGGTTGCCGAAGGCGAAGGGGTGCTTCCCGGCCTTTACCTCGTCTGCCAACGCGAACACGGGGCGAAAGTCCGTACCCCCACCTCCCTTGATAAGTTTGACGAAGTCCGACGGCGAGTGGACACGGCCGACTGCGTGGACATCCGCGTCACACGACAGGAATGTGGCATCCGCACCCATGGCCGAGAGGCAATTCAGCATCTCGGCGATACCTGCGGCGAGTTCTGTTTCGCCCATTGACCCGGAGGTGTCCAGGGCCAACCACACGTTCGGTCGTCGCCGCACAGTGGTGTAGAGAAGCGGCTTGCCAACCCCGTACCCAATGCCCGCCTGCCGCCTGTTGGGCTTACGAAAGGTGGGCGAACCACCTCCAGGCCGGTGCGTGATCGAGTGGGCTGTGTAGCCCCGTAGTTCACTCTGCCATGATACCTGCGGGGGGCGACGCACCACCTCAGCCCAGCGAGCAAACCCGGCGGGTACGGTACCCCGCTGCCTCTCCACAGCGGCCTGGATTGCCGCAGAGACGATCAGACGATCCTTCGCCTGTTGTGTGGGCGTGCGGCCGTATTCCTTGTCGAGGGCTTCCTCCAGGGCCTTTCGGCCCGACCCATCATCCTCACCTTCACCCGGCCCGGGGTTGCCCGCACCAGAACCACACTGCGGGTTTCCGAGGGGCAGACCTACGGCGATACCTTCCGTTCGCACCTTGTCCATGACCGCACGGTAGTACGCCTCCGCTGTGTTCCCCGGCTTGAACCCGTAGGTTTCCGGGACACACGGGGGCCATGGAAACTTGGCCCCGGGCAACTCCCGGATGTCATCGTTGATTTCCGGGTCGGCCCCAGCGGCATTCCACACCTCAGGTGAACCACCGGGCTCGAATACACCCTCGGCCGCAGCCCGTGCATGGTGGTCACGCAGGGGGTGCATGGCCTCATGGACGTAGACTGTCGCACTCTCCCCGGTGGGCCACTTCGCCAAGCAGTCCACATCGGCCAGAAGAACGCCCCCCTTGGTGACGCCCCATGTGCCAAGGCCCTTCACCAAGACAGGCTGGAGTACGTAGATGGCTCGTTGAAGATACGTAGCCATCCGACGAGCGCCTTCCCTGGCCTTGGCGAGGTCTTGTTCTGCGGCGACACTCTCGACACGGACTACAGGGCCGGACTGCTTTACTGGATTGCTCATGGCTAAGGTTACCTCGATTCCCCCTAGACCTTGTCCAGTTCGACGCCTGAACTGTGGACGGCGTGCATCACAGGCATGGAGGCATTGCGTACCTCCTTCGCGAGGGGTCCCTTGGAAACATGACGCAGCCCGGGCGGCATTGTCATGGGCTGGACCGCGGCGCGTGCCACATCAACCTTCCCGGTCGCCGCGATTTCACCCATCAGCCCCCACGCGGCGATGGTGAGGCGGTCGGACGCCTCGGTGTCGCGAGGAAGACTGCACACGTAGGCCCCGATGGCCGTAGAGATGGCGTAGGCACGATCCGGTAGTACCTTCCGCACGTCGAATGTGACGCGGCCCTCCAGGATGTCCCTTGGGCTGGGGAGATCGTGTACGTCTTCGTAGGCGAGGCACTCCGATCCCCCCCCTGGACCCACACCCCCGACCACCAAAGCGGCGGTTTCCTCGGGCGTCAACTTGTGCACCCTGGCCGTAGCGATGGATTGCTTCACCATGGACCACGAACGGGGCGTCGGAAACGCCGCAGACGACGCTGCCGAATCCGGTGTAGGCGGCACGTAGACGTACTGCGGCATCGTCCGCAGAAACTGGAGTACCGAGGCGTCCGCGACGGCGTAGGCGTCGTCCCACAGAGAAAGAACACGCGCCTCCTCGGCCGCCGGGTTCTCGATGACACGAAGACCCTCTGGATTGAACCGCTCCATTCGCATGTCATCCTCGGTGGGGCAGTCCCACGGGAGGTGGATCAGACGGTTGGCGAGGGGCGGTGCGAGGGGGTGGCCTCCGGTTGCCATCTCGACCGGGTTGGCGAGTGCAACGCGGCGCACACGCGCCCCAAGATCGTTGTCGCCGATCAGCCCGTCCAGAATCAGGCCCATGATCGGCTTCTGGACGACCTCGTCGGCCGTAGTTGCCTCGTCGACCACCACGACGCCACATCCCTGGCCGAGCCCGGTTGCCGCGAACATCTGCGCCCATCGCGGGGACGGGTGGTCGAGAAAGCCGTCGGCGGCGGGGCACGGGAAAACCCCGAACTCACCCTCGCCGTTGGTGCCGGGTGTAAGGATGCGGTACGCCTTGAACCCGGAATACCGGATCACCTGCCGTGTGACACTGGTCTTGGCGGTGCCGGGGCCTCCTGTGAACATGACGGGGTGATTCCATCGAATCGACCCATCTCCCTCCTTCTGTGGAGTGTAGAAGGCGGCCTGCATGATGCGACGCCGCGAGTTGAGGGAAAGCTGAGGAACGAGGTTGGTTGTGACTTCGGTAGACGGTGTGGAGTTGCTCATGGCCAACCGTTACGGCCCACTCGAAAAGGCCACCCACACCGAACCGTGTACTGGCCGCCTGTAACGCTACACCATGAACACACCCAACGCACCCCAGGATACCCCCACAGAAACCGTCCAATATCCCTCGGACGAAGCCAACCCAATCAACCTCGTCGCCTGCGGCCCGAGCCACCTATCCGGCAAGCAGGTGCACTGGTCACTACGCGGAGAGGCCGCCGCCGAAAGTCTCGCCGATTCTCTACGCATCCACGGCGTCACGTTGGCCGCCCCCAACCCGCCCGGCCCCGACGGCGCTCTCGCCCAGGCATTCCACAACCTCGCCGCGACCCATGGCCTTCTGGCACGCCCTGGTGGTCACGGGTGGGTATTGGTCCGCGAGGCACAGAAGCGGCGCCGAGGACGGCCACCCAAGATCGTGACTCACACGGCCACCACGAACACACTCCAGGGCGGCAACACCGCGTTGCCGTGGGAAGGTACGCCAATTCTCTACGGCTACCGCTCCCAAGAGGGTATCTCGGTCGAAGGGGATTCCACCCTGGGAGACAACGTCCCTGCCCTGGTGGACCATTACCGGACGCACATCACGACGGATGGCATGGCCTTGTGGCTCCCGAAGTTGGTGCGGTCACTGGACGGAATTGGCCTCCGACCCACCGGAGGCGTCTACTTCGTGCCCCGCAACGGTGTCGCACAATGGGACGCCGCCGTAGCGGCCTTCCGAGACGTGGGGGACTGCCGGTTCTACGGCATCCCAGTCATGCCAACAGAAGACGCCGCGAGGGCCTTCCTGGACGCCCTGGAAGAGGAGGCCGAGGTATTCGCTACGGCAACCTTCGAGGAGGCCCCGGCCCTCCAGAAAAGGGCCAGGGAGAACCGGCGGCAAGAGGTACTGGCCTGGGAAGCCAAGATCAGGCGCTACGAGACCCTCTTCGGAGAAGGTCGCCTTACATCCATGCGCGAGCGATTGGTACTCCTAGCCGGGGCCATGGCGTCGATCGCCATGGGGGGCGGTGGGGAGGAGTAGTGGTCACTGGGCGATGTATCTGGCCTACAGACTACCCATGGGAGACGGTTCCTGGAGTAGTGTCTGTCGTCCGCCACGACAGGATAGCGCAGGTAGCAGCCCTTGCTGGTGCTGGATACACGGCACCACCACTTATACGGATAGAAAACCGCCTACCTGGCAGGTTTCCTCAAGTACTCCTCACACTGCACGATCGCAACATGCGATCTATGGAATTTGTGTACATCCCTGCGTGGGTGCAGTTCTGCGTCGCGTGGCACTATATTGAGTCATCCCTCGGGACCTTGACCGATGACGAGTGCCGCGCCATGGGTGTTGCCTTCGAGGTAGGCGGGAAAGACGCCCTAAAAGCCCTGTGGGAGTACTACGACGTGTTCTAACGATGTTGTAACGATGTGGTCGTCTAGGTGCGCTTCGCCCGTATGACACCTGGAACGATACCGGCTGGTGAGCCGCATACGTGCCCCAACATCTGCCGCACGTCTGATATACTGATAGGGTTGTCGTCGAGGGCGCTAGATACGTCATCAAAACATCCCGCCCCGATCACCTTCTCCAGTAGTTCCAACGCGGATACAAGATCCTCGCGTAGTGTTTCGGACCCAATAGGGTTAGCCGAGAAGACCTCGTCGAGAAGATCCCCGGCGTCCTCTTCCCAAGAGGCTGTTCCTCGGGAGTAGCCATGAAACTTGTCGTGTGTCTTGTTTAGGCGTTGGGCCAGTAGTTGCCGGTAGAGTGCATCCATAGCGGTAGTTACGACCGCGATAGGTACCCAAGAGACAGAACCTCGACGCGACTACGGTCTACACCGTCGGTAAGCGGCATAGCCCCCACAAAGGCCCGCACAGCCCCCTCGCGAGACGCCTCTGCCCTGACAACCATAGCGGCATGTTGTGCCGCCTGTGGTGTGTCTACCACCTCAAGGGCGATCTTCCACTTACCCGGGCGCGAGGTCTCCATAGCCGTCTGCGTGGCCGCGCGTACATCCTTAGGCACACCCGTTATGGCCACATAGTGCTCAGGTGGGGCCGCAATGGCGTCCGCCATGTTGGCGTAAGGGAAAGACACGAATCGTGGACCCGGAATCTCGTGAACCTCTATCTCTGGCCCCAAGAAGTACCCACCCGTACCGACCTTGAAGGTGAGTAGAGTTACTTTCCCGTAATCCGTAGTTCCTGGGTTGTCCCACCCTGTGGGACATAGGGCACCACACTGAACTACTGCACAATCCGGCGTCTGCCAGATTCTGTGGTTGTGCCAGTTGCCAGCCACGATAGCCGCTAGACCACACTCCTGCGCGATACGCAGGAGGCGCCCTAGTGGAATGGAATCGTGGTGCCCGCGCATCTGAGGGGCCGTATCTTCATCCTCGATACCCGCGTGTATGACACCTACCGTAGGACAAGGATCGCTATCGTCACCGCGAAGTGACTCCGGTAGGTAATCCTTCGCGGCCATACGACGGAAGGGCGCGAAACGTAGGCTAATAGGCCCAACACGAACTGTTCGTGGGGTATCAACGACGTGTGCCTCGATCCCGTCTAGCGGCCCTAAAGCATGGTCCCCAGGCCGGGATGATTCCTGATCGTGGTTCCCCACCAGTAGATAGGTAGGTAAACTACACGACTCCCGGAGTGCGTTGCGTGTAGCGGTGAGTAGTTGTGGGGATGGAGCCGACACATCCATGATGTCACCGGCTACCACAAGGGCATCGGCGTGGCGTTCCATGAACTGTACGGCGCGATTCAGGGTGGCAAGGGCTGCCGCTGCCCGACTGTTGATACCGGGGCGCTCGGTGGGAACCGCGCAAGCGTTGTGCGATCCAATATGTGGGTCCGCGCAAACCACTATTTTTACAGTCGTTAGCACTTAGGGATCACCCTTGCGGTCCAGCGTTCCATGTGTGGGTCTGCGGAGGGCTCGAATCCCGCAGATTCGGCAGCCCTGGCCAAGGATACCGGCAGTGGCGACCGTAGCGTGATCGTGAGGAATGCGCCCGAGGCTTCAATCTGTGGCGGGCGTGTCTTCTCTGTCGCCGCCCACACAATCGCAGCATCAACCACCTGGAGTACGGCTGGGTCCAAAAGAGATCGAAGAGTGGCACCAACTGCGGGAGAAGTAGTCATGCCCTAGCGTTACACGCCCGAAGGCAATCCTTCCAGGGCGTGTTGTAGCGCCACTCTGGCTTTCTCCCATGAAGCCATATCCGACGCTGCCATTATGGCCCTCGCCGCAGCGACAAGTACCCTAATGGGGTCTTCCTTACGGCCCGTAGGCGGCGCGGGTACATCTTGTGGAGTGGCTATTACGGCGTCAACGGGTATTTCACCGTTGATTAGAACAAGTATGAAACCAGGATCTACACCCTGGGATGCAGCCGTGAATTCTGCGAAAGACCGCGCGAATGGGTGGCGTAATAGGGCTTCCTGATACGTCACCCACCGCAACATGGCCTAGCGCCTGGCCGACATCGACGCTGCGAGCGCCTGTGCGGAACGGCCGCCGCGGGACACCACAGCCTTAGCCGCCAACTCGTCCTGCCATTCCTGACGGGTGGCGAGTACCTCGTCCATGGTGGGCATCTTGTGTAGCGTGAACACGTCCGGGTAGGACGTGAGGATGGCGCGCATGACACCTTCATCCGTGTGGATGGGGCCTTTCTGCGCAACGCAGGGCATCGCCGAGTATCGGGTCTGCATCCCCGTACCCTCCTTGATGATTTCGATGGGAAAGCCCTCGAAAGGGTGCGCGTAGTTCCCGCCGGAACGCACGTTCAGCCGGATCTTGGCGATGTCCTGCACGACACCGCGTCGCAGTTCGTAGACCTTCACGGAGGCCGAGGGGTTCTCCAGGTCGATGGGCGCGTTCATGTCGATCGCGGCGACGAGGTGGGACGATTGGACTCGCATCTCCTTCCCCTCCTCCTTCTGAACAGGATCATCGGACCCGTCGAGACGTGCAGCATCCTCGCAGAGAGGGCACGGAACACCCTTGTGGGCCTGAAGGCACGGCACCTGCTTCACCCGCTCACCACCCTTGAGGTAGTGCACGTAGCGCGAGGCGAGAGGGTTCTCGCGGCCGGGCTTGGGGGGCAGAATGCGAAGAAGGTTTGATCCTGGCAGGACCTTGCCCCAGTTGACTCCGTTGGGGTTGCGCTCGGCCGCAGCCTTGGCTGCGTTGGCGCCTTCCTCCGTGAAGTCACCGAAGAGGGAGAAGAGGTCGCTTGTGGACGGCTGGTCGGACATGGTTGATTCCTACGGGCGGTTGGTGCGGCGATAGTGCCTCTAGTGCCCGCAGACAGTGTTACGGCAACCGTAAGGATGCCGCAACTACGGTTGGGACGCCCTATGTCACTTTGCGGCGAACCCCTCACCCATAGGATCATCGTGAGTACTGGTGGGCGTCACAGACAGAAGTGTAGGTGTTCTGTGGGGTCTGGCCGGGATTGCGTTCATGTGATCCGGTGCGTCGAGCTCCGCCCGTTGGTTAGCACCGATTGTCACAAGGGCATCAGACTTTCGGCCCAGGGCGGAAAGAATGCCGCGTACCCGTGTGCGTTCAGCGTCGAGGATCACGACATCGTCCTCGATGGCCACAACTGCCGGGTCCAGGTGGATAGCCGCCTCGAAGTCGTCTACCGTAGGCGCCTTGTCCCCGGCGGCCTTTGCCTTGAGTCGTAGACCCCCCTTCACGCGAAACCGCGCCTCCGCACGAACACGCCGTACTTTGGCTTGCGCGAAGCCCAGCGCCCGAGTCAACCGGGCGTAGACCTCGTTCCACCGGGCGTAGTGGCTGGGTAGATTGGCGAACTCCTGCGACACCGCCCTGGGGTCGAGGCACACGCAATCGTCCAGGAACGCCTCCAGAGGCTCCGTAAGGGGATCGAGAGTGGGTGATGTGGGATTGTCCATACGGCGTAGTTACACCGCCCGTATGGTACCCGTAATGCACTCTACGCGGGTGCACTACTGCGAATAACCCGCAGTATCTCCCCCACGGACACGGGATGGTAGTCATTCACGTCTACCCCCACGTTGAACTGCTTGTCTCGTACATGCCACGCCTCATGGACGTGACCGTGCACAAGCCACCCCCCATCCGGCCTGGGTCGCCACGGGTGATACTTCTCACATGGCCCATCAGGTCGTTGGTACGGAAAGTGGCATATACGGACAGGCACATCCTCCAGGAGAATCTCCACTCGCCCATGCAGAATCTCTGCAAATCCGGCTTCCCGGTAGACGCTATCCCACTTGGCGGCTTTGGCGCCATGCCCCTGCCAGCAGCGATCGTGGTTGCCGGGCACCAATACCTTCCTACCATGTAGTTGCCGAACAAGGGGGAGTGTCTCGGCGATATGGCCCATCGCCACATCCCCAAGTACCCACACAGTGTCCTCGTGGGCTACCGTGGCGTTCCAATTAGCAATTAGTCCCTCGTTCATCGCAGCCACATCGGCGAATGGTCTGCTGCAATACTCAGAGATCCTGGCATGGCCAAAGTGAAGATCAGCCGTGTACCAACGAGCCATCATTGCTCCGTTTCTTGGGGGTACCGCGGGAGTTTCTGCCCGTATAGGTCGCGGTCTGCGAGTGGCAGTTGGGGCAGAGCCATCACAGATTGGTTAGGCGATTGTCTGAGGGCGTGCCGTTGATGTGGTCGAGTTGTAGGGTGAGGTTAGCGCCATTCCACGTTGGCCCAATGCCGCAGATCGAGCATCGGTATGCCGCCGGGTCGTGCCGCAGGAATGCGCTGCGAATCCCGGAGCGCCGTATCCTGTCGGTGCCCAACACGAACACCGCCTCTGGTTTTGATGGGCGTGCCCGTCCGCGTATCATGTGAGAGAGGTCTGCGTCCGGCACCGTCTCTCGCACCAGCGCAGTCAGCCTCTGCCTGGAAAGTCCGACGCGACGTGCTGCTGCCCCCAGCGATGTCGATGCGGCGACAGCCGCCATAATCTCGGTCGCACCGGGGCGGGGTCTGGACTGTCCAACGGTCGGGTAGCCGCAGCCTGCACACTGAGCACATCGAACAGACCGTGGATCTTTCACGCGCCCGCATACGCATATCGGCCGTGCATACCGGCCATGGCGATACGCTGGATTGCTCTCCCCTGTGCATGAGGCGGTTGCCCGACGCAGATCGAGGGCGCATACACGCGAGCAGCATACCGTCTCGGAATTCCGTATATTGCTCAGGTGACGTGTGAATGGCTGACGGCAGGTCGGATTCGAGCATGTCCAAGAATGCACGACCAGACATTAGCACGGCATCGTGACCGAAGTGAAGATCCGAGGTGAAGAAATCCGGCGGGGTGGTGCTATGTGGCATAGGGCTCCAAAGAACCTAGTCGTTCACCCACCTCGGCGTCCACCGTCATGCGAATCTCCCCCGGCCGTGTCCAGCCCTCCATAATCGCACGGGCACCATTGACCACCTCGTCTACATCGTGTTCTTTGACCAAAAACAATAGGCTGTCATGCACCGTACCCGCCAAGCGCGCGGGTACGCGGTCTTTACGAAGCCAGTTGTCACAGGCAATCGCCGAAGCCAGGCAGTAGTCATTTGCACTACCTTGAACGATTGTGTTGGTGGACACAGTACCCTTATAGTCAGTGTGGTGTACAGGCCGCATACGGGCCTTGTCTCCGCGCCATATTGTCCACAAAACACCACTCTGATCTGCCTGACGAAGGTTCGCCTCATCCCAACGCTTGAGTACATGGAAGTGACCGAAGATCGCGTTGGCAATCTTCGTAGCTTCCGCCTCTGTGATCTTTAGTTTGTGTGCTGTAGCCTTATTGCCCTGGCCAAATAAAAGGGCAAAATTGCAATTCGCTACTACTCTGTTTGACACAACAAAACGATGCCTAGGACCGGCGTTCACGAGATCGTATACGTGCGCGAAGTGCGGACTACTGTATTCGGCCCCCTGTAGATGGCAACAACCTCCTGGTTCGGTACCTCTAACGGGTTGTGTGGCCTGCCACCGATGCGGTGAGGCGTACCTACCAGAGCCAGCAAATCCTCCACGCGCTCGCCCGAGCGTAGACGAGCACAAGTCTTCCCGGCACCCAACGGAAAGTCTGGGTTGTCGGTCTTGATGAGGTGCCATACATGACTCATAGCCACCTCTTTCCCTTGATATATCACCCACCGGGTTGTGCGCTTGTTTATCAAGTTCACTCGCCGCGACACCAAACGTAGGTTCCCCGGCTCGTAGTGCCCGTCGTTGTCCCTCCTGTCGATATCTACGCCCTTGTATGTTTCGTGAGGTAGATACTCCAACGCCCACCGGATGAAGTGCTCCCTGGACTTGAACCTGTACTCGATCCCGCGCCCACCGTAGTGGGGGTACTCCGGGTAGGTCGGAGTGTTGCACCTCTGAATCATGGCCGATGCTCGCTTCCCTAGTACTGTCGCACGAGGATCGTTCTCGTACCTCACATTGCGCTGACAACGACAAGACGTAGTCTTGCCCTTCCGCACGTTGGATGGGTAAATAAGGTAGGTATTCTGACACACAGAACACACACACTCGATGTGCTTCTCGGCATATTTGTCCCGCCCAGGTCTCGCCCGGTACACCGGCACCACCCTCCCCGTCATCACTAGCGTACCCAACGGGTACCTGCCCATCTCCTCCAACAGCGAGGCTTCGTCCACCCAGGCGCCGTGCTGCTTCCCCGAACGGTGCGGAGGAACCCCCCTGTAGGTAGACCTCATGGTCCGGGGTTGCGGTGAGTCCGTCATACGTCATTACCTCCCTGTAGCCCTTGTAGATGACACCCTCGTGAGACACCCACTCTACCCCATCCCATACAAGGTCGTCCACCAGCACGTCTTGTATTGGCACAGAGCCCCTGTTCGTTAGCACAAGTTGCCCCTCGGCGATGCACGTCTTCGCCATAGAGCGGTATGGCTTCCGCTCCTTTACCGTCATAGACACCCACTTTTCAGGTGAGATGCCCCACGCTGGAAGCGCCACCAACTCCGCTGTCCGAAGATGGTAGTCCACACCAGATGCAAAAACCTTAGCCATCTCCGGGTCGCCGCAGAGTAATGCGCAGCAGCGAAGCTCCAGGTTAGCGAAATCCATCTGCACCCACACAAAGCCAGGCGGGGCAGTGAATAGATCCTTGATGTACTTGCCGAAGATGGTCTCTGGGTCTGTGGGATCGTATTCCGCCCTTCTTATGTTCTGGAGGTTCGGTGATGACGAAGACAGGCGACCTGTCTGCGCACCCGTCAAATTATACGTTGTATGTACTGTAGGATAGTCGAATCTATGCCGTATGTGTGCCAACATCCCACCCTTACCGTAGCGTTGACCTGGTAGTGGACTGCCGTCAAGATAGGTGTTGCGGCTGTGTGTGAGTTCACTGTACCTCGCAACGGAATCTGCCAATGGGTGCTTATCAGCAAGTTCTTCAAGTGCCTCTCGCTTGGTAGACGGTGCCCCGCCTTCCGTCAATACGGTCACAGGTAGCCCAAGATCCTCATAGAGAAACTTGCCTATCTGCTCTGCCGAGTCCGGGTTCACGTTGGGCGCCGCCTTGCGGATGGCCTCCCTATGGAACTCGATACGCTCGGCGATCTTGTCCGCCGTCGCGTAGAGGGCAGGTACGTCGATAGGGAACCCCCACGACTCCATCCTGGCAAACACCTCCGTGGCGGGCCGTAGTAGTCGCTCCCATACCCCGCGCACCGGAGGCAGCCCGGCCAGTTGTTCCTGTAGGTGTGTCACCAACCTGTCTGTAGTAGCCGTGTCCCGTGCGTTGTACCGGGACAGGATGGGCTGCGTAAGAAGGCCATACGCGCCACCCTTCGCGGACGCATTGGCCGGGACAAGGTTGATGTTCTGCGGTGGCCCAAAGAGACCAACCTGCCCCCTGGCCTCGGCAATGGCGTCTTTCTTGCGGCTCTTGTTGATGGCGATGGCCGCCTTACGGATCACCTCCCCGGCCTCCGACTTGTGGCCGCCCATCCCTACGTACCAGCCCATCGTATCGAGGTCGGCATCTGCCTCCACGTCTACGAGACGGCCCACTAGCATCGTGTCGAAGGCCACACCGCAAAGTTCTATGCCGTAGACTGTGCGGAGCGCATTACTGTCGAACTTTCCATTAGCAAGGGCCTTAGGTGCGGAGACATCCTCAATGAAAGCTGCGAGTGGCTCCCATAGCGCCCCGCGAAGAGCCGCCTCCGACCACACATAGGTGAGAGTGCTGTCCTTGGGCGTCAACGCTAAAGAGGTGATCTTGAGTTCCTGTGTCCACAGAGGGGCGCCATTGGACTCCACGTCCAAAGTAGTGATCTTGGCATCCCGGCACTTCTGGAGGGCCGCTGTGACATCCTCCTGTGTCTCTACGTGGCAGTACGTGTCCTTCCACGGTGGTTGTACGGGGGCCGCCGTGAGTGAGTTCACCACCTCCGCGAGGTAGCGTTTCCTCATTGTTAGAATGCCTACCGCTTCCTGTGGGTCTGCGTGGAGGAAGACAGGGGTAGGTTGTTTTGTAGCCAACCACCCATAGGCATTGCGTAGAAGGCGTGTTCCCGGCACATCGTTCCCGAAGATGGCCTGCGCTGCGGTATCGCCAAAGGTCAAAATACGGCGCGGACGAACCACCGCTAGGGTTTCTGCCAGGTAGGTGCGACACGCTTCTATTGATGCCAATTCCGCCTCGCCCTTAGGGGCCGGGCAGCGAACGGCATAATCCCAGATGATGGATGTCCCGGTGCCCTTGAGGGCCTGTAGGATGGCGTGCCGCACCACAGAGCCTCGGCCCGTACCGAAGGGCGAGCCGTGCGGATCACCCTTGAAGGGCGCCCCAGCCAAAACCAGTAGACCACCAGGGGCCTTGTAGTCCGAACCATCCGCCCCCACACATACAACCTTCGCACCTTCTGACAGGTTGCATCGAGTGCAGGTGTCCTTGCGGGCAGACGGGCGCGCGTACTCGATAGTGGCGCGGGGTGGAGCAGGGAAGAGTGGCAGATGCGTCGCCATAGTCTGGCCTTGTTACTCTCGCCGGATCGAGTGTCAGCTTGGCATCGGTAGGACTGCGAGATTGTCCCGGATTCGGGACGGTAGCCGGTCGGCCTTGTAGCGCGACAGAACTGGTACCTCCTGTTGATGCTCCACGCACCACGCAATCAGGGTGTCGTCCGACCACGTAGGGTTCGCAATGCGAACCACCGTCAGTACATCAATGAGCAGGATCTCCGCCTGTGCCGCGGAAAACCACCCCTCGCTGGCCGCCTTGGGTGGCGAGGGCTCGGCCGCCAACAATTCTGTTGTCAACAGTTCTGTTGGTGCCCCTGTGGGATCTTTCGTGGGTGTTTCTACTGCGGGACCGCCCGCCCAGTCAGGTAATGGGTTATCCTCAAGTGGCGTGTCAGAAAGAGGTCCGGTTGGGGCCATACCACCTACCAGTTGGGCCACCTCCGCAGCAAACGACACACTTGGGGGTGTTGCTTGTTGGGCCGTAGCAGCCTCTTGAGTGACATCCTTTCGCCGCACTGCCCTAGACAACACAGTGGTGTCTTCTACAGCCTTGACGACCCTCTTGGCGCGTTCCTGTGCCAGGATCTCCTCCGCAAGAACCACCGCCCTGTCGTGCTCGCCAAGTACCTGACTGGGTGGCCACCCATCGCCCTCTGTCCCTTGTGGCGCAATTTCTGTGCCAACCGCCTCCGTAGGAGGTATTGTCCCTGAGAGAACCGGGCGTAGAGCGTGTGCCTCCGCACGGGCTATCGACAGGTCCATCTTGAGATGTTCGTTCTCGATGCCAAGAGTGTCCCTTTCTTTGATGGCCGTTTGGAGCACAGTATCCGCACGGACTAGATCGGACAGCAACCCGGAGTTCTCCGCCGCCCTAACCTCAGCCTCAGCCCTCCAGTAGGCGACATCAGCCGTCAAGTCAGACACCTGTTGGCGAAGTGCACGGGTGTCATCCTGTGATTCCGGGAGTTCCCCGTACTGCCTGGCTAGGCCGTCGAAGAACGACCCGGAGGCGATGGACTGTAGGAGGGCCGCGGCGGCACCTACGTGTTCCCCGGTGACATTGAGGGAGCCACCCTCCCCAATAACGACTGTAGCCGTAGCAAGGGCAGTCTTGTCCTCGCCGTACGCAACAGCCTCGAAAGACCTGAGTGACATCTTGAGAGCGAGCATGTTTGCCATGATGCTGACAGGTTACGGTTTGGTATTCACCCAGGGCATCAGTTCGGACAGGGGTATTGGGCTAATGTTCTCCATGAGACATACTACCGCCTGCCCACATACCACCTTGGCTGGACCCATGGTATGGCGCGGAGAGTACTCCCTGCCGAGTGAAGTAACCCACACAACCTTGGACCCAACGGCATAAGACGCATTCCATACGTCAACCGCCTCCTGTGCCTCCCGTAGTTGTCGTGCTTTGGATGCCATGGTGTTGACAGGTTACGGTTTGGTATTCGCCCAAGGCACCAGTTCGGATAGGGGTGTAGGGCCAATGGCCTCCATGAGCCACACTACTGCCCTACCGCACACAATCTTGGCGGGTCCCATGGTATGGCACGGTTTGAACACCGGACCAGCAGTGTTCGTCCAACGAACCTTGGTTCCTATGTGGTGCGCCTGATTCCAGGCGACCACGGCCGCCTGTTCCTCCCGTAGTCGTTGCGCTTTAGACGCCATGGCAAACTGTTACCCGGCCCCCAACCGGACTGCATCCTGTTGGTCGAGGCTCAAAAGCCCGTAATCGAACACGTCATCCCGGAGTACCTCATCTGGGTCTACCCTGGGCGGCAGACGTATGGCCCCAGAACGCACACCCACAAGACGGAGTGTGTAGGCGTGCCACTCTGCTGGACCCCAGGCATCCCCATCCGGGCAGAACACTACAGGCCGCTTGGAGCGGGCCAGAAGGGCAATGTGGTTTGCCGTTGGTTTCCCCAGAGTAGCCACGCCATGTGGGTAGAGGGCCATACGATCGAACACACCCTCCACCACAAAGGCTGGGAACGAGGATGCCTCACCGAGAATATCCTGGCCATACAGGTACGTATGCCACGGCATCCCCTGCGGGTACCTATAGGGTGACCACCCGGTTGTTGGGTGTAGATCCCTTGCCACCCATCCCTGCCAATACTTCCCGGTGGGGTCCAGAACAGGCACCACCACAGCGGGGCGAGGCCGCAGAATACCCCCCACATAGGAGAATCTCGCCACATTTGGGTCCAAACCGCGCCCTTTCGGCGACTCCGTCTCCAGGTAGGTGCGGTGTGGGCCGAACCGCGGGTCCAACATCCCCTCTCCGTCGTACAGGAGTGTGAACCCGTCCGGTGGACGCTGCCATACCGCCGCTGTAGTGGACGCCTGTGGGGCGGTGTACTGCCTGGGCGTGGCCCCAGGCATGAATCCCGCCGCGCCACAGCGAAAGCAAACGAACCCACCGTCCGCGTGAAGATAGAGGGACTCCTTGGTGTCCGACTTACCGCGGGTGCGCTCACAGAGCGGGCATGGGACCCTATGGCGACCACCGGATCGCGCCACCCCGCGCAGTACAGCCGTACACAAGCGCCAATCTGGCGTAGAAAGACGCCGAGCCATGGTCTATCGGTATGCGTGGGGGGATGTGTATGTTGTAGGGGGCCGTGGGTGTTCGACATTGAGGGCGCCGCGGATGGCTTGGAGAAGTGTATTCGCGAGGTCTACCGCAACACCTGCCGGTACGCCGGGTACCGTGAAGGAGAGGGCATCCCCATCGTAGACCACCTCCACGTCCCCACCCCCACCATCACCGTACACAGGCATCTTGAGTGTGAATGTGGCTTCCGTGATGTTGTCCATGCCCCGCGTTACAGACGCCCTATTCCTTCTCAGGCGCGAGCACATGCCCGAAAGGCAACGTCGTGATGTCCACCCAAGAGTCACGCTGACCCTCCTCCAAAGGTTCG
>ERZ1292623.2632-Hain-H51-01um-R1-2632-length-15860-cov-30_pt1 | contig 15860 bp, 15 predicted proteins | sample MGYA00564398_ERZ1292623 | MGnify/ENA primary metagenome ERZ1292623 (study PRJEB36523, sample SAMEA6512633) | groundwater metagenome | collected 2019-01-07 | study: AquaDiva: Metagenomics assemblies of 32 groundwater samples | reverse complement strand
CTTAAAAATCCCTCAATTCTTAATCCTCAATCCTCAATCCTCAATCCTCAATCCTAATTTGTTTAAGCTTCGCCTCATTGCGAAAATTATCTGAAAATAGCTCGAAAGCAGTTTCGTAACTCAAAGTATTTTAGTAAAAAATAATAGACAAAATTTTAAAAATCGAACCCTTGAATAATAAATAAAAAAAAGGTCGAAAAATTTTGACTACTGACCACCGACTACAGTCTACAGCTAACAAAATTTGCTGTAGTCAGTAAGCTGTAGTCTGTAGACAAATAATTATGATGAGAAATTTTATGACGGGAGATTGGGGAGGAAGTTTTCAAAATTGCGGAACATTATGGTTAGGCGCGGGGTTTTTAGGTTTTATTTTGATGCTGGCTTTTTGGATTTTGATTATTGTCGGGATAGTAATTTCAATCCGCTGGCTGATTTATCAATTGAAAAGCGGAGTTTCCGGCAAAATGCCTTTAGAAATTCTTAAAGAACGCTATGCTAAAGGAGAAATTAGCAGAGAAGAATTTGAAAAAATGAAAAAAGATTTGGCCTAATATTTTAAAATAACACGATTTTTTTGAAATAGTTATAGGTACTTTGAGTTATGAAACAGAGTTTAAACGGGCAGTTTCGTAATTCAAAGTATAGGTAATGAGTAAATTTATATGGAAAATTTAGAAAATAAAAAATTTAATCATTTGATTTCCGGCGCTCTTATGATTTCCAGCGTTTTGATTTTTGGCGCTATGATTTATGCCGTCGGCTTGAAATCAACGGATATTTCAAAAGAAATTTCCGCCAAAGGCGGAAAAGGCAGTGGAATTGCCATGGCTGATTTAGAAGAAAAAATTATTCCTTCAAATGGCGTTGAATTGCCGATAAAATGGGGCGATTTGGGCAAGCAAATAATCGAGGTCGGCGTGATTGATGCTTCCAAGTTTGAATCTATTTACAGTCAGCGCGGGGGATTAACCAAAGAGCAAAAAGATTTTCTTTACGCTAAAAATAATGGCAATATTGTTGTTAATTCTTCTAATGCCGGATTTGTTTTAAATCTGTTTTGGGCTTTGGGATTGGGAAATAAAAATGAGATTTTGGAAAATGGTCCGATGACTGATTCTAAATACGGCGGTGCCAATAGATTCGCTTCAACCGGCGGTTGGTCATTATCAAATGGCGATGCAATGGAACATTACAGTAAACATAAATTTATTAATTTAACGGCAGAACAACAGGTGTTAGTTGAGAGAGTTAGCAAGGGAATTTATCGGCCCTGTTGCGATAATTCCGTTTATTTTCCGGATTGTAATCATGGAATGGCGATGTTGGGATTTTTAGAATTGGCGGTTTCGCAGGGATTTAATGAAGATAAAATTTATCAAATGGCGCTGGTCTTAAATTCTTATTGGTTCCCGGACACTTATTTAACGATTGGGAAATATTTTGAAAATAAAGGAATTGATTGGGAAAAAGTAAGCGCCAAGGAAGCGCTGGGGTATGATTTTTCCAGCGGTTCCGGTTATCGGAAAATTTTATCTCAAGTTGAGCCGTCTCAAGGCAAAGGAGGCGGAGGGTGCGGAGTATAATTAGCCACTAGCCACTAGCCACTAGTTACTATCGTATGCCTGAATTACCCGAGGTTCAAACAATAGTAAATGATTTAAAGGAAAAAATTATTGGCAGAAAAATTGCCGGTCTTTGGTTTGACGCGCCGAAAATTATAAAAAAACCGAAGCCGTCAGAATTGGAAAAACAAATTAAAGGATTAAAAATTCAGGAGATAAAACGGCGGGGGAAGAATATACTTATCTATTTGACTACAGATTACAGACTACAGACTACAGCAAAAAATAAAAAAGCCGTAGTCGGTAGTCGGTTAGCAGTAGACTTTTTATTATTGGTTCACCAAAAATTAACAGGGCATTTATTGTACGGCAAATGGTCCTTCGGCAAAGCTCAGGATAAACAAAAAGTAATAGTGGAAAGTTTAATAAAGGGGACATTGCAAGAAAAAGTTAATAATTATATTCATCTGATTTTTTATTTTGATAATGGCTGGCAATTAGGGCTTTCTGATTTGAGAAAATTCGCTAAAGTTTTGTTCGGACCAAAAGAAGAAATTGAAAAATTGCCGGATCTGGCGAAAATCGGACCGGAGCCGTTAGATAAAAGTTTTAAAGTTGAAAAGTTTATAAAGTTAATAAAATTAGAAAAACGAAAAATTAAACAAGTTTTGATGGATCAAGAAGTAATCGCCGGCATCGGCAATATTTATTCAGATGAAATTTTATGGCAGGCGAAAATTCACCCGTTCAGGCCGGCTTATAAACTTAAAACTTATGAACTTAAAAACTTATTCACGGCGATGCGGCAAATTTTAGAGAAAGCGATAAAATTACGCGGAACTTCAATCAGCGATTATCGGGATACTCTTGGGAAATCGGGTGGATATGCCAAAATGTTAAAAGTTTACCCCGTTAGAAATCGCGTTCCGCTGAGCGGGAATATTTCTAACGGGGTTTATCGGCGCGAAGGCGAACCTTGCGATCGTTGTAAAACTTTAATTAAAAGAGTTAAAATAGGAGGAAGAAGCGCTCATTATTGTCCAAAATGTCAAAAAATTTAACCCACAACTAACGACTCATAACTTATAATTTATAATGAAGAAATACATTTTCATCGTTGGTGGCGTGATGTCTGGAGTCGGCAAAGGAGTTGCCACGGCTTCAATCGGTAAGATTTTACAATCTCGCGGTTTTGAGGTTACCGCGATTAAAATAGACCCTTATGTCAATGTTGACGCCGGAACAATGAATCCGACGGAACACGGCGAGGTTTTTGTTTTGGATGATGGCATGGAATGTGATCAGGATATGGGGAATTATGAGCGGTTTTTGGATCGCGATTTAACTCGCGACAATTATATGACTACCGGTAGTATTTATCAGGCGGTTATAAATCGTGAAAGAAATTTGGATTATGCCGGCAAATGCGTTCAGGTTGTTCCGCATATTTGCCTTGAAGTTTTGAATAAAATAGATAAAGCTCTTCAAAAAAGCAAAGCCGATATTGTAATTATTGAAATCGGCGGCACCGTCGGCGAATATGAGAATATTTTATTTCTTGAAGCCATAAGAATTTTAAAAATTAAAAAACCCCAAGATGTTCTTTTAGCGCTCGTGAGTTATTTACCTTTGCAGAATTCCGAGAGTGAGCAAGTTTCGGCAACGTCGGAATTTGTCCGTCAATTTAATAAAATTGAATCGCGGGGCGAGCCGAAAACCAAGCCGACCCAGCATGCGGTTCGCAATTTAAATTCAGTCGGTCTTCAGCCGGACATTATTTTGGCCCGGACTTCGTTTCTGCTTGATAAAAAACGGAAAGAAAAAATCGCTTTTCATTGCGGTCTTCCCGAAGAAAGCGTAATTTCCGCTCCTAATGTTCAGAGTATTTATGAAGTGCCGGTTAATTTTGAAAAAGATAATCTTGGAAATTTAATTTTAAATAAATTAAAAATTAAGCCGCGAAAACAGGATTTAAAAAATTGGCGGCGATTGGTTAAAAATATTAAGAGCGATAAACAACCGGTTAAAATCGGCATTGTCGGTAAATATTTTGGAACCGGCGAATTTATTCTGGCTGATTCTTATGTTTCGGTTATTGAAGCCGTTAAGCACGCGGCTTATTATTTTAATCGCAAGCCGGTTATTCAATGGTTGAACGCTGAAGAATTTGAAACTCAATCCGCCGGTTGGCAGACAAAACTTAAAATTTTAAAAAAATACGACGGTATTATTGTACCCGGCGGTTTTGGCGGCAGAGGAGTGGAAGGAAAAATCGCCGTTATTAATTATTGTCGCCGGAATAAAATTCCCTTTTTTGGATTATGCTATGGAATGCAATTGGCGGTTATAGAATTTGCCAGAAATGTCGCCGGTTTTAAAAAAGCCAACACTACGGAAGTTGATTTAGAAACTCCTTATCCAATTATTGATATTTTGCCGGAACAAAATCAAAAATTAGCTAAAAAAGATTATGGCGGCAGTATGCGTTTAGGCGCTTATCCGGCATCTCTTAAAAAAGGGACAATTGCTTATTCGGCTTATAAGGAGCATTTAATTTCCGAAAGGCATCGCCATCGTTATGAGGTTAATCCTGATTATGTTGAGCGTTTAGAAAAGAAGGGCATAATTTTTTCGGGTTTTTCGCCGGATAGACGATTGATGGAAATTATAGAACTTCCAAAAGAGAAGCATCCGTTTTTTGTCGCCGCTCAATTTCATCCGGAATTTAAATCTCGGCCGTTAAAACCGCATCCGCTGTTTAGGGAATTTATTAGAGTAGCCACTAGCCACTAGCCACTAGAAATTTATATGTTAATTTATTTTTACGGTTTTGATTCTTATCGTCGGCAAAAAAAAACAAGACAGATTATTGAAGAATATCAGAAAAAACATTCCAATTTTTCCTGCGATTTTTTTGATTTTGACCCTTCGGCAATCTCAGGGCAAGCTCCTTCGGCGGGACAGGAAGAATTTTTAAGATTAAAAGAATTTTCAGCCCAGCAATTACTTTTTGACAATAAAAAAATGGCGGTTTTGAATAATGTTTTTTCCGCCAGAGGCGGATCCGCCTTCGGCGGAGAAACAAATGAAAAAGAATTGAAGGAATTTTTTGAAAGATATTTGAAGTCTGAAGATTTTACGATTTTGATTTCCGAAAATAAACTGCCGCCCGTGAAGTTGAAATTTATAATAGAAGGAGCGTTTAAAGTAGAAGAATTTTCTACTCTTGACGCCGAAAAATGGCGATTTTTTATTCAAAAAGAAGCGGATAGAAAATTAAATCCCGACGCTTTGGTCGGGACTCCGACTTTACGTCGGAGTTTAACGCCCAAAGCGATAAGTTTTTTATCGGAAATTTATTACGGCGACGGCTGGGGATTGATTAATGAATTGGAAAAATTAAGTTTGATTTCCAAAAATTCTCCTATTGATACTGAGGATTTGAAAAAAGTTTGCGATTATGGATATGAGTCGCCGGATATTTTCGGTTATATCAATGCCGTTTCAAGAAATTGGTCATTCGGCTCGGCTCAGGACAAGTCCTTATCGCAGCGAATTATCGCTTTGGAAAAATTATTTATTGCTCAAGAAGAGCCGGTTAAAATTTTTAATATTTTTGCCAGCTTGAATCAATTGCCGATTCAGTTAATTAAAAAACTTGCCGATTATGATGTAATGGTAAAATCAGGGAAAATGGATTATGATGAAGTTTTGGTTGATTTGGCGTTGAGTTAAAATATTTTGAGCTTATTATGGAAGCGTGCCTGAGCGGTTTAAAGGGCTTGTCTTGTTCCCAATTTGTATAAAATTTATTAATTTTATTTACAAATTGCAATCCCGCTTAAAGCGGAAGGTTGGCAGAGTGGTCTAATGCGCCGCACTTGAAATGCGGTTGAGGAGAAATCCTCTCGGAGGTTCGAATCCTCCACCTTCCGCTTTGTGCGGGAAAAACAAGTATGCCGGAAACGGCATCGGAGGTTTGAGTCCCACCCCTTCCGCCAATAACAAAATCCTCGCAATTGCGAGGATTTTATCCAAAAAATATAATAGACCTATTGCGTAATAACCTTTCTGCTGTAATTTTCATATTTTGGCTACGGCTTCGCAAAAATTTCTTGAAATATACCCATATATTCCTTCAAAATTTTTATTTCGCCTCGCTCAAAATTCTGAAATTTCGCAACGAAAATTATTACGCAATAGGTCTAATAAAAATGTTTGAATTTAAAATAAAAAATAATAATCAAAAAGCCCGTTCGGCAGGCTTAGGGCAGGCCCGAACGGGTTTTTTTGATACGCCTCATGGAATAATTAAAACGCCGAATCTGGCTATTGTCGCCACTCACGGGAAAATCAAACTTCTAAATAAAACGGATTATTCGCGCGCCAATCCGGATTTGACGATTTCCAACACTTTTCATCTTTTTGTTAATGATAAAATTAAAGAAATTAAAAAAGCCGGCGGGATTCATAAGTGGTCTGGTTTTAGGAAGCCAATTATGACCGACAGTGGCGGGTTTCAGGTATTTAGTTTGGGATGGGGGAAAGTATTTGGGATAGGGAAGGTGGCGCGTTCCGACGGCATTTCTTCCGTCGCCGGACATTTAAATTTATTATCAAAAAACCCCGTTAAAATTTCCGAAAACGGAGTTATTTTTAATTTTTCCGTCTTAGGCGGGAATAACAAAGAATATAAATTGACGCCGGAAAGCTCCATAAAAATTCAACAGGACATCGGCGCCGATATTATTTTTGCTTTTGATGAATGTACTTCGCCGCTTCACAGCCATTCTTACACTAAAAAATCAATGGAGCGGACGCATAGATGGGCGATTCGTTCGCTCAAAGCTAATCCGCCGGCTGGCGGATCAAAACTAAAAATTCAACAAGCCTTATTCGGAATCGTTCAGGGCGGGATTTATGAGGATTTGCGAAAAAAATCTTCAAAATTTATCGGCTCCTTGTCTTTTGACGGATTCGGCATCGGCGGTTCTTTCGGCGAAAAACAAATGGCAGATGTCTTAAGGTGGTCGTTAAGCGGTTTGCCCGAAGAAAAACCGCGCCATCTTTTGGGCATTGGGAAAATTAAAGATATTTTTATCGCCGTTAAGCAGGGGATTGATTTATTTGATTGCGTGGTGCCGACCAGAGAAGCTCGGCATGGAACTATTTACACAAAATCCGGCAAGCTGGCAATTAAAAAAGGAATTTTCGCCAAGGACGGAAAATTGATTGATAGAAATTGCGACTGTTGGGTTTGCCGCAACGGAATTACAAGGCGTGAACTCCGCGAAGATTTTTCCGCCAAAGGCGGATCCGCCTCGGGCGGAAAAAATAAAAAAATTTTAGGCCAACGACTTGCCACTATCCATAATATTAATTTTTTCAAAAATCTTTTTACTGAAATTCGTGAAGCGATTGCGGATAATAAATTGGAAAAATTAGAGAAAGAGTATTATAATTATATTTAATATGTCAGCGACATTATCCGAATTAAAAAAACTTAGAAAACCGATTAAAAGCGTTAATATCAAACATCAAGAAAGTTTAACGCGGATTGAAAAATTTGCCGTTTGGATCACCGACCATATCGGCACCATGGGATTTTTTATTATTATTTTAATTTGGACGGCGCTTTGGCTTTTGTGGAATATTTTCGCTCCTTCGGAATTTCATTTTGATCCTTTTCCGGCTTTTGTTTTATGGCTTTTTATTTCCAATATGATTCAGCTTTTTTTCATGCCCTTGATTATGGTTGGTCAGAATTTACAGGGGCGGCACGCTGAACTTCGGGCTGAAAACGATTTTGAAATTAATCTTAAAGCCGAAAGAGAAATTGAAGCCATTTTAATAAATCTTGAAAAACAAGAAGAAATGATTTCAAAAATTTTGGAAAGGCTGGAGAATAAATAAATTATATTTATAAAAAATATTTTTTATTTATCGTGGATATGTTTTGAGCGATATACTTAAGTATATCGGCATTTACGGTGGGCGGATGAATGGAAAAAGATTTTTTATGTTTTAGCCAAAACTAGAGCGATTATTTTTTTAGCGCCGCCTTCTTTTAAAATTTTCACTGCCTCATTTATTGTCGCTCCGGAAGTAAAAACATCGTCAATCAAAATAATATTTTTTTCTTGAATTGCTTCAGGATTTTTTATTTCAAAACAGCCGGAAATATTTTTTATTCGTTTTTCGGAATTTTTCATCTTTGCTTGGGGATCGTTGTTTTTAATTCTTTTTAAACTATTTACCATCGGTAAATTAAAATGGCAGGCAATTATTTCGGCTAATAATTTCGCCTGATTAAAACCGCGTTCTCGCTCGCGGTGAGGGTGGAGGGGAATGGGAACAATAACAAAGTTTAAAAGTTTCAAAGTTTCAAAGTTCAAAAGTTTTAAATATTCTATAAGTAATTCTCCTAAAATTGGAGCGATGCTTTCAAAGCTTTTATATTTGAAATAATGAATTAAATTTTGAATAATCGGATCATCATAATTTCCCGCCGCCGCCAAGAAATAATAAAAACTTCTTTTTTTATTTTTTCCATTAGTATTCCCATCATAATAATAAGAATGCCGGCAGATTTTTTTATTTTCCGCCAATCGGGCTCGGCAAATTGGACAAAATAAAGTATTATTCAATTTAATTAAAAACAAGCAATCTTTACAGATTAATTTTTCACGCAAGTCTGCGTTATTTTCCGCGTTGGTAGGCGTTTTGCGGCAATTTAGACAAATTGGAGGAAAGAGGATGTCCAATATAATGCTTTTAGTTTTGATTAAAAAGGGAAACATAGTATAATAATTATATTATACTTCAGAATATAGAATTTAGAATATAGAATTTAGGGCTTAAAAATCCCTTAATTCTTAATCCTCAATCCTTAATCCTAATTTGTTTAATTCCATAAAATCTTTTTTCGGCGCTCAATCTTATCTCGGTGTTGATATTGGAACGACTTCAATTAAAATAATTGAAATTTCTTCGGGGAAAAATCGCCCCAAAATTGATAACTACGGCATTTTAGAAAGCTATGGGCATTTAGAGCGTTTAAATGACGCCATTCAGACCGCTAGTTTGAAAATAATGGAAAAAGAAACCGCCGAGCTTTTAAAACTACTCTTGAAACAATTAAAAATAAAATCTAAAGAAGTTATCGCTTCAATTCCGGCTTTTTCCGCTTTTATAACTTTATTGGAAATACCGGAGATGCCCGAAGCTGATATGGTGAAAACAATGTCGTTTCAGATTAGCCAACATATTCCTTTGCCGGTTCAAGAAGTTGCCATTGAGTGGCTGAAAGTCGGAAGCAGAGAAGATGAAAGCGGGTTCACTAAACAGCAAATTTTGGTAATTTCCGTGCCTAATGAATTGATTTCAAGATATCAAACGGTTTTTAAATTAGCCGGTCTTAAATTAAAGGCTTTGGAGGTGGAGAGTTTGAGTTTGGCAAGAGCGCTTGGAGATAATAATCCGGCGCCGTCTTTGCTTGTTGATATTGGCGGCCGTTCCACCAATATTTCAGTTGTTGAAAAAGGTTTTCTCAAATATAATGATCATACGGATTTTGCCGGCGCTTCTTTGACTCAATCGATTTCAAGCGGTTTAAATATTAATGTCAGAAGAGCGGAGGAATTGAAAAAGCAAAGAGGTCTTTTGGGAGGCGGCGCCGAGTTTGAGTTATCCACACTGGCTTTCCCGTTTTTAGATGTTATAATAAATGAAGTAAAAAGAGTAAAAGTTATTTACGAGAAAAATCAGGGAATAAAAGTTGAGCGAGTATTGTTGGCCGGAGGCGGCGCCAATCTTTTAGGTATTGAGAAATATTTTGAAGAACAGATAAATTTACCCGTAGCGATAGGCAATCCTTTTTGGAAATTGGAGTATCCGGCGAAAATAGAGCCGATGATTAAAGAATTGGGACCAAATTTCGCCGTTGCTATTGGGTTGGGGATGAAAGAGTTTGTCTAAATTAATCTCCAATCAATCTCTAATTTATTCGAGAATATTCGCGAATTTAATTAGCGATTGATTAGTGATTATTGTATGCCATATACAAAGTCGGTTTTAGAAGAACAATTGAAAATGGGTGAAAGATTGCCGGTTGGTTGGCCTTGGCGACTTTTAATTTTTGCGGTGATTTTTTTCGGCGCTATGGTTTTCCTTTATTCAGGAATGACTTTTGGTTATAAGCCTTATTTAAATTCAAGAGTGAAAGGGCTTAATAAGGAAATTTCTAATTTGACCGAATCAATCGGCGAAGAACAGCAAAAAAATTTGATTGGTTTTTATTCTCAATTGGTCAATGCTCAAAATTTATTAGCTAATCATCCAACTGCCTCAAAACTTTTAGATTTTTTGGAAAAAAACACTCATTCGCAAATAAGTTATCTTTCTTTAAATTTATCTCTGGCAGAAAAAAAATTGAAATTAGAAGGTAATGCTTTTGATTATAAAGTTTTAGTTCAACAGTTGGAATTATTTCGTCGGGCGCCGGAAATTGATAAGGTTTTTTTGGATGATTCTAAACAAGGAGAAACGGGGACAGGAATTCGTTTTTCAATTCAGATGATATTTAAACCAGAATTAGTGATATAATTTATTCGTATATTCGTATTTATTCGTTATTTGATGATTTTATGAAAGCTTCAAGCAAAAGAATTTTAAGTATTTTATTGTCGGTTTTAATTATTATCGCTTCGCTTTTTGTTTATAGTTCTTTAATTCGACCGGCTTATTCGGAAATTAAAAATTTGCGGTCTGAAACCGCCGGCAAAATGGATATTATTGATAAAAATAAAGGATCAATAGAACAGGTTCAAAAACTTTTAAGCGAGTATCAATCTATTGCTCAAGTTCAAGAAATAATTTCTTTTATTTTGCCTTTGGAACAAAATATTCCTCGGGCGATTAATCAGGTTGTCGGTTTGGCTGATTTGAATAAATTGTCAATTGAGTCGGTGGGAGTTCGGCAATTGGCGATAAAACCTTCGGCTCAACCGAATTTGGTTAAAGGAGTGGGAACTTTAAGATTTGATCTTCGATTGGCGGGCAGTTATGAAAATTTAAAAATGTTTATTCAAAATATGGAGTCCAATATGAATTTGATGGATTTAGTCAGTTTAAAAATTGAATCAGGAATAAAAGTTAAACCCGGAGCAGGCGGCGGCGAGAATTTTTCATATACAATGATTATTGACAGTTATTATCAGGCCCCGTAATAGAATATAGAATTTAGAATATAGAATTTAGGGCTAAAAATCCTAAATCCTAAATCCTAAATCCTAAATCCTCAATTCTAATTTTATGGCAATCGTAATCCAAGAAGAAAAAAGGCAAATTAATTGGTTCGCGCTGGGCGTTGTTATTTTTATAATAACAATAATATTCGGGGGAATGTATTATTTATTTTTTGTTCAGCCATCTTTAATTGAAAAATCGACATCGCCGCAACTCCAGTCTATTAAGGGGTTGTCTAAAATAAAATTGGATCCGGAAGCGATTATCAATAATCCTCGTTTTCAAATTTTAAAACAATATGTAAATCCAATAGAAATTGGACAAGTCGGAAAAGAAAATCCATTTTTAAAACAATAGACCTACTGAGTAATAATTTTTCTACTGCAATTTCAGAATTTCGGCTACGGCTTTGCAAAAATTTCTTGAAATATACTCTGTATATTCCTTCAAAATTTTTACTTCGCCTCGCTCAAAATTATGAAATTTCGCTACGAAAATTATTACTCAGTAGGTCTAATAAACTGCGATATCAATATACGAATGCATGCTGATTATACCAATAAATACGAATTCGTATTATTAGCATCAATTAGTATATTAGCATCGATTTAGCGAAGCGTGGAAAATAAAACCCTCCTTCAAGAATTAATAAAACAAGGATTTTTAACGGATGACATAGCCAAAAAGCTTCTTCAGGAGGCTTCTTTGGTTAGAAAAAATGTTGAAGAATTAATTTATGAGCGCCGGCTTATTAATGAAGAAACCGTAGTTGATTCAAAAAGCAAAATTCTCGGCATTCCTTATAAAAAAATAAAAATTGACGAAATTGAAGATGAGCTTTTAAAACTTATTCCCGAAGAAACCGTTAGGAATTATAAAGTTATTCCGATTAGTCGAACAGCCGACACCGTAATTGTTGGGATGCTTTATCCCGATGATACCAAAGCTCTTGACGCTTTAAAATTTATCGCCAAGCAATTGAGAATCAGCCTCGGGGTTTATTTGATTACTCGGTCAGAATGGGAAACGATGTTAAGGCGTTATTCTCCTTATCGCGGGGAAGTTGACGCCGCGGTTAGATCTCTTAATTTTTCTTCAGGCCGAAATTTAACGGCAACTCAAAAAATTATTCAATTGGAAGAAGCGCCCACTGGCGTTGTTTCTGAAGAAGCGCCGATTATAAAAATTGTGGCTTCCACTTTAAAAGAAGCGGTTTGGCAAAAAGCTTCCGATATTCACATTGAGCCTCAAAGAGACAGAGTCAGAATTAGATTTAGAATTAACGGCGAGCTTCAGGAAGTTTCTTCTTTACCGATTGAACTTCATCAACCGATTGTTTCTCGCGTTAAAGTTCTTTCAAATTTAAAAATTGATGAGAATAGAATTCCTCAAGACGGCCGTTTTCGGACTGTGCTTTTCGGCAGGGATATTGATTATCGGGTTGCGACTTTTCCAACGCCAGTGGGCGAGAAAGTTGCCATTCGCGTTTTAGATCCGACTACCGGCTTGAAAGGATTGGAAGAATTGGGACTAACAGGAAGAAATTATCAGGTTGTTAAAGAGGGAATTGAAAAGCCTTATGGAATGATTTTAATTACTGGACCGACCGGTTCCGGGAAAAGCACCACCTTATACGCCGTTATGCAGCTTCTCAATAAAGAAGATATTAATATTGTTAGCTTGGAAGATCCGGTTGAATATTTTATTGACGGTTTAAATCAATCCCAAGTGCGGCCGGAAATTGGTTATGATTTTGCTTCAGGATTGCGACAGATTCTTCGTCAAGATCCGGATGTAATTATGGTCGGCGAAATCCGTGATGCGGAAACCGCCGGCTTGGCGATTCACGCCGCTCTTACTGGTCATATTGTGCTTTCAAGTCTTCACACTAATAACGCTATTGGTGTAATTCCGCGCTTGATTGATATGAAAATAGACCCGTTTTTATTGCCCGCTTCTTTGAATTTAATGGTTGCTCAGCGGTTAGCGCCGAAGCTTTGTCAAGAATGTAAAAAGCCGGAAAAAGCTCCGGAAAAAATTCAGGAAATTATAAAAAAAGAAATAGAAAAACTTCCAAAAGAAATAATTACTAATTATAAATTACCATTTACTATTTATCACTCGGTTGGTTGCAAAATCTGCCAGAATAAAGGCATCAGCGGTCGGATCGCTATGTTCGAAATTTTAAAAATGACTCCCGAGCTTGAAAATATTGTTAATACCGGACCTACTGAACATCGGATTTTTGAAGAAGCCGGCCGTCAGGGAATGATAAGTTTGCGTCAAGACGGTATTTTGAAAGCGCTTGACGGTTTAATTTCAATTGAAACGGTATTGAAGGAGACGGTGGAAATGTGATAGAATGAAGTTTATAAGTTTCGCTTCGCTGTAAGTTTTTAAGTTTAAAACTTCTTAACTTATAAACTTTTAAACTAATTTCGCTATGGACTACAAACAAAAACTTAACGATTTATTATTAACCACCGCGCGGCAGAATGCTTCGGATTTACATTTGGCCGTTGGCAGACATCCAACCTTAAGAATTGACGGCGTTTTAATTCCTTTAAGCAAGGAGTCGATTTTAACTCCGGAAATGACGGAAAGTTTAATTTTTAATATTTTAACGCCGGAACAAAAAGAAATATTTTTGAAAGATAAAGAAATTGATTTCGCTTATGGATTTGAAGATAAAGCTCGTTTTCGAGTAAATGTTTTTTATCAGAGGGGTTTTACGGCGGCGGCTTTACGATTGATTCCGGCTCAAATAAAAACCATTGAAGAATTAAATTTACCGCCGATTCTTTATGATTTTACCCGTCTTTTCCAAGGATTTGTTTTATTGGTCGGTCCGGCTGGTCATGGAAAATCAACTACCCTGGCGACGCTTCTTGATGAAATCAATCATAAAAGGACAGACCATATTATTACCATTGAAGACCCGATTGAATATATTTTTACTCAAGATAAATGTATAATTTCTCAACGGGAAGTGAGAACCGATACTTCGGATTTTCATAAAGCCTTGCGTTCTCTTTTGCGTCAAGATCCTGATGTGATTATGATCGGTGAAATGCGCGATGCCGAATCTATTGCCACGGCAATGACGGCGGCTGAAACCGGGCATTTAGTTTTCGCGACTCTTCACACCAATTCAACTTCCCAGACTATTGATAGAATTATTGACAGTTTTCCGGCTGAACAGCAAAGTCAGATTGCTTCCCAATTGGCGGCGGTTTTAGTAGGAGTTGTTTCCGAGCGTTTGATTCCTAAAATTGACGGCGGTCGGGCGCCGGCTTGCGAAATAATGATTACCAATTCGGCAATCCGTAATTTAATCCGCGAGCGAAAGACTTATCAAATTGATTTAGTGGTTGAAACATCTCTTCAAGAGGGAATGATGACGCTTAACCGTTCTTTGGCGGACTTAGTAAGAAAAAAAGAAATTTCTTTGGAAAACGCGGAGTTATATTCGCTGAATCCGAGCGAGTTGAAGATATTATTGGAGCGAAGTTAAATCACCGAATAGCGAATTTGTGCGAATATACGAATTTATAAATTAGTATGTTCGCATAGTTGTTACTCGTTGATTTATTCGTAAATTCGTAATTTATTCGTTACTCGGTGATTTATTATGAAATTTAAATATAACGCCAGAAATCAAGAAGGAGAGCTACAGGCGGGATTTATTGAATCCGCCAGTCGCGAGACGGCGTCCGCTATTTTAACCGGACATAATCTTTTTATTTTAAGTTTGGAAGAAACTGAAAATATCCGCCAGATTGACAAAATTTTAAATTTTTTTAATCGGGTGAAAGTTGGGGATTTAATGATTTTTACTCGTCAATTCGCGACTTTAATGGAATCAAAAGTTCCATTAAGCAATAGCTTAAAAACTCTTCAACAGCAAACGAAAAATCTTATTTTAAAAGAAGCGGTTATTGGAATTTCTTCCGATGTTGACGCCGGTTTATTTTTATCTCAGGCCATGGAGCGTCAAGGTAAAATTTTTTCGGAATTTTATATTAATATGATTCGTTCGGCTGAAATCACGGGGCAATTGGAAGGAGCGATGGTTTTTTTGGCGGATTATATTGATAAGGAAGCAATGTGGATTTCGCGAATTAGAAATGCTTTGATTTATCCGGCGGTTGTGATTGTTTTATTTCTGGGAGTGGCCGGCGTGATGTTAACCACGGTTTTTCCCCAAATTGCGCCGATTTTTAAAGAAACCGGCGTTGAATTGCCGTTTCTTACAAAAGTTTTTTTAACAAGCGGCAGTTTTATATTGGAATGGTGGTGGGCGATTCTTTTAATATTGGTCATTTTAGTTTTTTTATTGATTGATTATTTTAAAAGCGTTGAAGGGAAAATAGTGGCTAATGAATTGGTCATTAAAATACCGGTTTTCGGCAGTTTATTTAAAAAAATTTATGTCGCTCGATTTTCCGAATCAGTATCTGTTTTGGTTAAAGGGGGTATTCCGATAACTCAAGCGATTGAAATTTCCAGTCATGCGATTGGTAATATTGTTTATCGGGACATTTTACATGAGGTGGCGGAAGGCGTTAGGGGCGGAGAATTGCTGTCGGTTCTTTTAGCTAGAAATGAATATTATTTTCCGGCTTTGGTCGGACAAATGATTGCCATTGGCGAATCCACCGGCCGATTGGATGAAATTTTATCAAGGATTTCGACTTTTTACACTAGAGAAGTAAATGATATATTAAATAATTTAACGGAATTGATCCAGCCTATTTTAATAGCGGTTATCGGTATTTTCGTCGGATTATTATTTGCTTCGGTTTTAATTCCGATATATAATTTAGCTCAGAGTTTTTAAAGGTCGAAAAATTTTGACTACTGACCACCGACTACAGTCTACAGCTAACAAAATTTGCTGTAGTCAGTAAGCTGTAGTCTGTAGACAAATAATTATATAGAATATAGAATATAGAATTTAGGAAATTTAAAAATCCTAAATCCTAAATCCTATGAAAAAAGGTTTTACTTTAATTGAAATTTTAATAGTCGTCGCCATTATTGGGCTTT
>ERZ1292623.2631-Hain-H51-01um-R1-2631-length-15862-cov-8_pt1 | contig 15862 bp, 15 predicted proteins | sample MGYA00564398_ERZ1292623 | MGnify/ENA primary metagenome ERZ1292623 (study PRJEB36523, sample SAMEA6512633) | groundwater metagenome | collected 2019-01-07 | study: AquaDiva: Metagenomics assemblies of 32 groundwater samples | reverse complement strand
AAATTAAACCGGTCAAAAACTTGGTATTAAAACTAATTCAATTTCCGGAAATTATTGAGGATACAGCGAAAGATTATCAAGTGAATCGGCTCACCATTTATGCTTATGAATTAGCAAAAGAATTCTCGCAATTTTATGAAAGTACAAAAGTAATTGGCTCAGAAAACGAAAAAGAACTAATCGCGCTTGTGGCTTTAACGAGAAAAACTTTAGTTGACGTACTAAATCTCCTCGGCATCTCCGCTCCGAAAAAGATGTAAGGTATCACACATAATTGCGATCGCAAAAATAGGGGATAGTTGCAAAATTTTTGAGGAGATGGTAGGAATAAGGATAGAAAAACCTTAAAAAAGAAAGGAGGTTGTTATGAAAGAAGATAAAGATAATCTATCAGGGATTATAAGAGATTATTTGCAATCAATTATTAACGAAAGAGAAAGAGAAAAACAGAAAGAAATATTAAAGATAGTAGAAGGGATAAAAATAAATTTTGAAGAATTTTTAAATTTTATCTCCATTATAAAAGGGGTCGGAATAGAGCCGTCAATCAACGAATACGAATTTTTCTTTTATAAGCAATGGATAGAGAGTGCTCCTTTGGTGTATAAAAAAATTCTTGAAATAGCATTAGAGAATAATAATAAAAATGCTACAGAACTTCTGGATTATATAAAGGGAATGGGTGTTAAATTTAAAACACTTACAGAAAGCAAATTATGCGTATCAACTTCTTTCCCTGCAAATTGCAAAGAATGTTATTTTTTGGAAGTATGTCCTTTGGTTTAAGAAAGAGAAGGTTTAACCCTTCTCTTTTTAATTTGTAATCCCGTTAGAAATTGTAATTTCTAACGGGATTTATTAGAATATAATGCATGACAGAAGAAGAAATTCTAAAATTTTGGGAGGAAAATAGGATTTTTGAGAAATCGGTAAATAAAGAATCGTCGAACGGGGATTTTGTTTTTTACGACGGGCCGCCGTTTGCTACAGGTCTGCCTCATTACGGCCATATTCTGGCAAGCATCATAAAAGATGTTGTTCCGCGTTATCAGACAATGAAGGGTAAAAGAGTGCCCCGCAGATGGGGCTGGGATTGTCATGGTTTGCCCATTGAGAATCTAATAGAAAAAGACCTGAAACTCAAAAGCAAAAAAGATATTGAAGAATATGGCGTTGAAAAATTCAATAAAGCGGCGCGCGACAGCGTTCTTCAATATGCTGATGAATGGAAAAAAATTATTCCAAGAATCGGTCGTTGGGTTGATATGGAGAATGATTACAAAACAATGGATACTAATTATACAGAATCTGTCTGGTGGGTTTTTAAGACGCTCTATGATAAGGGCTTGATTTATGAAGGATATAAGTCAATGCATATTTGTCCGCGATGCGAGACAACACTTTCCAATTTTGAAGTGACGCAGAATTATAAGGAGATTAAAGATTGGTCTGTTATTGTTAAATTTGAGATTGAAGAAACATCGGATGTTGGCGGAAAAACATCCGATGTTGAAAATATTTTTGTTTTAGCGTGGACCACAACGCCCTGGACTCTTCCGGGCAATGTGGCATTGGCGGTGAATCCTAAAATTGAATATGTAAAATTAAAACACGAAAATTCTTTTTATATTCTTGCCAAATCTCACCTTGAAGAAATTTTTAAAGATAAAAATTATGAAATTTTAGAAGAATTTAAGGGAAAAGATTTAATTGGTAAAAAATATAAACCACTTTTTAATTACTACACAGAAGACAAAAAATTAGAAAATCAAGAAAAAGGTTGGAAAATTTATGGAGCGGATTTTGTGAGCACAGAAGAAGGAACAGGCGTTGTTCATATCGCGCCGGCGTTCGGCGAAGAGGATATGAATTTGGGGCAGAAAGAGAAACTACCCTTTATCCAGCATGTGACAATGGACGGGAAATTTAAGCCGAAAGTGAAAGATTTTATAGGTTTAAATGTAAAGCCAAAAGGTAATCCAAGGGAAACAGATGAAAAGATTGTTAAATGGTTGGAGGATAAAAATAAATTTTTTAGTAAAGAATTAATCACGCATTCATATCCGTTTTGTTGGCGTTGCGATACCCCGCTTTTAAATTACGCTACATCGTCATGGTTTGTAAAAGTTACTGCCATTAAAGACAAATTAATAAAAATAAACAAGAAAATAAATTGGATACCAGAACATTTGAGAAATGGCAGATTTGGCAAATGGCTTGAGGGCGCGCGCGATTGGGCAATTTCCCGTTCAAGATACTGGGGTGCGCCATTGCCTGTGTGGAGATGTAAAGAGTGCAGAGATATTAAAGTGATAGGATCTACTGACGAGATAAGAGAAGAATTAAACGAAATAAATAAGTTATTTATTGTAAGGCATGGGGAGGCAGAGTCCAATTTAAATAATATTTTGAATGGCAATCTAGATAAAAATCACTATTCTTTGACAAAGAGAGGCAAAGCGCAGGTAGAAAAGACGAGGAATGATTTTAAAGATAAAAAAATAGATCTTATTTTTAGTTCCCCGTTTTTGCGAGCCAAGGAAACAGCGGAATTAATCGCAGATGTACTTGGTTTGGAAGTTATTATTGACGATAGATTAAGAGAAGTTGGGGTCGGTCAATTTGAGGGAAAAACAGTAGAAGAATTTGGCGCAAAATTTTCCACAAAAGAAAGTCGATATGAAAAAGCTGATTATGGTGTTGAATCGGGCAAAGATGTAGAATTGCGAATCAAGAATTTTTTGGACGAAATAAATGAAAAATATAAAAATAAAAATATTATTGTTGTTTCCCATGGCGATCCATTACAGATTTTTCATAGCATCGCGCAAGGAATAAAACCCTTAGACGCTTTTGACGGTTGGTATCCGGAAAAGGGTTCTATAAAAATTGTTTATTCTAAACCGATTGATTTGCATCGTCCATATATTGATAAAATTGAGTTTAAATGTTCTTGCGGAGAGAAAATGAGTCGGGTGCAGGAAGTCTTTGACTGTTGGTTTGAGTCTGGCTCGATGCCTTATGGTCAGGCGCATTATCCATTCGCTTTCACTCAAAATCAAAAATTTGGTTTTCCGGCTGAATTTATCGCGGAGGGAGTGGACCAAACAAGGGGCTGGTTTTATACTCTTCTTGTTCTTTCAACTGCTCTGTTTGATGAGACATCTTATAAAAATGTGATTGCCAATGGAATTATTTTAGCTGAAGACGGGCAAAAGATGAGCAAGCGCCTGAATAATTATCCCGATCCGATGCGACTGGTGGAAAAATATGGAGCAGATGCTTTAAGGTTTTATCTTATTTCTTCTCAGGCAGTGCGAGCCGAGAATCTTAATTTTTCAGAAAAAGGAGTTGATGAGGTGAATAAAAAAGTTGTTTCAAAATTAAAAAATGTTCTGAGTTTTTATAAAATGTATGTTTCAAATTCAAATCTCAAAAATCAAATCTCAAATCTATATAGTGAAAATATTTTAGACAAGTGGATATTGGCACGACTCAATGTTTTAACAAAAGAGGTTTCTGTTGCACTGGATAATTATGAGATTGATAAAGCGGCTAGGCCTATTGGTGAATTTGTTGATGATTTGTCTAATTGGTATGTGAGGCGTTCTAGAGAAAGATTTAAAGACCCTTTGATAATCTCAGGGCAGGGGGCGTCAGCGACCCTAAATCATGTTTTAATTGAACTTTCCAAACTCATCGCGCCTTTTATGCCATTTGTGGCGGAGGAAATATATCAGAATCTCAAATCTCAAATTTCAAATCTCAAATCTAAAGAGAGCGTGCATTTGGAAGAATGGCCGAAATTAGAAAAAATTTCAGAAGAAGATGAAAAAAACTTGGAAATTATGATCAAAGCTAGAGAAATTACTTCAATTGCTTTAGAAATAAGACAGAAAGAGGGAATTTCTATTCGCCAAGTGTCAGGGTCTTTTAGCACTACTGCAACATCGTTGCCAGAAGAATACATTAATATAGTTGCGAAAGAGATTAATGTGAAAGAAATAAAAACTGGTGCATCTGAAAATAAATTAGACACGATTATTACTCCAGAATTAAAACAAGAGGGAATTGTTAGGGAATTGATTCGCAAAATTCAAGATTTGCGAAAAAAGGAGGGATTGGTGCCCCAGCAAAAAGTCGAGTTAGTTATTGAAACTGACAAAGATGGAGAAAAATTTATAAATAAATTTTCAGAAGAAATTAAAAGGTCTACCAATTTAACTTCAATAAGTTTTTCTTCGGTTTCAGATGTCGAGGAGATAAAAATAGAAGATTTAAATTTAAAAATTAAAATAAAGAAATGAAAAAACGAGTTTTTATAATTCACGGTTGGGGAGCGAATCCTAAAGAGGATTGGTTTCCTTGGCTTAAAAAAGAACTTGAGCAAAAAGGTTTTGAAGTTTTTGTGCCGGCAATGCCAAATACTGATGAGCCAAAAATTGCAGAATGGGTTCCATTTTTAGAAAATTTAGTTGGAGAACCAAACGAGAATACTTATTTTGTAGGTCATAGTATTGGCTGTCAGGCAATAATGAGGTATCTAGAAAAATTAGACAATATTAAAGTTGGCAGTGTTGTTTTTGTCGCCGGCTGGTTTAATTTGATAAATTTGGAAACAAAAGAAGAAGAGGAGATAGCAAGGCCATGGACTAAAACGCCCATGAATCTTAAAAAAGTAAAAAATAATTCTAAAAAAATTATCGCCATTTTTTCCGATAACGATCCAGTAGTGCCATTGAGCGACAATGAAATTTTTAAAAAAGAATTAGATGCTGAAATTATAATTGAACATGATAGAGGTCATTTCAATGCCAGTAATGGAGTAATCAAATTGCCAGTAATATTAGATTATATTTTAAAATAAATATATGACCTATAAAGATAGAATATATGGCGAAGTGGAAATCTTAGAGTCTGTAATTTTAGATTTAATAAACAGTAAATCATTGCAGAGGTTGAAAGGTATTGATCAAGCGGGATATTTTAAGCCGTATTTTCCTAATAGTGGTTATAATAGGTTTGAACATTCTTTGGGTGTTTTTATTATTCTTAAAAAATACGGTGCTCCTTTGGAAGAACAAATCGCCGGCTTAATTCATGACGTTTCTCACTCTGCTTTTTCTCATTGCATTGATTATACTTTAGATTCTGGTTCGCACACAGAGCAAAATCATCAAGATAATATTTTTGAAGAATTCGTAAGGAAATCAGATATACCGGCCATATTAAAAAACTATAATCTTAACCTTGATTATATTCTAGACGATAAAAATTTTTCTCTTAAAGAAAAAGATTTACCTGATTTATGCGCAGACAGGATTGATAATTCATTAAGAGAGATTGTAAATTATGGGAAATCAGACAATATTTATACTGATTCCATTTTAGATAATTTGGTTATTAGAAATAATTCGTGGATTTTTAAGGATCTTAAAATCGCTAAAAAATATGCAGAATTTTTTAGAATTATGAATAATGAATTTTGGGCTGGCGAGATTTCTGCATTAATGTTTATAACCGTAGGAAGTTATTTAAAATATGCACTTCAACAAAAATATATTTCTGAAGATGATTTGTATACGACTGACAAAGAAATTATTGATAAAATAAATATATTTCTGGACAAGGATGAGAAGTTGAAATTATTTTGGGATAGAATGAATAATAAAATAAGTTTTAATTTTGACAGAAAAGATTATGATTATTCTGTATTTTGTAAATCAAGAATAGTTGACCCGTTGTGCATTTATAGTGGAAATGTTTTAAGAGTTTCTGATATTGATAAAAATTGGAAAGATGTTGTTAAAGAGGAATTAAAACCAAAAGAATATTATATAAAATTTGAAAGATAGTTAAAATAAAAAAATCTGCGCCGGTGTGGTTAACCGGCGCGAGATGAACGATGTGATTTGAGATGCAATTCGCATTTGTTCGTTGAGGGATCATAGAACCCAATGAAAATTCTTACTGCAAGGATATCTATAAAAGTGATAATCCCTTTAATGAAAAACCCGGACACACCTTTTTTTGATGATATGTTCATTTGAGAAATTTCTGCAATCCCTTCCATCTCTAGTTCGTTATTCGTCAATTTTATCGGCCTATGGTTAATAAAAGAGATAGCAAGATTTTCGTTTGAAGGGCACTCAAATCTTATCGTCACGTCATTAAGCAGATTAGATAATGTTTTCATCATATATCCTCCTTTCTGCCTTTTTAAATCTGATACGAATATAGCGCATATGGTTAATTTGTCAAGGCAATGTGGTAAATGATATATTCTATTTATGACCCATCATAAAGTTTATCAGACAGAAGGTATTATTTTAGGGAAAAAAGATTTTGGCGAGGCAGATAGGATGTTTAGTATTTATACCAAAGAGTTTGGGATGATTAATGCCATTGCGCAAGGCGTACGTTTTCTTAAGTCAAAACTTCGTTACAATTTAGACACCTTTTCTATATGCAGAGCAGGCCTTATTAAAGGGAGAGATTTTTGGAGGATTGTTGATGCTGAAGAAATTTTACCAGCTCCAAATATTTCAGATAATGAGAAATTTTCTTTGATTATAAAAATCAGCAAATTAATAAAGAGAATGGTAAGAGGAGAAGAAAAAAATGATTTATTATGGAAAACAATCAGGGATTTTTTTGTATTTTTAAAAGAGAAAAATTTTAAAAATGACGACATGGAAAAGACCGAGATTTCAACAGTATTAGATATTCTTTATAGTTTGGGATATGTAGATAAACATAGTCATTTATCAAAAAAGGATGCGATTATAACAATAAACAGAGCACTAAAAGAGAGTCATCTTTAAAGAAATATATTATTTATGCTATAATTTTTATTATGAATGACAATGATGAGGAAAAGAATATAGAAACTAATATAGACAGATTAAAAAAGAGGCTTTATAAAAAAGAAGAATCTTTTGGTGCAAGAACAAAAAGAAGAGATCTTCATGATGCTGAACAAGAAATATCTTATTATTGGAAACCTCAAATAGACATAAAAAGCCCAACAATTAAGAGGCCGAGTTTTGGTTTTTTGAAATTTATTATTGTTTTGGCAGTGATTTTATTTTTAGGATCCGCAGTTTTTGTGGCTTATTTATTATGGGGTGGCGGTTTGCAATCTGTCTCTCAAAAAAATATTCATTTGGATATAAAAAATCCTGTTTCTGTTGAGGGAGGAAAGGTAACGGAAATGCGCATAGCAGTAAAAAACGACAACAATTCAACCCTTGAACTGGCTGAGTTCATAGTAGAATATCCTCAAGGCGTTGTATCGCCGGAAGATTCTGAAACAATGAAGTCAAGAGACCGTTTTTCTATTGGAAAAATAAATCCCAAAGAAGAAATAAGCAAAGCCATTAGCTTTGCTCTTCTTGGGGAAGAAGAGGAAGAAAAAAAATTTACAATCACTCTGGAGTATAGATTAAAAGATTCAAACGCTATTTATTATAAAACTAAGGAAAGTGTTATTAAAATTTTTAAGGCCCCGATAGGTGTTTCCATAGATATGCCGAAAGAAACACGATCTAATGAAGAGATAATTATGAACATTGAAGCAGTTTCTAATTCTAAAGTGGCTTTGTATAATTTGGTTTTACAGATGGAATATCCGCCGGGATTTCAATTTTTAAAAGCAAATCCAGATCCTGTTGGGAATAAAGATAAATGGATTATAGGAGATTTAAATCCAACTCAAAAAAGAAATATTGAGATTCGAGGCACTATAGAAGGCCAAGATATGTCTGAAAAAGCAATGCATATTAAAATTGGCAGAGATGAGAACGGCCAGATAACATCTTATGGTAGCGATACGAATACTATTGTTGTAAGAAGACCGCTTATTGACTTACGACTATTTATTAATGGCCGAGATACAGATGATAATGTGGTGAGATCTGGGGAATCTATAAAAGGGACAATATCATGGAAGAATAATTTATCTTCTAAAATTCGTAATGCATTGATAGAAGTGAAAGCAATTGGAGAAGTGGTAGACAAAAGAACTATATCTGTAAATCAAGGATCCCATAGATCTTTTGATGATACAATGGTCTGGAATTCTTCCACGTTGGGCGATCTATCTATGATTTTGCCTGGTCAGGGAGGGGATGCAAGTTTTGGTTTTTCTGTCGTCAATCCAATACCTGTAAACAGCAATAAAGATAAAAATTTTGTTATAAAGATATCAGGCAAAATTTCAGGGATAGTTGTTTCAGAAGACAGGGGAGATATAGAGATGAGTAATAATTTTGAAAAGGAGATAAAAATATCTTCTAAAATACAGATTACAAACAGAGTTCTTTTTAACACTGGAGATTTTATCAATTCTGGCCCTTTGCCGCCTAAGGTTGGCGCAGAAACAACATACACAATTATTTGGTCAATAACTAATGCTTATAATGATGTGTCTAGCGTGACAGTAAAGTCGTCTCTGCCTTCTTATGTAAGATTTCTTAAGAATATTTCTCCGCCTGATTCTAATTTGACTTTTGACGAGAGAACAGGAGAGATTGTGTGGAACGTAGGATTAATTCAGGCAGGCACGAGTATTTTGCGTAAGGCAAAAGAAGTGTCTTTTCAGATAGGACTTATTCCTAATCTAAGCCAAATTGGCTCATCGCCGGATTTAATTTCAGATACAAAACTTGACGGTCATGATAATTTTACTAATATCAGTTTAGTTGACAGTAATTCATCTTTGAATACTAGATCTGTTAGTGATCCTCAATTTGGAGAAGAAAAAACAAGAGTAGTTGAATAAAATGATTTCAGAATCAAAAATGGAAAAAATAATATCATTAGCAAAAAGACGAGGATTTGTTTATCCGGGTTCAGAAATTTATGGCGGATTGGCCGGCACATGGGATTACGGTCCATTGGGCGCGGAAATGATGTATAACATCAAAGATACATGGTGGAAAAAATTTGTTGCCAGTCGTGATGATATGTATGGTATCGCCTCTAGTATTATGATGTCGGAGCAGGTCTGGGCCGCATCTGGGCATCTTAAGCATTTTACCGATCCATTAGAGGGTAAAAAATTTAATACAATGTTTAAATCAAAAGCCGGAGCATTAAAAGATGAAACAACAGAGGTTTATTTGCGGCCGGAACTTGCCCAGGGAATGTTTGTTAATTTTAAAAATATAGTTGATTCTTTTCATCCTAAAATCCCATTTGGCATCGCTCAAATTGGAAGATGTTTTAGGAACGAAATTTCTCCCCGCGATTTTCTTTTTAGAGTGAGAGAGTTTGATTTAATGGAGTTTGAATATTTTATCCGTCCTGCCTCGCAGCAAGGCGGGGAGAAAGACTGGGAAAAATATTTTGAGTATTGGAGGAAAAAAATGTGGGATTGGATTAAAGAGGTGGGTATTGATGAAAAGAAAGTTCATGAACTGGAAGTGCCCAAGAATGAACTGGCTCATTATTCCAAAAGAACGATTGATTTCCAATATGATTTTCCTTTCGGCAAAAAAGAACTTTATGGTCTGGCTTATAGGACCGACCACGATTTGAAAAATCATAAACTGGATTATTATGACGAAGATACAAAAGAAAGATTTGTACCGCATGTGATAGAGCCGACTTTCGGGATTGGTAGAACATTGCTGGCTCTTTTAGACAGCGCTTATATTGAAGATGAATTAGGCGGAGAAAAGCGCGTTTTTTTAAGATTAAAACCTCATATTGCGCCCATTAAGGTTGCTGTTTTTCCGCTTTTAAAGAACAAGCCAGAACTTGTTAAAAAAGCAAAAGAGGTCTATGAAATGATTAAAAAAGACCCGCCTGATGGCGAGGCAGGTATTCATTCAACCATGTTTGATGATAATGGTAATATAGGTAAACGTTATAGAAGGCAAGATGAAATCGGTACGCCTTATTGTATCACGATTGATTTTGAGACACTTGAAAAAGACGATGTCACTGTACGCGATAGAGATACAGGCAAGCAAGAAAGGGTAAAAATTGATGAGTTGACAAATATTTTAAAGAAACTTATATTTAAGAAAGAATAAATTTTTTAAAAGGAGGAAAGATGAGTTTAAAAAGTTGGATCTTAACAATTTTTTTCTTTTTTAAAAAACAAAAGATGTCTGGAGAAGAAGATCTTTCCAAGAATAAAAGTTAAATTTCCTTGAATTTTAACAGGCAATGGTTTTACCATTGCCTGTTTTTCTTTTTAGATTATCTATATCACATAATACATAATAGACTATTCCATCTTGATGCTATCGCTAAAATCCGGTATATTCTAAATATCTAAATAATTGTAAATGATATGTTGCGCAAGAAAAAAGAGAAAAAGTTTTATAGTCCAATTAAACAGAAAATCTTGCTTTTACTACAAGCGGGCGTTGCCCTGGGGTTTAACCATTCTCCAAGAAGGCAGTTTTGGATTTTAAAACAACTTAAAAAAGAATGGAAAGATATCGATCGTCAATATCTTTACAGAATTATTCGGGAATTTAAATACGAGCGCTTGGTGGATTGGAAGGAAATAGAAGACGGCTCAATAGACATTGTTTTAACGGAAGGTGGCAAAAGATTGGCACTGAAGTTTAATTTTGACGAAATAGTTATAAAAAAACCAGTATCATGGGATGGTAAATGGCGGTTGGTATTATATGACATACCGGAGAAAAAGAAAAAAGCGCGAGAGTCTTTTAGGAAAAAATTAAAAGGACTCGGTTTTTTAGAATTGCAAAAATCTGTCTTTATCCATCCCTTTTTATGCACGGAGGAAATTAATTTCATTACTGAGTTTTTTGAGATTAGAAATTTTGTTTACTATGCGGAAATAACGGCTCTTTCAAATGAGTCCAAAATTAAACTTCATTTCGGACTGTATTAAAATTACAAAAATTAAAAATTGAGATTATTCCATTTCCAAGCGATCGCTAGATTTTGGTATACTCTCTGGATTTTATTATTTAATTATGCTATTCTGTTTTCAATGTTTCATTTTGAGAAAAAGGTTTTAGATAACGGCCTGCGCGTTATTGTTGCGCCTATGGAGAACACCGAGGCAGTGACGCTCCTTGCTTTAGTTGGCGTTGGTTCAAGATATGAACCGTTTAGAGTTCACGGTATTTCTCATTTTCTTGAACACTTATTTTTTAAGGGCACAAAGAGACGGCCAAATCCGGGCGACATCAACAAGGAGCTGAATATGATGGGGGCTGAACATAATGCTTTCACTTCCAAAGAGACAACAGGTTTTTGGGTAAAGTCGTCTGCTAAAGATTTTGATAAAAGTTTAGATATTGTCTCTGATATCTTATTAGAGTCGCTATTTAAAGAAGAGGAAATAAAAAAAGAAAAGGGAGTAATCTTACAGGAAATTAATATGTATGAGGATGAACCCAGGAGAAAGGTGATTGATATTTTAGAGAATATTATTTACGATAGACAACCAATTGGAAGAGATATTTTAGGCACTAAAGATTCTATAAAAAAAATAAAGAGGCAGGATATTCTAAACTACAAAGACAATAATTATTTTTCCAAGAATATTGTTGTGGTAGTGGCTGGTAATACAAAAAAAGATGTAGCATTTAAAAAAATAGAAGAAAAATTTATTAGAATGAAAAAAGGAAATAATAAAAAACCAAAAAAAACATTAATACGTCAAAAATTCCCTACCGTTAAGATTATTAACAAGGATATTGACCAAACACACTTAACTTTAGCTTTCAGGGCCTATGACATGTTTGACGAAAAGAGATACATCTTAAATCTCATATCAGTAATTTTAGGAGGATACTCGTCTTCTAAATTATCTATGGAGATAAGAGAAAAAATGGGTCTGGCTTATTATGTTTATTCTTATGGCGATCAATATATGGATTGCGGATATTTGGGGATTGGAACAGGAATTCCACATGATAAACTTAAGATAGTTGTAAAAAAAATAGCGGAGATATTAAAAAATGCAAAAAAAGGAGGTATAACAAAAAATGATTTAGATCATGCAAAAAGTTATTTGAGAGGGCAAATGGCCCTGAGATTTGAGGGATCAGACGAAGTTGCGTATTTTATTGCAGGTCAGGAGATTTTTTACAAAAAAATTATGCAGCCGATAGATATTATAAAAAAAATTGAAAAAGTAAGCCAAAATGATATTGTTAAGGTGGCCAAAGATATTTTTAGGTCTGACAGGATTAATATGGCTGTTATGGGCAATCATAAAGATTTGATAAAAAAAGAAAAATATTACAAAAAATTATTCCTTGAGATTTAATTATGAATAGTGAAGACAAAGCAATAATCAATATCAATAATAAAAACCAATTCTTTTATTTGTTTTTAGTGCTTCTCTCTTTGGGAATTATTTATCTTCTGTATAGCCAAATTATTGATGTGGCGATTGTAATTCTTTTTTCTATTATCATAGCATCAGGCATAGATCCAGGAGCGCGCTGGTTTCAAAGACACAAGGTCCCGAGAGTATTGGCGGTAATATTCGTATATTTCATTGCTTTATTGATAATAGGGTTTATTTTTTATCTGATCATTCCGACTCTTTTTTTTGAGGTTTCCAATATCTCTTCCGCTTTATCTTTATATAGCCAGACCCCCATAGATAAGGGTATTATATCAAAATTATTGCCTGGTCTTCCTAAATCATTAGCGAATATATTGCAGCAAATTACTATATCTTCAGAAAATTATATTAATGATGTTCTGATAAGTTTCTCTAATATAGCCTTAAAGGTTTTTGGCGGGGTTCTTTCTATGGTTCTTATAATAGTTTTTTCTTTTTATTTATCAGTGCAGGAAAGAGGTATAGAGAATTTTCTTAGAATAGTCACTCCTGTTGGCAAAGAAGAATACGTTCTAGATCTATGGACTCGTTCCAGTAATAAAATAGGCAAATGGCTTCAAGGCCAGATTTTATTAGGATTACTTGTGGGAGTTCTTGTTTTTTTAGGATTGATGATACTAGGTGTTCCTCATGCCTTAGTTTTTGCCTTGATAGCGGTTGTCTTTGAATTAATTCCTATTGTTGGCCCTATATTATCTGCTATTCTTCCCTTTATTGTTGCAGTAGTGCAGAGTCCGACTTTAGGTTTCTTGGTTTTGGGTTTGTATTTTTTGATACAGCAATTTGAGAATCATCTAATATACCCCTTGGTTGTAAGAAAAATAATAGGCATACCGCCGATAATGACTATTATCGCTCTTTTTGTGGGAGGGAAGGTAGGCGGCCTTCTTGGGATTCTTTTATCTATTCCGGTAGCCGTTGTTTTGCTGGAAATTTTTAATGATATTGAGAAAAATAAAAAAAGAAATAATTAATGCCGGATTTTTTTGATATACATTCTCATATTAATTTTTCTGATTTTGACAGAGACAGGGAAGACGTCATAGAACGTTCTCTAGGTGGTGGAGTCTGGATGATAAATATAGGCTCTGATTTTTTAAGTTCAAGAAAGGCTTTAGAAATCGCAGAAAGATATGATAAGGGTGTTTATGCTTCAGTTGGTTTGCATCCTAATGATAACAAGGATGAAATTTTTCAAATGGAAAATTATAGCCAATTGGCAAAAAATAATAAAGTGGTTGCAATAGGAGAATGTGGACTGGACCTCAAAAATCAAAAATCAAATCTCAAAAATCAAAAAGATATATTTGAAGAACAAATTAAATTGGCTATAAAATTAGATAAGCCATTGATGATCCATTGCCGTGAGGCTCACGAGGAAGTAATAAAAATACTTAATACTTACTATCTAATACATAATACTAAACTACGTGGCAATATTCATTTTTTCTCTGGTGACTGGGAGATTGCGCAAAAATATTTTAATCTTGGTTTCACCATATCTTTTACTGGCGTGATAACATTTACGCGTCAATACGACGAGATAATTAAGAAAGCGCCGCTTGAAAAAATAATGATAGAGACAGATGCGCCGTTTGTGGCGCCGGTACCTCATAGAGGCGAAAGAAATGAACCATTATATGTAAAGAAGATAGCAAAAAAAATCGCGGAAATACGTAAAGAATCGTACGAAAAAGTAGCAAAAGTGACAACTGATAATGCCTTGAAATTTTTTAATATCAACTTTTAGTTTCTTTTTATTATTTTTTTGAGTTCGTTTAGTTTCTCTTCTAGTAATTTTTCTGAATTCGTTTCCACAGCAAGTCTTAGCAGGGGTTCTGTGTGCGATTCTTTTATGTTAAACCACCAGTTGGAATATTCTATGGTCAGGCCGTCGGTAAAATTTTGCGAGGAATTTTTATATTTTTCTTTTAGTTCCCTCATAAGTTTTTGAAAGTTTTTAATTTTTAAATCTATTATGCCGGTGTGGTGATATTTGGTAAATTTTTTGGAGAGTTCTTTGAGATTCTTTCCGGTTTTTTCCATGTGTTCTGCAAGGATTCTTAGACCGAAGTGCGGCGACTCGCAGTAATTAAAATTTTTGAAATAATAATGGCCTGATATCTCCATAGAGAATATAGCCTTTTTCTCTCTCATCAGTTTCTTTATATTAAAATGACCGACTTTGCTGGGTATGGCGATGATGCCCTTATTTTTAAAATATTCCGGTATGGCATGAGAACATCTTATATCATAGATTATTTTATCGCCCTTTTTTGTTATGGCGTCAGCTATAATTCCTCCTATTATATCACCGCGAATGACATCTCTTTTTTTGTCTTTGACAATCATTAATCTGTCGGCATCAGGATCAAAAAAAGATTTTATCTTCTTTATTTTCTCCCGGTCAAATCCATGGAATACTTTTTTGAAATAATTCTCCTCAATATTATATTTTTTGATTATGCCTTTTTTAACACTCGGTGTTGACGGAAAAACACCGAGTGTTTTTATTTTTCCGAGTGTTTGTTTTATTTCCAGTCCGCTTATGGGTTCAGCATTGGCTCTTGCGAATTTTATCCCATTGTATTTTTTCATATTATGCGAAGCGGTTATCATGGCTCCTCCGTTTGCTTTGAGGTGATAAATGGCAAAATAAAGCATGGGGGTTTTAGTGTTGCCTATATCTATGACATTTATTCCTGAATCAATTATTCCGGAAATAAAGGCCCTGGATAATTTTGGAGAACTAGTGCGATTGTCGTGCCCGATTACGATTTTTCCGCCAGTTGATTGATTTAATTTTAAAAATGCGCAAAACATTCTGCCTATTTCGTAGGCAGTTTTTTCATTTATCTCCTTTGGGTAAAGCCCCCGCACGTCATATTCCTTAAAAATCGATTCGTTGATTCGCATGGTTTTATTTTACCATATTGCATAAATTATGTTTATTTTTTATAATTTAAGTATGAATAAATCATATAATCCATTCAAAATGTGGGGTTTTTGGGTTGGATTTATCATTGGATTTATTCTAGTTTTATCGATTACAATAAAGCCATTTGGATGTCATCCTGAATGGCGTTCATGGAATGATGATATATACTTTGGCGTAGAAAGTGGTTTTAATCTTGTAGGCAGTAGTAGTTGTTACAATGTTGTATCTCCTACTTACAAATACTGCGCAGTAGCAGAATCAGATTATTATCGTTATAAAAATTATAATTTCAAAGATTGTTTAAAAAATCCTAACAATTATCCTTTTAGCAGAGAAGATTTAAAAATAACAATAGATAATGTAGATGAAGAATTTCTTTCATATTATGGATCCGGTAGGGTTTTTAATATAGACGCTTTGCTCGGTATTGTTATTTTTGCACTAATTCCTGCATTAATATTTAGCGTAATAGGACGGGGAATTCATAGTTTGATTAGAAAATTAAGAAATTAAAATTTCCAAAACCGAAGTCCGTCTTCGGTTCTTTGATTTACTTTTTGGGTTTGGCGTGGTAG
>ERZ1292623.2630-Hain-H51-01um-R1-2630-length-15870-cov-5_pt1 | contig 15870 bp, 21 predicted proteins | sample MGYA00564398_ERZ1292623 | MGnify/ENA primary metagenome ERZ1292623 (study PRJEB36523, sample SAMEA6512633) | groundwater metagenome | collected 2019-01-07 | study: AquaDiva: Metagenomics assemblies of 32 groundwater samples | reverse complement strand
ATAGACCCCAAACCTTATATCGTTTGGTTTGATAATATGAAACTAACAGAAAATATGGTGCTTGCTTTACAAGCCCTAGAAGGATACTTTGACCCTGAAGGAGCGAAGTATTGGTCGGATAAGGAGCTTGCAGAATATCTTAAAGCAAAATACTTTGTAAATTTAACTGATGTGAATGGTTTGTATAATAAAAATCCTAAAAATTATAAGAATGCTAAATTAATAAAGAATATAAGTTTTAATGATTTTTCTAAAGTAGCTAAAAAAATTAAATTTAAAGCAGGTCAACATTTTGTTCTTGACTCAAAAGCTTCTAATGTTATAAAGAAACATAAAATTAAAACAGTAATATTAAATGGAAAAAATATAAAAAATATAAAAAATTTCTTTAATGGAAAAAATTACATTGGGACTTTAATTGATTAATTTTTATGCACAAGGCGCAGGGCCTCCCTTGAAAATGTAATTTACTAAATAAATTATATCTGCTAAATTTACTTGACCGTTCTTGTTCACATCACCTGCAAGTAATGGTACAGGAGCTGGTCCGCCCTTAAAAATATAATTAACTAAATATATTATATCAGCCAGATTTACTGCTTTGTTCCCGTTCACATCCCCGCAGACAAATGACGGCTCCATTACGGCAAAGAAGGAAAAATGATTTGTCCTGCCACAGATTATATTATTAACTGTATCAACTGGCTGAATAGTTATATCAGTCCATCCAGTGTTGAACTGCCTGAGCCTAAGGTTGGATTCGTTGCCTTTTACTTGGCTCTCATCATAAACAAAACATGCTGTCACATTTCCTGTAAAGTTGGTTGATACATTAATATCATAGTAAAGAGGAGGTGCAGACGGGACTATACTAAATCCAGAAGGGGGTGGCGGGCCTTGAGACGTTGTTCCACAAATAGAATTGCCTGCAAAAGTTACATTATCAAATGTCAGAGTTGCATTGCAAGAAGTTAAATTCACACTCACGTTAGTTCCGGTAGGTGTATTGATGATAGTTCCAACGAGAGGCAAATAATCTCCACCATTAATTATATTTCCTCCAGAGTTGTAAGGTAGATTAGTATCGCCCAAACCATCCCCATCATTATCTGTCCCATTGTAATCGCTCCAGAAGTTGCCACCTAAGAACGGACCGCCAATAATGTTAATGCCTGCGGTCTTGGTTGTGTTCCATGAATTGTTTGCATAGTCCTCTGCGTTCACGGAATTGTTGAAGAAGTTGTTGAAAAATAAATTGCTATTGGCATCTCCTACTTTAATCCCTCTATCAGTGTTATTGCTTATGATATTTGATTTTACGGTGTTGTTGTTAGAAGATCCATAGATAAGGAATCCCCAATTGTTATTATTAATTACCAGATTTGATTCGATGCTGTTTTTTGAGGCCAAATAGAGAACTATGCTGGGTTCACTTGAACTGCCGGATACGGTATTGTTTTTCACGGTGTTATTGGTTGAGGATTGCACATGAATACCAGAAGCTAAATTGTTGTTGACTGTGTTATTTATCATTTGGCTTGAATTTGTAGAAAAGACGTAAATGCCAGTTCCGAAATTTTGTATGATGCAATTCCTCACAATAATGTTCAGCTTGCCTGTAACCGATATCCCGAAACCTGTGCCAGTTCCGTTGATTTTGTGGCCTTGGCAATTTAGTTCTATGCTATTTGCGCCAAAAATAATTCCATCTTCAGGACAGTTAAGGATATCGGTGGTGAGTAAAGTGTTACTTGTTATTATTGAACCGCATGAAATAATGGTATTGACGAGAGGCGCGTAATCCCCTCCATTCACTATACTACCTCCAGAATTGTATGGCAAATTAGTATCTCCTAATCCATCTCCATCAGTATCTGTCCCATTATAGTTGCTCCAAAAATTTCCACCTGTGAAATTACCCCCAATTATATTTGTTCCAAGAGTTTTTGTTGTGTTCCAGAAATTAGTTCCATCGAGATTAAGTGCATTTAGCGAGTTGCTGAAGTAATTGTTATAAATCCTATTGTTGATGGGGCTAAGTTCAAGACGGATTCCATAGTTGTTAGAGATTACATTGTTCCCTGTTATGATATTGTTATTGCTGGTTGAGTGAAGGTATATTCCAATTGGATTAGAAATTACAGTATTGTTTGCCAAAGTATTGCTGCTGGAATATTGAATAGAGAATCCATGACTAGTCGAGCTCACTTTGTTGTTGGTTAGGGTATTACTGTTGGAAGAGTAGAGGACGATTCCACCAAAAGTGTTCGAGTTTGCGGTATTGTTTGTCAAAATATTGCTACTAGAAGATCCAATATAAATTCCATAGTTGCCGTTCGACTTTGCGGTATTGTTGAATATGGTGTTGCTGTTGCTTAAAGGGTATAAATAAATTCCAATGACATTAGAGTTTGCAGTGTTGTTAGCGATGTTTCCGTTCCGAGCATTTTGATACCAAATACCAGAAAAACCCCAATCTGTGACTACCAAATTCTTAACTGTGACATTAGTTAGAGCTGTTGCTGGATTATAAACATAAACACCATAAGTGTTTGCTGTATCTATGCCGTCAATTGTGTAACCCGCACCATCAAAAACAACATTGCTTGAAGTGATATTTATGCATTTGGTTGCACTGCTGTTTATTATGTTAGAATTTAATGTATATATTCCAGGAGAGCTAATAGTAGTACAGGAGCTTATTAATAATTGAACCTCATTTGCTGTATTTTCTTCTATTATAAGTTCAGTTATAGAAATATTTTCAGAAAAAGTCTCATTAAATTGTTCTGAAATATTACTTTCATTATTATTATCTATAATATCTTTACTATCATTTCTAATTTCAGATACAACATAATTAACTCCTAGAATTAATATTAAAATAAATATAACAAATAGTCCAATTATAGAAATACCTTTTTTATTTATCACTCTAACCCCCATTTATTAAACATCTCTTAAACAAATACAAAAAAGTATATAAATTTATTGGTATTATATAGATAAATATGAAAAAAATATTTTTGTTTATGTTTGTATTTTTATTATCTTTACAATTAATTTATGCTTCAGAAATAACAATAGGACCAGAAGTAAAAAATAGTGTTATAGAAATTCCAATTAAATTAAATACAGATGTAGATTTAGCAGGAATACAAATTGATATTCTTTATAATAATGAATTTGAAGTTTTAAATCCTGAATTTGGTTCTGTAACAAAGAATATGGATACTGCAAAACATGATAATAAAGAAGGAAGATATAGGATAGGAGTATTTACCATAGATGGAAAAAATTATATAGAAAAAGGAACATGGGATTTACTTACCATAAAAGTTAAAGGCATAGGTAATTATAATCTAAAAAATCTAGGTTTTAGTTTTGAAACATCAGATAAAGATTCAAATCCTGTTGATTTTACTATTACTAATAAATTAATTGGAAGCTCATCAAGTTCTTCTTCAAGTTCAAGTAGTAGTTCTTCAAGTTCTACAAATGAAGGTGGAGGAGGATCAGGTCCAACAAAAACTCCAACTAAAACTACAGAAGAACCTAGTGAAGAAACTCCTAAAACAGCAAGTAAAACTACAACAGAAAGTAAACAAAGTCAAACTAGTAAGGCATTGAGTGAAGTAACAGGCGCAACAGTAGGAACAGGAAAACAAAATAATTTACTAAATATTTTATTATTAATAGGTGGAATATTAATTGTTATAGTTTTAATTTTAGCAATAGTAGTTAAGTTAAGAAGAAAATAAATTTAATCTCTCGCAATATTTAATGAACCTTCTTTAAATGAAGCCATACTTTGTAATTTTAAGATAGCTTTTTTATGAAATTCTTGTAAAGATAAACAACCAGAATCATAAATAGCTTTTCTTAAAGTATAAATATCTCTTAACAAACCATTATTTCTATCATATATTGAACTTTTATGAAGTACATATCCTTCTTCACCTTCTATAACATAACGCCATTGTGAATCTTGTCCATATCTTTCAGGATTTCTTCCTCGTAAAGATGCTTCTCCCCAATAAGGCTTTACATCTGCTCTTATTACACCATTACCATCATTTATAGTTTTACTCCTAATTACTTCAGTAGGACTCTCTGTAAATCCAGCAAAATACTTGCCCATCATTATTGTATCTGCTCCTAAAGCAAATGCAACTGCCATATCTCCTGTTCCATCTATGCTTCCATCTGAACAAATAGGAATATATTTTCTTGTTTTTTTGTAAAATTTATTTCTTGCTTGTGCACATTCCATTACAGTACTTGCTTGACCTTGACCATGTGCAGTTACTCTTCTAGTTGTACATATAGAACCTGAACCTTGTCCAACCTTAATACCATCCACTCCTAATTTAGCCAAAAACATGAAACCTTCTTCATCTACTACATTACCTCCATAAATAGGAATTTTATATCTCGATTTTATTTCCTTAATTATATCTTCTTGATATTCACTATGACCAATAGAAGCGTCAATGAATAAAATATCTACTCCTGCTTCAATTAATTCATCTGCTCTTTCTAAATCTTCAGGATGAGTACTTATAGCAGCACCTACCATTAAACGTTTATCTACATTATGAATAAATGAATTAGGATATTCTTTTCTTTTGTCTAAATCTTTTCTAAACACAACTGATTTAAGAATTCCTTGTTTGTCTATTATAGGTAATACGTTAATACCGTGTTCGGCCATCATTAAATTAGCTTCTGTTAAAGTAGTTCCTTCATAACCATACTTAAGTTCTTTTAGTATCATCATTCTTGAATCTACTGTTTGGTCTAAATGCCTAGAAGGATGAAATCTTTCTTTTGTTAATAATCCAATTAATTTCCTTGAATCATCTACAACAGGAAATTTAGTATAACCATGTTTGTTCATTATTTCTACGACTTCAGAAATTTTTTGTTCTGGTTTTAGTGTAATTACTTGGTCTTGAAATCCTGCTTTAAATCTTTTTACAGCTTTTACATAATTAACTTGTCTTTCTATGCTTACATTTCCACAAGGTAATACAGCTAAACCTCCATGTAAAGCTAATGCTATAGCTAATCTATCCCCAGAAACAGACTCCATAGCAGCACTTAAGAAAGGTAAAGGAATATCTATACTAGAAGTAAGTTTACTATTTAGATTAACGTCATCTATCCTTGTATTTCTTCTTATTTTTCCAGGTAAAATTACATACTCACTAAAAGACCTAGAAATATCCTTTAAGATTGTAGGCATGTTTTATATATAATCGGAAGATATAAAAATATTTCTTTTTTAAGGTTTAATGATGAAGAATATTATAGTTTCAGGAAGTGTAGCAACTGGTAAGACTACTTTAGCAAAGAAACTTTCTAAATTATTGAATTATAGATACATAGGTATAAAAGAATTACTTAAAAAAAATAAATTAGTTATTGGTTATGATAAGAAAAGAAAAGCTAAGATTGTAGATGATTATAAGTTTGTAAATGCTGTTGTTAAAATCATTAAGCAAAATAAAAATGGTTTAATTATAGATTCACATTTAAGTCATTTAATTCCTAGTAAATACATAGATTTATGCATAATAACTAAATGTAATTTAAAGGTACTTAAAAAAAGATTAGAGAATAAAGGTTATGATAAAGATAAAGTCATGGACAATCTAGAAACAGAAATAATGGATATTTGCCTTAATGAAGCTTATGAGAATAAACATAATGTTCTTGTTATTGATAGCACAAAGAATATAAATCTTAATAGTGTAGTAAGATATATTAAACGGAATTAAAATGGGAATTGGAGAATCAGATACAGAACCAGGGAAAACAGAAATACAGAATACATGGGAACTAGAAAGAATGTTAATATTTTATGCAAAAGAACACTGTAATGTAAACGGAAAACATTATAATTTTGCTGATTATCAATTAATTATAAATAAATATATACCATTTATAGAAAAATCTCAATTAGTAGAAATATTGACTAATGTAAAAGAGGAATTATCAGAACAAGCAAGTGATTATCAATGTAGAAATTGCTTAAAATTAGAAGATGCTATTGAAAAAAATTATTTAAAAAAATAAAATGAACAAGAAATATAGTAGAACAATTAATATTACAAATCATAATAAAGAATTTAATATTAGTCAATTAGAGAGTAAATTATCACTTCTCATAAAAAACCATAGTAGCAATGGAAACCATCTTTATCTTAATAACTACACGCATATTATTAATAAGTATGGAATATGGTCAAATATGGAAGAAAAACCAAATAAAGTTGAATTATCCAAAATACTTCAAAAAGGTATAAATGAACTTAGAGAAAAGAAATGTTCTAATTGTTCTAATATAGCAGATGATATTGTAAAAGAATATGATATGTATTTGTCAGGAAGAATATCTTAATTCATAGTATAATCAAAATATTGTTCTAAAACAAAATTAGATTTCCACATCCCTTCTGGTTGGAAATCTAAATCCAAAGGTGCGCCCTTAGTAGTGACGTTTATAACTGTATACTCTCCAAAATACTTATCACCAATTTTTTTACCTTCGTATTTTATTTTACCAGGAGCGGCTCCATTTAAGACAGATTCTGAAAAATATTTTTTTGTAAATTTTATATGTTCTGGACTCAATTCTCCATCAAAAACAGCATTTCCAAAACAATCCTCAATAGTTCCTTTTATTAGCTCCACTCCTTCTTTTATACTTTTTCTTTCTTTTATATACATTTTAAAATTTCCATATCCAATAGGTCTTAATGAAGGATTCATAGACCAGCTACCAATGAAATCAGGCTCTTCCATAAAAAATAAGAATAATTTTAAAATATATAAATTTTATTATTTGCCAAATCTTCTTTCTCTTTTCTCATAATCTTGTAAACACTTAACTAAATCTTCTTTTTCAAACTCAGGCCACATTTTTTCTAGGAAAATCCATTCAGAATAAGCACTCTGCCATATAAGGAAATTACTTGTTCTTTGTTCCCCACCTGTTCTTATTATTAAATCTGGCTCTTTATCGCTATATAAATAACTACTAAATACTTCATCATTGATTTCATCTATTTTAAGTTGTTTATTATCTATTTTTTCAGCCATAGTCTTAATTGCATCTATAACTTCTGTACGTCCACCATAAGCCATAGCAAAATTAAGTATAAATCCTTTATTTTCATCTGTATTAGACATAATTTCATACATTAATTTTTGTACTTTTGAAGGAAACATATGAATTCTACCTAAAAAATTAACTCTAATACCATGTTTTTTAATTCTAGGATCATCTTTAAATCTAGTAAATTCCTTAACAAATAAATCCATTAAATAATCAAACTCTGTTTTAGGCCTATTAAAATTCTCTACAGAAAATGCGTATAAAGTTAGTTCTTTTATTTTTAAGGATATACACCACTCTATTAATTTCTCTACTTTACGAGCTCCCCATTCATGTCCTTTCCAGGGCTTTGCCATTAAACGTTTAGCTAATCTTCTATTTCCATCTAATACTACAGCTAAATGTCTAGGTACTTTGTTTAGAGAAGGTTTCATTTTAACTCAAAAAAATGCTGTAAATTAAGCTTTAAAAAGTTTTCGATGTACAAGTTTATTAGAACAATTTTTAGAATAATCTGTGACAATTGACAGGTCTGACATGGGGTGGACGTGAGGTTTATAAACAAGAATGTCTTTTAGATTAATATGTTAGTAACTAAAGTAATAAAAGCAGGTGTATTAAAATTAACTAAATCTAAATTAGAAGCATTAGATCATGAATATAATGGTTTTCAGTGGTGGATGCAATTTGGCATAGATAAAGATATTTTGTCTCAATATAAACGCTATAAAGGATGGTACTATGATAAAAATAAAATAAAGTATAAAGAATATCCTTTAATTATTCCTTATAATCAAATATGGTTTAGAAATAAGAATACTAAACTGACTAAATACTGGATTAAGATAAGTGTGAGAAAAAGAAAAGGTGTAGGAATATGGTTACCTATCAAACCTCATAAAGAACCTTTAGATATAAAATACTTAAGAGATAGTTTACTTCTTAAAAATAAAAAAGGTAATTATGAAATAAGATTAGTTTATCAATATGATATTAAAGAAATTAAATACAAGAATATTATGGCTATAGACTTAGGTGAAAGAAATATAGCAACTGTTTGTAACAGTGCTGATATAAAACCAGTATTCTATGGACGTAATATAAGAGGCATAAGAAGACACTACAATTATTTAAGAAAAAAATTAGGAGAAAAGAAACTAATTAAGAAAATTAAGAGTATCAGTGATAAAGAAAAAAGATTAGTTGAACAGGAACTTCATAAAATATCTAATGACATAATAGATAATGTAGTAAAAACTAAATCATTAATAGTAATAGGTAGTTTAAAAGGAATAAGGGAGAATAGTAAAGGTAAGAGAGTGAATAGAATAATTCATAACATGCCGTACAACAGACTAACTAAGATGATTACTTACAAAGCAAATCAACATGGAATAAGAGTAATTACGATAAATGAAAGAGGTACATCAAAAACCTGTTCTAAATGCGGTAACTTAGGAAGAAGAATTTCACAAGGATTATTTAAATGTAAATATTGTGGTTATCAAATAAATGCAGATTATAATGGTTCAAAGAACATACTTAAAAGGTCATTAGACTATATGTTTAGTGACGGGGTTAATGGTTTAAACCCTAAAGTCACTCCAGAAGTGATAAACACTATAGAATCTTTGTAAGATTTCATATAAGTGTAAAACCGGAAAGTCTTAAATATTAACATAGTTCTTCAATAATATGTTCGTTGATATTGTTTTTAATAAAGACAATGAAGTAATGAGTTTAAGTAAGAAATTAGGTTTCAGTAATATTTATACTATAGAAAAATATAATAATAATCATAAGGCTAATTTTGTTTTACTTGAAGCTGATGAATTAAATAAAATAAAAGAGGTTAGTAAACAATATTCTTTAGTTTTTGTAGATGATAGTAATAATTTAACTAGAGCAATAATAGAAAATAAAGATGTAGATTGTCTTGTTATGAATGAAAATACTAATCTAAATCAAGTTATCTTAAAAATAATGCAAACAAATAAGGTATTTTTAGTCATTCCTTTTAATAAAATTTTAAATTCTGGAAATAATTTAAGAATAAAGATTTTAAATAAAATTAAGAATGCAATAAAATTAGCTAGAAAATACAAAGTTAAAATTATAGTATGTAGTTTTGCTTCTAATATTTATGAATTAAGATCTTTAAGGGATTTAATTAGTTTTAATGTTGTAATGGGAATGACAGGAAAAGAAGCTAAAGAGGCATTTAGTAATTTAGACTTAACTATAAAGTAGTCACAATCGAAAGATTTATAAATATTACTATTATATCTATTTAATATACTAAAATGAAAATCTCTTTTAAAAAACAAAATGGAATTAAAATCAATGTAAGTGAAGATGATTCTATATTAGTAAAAGAATTATTTAAGAAATTAGCAACGACTACTTTAAACGAGGGTTATCAAGTAGGAAGATATCATGGAGAAAGAATAAAATTAGAAAGAGATTCACTGGAAGAAATAGCATCAAAAAGTTATTATGGAGAGAGATCACAAAATTATCAAAAAGGATTAGCAATTTTAAAGTCTCCTCCAAATAAATTGGGTCTTCATATAGGCACAATATATTTTAAAGATAGTAGTAATATAACTACAGAAGTTTATGGAAGAGAAAATATTGATAAAATAAAAAACCTTTTACAAAAATCCTTTAATTCTAATAGAAATAAAACGATTTATGTTCATATAATATTAAAAGAAGATGCAGCAAGAAAAGAACCTCGTGAACAAGTTGTTAATCTTCATCATCGTATGTATACTAGTATCTACTATCCACCTACTTTTGAAAATACGCCTGTTGGAAGAATAAAAAGATCGTGGTATCTGTTAGGTGATGGATGTTATACAGATTTAGTGAATAAAGGAGAAGCAAGACCAGGGATTTTTATAGATAGTTATAAATTCCAAGAAAAAGTAAAGAAAATTGAAAAGTATTTGGATGAAACTGATTCTATAGAAACGATATCTGATCATATAGAGAAACTAGAGTCTAATTAATATGAGATAAAAGTTTTAGTAATTTGAATTTATTAATTAAATAAATTATCCATAAATCCTTTTTTCTAATTCACTAATCTTATATTTAATTGACTTATAATTTTTAATGTCTCTATAAATAAAATAAGCTCCAGTAACTCCTGTAGCTAAACCAAGAGGCCAGTAAATAACCCCAGCAACTACAGTACCAAAACCAAAAAAGAAAATATCGAAAAGTGGAATATTTGGTAGTTCATAGGACATCATTTTTTTAGAAAGCTTTTCATATAATTCAAAATTTTCTAAACTTACATATTTTTTATCAACCATATTGTCCTTTAACTTTATACTTCTCAGAATTAATTATTTCTTCATACTTTTTATCTAATTCAGTATATTTTTTTCTAAATAAAATTCTATATAAGATATAAGCTATTACAAATGCAATTAATATTTTATAAATAGTAGATACCATTTTAGAACTATATTTAAAGAGAGTTTTAGTATATAAATATTTCTATGGTTGCTGTGTTAATGTTTCCAAGGTTTTTTGCTTTTTTCTTGAATAATTCTTATCTACGAGTTCACGCCACTTTTCTATATCTTTTTCTTGTTTTTTTAGGTATTCTTCGCATGTTAACGGTTCATCTATACTGATTACATATGCATTTTGCTCTTTCAAAGATTCTTCAGCCAGATGTTTAGCTTCATCTTTACTATAAGCAGTTACTAAAGACGCTAATAATGGAGCTTCTATATTTTCTTCTTTTGTTCCAACTTTAACTTTCCTATTAACATATGCATTTATTGGTACATAATATGGTCTTAAAATTTTAGTTTTAGATACAATCTCCTTAAATTCATTCTTTTCAACTCCTTTACTATTAAGATTATATGCTTCAATTTGACTATTTTCCATTTTATTCTCCTATAACCTTTATAATTTAAGTTATAAATAGGTTAACTTATAAATTTTTCTAAATAAAAAAGTTTAAATATGAGAATTAACTAATATATATGTATTAGAAGTTCCATAGGAAATTTATTAACATATTAAAAATACCTCGAGAGAGTAATAAATTTAAAACCAAAAGATTTATAAATAGCAAAATAGTAAGTATTTTAAATCATATAGCTTCATTCTGTGGTGGTGAAAAGAAAATGACAAACTATATCAAAAAATGTCCTGAATGCGGTGGAATTAATTTAATTATTCACAAAGATAAAGGAGAAGTCATTTGTAAAGATTGTGGTTTAGTTATAGAAGAAAAAATGATTGACCTTGGTCAAGAATGGCGTGAATTTGACCATGAGCAAAGTGCAAAAAGACGTAGAACTGGTGCTCCAATGTCATATAGTGTTGATTATGATGAACCAGTAATAATTAAAAAAGATAATATAATAAAAATAGTTAAAATAGGTAAATTTGTTGATGATCTTCTAGCAGAAAATAGTTCATTTATAAAAAAACAAGATAATTTGGAATATGCTTCTATTTCTGATTACGAATGTGTAGTATTTGATAAAGACTATAAAATTCAATTTAAGAAGATCTCTGAAGTTTCTAGACATAAAGTTAGTGAAATGTTTAATATTACGCTAGAAACTGGAAAAAGTGTAAAAGTAACAGGACAACACAGTTTATTTACAGTTTCTAATAATGAAATAATTCCAATTAAAGTAAGTGAGATTAAAAAAGAAGATTTTATAGTTGCCCCTAAACAAATACCATCAATACAAGAAATTAGAGAAATAAACTTGTTAGATGAATTTATAATTTTAAGTAGAAATAATCCAGATTTATATTTAAGAGGATTTAATGATGGAGAATTATTTCACAAACTAAAAGAATTATCCAAACAACATAAAATACTAAAAGACAAAGTTAAAAATTGGATTAGACATAAAACCTTACCATTATGGGTTTTGAATTACTTTAGTAGAGACTTAAATATCTACAATTATAATTTAGAAAATACTAGAGTAGGAATTTATTCTGGTCCTAATGAGCTACCAATAAAATTAAACCTAGATAAAGGATTTGCTAGACTATTAGGATACTACATTAGTGAAGGAACAACAAGACCAAATTCAATTGTATTCTCATTTGGAACTCATGAAATTGACTATATAAATGATGTAAAAGAAATAGTAAAAAATATATTTGGAATAGAAGTTTATGAAAGAATAAATGACTCAGCAACACAATTAGAAATTAAAAGTAAATTAGTTGCTTTATTCTTTAAAGAAATCTTAAAAACAGGAGAAAATGCTCATAATAAAAGAATTCCTTACATTGTTTATTCAATGCCAAATGAACTAAAATTAGAGTTCTTAAATTCATATATAAATGGAGATGGTTCAAAGGTAATTACATACATAGCTAATAATAGGCCTCAAGTATGTATATCTACATCCTCAGTAAATAAGGAATTAACTAATGATATAATTTTACTAGAGTCCCAACTTGGAGTTCATGCAAATTATCAAGAAGCTTTTATTTCAGGGCATACAATAAATAAAACAGGACAATATATAAAAGATACAGTAGCAACAAGATCTTTAATAACAAATCCAGATAAAGCATTTGAACTTGGATTTTTAAAAGAGAAGCCATCTAAAAATAAAGGTAAGCCTTCTATTGAGAATTTTATTCCTGCTCCTTTAGAGTATAAAAAAGAATGGAGATCTAGAAAACAAATAAGGATTAATAGACAATTAGCATTAAAAATAGCAAATAAATACAATAATATAAAATTAAAAAAACTATCTGAATCTCAATTATTGTTCTTGAGAGTAACCAAAATTGAAAAAACAACCTCAACCAGTAGCTATGCTTATGATTTAACAGTTCCAGGATATGAAAACTTTGTTGGAGGTATGGGTGGGATATTTTTACATAATACTAAATATGATCAAGGATTAGGAACTAGTATAGGACAGACTTCTGATGTTTATAAATTAGGAAGCAAAGATAGAAATAAATTCTTTAGATTAAAAAAATGGCAATATAGAATTAGTACGGCTATAGAAAGAAATTTAAAATTAGCTTTAGCTGAACTTAAAAGAGTAGCATCTTATTTGAAATTACCTAAAAGCGTAGAAGAAGAATCAGCAAGAATATATACAATGGCTGTTCAAAGAGGTTTAGTGAGAGGTCGTTCTATGGAATCAGTAGTTTCAGGTGCTTTATATGCTGCTTGCAGACGTCATGAAATTCCAAGAACATTAGATGAATTATCAGAAGCTTCAGGTATAGATAAAAAAGAAATAGGAAGAACTTATAGATTTATTACAAGAGAACTAGGAATAAGGATATTACCAAGTAATCCTGTTGATTATTTACCTAGATTTGCTAGTGCTCTTAAATTAAATGCTGAAACTCAAAGTAGAGCTGTTGATATCCTTGAACAAGCACAAAAAGCAGAATTAACTTCAGGAAGAGGACCTACAGGAATAGCAGCTGCTTCTTTATACGTTGCTGCTTTAATCAATAATGAAAAAAGAACACAAAGAGAAGTTGCAGATGTGGCTGGTGTTACCGAAGTTACTATAAGAAATAGATATAAAGAATTACTTAAAGAATTAAAACTTAAAGATAAAATTAAGAAGAAAATTAAAGAATTGGAGGATTAAATTTATTTTATTTATTCTTACTTTTTATAAATATGGGGTTGCCGGGACTTTCAAAAAGATTGCAAATTTATGCAGGTTGATAAGGATGCAATCCTTATATTTGAACCCAGACCTCTACCGCCCTAGGGTAGTATCTTACCAAGTTGGACTACAACCCCATAAATAGAAATAATTATAGTTATTTTAAATAATTTACTAAAGTTTATATATATAGAAAACAATGTTGTATAAAAATAAAATAATTCTAATAGAAAAGTTTAAATATAAGTAATACTTTAGTATAACCTATGGTAAGAATAATTAAGAAGAAAGGAACAGTAGGACCTAAAGGACAAGTAGTAATACCTAAAGTATTTAGAGATGCAGAAAAAATAAATCCTGGAAATGAAGTAATGTTTGAATTAATAGATGATGGTATTTTAATTAAGAAAGAAGAAGACCATAATCCTATTAAATTAATGGAAGAAATTGCTAAGAGTATATCTAAAAAACATAAAAAGATCGTTATTGATTCTGATAAAGATTATGAAGAAATGCTAGAAGAAAGATGGAAAAAATCTTCTACTTAGACTCAAATGTATTTATTTTTGCTTATTCTGACGACAAAGAACTCGGCAAGGATTGTAGAAAAATTTTAGATATGATTTTTAATGGTAAAATTAGAGTTTTTACATCTACATTAACTTTTGATGAAGTATACTACAAAATAAAAAAGTTAAAAGATAAAGAAACTGCTCTTATAGTAATAAATTCATTTTTAAATTTAAAAAATCTTAATTTTATTAGTGTTGATTTTAATATATTAAATTATAGTTACACTCTTTTAAAGAAATATAATATAAACCCAAGAGACTCAATTCATCTTTCATGTGCTTTATTAAATGATGTTCATAATATTATAACAAATGATAAAGATTTTGATAAAATAATAGAAATCAAAAGGTTTGACATTAAAGATGCTCATAAAATAGGAGTATGAAAACTAAAATAATAATAGAAGATAAAAATAAATTTTTAGAAATTTTAATTAATAAAGAAGAAATTAGAGAATTATATGGTGAAATGTGGGGGTAATATCGTATTATAATGATAAATATAAGAGGCTAGATAAAGACAGAAAAAGAACTTACAAAGTTTTAGCTGGATTACAAAATAAGTTAATGCATTTAGTTCACGATGTCATAGATAAAGGGGTTGTTTATGAATTAAAAAATGACAAATTTATTAAAAAGAAAAATCCTTTTTATCATAAAAGACCAAGATGGAAAAACTAAGGCATTAATTAAACAAAAGCTTTTTAAATACATTTTTTAACTAATTTTTAAACCAATGATTATTTTAGGAGGTTATAAAGTAAAATGAATATACAAGATAAAGTTCATAACGATGTAGCTGAAAATATTTATCAAGCAGTTAGTATAGTTAGAAAAACAGGAAAATTAAAGAAAGGTACTAACGAAGTTACTAAAGCTGTAGAACGTGGAATAGCCAAATTAGTCATAGTAGCACAAGACATAAATCCATTGGAAGTAGTAATGCATTTGCCTGTTTTATGCAAGGAAAAAAATATTCATATAGTTGCAGTCCCTAGTAAAGATGATTTGGGAAATGCAGCTGGCTTAGATGTAGGAACTTCTAGTGTTGCTATAATTAATGAGGGAGATGCTAAAGAACTTATAAAAGAAATTCTTAAGAAGTAATCTAGCTTAAAATGGCTCAAGTTGAAGACAAAAGAATAAAAACAAGAGAAGAAATTAAACAAGTAAAGAGAGATTCTAGATTTAGTGAGTCATATCCAGCAGTAGTTCAAGAAATAGTTGGTCGTACTGGAAATAGAGGAGAAGTAATTCAAGTTAGATGTAAAATCTTAGAAGGAAGAGATGCTGGAAAAATTCTAAGAAGAAATGTTATTGGGTCTATTAAAGAAGGCGATATTTTGATGTTAAGAGAAACTGAAATTGAAGCTAGAAGATTAACTCAAGGTAGGAAATAATGGCAGTTTGTAGTTTCTGTGGTAAAGTTATAGAAAAAGGCACAGGAAAAATGTTTGTTTTTAAGACTGGTAAAATTAACTGGTTTTGTTCTAGAAAATGTGAGAAATATTTACTTAAACTTAAT
>ERZ1292623.2629-Hain-H51-01um-R1-2629-length-15872-cov-5_pt1 | contig 15872 bp, 17 predicted proteins | sample MGYA00564398_ERZ1292623 | MGnify/ENA primary metagenome ERZ1292623 (study PRJEB36523, sample SAMEA6512633) | groundwater metagenome | collected 2019-01-07 | study: AquaDiva: Metagenomics assemblies of 32 groundwater samples | reverse complement strand
GACCTCGAGGAGAACGCGCCTCTCGAAAATGTTTTCGAACCAAACCAGACAGTAGTTGGCAAGGAAGGTCAGATGCCGCAATCCCAGAAGTGACCCCGGATACTCCGCCATCGCCACTTTCAAGTAGGCGGCAACGAAGTTGTTGCGAAGCTCCGCCAACTCCTCCGACTCAACACCGGCAAAGTCGGGATCGAAGTCGCAGTAGAACGGATCGGTGTAGGCGTACAAGTCGAGCAATCTCGCTTGTTGATCAACGAGAAACTTCTTAAGATAGACGCTGTATCGCATCTTCTCGGGCTCATTCAGGTACGACGCCTCGATCTTGACTTCGTCGTGGACAATCTCCAGATTATCGACGATCAGACTACTCAACACCTTTCTGGCCTCCGGACTCAACTTCGTGCTCCGCCGAATGACTGTTTTCTTACTCTCTTCCCCACCTTTTTTTCTCGATGCCATGTGCTTTCAATCCTTTCTGTTTCGTAGCGTTGATAATCGGTTCCGATTCTTCCGAGAAATCGTGGTTTCCTCTCGATCACTCTCCTTTCTTGTCGTAGGTTAGGTTATGACTCTTGCTGTTTTAGATTATATACTATAATATACTTAATGTCAAGTATTCTCTTGTCCCTCGTACAGATAGAAATCAATTTCAATAAAAATACTGCCTCAACAACAACTTAAAAAAATAAGTACTAGTTTTATTTTTAATCCCGTCGAGGTAAGATGAAGTAGTCTTATGCAAAGTATTCTCTCCGTAAAAAATCTGAACGTCTCTCTCGAAGATAATAAAATTCTTGAGGATATTTCTTTCAGTCTCGAAGCCGGTGAAAGTATGGCCGTGATTGGCCCAAACGGTTCGGGAAAAACCGTGCTTTTGAAATCCCTACTCGATCTCATCCCCTACTCCGGCCAGGTGAAGTGGGCCAAAAATGTAAAGATTGGCTACGTCCCGCAAAAAATCGACGCCGATCGCCATCTCCCCATTACTCTTCTCGATCTTTTGGAAGCCAAGATGCGCACACTGCATCTCGTCCAAAGCGACTGTCGCGAAGTCTGTCGAATTATCGGACTGACCGCAAATGCTTTAAAAACTCCCGTTGGCCACTTGTCCGGCGGACAGTTCCAGAAAGGACTGATCGCTCTTGCTCTCCTCGGAAATCCCGGCGTACTCCTTCTCGACGAACCAACTGCCAGCCTGGATCAGTCCTCCGAAGAACACATCTACGAACTTATTTATCGCCTTCAAGAACAGTATCGCTTAACCATTATTATCGTCTCTCATGATCTGAGTATGGTCTACCAGCATGTCGATAAAGTCCTCTGCTTAAATAAAGAAGGTCTTTGCTTCGGCGATCCGCATGACGTCCTCGACCCGAAGATGCTGAAAAAACTCTTTGGCACCTCATTCGAATACTATCATCACGCCCACAAAACCAAGTAGGTAAACTCTAAATCAGAAATGATAAACTCGAAACAAATGAAAACTCCCAAAATTCGAATGCTTAAAACTTAGAAACTGTATGCAAATTACTCCTGAACTATACAGTGTCGTACTAGCTTTAGCCGTGGCCCTTGCCGCCGGACTGGTCGGCAGTTTTGCGCTTATGAAACGAATGAGTCTGGCCGGCGATGTTATTTCGCACGTTGCCCTGCCTGGTCTCGGCATCGCTTTTCTCATCCACGCTAATCCCCTGATCGGCGGCGGCATCGCCTTATTTCTCGGCACGCTTTTAATCTGGCAACTCCAGAAGTCATCCACCCTTTCCACCGAAACAGCGATCGGCGTTATCTTCGTGGCGTCGGTCGCGATCGGCACGCTCCTTACGCCCGAAGAGGATCTGATTGAGGCGCTCTTTGGCGGTTTTGCTCCGCTCGACACCATGGGGTTTCTCCTTGGTCTGGGCGCGGTGATCGTGATCGTCAGTTTTATTCTCTCTTTCCGCGACGAACTCATCCTGGCTCTTTTTTCGCCGGAGCTCGCGGCAACCAGCGGCATTAACGTGAACCGCCTGAATCTTCAGTATCTTTTGGTTTTTAGTTTGACGATTCTCGCCGCCTTGCAATTCTTGGGAGCCCTCCTGGTCGGCGCTCTCCTCATTGTTCCCGCGGCTATTGGCCGTCAGCTGACGCACACGCTCGGCGCATTTCTCATAACCTCGGCCGCGGCTAGCGTTCTTTCGGTTGGACTTGGCCTTCTCACGAGCCACCTTCATCATCTTGCACTTGGTCCAACGATTGTAAGTATTGCCTCACTTTTGTTTGTGCTTAGTTTGCTCAAAAAGAAAAAATAAGCAGTCATGATTTCCGAGCATTAAAAAAGACCGCCAGTGATATACTGTGCGGTCCACTTCATTGATTCCTGCAGATTACATTCAGTCTGGAGTGACCTACTCCTCTGTGGATGGAAAGGCCTCCATCATTAAATTTCGGGAAAACAAGTGCCCGACAGAAACAGTTGTTGTAACCGAGAAGAGTGAGTTTATGACTCATCCTGGTGATCATCCCGTCTCCCCGTTCTTCCGTGTGGTTGCTACAGACGAGCTCCCAGATAATCTGGCACGAAGAACACATTCTCCGTATCTTTTCCCACCAGTTGAGGTTCGCCTGGAATGTACTGCCACGAGAACATTTTAATTGTGCGTGGAGATTCCCTTCGCAAACCGGACATTGATTCAGCCAGTGTTCGGCCTGAATCTGCTCCAACACCTTTCCACTAAGATCCTTTTTTACAAGGACATGACAGTTCTCTTGACCTGTGGGATTTTCCACACCAAAGACTGTGTGGCCATGGGCAACTTCAGCCGACACAACGTGATCCATGTTTCCCTCCAATCAATACTTGCTTGTTCTAAAATAGAAAACAATCTACCATGTGTCAATAAAAAAAGCCCAGCGAATATCGCTAGGCTGCTGACTGCCCCACCAAACTGAGCGGAAGGCGTGACGGCAAACGAAGTGGAGATTGGAGGTAGAGAACATGAGAAAATGGGAAAAGCTGAGGAGTTTGGCGTAACTCTCCCTGGGTGGCTCCATCCACGACATGAAGCCAAAATTCCGGTGGCGCCACTTTCCAGAGGTTGCGTATACCCCCCATGCGCTTCGTGTGTTCCCGAAATACCTCCACAAGACCTATTTCAAACTGGTCTTGCGTATCACGAACATTCGCTCCTTTGGCCTCAAAATCAATTTCCAAACCGTGAATGACGACGAGATTGGGCTCATCGGTAATCATGACTGCCCGCAAAGCGCCAATTGTCTGTAGGCTCATTTTTCCTCCCAATCGAGACTGTCTCCAGCTTGAACTAACTCCTGATTTTCGTCAATGGAACGGTCTAAAATGAAACCTTTACTGGTTCGCGTTCCCCTTCTTCAACGCCAAAAAATTCTTCTTCGTCAAAACCTAAGGCCCCGGCGACAACACTCGTCGGAAAAACTTTAATCGCAATGTTCATTTCGCGAACCGTTGCGTTGTAGTACCGACGGGCCGACTGAATATCGTTTTCGATAAGTGAAAGCTGATCCTGAAGCTGTTTAAAATTCTCCGAAGCTTTGAGTTGCGGATAGTTTTCTGAAACCGCAAAAAGCGTCTTTAAGGCGCCAGTAAACATATCTTCGGCTTTGGCCCGATCTTTGGGACCAGCCGGCTCTAAACTCATGGCCGCAACGCGCGCTTTGGTTACATTTTCCAGGACAGAGGCCTCATATTCTTTATAACCTTTTACAGTTTCAACGAGGTTCGGCACAAGGTCATAGCGGCGTTTCAGCTGAACGTCGATATCCGACCAGGCATCTTTTACCCGCATTCGATTCCGAACGAGCGCGTTAAAAACAACGATCACCCAAACCGCCAAAACGACGATAATTCCTAGAACAATCCAAAGAATCATAGTATTGTATTGATTAATTTAAGAAGCCGACCTCTTTTCTACCTGCCTTAAGTATACAACATTGCTATCTTGCGGGAGCGGGATACGGAATCCCCTCCTTCGCTAAAAGCTACGGCAAAGCTGAGCTTAGCCCTGAACGAGCAGGCGGCGAGGCTTCGCGTGCGGCTCGTGGGTAAAAGATTTCCTCTCTCCCCACCCCCTCGTTCACTTTTCCCACTCATCAGTCCGGCCTCCTATTGATCGAAAAACGTACGTAGGTATTTGATCGTCTTGGGGCCAAAGTAACCCCTCGCTGGCTTGATGTTGTGGAAAGCTTGAAATTCTTGTAAGGCTCGCTGTGTCGCGACGCCGAAATAACCACTCGCACCGATTTTTCTCAACGTAAGGGCGTAGCGACCCTTCTGCTGGCCAATAAGAAAAGCTTGTAATTCTTGCACGTCTTTTCCACTTGAACCTATGGTGAGATTCCGCGAGATCCAAGAAAAGCTTTGGCGTGAAGTGTCTGTAGGTATAATGCCGCGACGGTTGGCTTCTCGACGCATGGATTCCAAGATGGCGGAAGGATTTGCCAACTGGTCTTCCAAGGACAGTACGCGCGGGACAGCCAGTGGATTTGTGAGTGAGACGAGACATGGCACATGAGTGCCGGGTGGTAATGTATCGCACGGTGGCGTATAGGGTGGGACGCCAATGGTAACTGAGGGGGTTGCGGTGAGGGAGGAAGCTGTGGTTGAGGCGGTACACTGCGAGGCAGCAGCTGATATCGTATAGACGCTGGAGCCATTTGTCTGGGAAATCGTAGTACTCGCCACTCCGCTCGTGCAACTTGTGGTTACGACGCCGCCGCTACTTGAGGTCGCAATCGAAATATCGCGTGAGGCAGAGATAAGCGTAAAATTTCCTCCCGTAGAACTTGAAAGTGTGACAATAGCGCTTGTTGCGTTCGTGGTTAAGGTGTCGGCAAATGAACCCGATTTAACAATAAAGTCTATTGCCGGAGAGGTGAGCGAGATGGTTATATCTGCGCTGTAAGTAAGAGGTGCGGCATGCGCATTATTCGTCAATAGTAAAAACCCCAGCGCAAAAACAAGAAGTAGTGCGCGACACGGAAAACGATCATAGCGTCTAATGTTGCCAAACATCGAAGCGCCAGGTTTCCGCTGCAGGATCCTGGGAAGTGATGGTCATAATATTACATGCTCGGAGCGTAACTGTATTTGCGGCTGAAATCCATGCATTCCACGAAAGCGCCAGAGTCTCGATGCCGCTTGCTACGGGGGTTGGTGTCGCAAGTACCGTATCTCCGGTTGCCGCACCAGTTACGGTGCTTGTGGTGTTAACACATGTTGACGCTGAAACACTGGCGATATCAAGCGAGGAAGTCACCGAAATATGTTTTAGAATCGGAGCACCATAACCGATAATAAGCGACGAAGAAGCGCTCAAATTGGTAGAGGAAACCGAGACCAAAGATGATTGGCCGGTCGTTGTGATTGAACCAAAAGTGCCATTACCCGAGGTATTCATAGTTGTTCCTGTGGCGTTCGTAAAGGTGAATCCTTGGAGCGTTGAGACTCCAGTAATATTAATTGTTGACGCTTGGAGGTTGCCGGTGCTCGTGGCATTGGTAAAGGCAAGCCTCGCAATAGTCGAGGAATTAACAATAAGTTCAGACGACGACGCAACGCCCAAAGAGGATATCTGCCAGTAGATTTGACCGCCAGAAGAAGCAACGCGCAGAAGATCCCCGGTTTGCGCCGCCATTCCTTGAATAAGAAGCGTGGTAGAAGCCACGCTTGTACCTTGAATTGAGAACTTCACGCCCGTAGAAGTTGCGCCGATGCCGACAATATCAGTTGAGGTCGCAAGATACACGAAGGGACTATTGGTTCTCCAGCCGGACTCTGTTCCTCCTACACCCGTTTGGTCGCTACCACAGGTAAAGGTTCGGGTAGAACTGGTGTAGAGTAGCTTGTCCGTTGAACCAGTCGCACAGTTGGGTATCGTTGAAAATTGATAATTCGTACCGTCGCCGACAAGAACCACACTGGCTGATGGGGCAGTACTCGTTCCTAGTCCTCCTGAAGAAATGTCCAAGGCGTTTGAAAGTGTAAGGCTTGTACCAGAGGCATTGGTAAAACGCAGTGTGGTCGCGGTAGCGTTCGTGACCGTGAAAGAAGTGCCCGTCGACGTGGTAAAGTTAAGGGTCGGGAAGGTTCCATATCCGGAAACGGTGATATTGGTTCCCGAAGTATTGGTAAAGTTCAAGGTTGTAAACAGACCATACCCCGAGGCGGTCAGATTGGTCGTCGAGACGTTTGTGGCCGTGAAGTTCGTGGTCGAGACATTTCCCGGAAACGAAACCGTAAAACCACTTCTTCCCACGGTGACGGTGGTGGCAGTGGCGTTGCCAATTGTGAGTGCTCCTTCGCTGTCAATGGTGAGCGTCGAGTCGCTTGTGACATTCGTGGTGGTAAATGTAAGCGAGGCAACTGCAACCGAAATTGTAAATGCGAATACAATAGCAACCAAAAAAACCACGAGGCGAAACGTTCCCTTCTTTTCTATTTTTGACATTACTGTTCTATTGTACAATATAAATATCTAAAGTGCATAGCTAAAAACCAAAAGTTGGCAAGCTAAGCGCTAAAATCTTAAAGGCGCAGAGTATTCTTCTGTGAGACGCGCCGCCATTGCACCCATATCCACGTGGGCCGGACTGATGAGTGGGAAAAGTGAACGAGGGGGTGGGGGGAGAGGAAATCTTTTACCCGCGAGCCGCACGCGAAGCCTCGCCGCCTGCTCGTTCAAGGCAGAACCAAGCAAAATACTCTGTATCTTTTTCTACAAAACTGGAGCGGGTGAGCGGAATGGTTCGATAAACTCACCACAAGTCGGACCGCATCCTTAGCTTGCCCCTCACCTAATAAGCAACCTTGGAGCGAGAGACGGGAATCGGACCCGCGTTTCTTGCTTGGGAAGCAAGTGTACTGCCATTGTACTACTCTCGCATACTTTGCTTATTGGGTGAGGGGCTTGGGAACCTGCCTGCCGGCAGGCAGGGCTATCGTACTACTCGCCTCGCTAAAGCTTCGGTCTCACGCCGCCAGAGGCTTTGGCCGACGGAGCGCGGGCAAGCCCGCCAATGAAAATTACTCTAAGCTGTTTTTAGAAAACCAGCAATTATTTTGTTTTGACACTCCCCCCGTCCCAGGTGAATACTTTTGAAAAAATAGAAACTCGGGCATTCTTTTTTTCAAATGTCAGCCAGTCTTCAAGGCGCAAGGATTGCAAATAAAGCCGTCCGGCGAGAAGATCGCGGGTAATCTGGGGCAGAAGAATCTCTTGCTCAAAAACCATGAGCTTCATCCCATAACGAGCGCCTTCCTCTCCGGTAATAGGATTATCCTTGAGAAAGCTGGCTAGCAATTCCTTCTTCCGAGCTTCAAGCTCCGAACTGAACTCTCGCCGCGCACCGCGTTCAATAAGTTTTTCTTCAATAAGACCTTCTAAAACAGCGGTGACCAAATTACTGTCCTTTAAAACGGAAGGAGTTGAAGTCGCCGCGGCCGTATTTTTCTCATACTCTTCCGCCGCGCGGAGATGCAGATCAAACTGCCGAGCCAGAACCCAATCGCCATTGACCATAAGTATGGGGTAGAATCCTCCGTAAATTACAGCAAATATGCCAAGGCCAAGAACCACGCAAAAAAGCGCCAGCTTACGGCGATGAACCCTAATTACTTGTCGAAGTCGCGCTCTCACGGGGAGGAATAATAATTAACATTTTTTCATCCGGTCGACGGTAGTTGAACTGCTCTCGGACTGTCCGTTCTATACTTTCTGGATCATCGTAACCAACCAGTTGGGCCTCTAGGTTGTCGCGAGTCCCTTCCGCCTTCTTTAGCTTTTCCTGCGCTTCGGCCAGCTCCTTCGCCAGTTGTCCTTCGCGACTCCAAAAAGTAACCGCCTGCACAGACAAAAAACTGAGCGCCAGAACTAAAACACCAATAGCTAAAACATTCTTCACCCTCTAACAATACACAATGTATATAAAAATATCGAGAAAATCTTATGAACAGAATTGACGGCCCTGTAAAAAAGAGTATAAATCTCCTTAGTCCTACCCACTCCCTCTCTTCGGAGAGGCTATCTCCTCGCAAGAGGACAAACGGAGACAGATAATGAGCAGATACACGATGGCTTTCTTCTCGCCGCAAGATCTCTTCAAACTAGAAGATTTGACTCATGCGGTGGTGCTGCGACTCCTCGAATATTTCCGAACGCCAGCAAACTGCCTAGAACGAAAAGTAACTGTGATTTGCACGCTGGGGGCACGAGGAATACTGACTCATTTTCGGGTCCGGATAACTCACTCGGATCGAAGTACCCGCGTACGAGAAGATGAGATTACACCCATCCAGCACGTTGAGCTGATCGATGGTCTCAAGCTAGAAGATTTCGTCCGTATCCTAGAGACTAAGGTTGCCACGTGCATGGTTGTAAGTGGACTCTGCGAACATTCCGACGCCGCAGACGATGCGGGCCACCCCTTAGATCAAGCTTTTGCGTTTATCGGGAAGTAACTAGCCAACTCAGAAATGAGTTCGGCTTTTTTATTTCACTTAACTGATTGAACGTATCGTTGTCATTGCGAAGGAGCGTAGCGACTGTGGCAATCTAGATTGCTTCGTTTCACTCGCAATGACAAGACTCTACTTCTTCAAAATCTCGCGTATAACCTCTGGACTGATTGTAACTTTCCCCAGCTCCTGCAATTTTTCCTTACCGCGTTTCTGTTTTTTCCAGAGTTTCATCTTGCGCGTAATGTCGCCGCCGTTTTTGCCAAAGTCGCCCAATTTCTTTTTTATGGCTGGAATTGTTTCCCGAGCAATAATTCGGCCCAAGACCTTAGCCTGAATCGGTTGTTTGAACTGCTGTTTCGGCAAAAGATCCTTCAAGCGATCCACCATTTCGCGACCCTCTCGCTCGGCATCTTTACGAGGCACAATGCGAGAAAGTGCGGGAATGCTTTCTTCGTTTACGAGAATTTCCAGTTTTTGCACGTCAGCTGGCTCTTCTTCGATCAACTCATACGAAAACGAAGCGTACCCGGCCGTGACTGATTTAATCGTGTTATCAAAACCGCGCATCAACTCGGCCAAGGGCATCTTGCCGACGAGCAAAAGATCATCACCAAAGTTTTTGGTTTCCAAAATATCAAAGTCGTAGGTCTTGGTCAGTCCCAGAACACCATTTAAATACTCCGGCGGGGTAACCACATCCAGCTGAATGATTGGCTGAAAGACCTTGTCCGGATTTTCTGGAAACTCGGCCGCTTGTTTAATAACCTTCTCCACACCACGCTCGACAACCCGATACGCCACCGAAGGCAAACTGGTTGAAAAATCAGCGCCGAACTCGTCTTTCAGGCGGCTGGCCGTAATCTCGAAATGAAGCTGACCCAAAAAACCAACTTTAAATCCCCGTCCCAAAAGTTCGTTGGATTCCGGTTCGTAATTTAAAGCGGCGTCGTTCAAGCGTAATTTCCCTAAAGCGGCTCGCAAATCCTCGAAGGAAGTGGCGTTCTGTGGATAAAAAGAAACAAATACAACCGGCCGTGGCTCACGGTAGCCCCGAAGGGGCGGCGTGCCGGAACCTGGAGTAATAATTGTGTCTCCGATATTCACTAGTGCCGGTTCCTTCAATCCCGTCGCCACATAGCCAATCTCCCCAGCCGACAATTCTTTCCCGGGGGTAAGTTTCGGGCTGAAATGGCCGACTTCTTTTACTTCAAATGTCTTACCAAGCGCGCCCAAGGCGATCTTATCTCCGGCTTTCACTTTTCCTCCCATAATACGCACGAAAGCGACAATTCCCTTGTGATCGTCATACAAAGAATCGAAGATTAAACCTTGGAGATTTTCTCCCGAAGTTTTTGGTGGCGGCACCTGTTCAACAATTTTTTTCAAAACATCAGAAACGCCCTGTCCTGTTTTGGCGGAGAGACGAATAATATCTTCCGGCTCCTGATCAATTAATTTAGCGAGAAGCGAGATAATCTTTTCCGCATTCGGTGAGGGCATATCAATCTTGTTCACCGCGCCGATAATTTTTAATCCCAAGTTTTTTGCAAATCGAAAGTTCGCCAGGGTCTGCGCCTGGATACCTTTGGTAATATCAACCAGAAGCAAGGCGCCTTCGACAGCCGTTAAAGCACGCGAGACTTCATACGAGAAATCCGAGTGGCCAGGAGTGTCAATCAAGTTCAGAATAAATTCTGAACTTGGCAAGGCGCTTGGCGCTAAGTGCTCGGCGCTATGCTCCATGCCCTTTGCCCCGTGCGATGGTCGATAGACCATCCGCACCGGCGCCATCTTGATCGTAATCCCCCGCTCGCGCTCCAGAGACAACTGATCTAAATACTGTGGTTTCATCAACCGCGTCTCCACAGTTTTTGTCTCCTCTAAAAGCCGATCCGCGAGGGTCGACTTTCCGCTATCGATATGGGCAATAATGACGAAGTTCCGAATACGATCCATATATTGACAATACTATATTTTATGGTAAAAAGTAAACAGTTACTTAACGCGCAGAGCATATACTAACACGGAGTTAATAGTATGCGATGCGCTAACCGCCATAATGAGGAGGATATGTCTGTACCGATTCAAACTTTGTTTGGACTTCTAGACCTTGTCCCAGGAGAAGCGGGCGATTTCACTACCATATCGTTCCGGCTACACACCGACAGTACCGCTGTAGCGGAATATCTGGGAGTAGAACCTGGAGTGAGCACACCGCACCGAGTGCGACTATACACCGAAGGAGGTCCCCGTCAGTTTTTCCTTGACCTCATGAAGGAACCGGTTCCGGGACTGATTTACGAGCACGAGCTGTCTGCCTGTCCGGCAACCAGACTCCGCCCACTTACGGTCGTTTGCCTCACAGAAGGTCCACGGCACCTCACGACAACGACCGAGCACCACTTCAGTGTCTGGCTGGCTCACTTTTTGACCCGCAAGCCTATCGTTACAGCCACAAAAGGACGAGAAAAAATCTGAATAGCCTGAGCAGATCTATCCGCTCCCCCGCCACGTCTTCGGACCTGGCGGGTTTTTCTTTTATAAAACTTACTTAAGTAAGTAATGAGATAATCAAATGAACTTTTAAAACGTTTCTCCTGCGATCATACCAGGTATTATATAAGCTAATACCGCTATCATAAAGCTTACTACAGCACACCAAGCAAACTTTTTTCGCTGAGTTTTCTTAATCAACGCTAGGAAAAGAAAAATAAGAAAGGCAATCCAAGCTATCAACTGCAAATAGCCTAGGAGAATAACGCTGGGACGAAGAACGCTGAGAGCTAGCTGGTCCATTATATTTTTTCTAATGTCAGATCCATCACCACCCTCCCTGGAATGTCTTCCGTCTTGTACTCAAAAATCGGCAGTTGGTTTTCCTTAAAATGATAGCCGACCGGCGCGTCAATTTCGAAACTATAATCCCCTTCCGTGCCGGCCTGTTTTTCAAAAACAAAACGATACGGCACCCCGTTGTCCGGTTTCTCCGGTAGTTGGTAATCGTAGGTCAGCGTCATTTTATTTTGTTTTCCCACCTCGGTTATGATCCAACCGGCCACACTCATCTTCTCTGACTCTTCAAACAATTTGATGGACGGAATGCCAAGTACATTTTTCATTGTGGATTCGTAGACCACCAGACCTGAATCACGAACGTAATCTTTGGTATACGATCGTCCCGGCGAAGTTCGTTCGGTAAAACCACTCGCGCCAGTTACGGCACTGCCGGGGGTGATGAGTGCGCGGAAGTATGTTTTGTTCGGAACGCGGTACCAGCGCTCTTTTTCTTTGTCACCTGTATGCTTCCGGACGATATTCAGTTCGTGACGAACACTGCCGTCGGACTCAATCTGCGCCCGGAAAGTAATTGTCCGATCGAGAACCAAATTAGTTTTCTCGCCGCCAATTGTGCTATCAACGAGCGCCAAGTATTCAGTGTTCAGTGCGGCCGAGCCTGAAACCACACCGCCATCAGCGCCAAAGTAACGGGCGAGCGACTGCAATTCAGGATCAGTCATAAAAACCTGGATGTCCTTGTACCGCACCCAATCAAGAAAAAGTCCGGCAAGTTCCGATCGATCCTCGGGTGGCAGTTTTATAAATCTCGTCTCGAGCGCCGAAACAATCTCGCCTAAAATACTTTTTGGGGCGGTGGCGGAATCCGCCCGACTGGCAACCACCTCTCCCTGAATCTCACGCAAGAAATTATCGGCGGTCAAGGTTATGTTTCTATCCTTGAGCTCGATCGATCCGGTAATTTTTAAAACATCCTCAAGCACCCGGGGTGAGACAGCGATAAATCCGTCAAACGGCGTACTCGAGGCATATAGATTGGATTTTTTTAAAAAGGCCAAAGTTTGCGAAGCCGAGTGGGGAAAATCAAAATACCAGTTGGCGTCAGCCGTGCGCCAGTTTTTGGTCACGAACTGAAGCGGTTGGGGCGGCACGATGGACTCCGAAAAAACTTTGTCCGCTTCGGTCACGTCGTGAACCTGGAGATCATAGATCGTCCCGCTCGCCATTTTAAGTTCGGCGTAACTGCCAAAAAATCCGCCGGATGGCCGCATCTCTGAAGAGTTCTGGAATCCGAGGACGAGATGATGCGGCTTCTCAAGCCATCGCACGCTTGCCGCGAGAAAATCTGACATGCGATCCAAACTCTTTCCCATGGCCAAGTACTCGCCAAAATCAATTGGCAAAGCATCCTTGACCGACGTGAGCGAGGTTGAAAGGTCAGAATTGTGCGCCTGGAACGTCCGGACATTTGTCTGAATGCGCCGTAATGATGGGAGCGGCCCCTCCTTGTGGCTGGAAAGGAAAATACCGGGAACTTGATTCAAGAAAGCATCAACTTCCGTATTTAAGGCCTGATAGTCGGTAACTGTTTTTTGGAAACGACCAAGCGCCTCACCGCCATGCGCAAAAACCGTCCAGATATCGGAAAGACTGGCGCCACGCAAAAGCGATGTGAACGAGGTAGAGGTTGGAAGCGAGGTAAACTGACTGGGAGTATCCTTCGAGACCACTGAACCAGTTTGCGGCAAACTGGCAATCGGCATTCCCTGCTTCGCGATCATGCGAACCGAGGCAATCGCCCGTGAAATCTGCTCGCTTAAAAAACTGAACCGCATCACGCCAAACCCAACGATAAGTGTAATAACAAGAACAATCAAGATATGCACGGCGTAACGAAACTGCGGCTTGAGTTTTTTTCGGGGCGCTCGCGCCGCGCGAAGTTCGGCAGTAACTTCTTTTTGTGGCTTTTGATCAACAAGAACAGCTGGCAACTGGCCTTCGCCCGGTGAAGCCTCGGGCGGACGAACATCAGTCATGCGTTGAGCCTTGGGAGGAATATCTGCCATCATTCTAATTGTAAACGAGAAGCTCGGTTTTCTCGAGTATCTTAATCAATGCTCAGGAGTTCAAGCACTTTTTTTCGATCAGCAGCCCAGAGAAACGTTCCCAGTCTCGGTCCGGTATCTTTTCCAATCAGCAAATTATAAACGTCTTTGAAAAACTGCCGCTGTTCTTTTTTGAGTGTGGCTTCATCTACATTCGGATCCTTGGGAATCTGGTAGGTCAGAAATTCGAGATCAGTAATACTGGCCTCCGGTTTGGTCGCAAGTTCATCATGCAAACGCGCAATAAGCGCCTTCTGCTTCTCGTTTAGTGTTTCGATATACTCTCGATTTGATTCGCTCCGTAAAGTGACCGCCTCGTCGGCGTTGTATTTCTCTAGCCAACTTTTCGCCAAAGGCAGCCTCTCTCTAATTACATTTTTATCGTAATCCAATGTAAGTTGATCGAGGATGGTCGTGAGCTTATCCTCCTGCCACTGAACGATCTGACCAAAACCCACCAACTGCCGGAAAGAAACGGCCTGATTAATTTCGTGTTCACGATCGTACTCATCGTATTGCCGGTAAATTTCAGAATCAAAAGCCAGTTCAAATGACTGGTTCGGGTCTTTCCGTTCGTACAACCACAAGAGTAATTTCGGATCATAAATATCCAGGAGATCGAGTGGCGAAACCGCATTTCCTTTTGAACCGGACATCTTCGCTCCTAATCCCCGAATGCCCACAAACATATACTCAACAAAGATCGGCGGTTCGATGTGAAAGATTTTTTTTGCCACTACGGTAGAAACGTCGTAACTGCTCCCAGGCGCGGCGTGATCGCTCCCTCCCGGCTCAAAGTGAACATTCTCATACTGCCAGCGCATTGGCCAGTCCATCTTCCAATTCAATTTGGCAATGTGATGTTCACGTAAATCCACCGTATCTTTTTTCTTCGTCTCGGCGCAGTAGTAGGTCACTCCCATATCGCCATCATATGACACAATCTTGGTTGAATCTTTTCCGGTAAATCGCGAGTAGATGGAAATCGGATAGAAATTCTTGCGGTACTCGGCGGCATCAATCCCCTTCGCCGTCATCGCTTTCTCGGTCATAAAAGAGAGGAGCACATCGGCGATTTCTTCTCGGTGTTGCAATGCGAGTTTAATCTTTTCGTCATAGACACCGCTTTCGTAAAGTTCCGTCTGATTGCGATACTCAATCTCTATGCCTAACTTTTTCATGGCCTCGACAAACGGCTGCTGGAAATGTTCGGCGTAGGAAGCTACCGCGCCGAAAGGATCCGGCACTTTAGAAAGCGGTTTTCCTATATGTTCTGAAAAGGACTCCGGCACGCCCGCCGGCACTTTGCGCATACGATCAAAATTGTCCCAAGAGAAAATGAGTCGCGCTTTTTTGCCTTTCGCCTGCAATGTTTCGCGGACCATATGCGCGGTCATAATGTCCCGAAAGTTGCCGAAGTGAACGACACCCGATGGACTAATCCCCGCCGCCACCGTATACATCTCTTCGTTTGGATGTTGCGCAATAACCGCGTCAGCCACGGCTTCCGCCCAGGGCTTATTGCCTTTCATGGTCGCGAGATTGAATCTATGAGAGTCAGACATAATCCCCCAATACTACCGAATTTCTCTCTAATTGGGAAGTTTTTAGGAAGTATAAAAAAGTTTGGCCCCACGAAAGTTCGTAGGGCCAGGCAGCAAGTTATTCTCTCTAGGTACTGCCATGTCCTAGAAAGATTGGAGGGGTGCGAACCACGATCAGGCCGGCGCGGAATGATGGTCGGGAACGACCGTTGGATCCTCGTAAGGCGGCCGTTCTTCGCTGTCGACGAGGGCTCCGATCAACGGATGCCCGAAGAGAAGCCACGCCTTTGCGTCTTCGTCCAACGTGCCCCAGTGCGCACGCATGCCCGCGAGATTGGGCGGGACGCCCATCTCATGAGCGAGCTCTCTCAGCAACTGATCGTACCGGTCTTGCGTGAGTGGGGGGCCGGCAATCAACTCGACCGCCTCAGGGAACTGCTCGGCATATCGAGCACGGTGCAACGCGGGCATCTGTGCCCAGACCGTCTCCAGGTTGCTGAGGAGAGTACCTGGCGAGATGGCTGCTGCTTGCAGCAACGGTGCCATCTTCGCGATATCTCCCACAGTCAGAACAGTCAATACGGTCTTCATGTGACCTGCCTCCGTTTTCTCCCGGGTTTGTACCGGACTACAAGTTGGTGTTCTAATCACTATTATGCACAATTTCTTGTTTTTGTCAATGCGTTAACGCACAAATCAAGAAGACATACCCGGCAAGACATTCGCGGGCATGATCTCAATCCAGGCGCCGGGAATACCGAGATGCGGATGGTGCTCAAAAGCTTTAGCCACAACTTCCGGCGATTCGGCTTCCACCATCGAATACATCATCACATCGTTTTTAATCTGAGAAACGCCCTCATTCGTCACCTTCTGCGTCGCGCCGGCGCCAGCAGTTTCCTTGATCATATCTTTGTGCTTCCCGGCCCACTCCTGCCACTCCTTCTGCATCTT
>ERZ1292623.2626-Hain-H51-01um-R1-2626-length-15878-cov-5_pt1 | contig 15878 bp, 23 predicted proteins | sample MGYA00564398_ERZ1292623 | MGnify/ENA primary metagenome ERZ1292623 (study PRJEB36523, sample SAMEA6512633) | groundwater metagenome | collected 2019-01-07 | study: AquaDiva: Metagenomics assemblies of 32 groundwater samples | reverse complement strand
GTGTTGGCAACGACTGAATAAAAGAGTTACAGAAATTGACACGCCTAATCCTTAACCAAGAAACTATGGGGTTATCTTCCCTGATGGAGAAGGTAACCAGAGCGAAGGTGAAGGATTGCTTTACTGATGAAGAAGGGACTATCTTCTTCGTAGTCGCTCCGGGAGAGATCGGGAAAGCTATCGGAAAAGGCGCAAGCAACATCAAGCGCTTGCAGCAGGAATTGCAGCGAAAAATAAGAGTAATCGAGTATCATGAGAATGTAGTTGAGTTCGTCAAAAATATCATCTACCCTTTACGGGTGCAGTCAATAATCGAAGAGCAGGACGCCGTAGTCATCAAAGACAGCAACAGAAAAACGAAAAGCGCGCTCATAGGCAGAGGAGGGAAAAACCTGCAGCTGACCAACAGAGCGGTGAAACGCTTTTTCAATAAAGAAGTTAAGGTGGAGTAGGAAAACATCCTTCCGATATCTATCAGAAAACAAAGTTTTCTGGGAGACCCCGGAAATCTATTGATTTCCGACATCTTTATAAATAACTCACTATCCCAAGGTGATGTATGGGAAATAAAGCAAACGGATTGGCTGCCGCCAAGAAACTGCAGAAGCGCAGAAGACAGTTCAAGCTAGCCAATCGCACAAAATTACGTAAAAAAGTAGATCCGTTAAAAGGTTCTTCCCAAGCCAAAGCCATTGTTCTAGAAAAAATTCAAGTTGAAGCAAAACAGCCGTGTTCAGGTATGCGAAAGTGCGCTCGAGTCCAGCTGGTAAAGAATGGAAAGCAAGTTACTGTATTCATGCCCGGCGATGGCGCGCAGAAATTAATTAACGAACACGATGAAGTGATAGTAGAACAGATCGGCGGGAAGATGGGCCGCTCCAAAGGAGACCTGCCTTGTATTCGATGGCAAGTAATCAAAGTTAACGATCAGAGCTTAGATGCCTTATTGAAAGGTAAATTAGAGAAAGCGAGAAGGTAAACATGGCAACGTATATGTTATCGATTGAAGACAGAGTGGGAAGAGGGGTGGATGCTACCCAACGTGTTGTCATAGTTACGTGGAGTAATGGTTTTAATAAATACGAGGAATCTTATAATCCTAATGCGCAACCGAAATCATTTGACTCCAATGGCACTACATTTGACACTCCATTTAGCATAGTTCATCCTTTTAGAGAAGTAGCTAAAGACATAACAAAATACAGCGAAGATAAACCTCAAATGAAATATCATATCAGCGTTAATAATGATCAGAAAGCATTGTTTGAAAATATTCTTGAGCAAGAACATAGGAAAGTTAGAGAAGAAAAACAAAACCAAGCTTCAGAAAGAGGATACAAACTTCCAAATTACGAAGCTATGAAATAAAATGACAACAATCAAATTCTTCAACAAATGGACGGCAGAAGGCGTCACCGTATCAGATAAAGGGCTTGTGCCATACTTGACCCTTGATCCAAAGATGGCTCCTAAGACCGGCGCTCGATATGCAGGAAACCGCTTCCATAAATCTAATACTTTCATTGTCGAACGGTTAGCCGCCAAACTTATGCAGTCCGGCCACAAGGGAAAGAAGCACTTCATGAGTTCCGGACATAACACTGGGAAGAAAGATAAAGCTTTGAATGCTGTAAAAAGCGCTTTAATTAAAGCAGAAGCAAAATTAAAACAGAACCCTTTAGCTATCCTGGTAAAAGCAGTGGAAAACTCTGCTCCTCGGGAAGAAGTTATCGCGATCGAATACGGCGGAGCAAGATATCCTAAAGCAGTAGACGTTTCTCCTCAACGCAGAGTTGATCTAGCATTAAGAAACATGACTCAGGGAGCATACTTAAAGACATTTAACAAGAAAACCAAGATTGAAGATGCTTTGGCAGACGAGATTGTTTCAGCTGCACAATCCAGCGGAAGAAGCAACGCTATTGCTAAGAAGCGGGATTTGGAAAGACAGGCAGCGAGTAGTAAGTAAGCAGTAGGTTCTAAAAATGGAATATTCTCTATCGAGACTCGAGCACTCCGTTGAAGTTTTAGAAGATAAATATAAAAAAATAGAAGAAGGTTCAAATCCAAGAAGATTGAGGTTCGATAGCTCAATTTCCGAATATCGCCGGGCTTATCAAGCATATTCAAAAGAAGTTGGCATTAAGAATTGGCATAAATTGATTCGATTCTCAGCCAGAGCAGAGCCTATTCTTAATTATATAACAGAAGCATTAAAAGATTAATTTTTTCTATTCCACTTCCTCAAAAACTCATCTTTAAACTCAGTAAATGAATCTTTCTTAATCTGTTCTTTCGCTTTTTCTACCAGCTGCAAAACAAAATACAGATTATGGATGCTCATTAAGCGTTTAGCTCCCGGTTCTTTCACTTTCATAAGATGATGGAGATATGCTTTAGTGTAATGCTGGCAAGTATGGCATTTGCAATTCTTGTCGATTGGAGTAAAGTCATGCTGATATTTTAAACTGTCAATGTAGATTTTGCCGTCGTGAGTAAATAAAGTGCCATGCCGGGCATTCTGGGTCGGATAGACGGAATCAAAACAATCAATACCTCTGCCAATCAACTCTAGTAATTCTTCTGGGCTGCCTACACCCATAACATAGCGTGGCTTTTGTTTGGTGATAAATGGTAAAGCCGCGTCAACTGCAGCATACATCTCTTCTTTCGGTTCACCGATAGCTATTCCGCCGATAGCGATACCGTCAAAATCAAGAGAATTGATGAATTTCGCAGACTCTTCGCGTAGGTCTGGATAGAAATTACCTTGCACGATGCCAAATAATAATTGTTTGGGATGGTTGGAATCACCTTTCAACTTCTGATGCCAATGGAGTGATTCCTTTCCCCAGCGATGCGTATTTTCCATGGCTATTCTGGCTTCCTCCTTGCTTACACCATACCCAGACATATCATCTAACATCATCGCTACATCGCTGCCCAGCGTCAGTTCGATGTTCATGATCTTCTGTGGTGTAATGACGACGGGACTATTGTCAAATGGATTGCGAAAGTGCAAACCTTTCTTGCTCTTTTTCTGGAAAATAGTGCGGGACATCTGGAATCCGCCGCAGTCGGTAAAGATAACTCCTTTAAAGTTCATGAATTTGTGCAAGCCTGATACTTGTTTGACTGTTTCTATGCCGGGTTTAAAGCTCAGAATTAATGCGTTGGAAATCAATGCTTTTACGCCTGCTTTCCTATAATCATCGGTAGTGAGATACTTTCCAGTAGCTTTTGTTGCTGCCGGCATGAAGAATGGTGTTTCAATCGTACCGTGGGCTGTTTTGAGTTGTCCTACCCGTGCATTTCCGTCTTGATGGGTTATGATGAATGTCATTTTATCAAATCCTATTCGTTCTTCTAAACCCAAGAGTTTCCAGATAAAGCAAAGTTAAATCAGAAAGATACGAAAGTTTTTTCATATTTTCCAAATTCATAAAGAGCTGCTGTCGGTGTTTGTGCGCTTCATTATTTCTCATCATTCCTGAATAGCGGATTATCTCAAAAAGATGAGCTTTTACTATTACAGGATTTTCATTTCGGTTATAGGTATAATCTCTGGTGGCAAGTTCTTTGTAATCTTCAATAACAAGATTGCATTCTTCAAAGATTTCTTCTTTTAATGCTTCTTCAACTTTCTGTCCATTTTTTGCCTTTCCAACAGGGATGGTCCAAAAGCCGTATTTGACGTGTTCCTGCATTAATACCTCTCCTTTGGAGTTCTTGATTATTGCAGCTATACCGTCGTGACTTACAAGGTCTTCAGGGTTAAAGTTTACCATAGTTGTGCCAAAATTGAGTTTCTATAAAAGCCTTTTCAATGGTTTACAGGATGTACTATTTGATTTATGAAGATTTACAGGCAGTCTATATCATTACACTAAGCGGGAAGAAAGATCAACAAAACGCTATTAACACTATTCGCCTATTCCTGGAACAATATAGAGTAGAAATTGAAGAAAAAGTAAGAATTTAAATTACTTCACACGCTGTACTCTTCCTGCTTTGATATCTTTTAATCCCTGAACTAACTCTTGGAGCAACTCTTCATCTATCTCTGCTTTTCGTTTTAGTTCTTGGTATTCTTGTTTAGATATAGTTACTGTTTGCATAAATAATCAGAATTAAACCTACTTTATATAATTTTCCCGCAAATCTTTTAAAACAGATTTTAAATGTTATAGCTTATGATTATCCTCGGTTGCGAACACACCGCCCATACATTTGGAATTGGAATAGTTACAGACAAAGGCAAAATCCTTGCCAACGTCAAAGATAGTTACACTTCTAAAGATGCAGGCATGGTTCCGCATGAAATTGCTGAGCATCACAAAAAGGTCGCTGAGAAGATTCTAAAGGAAGCGTTTAAGACTGCCAAAGTAGGATGGAAAGACGTCGACTTCATCGCCTACTCTGCTGGTCCTGGTTTGGATCCAGCGCTCTGGAAAGGATATCATATTGTTAAAGAGTGGGCAGAAAAACATGATAAAAAGCTGGTCGCCGTAAATCACTGTTGCGCTCATCTCAGCATTGGTAAAATGTGGAATAAATTGAAAGACCCAGTATATCTGTATGTTTCCGGCGTCAATACCCAAATTATAATCCAAGAGCCAAGAAAGGAACAACAAAAAGGGGAAGGAAAATACGTCGTCATTGGCGAAACCCTGGATATCGGATTAGGAAACATGCTGGATAAATTCGGCAGGATTCTCGGTTTAGGATTCCCTGCCGGACCTAAAATAGAAGAATTGGCTAAAAAGGGAGAATTTATTGAATTGCCATACACCGTTAAAGGGATGGATGTCTCTTTCTCCGGCCTCTTAACCAAAGTACAGCAACTATTCGAACAAAAACAAGCTAGCAAAGAAGATCTCTGTTTCTCATTACAAGAAACTGCCTTCGCCATGTGCGCGGAAGTAGCGGAACGCGCTCTAGCTCATTCCGGCAAGAAAGAATTACTGTTAGTCGGCGGTGTCGGTGCAAATAAACGCTTCTGCGAAATGCTGGAGCTGATGTGCAAAGAACGAGGCGCTAAATTCTATAAAGTGCCCCCTGATTTAGCAGGCGACCAAGGCGCGATGATCGCTTGGGAAGGATTTTTAAGGAAAGATTTTTATGGTGATATAGAAGTAAATCCGCATTGGCGAGCTGATGAAGTGTAAACTTGCTAGAATAAAATGAAAATTAGAGAAAATATAAATCTATCAACAATATTTTATTTACTGGTTGCTGGATGTACACACGTACCTGACCATTATATAAGATATAACGGAGAAGAATGGCCAACCGATATTGCTAAACCTACATTGCCACAATACGATAAACACGGTCAAGAAATTTTCTTTGTTCCAGATTACAGTTTATTACCACCATTTGGTGTAGCCTGGTCGCGCTACGAATCAGGTACGGGTATCCCCCTGGTTGAATATGTTGTTCCTATTATGAAAGAATACCCAAAAGAGTTACAAAAATTTATTTTTTATCATGAAGTTGGGCACTTTAAATTAGGACACAACGATCAAGGGCATTATGAATCTACTAAAGATAAACTAAAAGACGAACGTGATGCCCACTGTTATGCGATAAAGAACTTTGACACTAAAGAGCAAGATAGGATATGGAATTTTTTACGTGCAGAAGGAGACCCGATAACTCTTCGCTACCACTTTTCAGAATGTTCGAAATTCCCAAAACCAGAAGAGAGCAGATGAAGTATGAGGAAAACCATGACCTTAGCTTCCCTGGTACTGGCCAGCTGCCTGAATGTTTACCTCCCTAAAACGCGCCTGCACGATAGTGAGGGCCAGGAAATAGTGTTCGTAGCTAAAAAGAATAATTCCGGCGGCGCGAATGCTACCTACAGCGATAACCGGCCTACCGTCTTTTACGATCCTTGGTATATGGCGCAATTCCCGGAAGAATTCCAAAATTTTATTTTTCACCATGAAATAGGGCACATTATCCTTGGACATATCTCGATAGAAAATAAGTACGTTCCAGAAAATACTTACAACAAAATCCAACACCAAGCTGACTGCTTCTCGATGCGCTTTCTGGAAGAGCAGCTTCGCTATACTCCTGAACAAATGGAAAAAGTGTACGGGACTGCTACCAAATTTTTTGGCGAAAAACGAGCCGAGGAAATGCGCAGCTGCTTGTACCCCTAAATAACCACTAAATCACCGATAGTTTTATAAACAAAAAAAACCCTTAAATTCTTACATTTTATCGTCTATAAAACTATTTTCACAAAGCTACAAAATGGAACCACCACCAGACCCAAAAACAAGCCAAAAAACCGCCTCAGAAACAGGCTCTACAAGCCCTAAAAAAGAGTACGGAGCAGCCCAGATCCAAGTACTGGAAGGTCTGGAAGCAGTGAAAAAACGCCCCGGCATGTATATTGGGGATACTGGATTAAGGGGCCTCCATCACCTGGTCTGGGAAATCGTAGATAACTCTATTGACGAAGCTTTAGCCGGATTCTGTACCAAGATCAAGGTCATCGTCCATACCGACAATTCTATCACTGTAGCTGATAACGGTCGAGGTATTCCTGTCGACATTCACCCAAAATACAATATGACTGCCTTACAAGTAGCCTTAACCAAGCTTCATGCCGGAGGTAAGTTTGATAAGGAATCCTATAAAGTATCGGGGGGATTGCATGGGGTGGGTTTAAGTGTTGTAAACGCCTTATCAATCGTTCTCGAAGTTCAAGTAAAGCGGGACGGAAAGGTCCACTACCAGAAGTATTCACAAGGAAACCCTCTCGGTGAAGTACAAGTTATCGGGAATACCCGCGAAACTGGAACTATTGTCCACTTCAAGCCAGACGATCAAATATTTCCTGAAACACAATATCACTACGATATCCTGGCTAAGCGCCTGAGAGAATTAGCCTTCCTTAACCAAGGAATAGAGATAGAATTAGTTGACGAGCGTGAGCAAGAAAAACACGACTTATTCAGGTACGAAGGCGGCATCAGGCAGTTTGTCGAATACGTCGATCAAAACAAGCAGCCACTTCATGGAGTAATTTATTTTGAAAAAAGCAAAGACAATATTGCGGTAGAAATTGCTTTACGGTATAACTCCAGCTATCAGGAAAACGTTTTTTCTTTCGTCAATAACATCAATACTATTGAAGGTGGTACCCATCTTTCTGGATTTAAGACAGCCCTCACCAGAGTGTTAAACAACTTTGCCAAGAAAATATTCAACGGCAAGGAAATAAAACTTACCGGCGATGACATGAAGGAAGGTTTGACTGCGGTCATCTCCGTCAAAGTTCCAGAGCCTTTATTTGAGGGTCAGACTAAAACCAAGCTGGGGAACAGCGACGTATTCGGAGTAGTAAGTTCTGTCGTAAATGACGAACTTAACACCTATTTCTCAGAAAATCCTACATCCGTCAAAACCATCATCAGCAAATGTATTGACGCTGCTAGAGCAAGGGAAGCGGCCAGAAAAGCGCGAGAATTAACCAGACGCAAAGGAGCATTAGATGGAGCAGGATTGCCGGGAAAATTAGCCGACTGCAGCAGCAAAGACATGACTAAATGTGAAATCTTCTTGGTGGAAGGCGATAGTGCAGGTGGCTCATGCAAGGGCGCAAGGAATCGTGAATTCCAAGCCATCTTACCGTTAAGAGGAAAAATACTTAACGTCGAAAAAGCACGCCTGCACAAGATCATGGAAAACAAAGAGATCATCGCCATGATCACCGCTCTGGGAACAGGAGTGGGAGAAGAATTTGACGTTGCTAAATTACGCTATGACAAAGTGGTCATTATGACTGATGCTGATGTTGATGGATCGCATATTATGACTTTATTGTTAACCTTCTTTTACCGCCATATGGCTCCTTTAATTGAAAAAGGGCATGTTTACATTGCCATGCCTCCTTTATACAGATTACAAAAAGGAAAGCGAGTTGAATACCTTTATTCTGACGCTGAGAAAGATAAGTTAGCTGCAGAAATGGGCGAAGGTGTTGGCATCCAGCGTTACAAAGGTTTGGGAGAAATGAACCCCGAGCAATTATGGGAAACCACCATGGACCCGGTAGTACGCAAGCTGAAGCAGGTTACAGTCGAAGACGCGGTCATCGCCGACCAGACCTTCACCATCCTCATGGGCGATGAAGTAGAGCCGAGACGAGAGTTTATTGAGAAGCATGCAAAAGAAGTGGTTAATTTGGATGTGTAGAGGTTAAACATGAGTGATTTAATAGAAACTGATCCAGTAAAGATTGCTAAAAAAGAAAGAAAGGAAAGCATTACGCGCATCGTTTCTGTCCTAGGATTTGCAGCCGGCTTGATAGGAATAATCTATGCAGTTCGTCCTGATTACTATCAGCAAGAATTAAAAAATAATTACTATTTTTGCAGCGACTTACTGGAAAAAACTTCAGATAATGCCGCCAATATTAATTTTGTCTATGATAAAGTAACTATTCCAGAAGGATTGCATGCCAGGAAAACCTGTTGGCATATTATTAATGAATACAGTAAGCCAAGAAGCCAATAACCTTAGCACAACAGCGATACCTTTATAATACAACTACTTTTTTGCTTACAGTGACTAAGTATATTATCACGGAGGAATTGCCATGGCAGGATTTGACAAAAGTTTAGACAAAGAATTGTTTTCCAGAAGCGTAGAATTCGGAAATACCAAGATTACCGTAGCAGTATTCGCCTACAGCAACGGGGTTCCCAAACTGCAGTTAAGCCGGGAAAATAAAGCAGCAGATGGAGAATGGTCTTTTACCAAATTAGGAAGGATGACCAAAAGCGAAGTGGAAGCAGTAATGCCGCTGATGGAAGAAGCGAAGAAGTATCTTTGATTTTTTGGAGGTATGATCACTTTTTACTAAAAATAAAATGAAGAAACTTTACCGGAGTTTTTCCGTCACTCCTCACGCTAAATGCGGCTCTCGCAACTTCTCTTTCTTCATGAATTTTTTCCTGATTAATCAAAACATACTTTTTCACATGACATTCAACGGGCGTTAATGGAGTGATATTATTTCTCTTTAAATCCAAACCATAACAAAACGCGCCCAATTTCCTGAATAACGAAGAATCATAAGTCAAAACCAGATAAGGATTAGGGATTTCTCTTCGTCCAGCTTTCCCGGGATAAGGATTAGTCCTTATACGATTTCCCCGTATTACCGTACCATCACCCAATTCATGAACAACATCTTCCTCCAGCACTGATTCCGAAGGAGTTAATTCCTTTTCACATATTTTCCTAATCTCCTGACCTAAGTCTAACTTCAAAACATTCTCTAAAGAACCTTGAGGAATAACCGCTTTCCCGCGCTTAAACCAGCCCGGCTCTTTAACCGCATATACTTCCACTTCATGCCCGACCAACCTACTATGCGTCGGTTCGGGAAATTTCTCATACAAATAAAGTTGTCTTCTAGCAAATTCTTCGGATATTCCTAGACTAGAAGCTAACGCATGGTCGGCAAGACAACGAGAATAAAAACCATTATTCCCGCCGAACTTTTCATTAGGGTTAAAGAAGCCGGTGTAACGTTTTTGTCTAGCCATAACTTAAGCTGGAGAGAAGCTACTTAAAAAGTTTTCGTAAATTTTGCGCCTCTAAATCTTCAAACTGGTTACCTTGCTCACTCCATCTTTCATGCTGACACCGAACAAGGTATCTGCTTCGGAAATAATGGCGTCGTTGTGGGAGATGACAATATACTGCGCCCGATCAGCATAACTTCTGATCAGCTTAGCTAAGATTTCAGAGTTCTGCTTGTCCAAAGCAGCATCAATTTCATCTAAGATGTAGAAAGATGCAGGCTGGTATTCCTGAATCGCAAAGATGAATGATAATGCCGTAAGCGTTTTCTCTCCACCAGAAAGCGATTTAATATCCATGAATCTGTTTCCAGTCAGTTTAACCTTAATATTAAGCCCTGCTTCAAATGGATTCTCTGCATTTTCTAATTCTAAATAGGCTTTCCCTTTCGTGAAAAGGTTGCCAAAGATTTTCTGGAAGTTGTCATTAGCTTTGTCAAAGGTTCTCATAAAGTGTTCTTTTTTCTTGGTTTCAATCTCGTTCATTAACGTTAAGACATCAGTTTTTTCCTTTCCTAATCCTTCCTTTTTCTCCAGCAGTTTATTGAATTCAACTTCTACCAGTTCATATACTTCCAATGCTTTCATATTCACGGCAGACATCTGGCTGAGCATCACTTCGAACTTGCTGATCTCCTGTTTTAATTCTTCTATTGATTTATGTTCCAGCAGCTGCACTCCTTTATACCTGAAAAATTCTTCTTGCAGTCCAGCTAATTTTGCTTTCACTTCCGCATTCTTTAATGAGATTAAATTAACCTCCCGTTCGCAGTCCCTGCTCCTCTCCCGTAAACTTTCGATTTCATGCTCTGCTTTACTTACCTCGGCACTTAGCTTTTCTCTGGTTGCAAATAATCCTTTATATGATGAATAGAATTCCTTACTTTCTTTTTCCTTTACTTCCAAGTCTTTTTCCTTATTTTGAATGCTGGAAGTAAGTTTTGCAATCTCTTGGGTAAACTTTTGTTCTTCCTTATCGTGCTGCTTGGAAATTTCTCTAATTTTTTCTTTCTCTGGCGCCAGCATCTGCTCCATTCTATTCAACAGATTCTTCAAATCGCTCTCCATGCGTAATGTATCTTCCCTGCATTTCTGCCGTGAATCCTCGAAGGCGCTTAATTGCGCTAACAGTCGTGGATCACGCAGCTGGTTGACTTCTAACCGCAGCGCTTGTTTCCTAGACTTTAAGCCTGCCAATCCCTTGTTCAAGACCATAATATTCTTCTGCACCGTAGCTAAGGAAGCATCAACATCTTTCAATCTGACCTGCAATTCTTTCTTCAAATCATGGGACGCTTCTAAGTCGTGAGTGTCTAAGTGCAATGATTTTTCTAACTTGATGACTTCCGCTTCCAATTCTGCGCGACTGGTTCGCAATGCCGTGATTTCCAAAAGATTAGCATCACGCTTCTGCTCCACGCTGGCAAGCACGCCCTGCCATTCTGTCAATTCTTTTTCTACTTTTTCTAACTCTTCCAATGAATCTTTTTCTTTAAAACCTAAAGATGCTTTCCGGGCAGAAAATCCGCCGCGCATCACCCCGCTTTCTTCCGCCAGGCTTCCATCCAGCGTGACCATACGGGTAGTTCCAATCCCTATTTTACGGGCAGAATCAAGATTTTCTACTACCAAAGTTTTTCCAAAGACATAGGCAAAGGCTTTTTTGTATTGTGGCTTGAAAGTAACCAAATTAAGAGCAAAATCGTGCACGCCAGCTTTTTTCAATTGCTTTTGATCTTCCGCACTGATATCATTATAGCGAATTTTATTGAGGGGGATAAAAGAAGCTGAACCTAATTTGTTTTCCTTGAGATAAGCGATGCAATCTGCAGCCGTCCCATCATCTTCTACTACGATATGGTTCATCCTTGCTCCGGCCGATGCTTCCAGCGCTTGAGCGTATTTTTTATTAACCTGTCCAAGCTCGACAATTGTTCCATGTACGCCTTTGAACTTCTTTTTATTTTCTAAAATGCTGCGTACAGCCAGATCAGTAGCCAAATTAGCCTGATAGATCATGGTCTTGGCATTTAACTGCGCCTGCTTTTCCTGTACTTCCACTAGTTTTCGTCGTGCGTTTCCTAGTTGCGAAGCATAACTGCTGTCTTGTTCCAAGCATTTGTTTAATTTCAAGGTGGCATTCTTAAAATCATTTTTATGTTTTTGCAACACTTCCATCTGCTGCTTATGTTCTTTCTCTACTTCCTTGACTTTGGCGATGCGCTCATCAAGACTATTGAGCTGGAATTCAACTTGATCTTTCTCTCGCAGCAATTCCTGCTGCTTCTGCCGCACTTGCTGCGCTTCTTCCTGCTTCTGCTCAATCAACACATCCTTCTGTTCCATTTCTTTCTCAAGCTCCTGAGAAGATTCAATATTGTGCTTTTTCTTGAACTGAGCAATATTTTTCTCTACCTCCTGCAACTCTTTTTGTTTGCCGTTGATATTCTGCTGGAGCTGCTGCTGCTGCTTATCCTGCGCAGAAGCTTTTTCATTAAGCTCATCCATCTCTACTGCGAACTGGTCCTTCCTTTGCTTGATCTTGTTGATCTCATCTTTTAAAGTAGAAACTCTGGTTTTTTCTTCCGCTAAAGACACTTTCAGGTCTTCAATCTGCCTATGCACTTTGAGCTGTTCTTTTTCACCCTTTTGCTCGATCTCTTTGTTAATGTTAGCGATCTGAACTTTATGTTCTTCTGCTTTTTTTCGCAGGCCAGATACTTTTTCTTCCAAGGCCTTGATTTTTTCTTGCTGCTTGGCGATTTCAGCATCATGTGTTTCTTTTACTGCTTCCCGCTCTTTCATCTGCACATGTAAATAAGTCGCTTTATTGGAATCGATCCGATCTTTCAATTCCTTAAACTTCATAGCCTGATCACGGTCTTTCTTTAACTCTTTAAGGTAGGTCTTCCGTTCGGTAAGAATGATATCTGCATTGTTGAGTTTTTCTTCAACTTTCTGAAGCTCTAACAGCGCTTTGTGCTTCTTTTCTTCGTAAATGGAGACGTCGCTGATTTCTTCGATGATCTTACGCCGTTCCATAGTGGGCATATCTACGAAGCTGGTAATGTCACCTTGGAGAATGATATTATAACCTTCTGGATTGATTTTTGCAGTGGCTAAAAGATCTAATACTTCAGTACGGGTTTTCTTTTGCCCATTGATTCTGTAGACACTCCCGCCGTCTTTGGTAATGGAACGATTGATCACCACTTCCTGATCGCTGACTGGAAAAGTTTTATTCTTATTATCAAAAGCGATTTCTACGTAGGCCGAGGTTGCTGGCTTTTTATCCTTGCCTCCATTGAATATTAGGTTAGAAGCCTTTTCCGCCCGCATGGATTTGGCAGATAAACGACCTAGAACGAAACAGAGTGCGTCACCTACGTTAGACTTTCCGGAACCATTCGGACCTAGAATACAATTATATTTTCCATCCAAAGGGACTTCCGTTTTATGGGCAAAACTCTTGAATCCGTGGATGGCGATGCGGTTGATGGTAGTCATTATGAAATGCCTCTTTTCAAGGTAGAATGTTTTATTTTGGCTTTATAAAGATTGCGGAGAGGTTTGCTAAAATTTATGCTAGCACTTCCAACTTCTTTTTGGTTGGCTCTTCCAGCTGATTAAGCCTTTCCAGAAGCAACTTATGGTATAATTCAATCAACTGCCCAGCGAGGATATTATCTTTATTAATTTTGTAAAGGGTCGCCCGACCAATTTTCCTGGTCTTAATCACTATTCCTAATTCCAACAATTTAGGAACTAATGTATTTAAAGTTCCCCAACTTACTCCCGCATTAAGCAAATCAGTAAGAGTGTAATCAAAATCACGCCCTTCTATCAAGTACTGAAGTATCCTCATTCGCGGGGTATCGCCCACATAGTCCAAAAAGAGTGATTCTTGCGTCATGTTCTTTCTAAAATTAGGGAATTATTTAAATCTTTTGTTATTATACATCAATGTACAATAAGTTAAAGTGAAAAATATTAATGAGTTATTAAACAGCTCAGTTGTGGAAGAAATAGATGTCATCAAAAGGCTTATTTTAGAAAAGCTTATCCGCGCTAATATCTGGGGAGGAAAACATACTCCTTTAGATTTTGTAACCAAAGGAATTCCAGAACATTACCGCAATACCCATAAAGGAATGAAAGTTATAGATAGAGTTTTGAAGGAACTAGCCAATGATGAATGGATAATTATTTTAGCAAAGAGAACTGGAAAAGGTTCTGATGAGCATATTTCCTTAAATCCAAGAAAAGTAGGTGAGATTAAACCATGGCTGGAAAGAATGGAATAACCAAGGAAGAATTAAAACTAGTCAAAAAACTTGTGAAAATTACGAAAGAGAAAAATCTTTTTTGACAGCAGAAGAATTGTTTGAGAGGTTACGATCCAATTCTCATCTTGATAACCTGGACTAAAAGCCTCGTGGCAAGATCATTATTATAAAATCCGCAACGCGCATATTTCCGTTGCGAGTCAGCATACAAAATAACATCTTTTTCTCTGGCTTCGCCGAGAAAGCCGTAATGCTTAATCTCTCCAAGAGCATTAATTCTATTTCCAATCAATGCAACATAGGCATCTTCAACTTTTTCAGTTAGGCTCATTGGTCATCATACCATTTCAATGTTGCTCTAGTTGGATGGTATTCCTGCAAACGTGAGAATAAAGAATTTCTAGAACGATCGTGTAAACAATGAGCTAACCCACAAACTATAACCAATTTTTCTATTCGATCAGCAAGAATTTCTCTGATTTTCTTTTCAGCATAATCATCTCTGTCGATAAAACTATTTCTTTGTCCGTTTGCAATTCTATGTTCATACATTAATGTATCAGGAGTGGAAAAATTAAAATCAGTATAAGTAGTTTCGGCATTTTGCTGTCTAATGTTCCGATTTAATCTATTCATATTCTCTACATTTCCACAAGGAGGAGATCTGTGGTGGGACAAAAATTCATATAAAACTTTAGGACTATCCGTTAGATGCGTAGGCACACCTTGTTTTTTTCCATATTCCAATGAAACTATTGGTTCAAAATTTTGATATTGAAGCTCTTCTAAAATAAACTTATAAGCAGAATTTGTAAGGCCAAGTTTTTTATATTTTTTTAATCGTCTCTTTTCAGCTTCAAACCATTCTCCAGAGCTAATATGACCCCATAACTCAGGACTGCATTCCACAGCAATCGCATTTGGTCTTTCATAATGTAACGCCCGCTCCAATCTTTTTGCGCCTAGTGGGTCACTATGTACGGTTCCAATAAAGTGTATTCTTGCTTCACTCATTCTTTCTTCCTGGTCATCTTTCTTCCAATCTTATGCGCAATATGCAATGGCTCCGGCATTTTGTGGGGGAAAATGATCGTCTTTTGGGAATAATCTCCTGAACGGTTCCCAGAGAAACATTATGCCCAGGAGAAACAAACAAGGGATTAGAGAAGTCCTTGGTCTTTATTTCAAATCCCAGCACTTCATCATTAATCACTACCTTACCGTCCTGCAAATCTCCAAAAGTCAATTTATCTTGAACTCCAATAGTGGGAATATTCAACTCTAATCCCAGATGCGCAGCAATGCCTAAACGCCGTGGATGTAATATTCCTTCGCCCTTCACCAGCAAGATATCCGGCTCTTCATCTAATTGATTAAAAGCTTCAACAATAGCCGGCATCTCCCGATAGGCCGCAAATCCCGGTTTGTAAGGAAGAGGATTGTTTAAAACATAACTCTTCTGCTCTTTAATTGCAAAAGAAGGAAACTCGCAAACCACCACGGTAGCCAATAACTTTGTTCCTAACACCTGACACTCTGCTGCGCCGATGGTTTTAATCTCTTGAAAAGAATCTTCTAATCTAACTCGGTATGATAATTTTGCTTGTTCTTTTTTAAGTTCGAAGAGATCCATTTTTCAATTATTGTAACCTAAAAATTATTATCCATCCAACCTTTTTCCATCTCATTCAAATTCAATTCCCTAGCTTTTTCTTGGCTCATCCCCGAGAATACTTTTATTTTGTAGACTGAAGTTAAAGGATCACATTCTCTCCAGCGTTTATACCTAATATTTATTCCTGCAACATAATCCGGCATTTGTTCTTCTAAGTTTATCATTCGTATATCCTCCACTTTTACTCCTAAAACCTGAACTTGCTTTATAAATCTTTCTAAAATAACTACTTAGCAGTAATTACTCAAAAATAGTTAACGACATAAATAAGTTATAAATTTCTGCGTAAAAATATGTTCGTTCCAA